>Ga0209956_1000024_pt1 | contig 114010 bp, 98 predicted proteins | sample SalPon2A_C_D1_MG_FD_185720 | JGI IMG/M metagenome (GOLD analysis project Ga0209956, IMG submission 185720) | Soil microbial communities from South San Francisco under conditions of wetland restoration - Salt Pond MetaG R2A_C_D1_MG (SPAdes)... | ecosystem: Environmental > Terrestrial > Soil >...
CTTTACCTGGAACCTCCTGTGCCCCCAGGGACTTGCTGCAATCCCGGGAAGGTTCCTGCGCCGGGAGAAGGCTTCCAAGTAAGGGTGGCGCCTCAAGTCTTTCTGCCATCTGCCTGCCACTTACCCACCACGATTCCTGAAGAGCCGCTCAAGGAACTCTTCTACGGCTGTTGTCCTCAAGATGTGGCTGCCCGGCTTCTTAACTTCCCTCACGAGCTTCTCTAGGGCCTCGGCGAACTTTCCTGCGGGGTCGGTTGGTGTGCTGGTCCGATCAGATTTGAAGTGATAGATGTACATCTCCGAGTCCTGGGTCGGGTCAATGAAGGTCAAGTGGATGGCGACTGCATACGCCGGTCCGCCCGATTCAAAATAGTCGTCGCCTACGATCAGGAAGTCACCGAAGCCATCCACGTTCTCCTCAATGTAGGTTATGTGCAAGTCGGAGAACGATTCTATCTCTGGATGGTCGCGGTTTGTTCGTCGTATGAAGCCGTCTCTCAGTAAGACACGCTCACCCTCCGCGAACTTACGGCGGTAGAGTTTGCCACAGTGGCCCTCGATGAAAATGTGCGTAAATCTAGCAACATCCTCTCCCAAGTGCTCCGCTAGACGCCCTGAGCTCGGAAAATTAGCATGAATAAAGGCTATGTGATGACCTTGGAATTGTTGGCACAGGTCCTGAGCCTGCTCGCTAGAGATTTCAGGAGTGAGCAGTATTCCGATGCTCGTTCTGGGTCTCTCCTTCAAACTTGCTGCAAATTTCTGGAGATCCTGGGGATCGTCGGAATGATCTCCGTGTTGGGGATTTACAATTAGTACCGCTCTACCGTTCACTTGATGAACGGCGTCTAGCGTACGTTCTAGACTTCTTAGAGACTCCTTGACCGGCTCGATAATGGGAACAAAGCCAAGCTCCGACATCAAGCTCGCCTGTTCGCGAATCGAGATTAGCTCGTACTGCTTGCCGCGGAAAAAGGGAAAATACACGTGCTCAGATCCATGCAAGCGCGTCTGCCATCCTTGTGTTGAGAGCAGTTTTGAGTCGCTCGTGGTCCAGCTTACGAATCTGGGTCGCAATTGCCAGCGACCGAAGGGAGAGCGGTAGCGACTCCAGGAGGTTAGTGAGCGGGCGTTGGTTGCGAGTCACTTTTAGCACCTTGACCATTGCGGCATGAAGGTCCGCTGGGCTGAGGTCTTTAAAAAGTCTACGCTGGGCGCTGTGAAGACGCGTATTCGGCACGCCCTCCGGCACCTCCACTCCAAGCAGGTTCAAGATCTCTCTTGACTCCTTCAACTGAAGCATTTCGAAGACGAGGGACGGGACGATCCTTGTTGGCTCTTCGAAGGGCTCTCTCAGCGTTGAGAGACTGCCACGAGACGTGAGTCGCATTACGCCTACTGAGTGAGGAACAAGTTCGAGAACCTGGGCAAGGTGGCTTTCTGAGGCGACCACGCAGACGCGGGCGAATGCCTCAAGATAGGTCTCAACTTGAGAGCTCAGCCTGTCAAGTTTGTCTCTTTCCGACTTGATCTCGTACGCTGTCGAGGTTCCATTCAAGATCACCACATCGGCCTTGCATTCCCCGACACGAAATTCTGTCATCATCACCGCCGTATTCAGGCTGTGGCGGCCAAATAGGATTTTTTTGGCGATGACGTTCTTATAGATGTATTCGGTTCTATGGTGTTTTTGCAGGACTTGGAAAGCGTAGTCAAAAGCGTCACGGACGAACTTTCTGTCTGTGGTTGCGAGGCCCGATTCATGAGCGAGACGACAAAACGCCTCTGACTTCCCTTTTCGTGCCATCTCCTGGACGATGCCCGATGAGAAAAGCGTTGCCAGTACTGAGAGCTCACCTTCCTCGTGCTGGCTCTTCGGTGGCGGTAACATGCGATCCTAATCCTGGACGTGATTCCACAGCGAGCAGCTCTGACCCGGCTCCATCTGCTTTCGCATTCTAGCAGGTCTCCCTTGACCGTCTCGCCTGCTCGCCGGGCTCGGCAGCATGCCCGGAAGCCTCCTGCCCTCCGGTGCGAGCTGCTCTGAAACGCCGGAACGATGGTCGCACCCGGCTGTGGCGCTCTCTTCCTTGCTCGGCCGGCTGTCGGACTACAGCTCCCCCGCCCCCGCATCCCATGCCTCCAACAGCTTGCGGTACCCGGGATCCTCGTAGCGCTCCAGGCGAAAGGCGTCGGCCCAGGGGGGTAGGGTCTCTCCCGTGAGGTGCGCCGCCAGGATCTCCGCGGCTCTTGAGTTACTCAGACCTCTTCGGTGGCGGGGGCGGCGTCGGGATGGGTCTCTGGACTTTGGGGACAGGCGGGCGATTATAGCCGCTCCGTTCCTCCGTGGCTGGTCGTCTCGCGGGTCTCTCCGACCGAGAGTCGGGAAGACCGTTCGCTCCGCCGCCACTGGTCCCACCTTGTGCTTGCAATGTTCTCACGATAAAAGCTCCTGTCCCTCTTCTTGAGCGAGTGCTGTTTTTGTGCTCACGTGCGTGAACTCGATGGATTCGATGCTATCAGGCTCTACAAGGAAGAGCCCGTGAATGTCGAGTTCTGTATAGGTGCCGTCGTCGTTTACCCACGCCGGTTCAAAGAGATAGATCAGGCCCTCGTCGCGATCGTTGGAGAAATACATGGGCCAACCGAAGACACGCCTCCTGCCACTGAGATTGACAATCACATATCTCTGCTGCTCAGCGAACACATCGAGCCACGTGGTTTCTCTCGCGGTCTTGTGCGTCACGCCGAGTCGGCGGAGGATACGCATGTGAATATCCTTGGCGCTGAGCAAGCCGAGGATGAGGGGGAGGACTAGGGACATAGCTAGGGCCAGCCACACGAAGCTCTGGTTGATGAGAGAGGTTGCGAGCTGGGGGACGTCGGTAGCATTCTCAGGCGCCTCGAATGCGGGAACTCCGACCAGTCCGACGACGAGAGCGTAAATCACAAAGCTAAAAACCAGAGCTTCGATGATCTTCCCCAGGCTGTCCTTGGGCTTCCGGACGAGAACGTGATCAAGGATGGTCGAGGAGACGAAGCCCGGAAGCAGAAGAACCATCAGGGCGAGCGCTTCGAAGGTGATCCCCATAGCTGCGGCATTTTAACTGCTCGCGAGATCTCTTCGCGAAGAAGAGGGGGCTACCTCTACAGCTCCCCGGCCCCCGCATCCCAATCCTCCAGCATCTTGCGGTACCCGGGGTCCTCGTAGCGCTCCAGGAGGAAGGCGTCGGCCCAGGGCGGTGGGGTCTCTCCCGTAAGCTGCGCCGTCAGGATCTCCGCGGCCCCCTGCGACGCCATGATCCCGTAGCCCGACAAGGCGCCGAGGACCCACGCGCCCTCCACCGGCAAGGGACCGATCAGCGGCCGGTTCTCGCGCGTCTTGCAGTAGTAGCCGCCGTCCACCCAAGGCTCGCGGACTCGCTCCTTGTAGGGCGCCATCGCCGGCACCATGCGGACCATGCCTTCGAGCACCACCTGCGCGTAGAGCGGGTCGATCGCGGGCGGGAAGCGCGGCGGATCGATGGTGTCCGTGTGGTACGCCCAGAGCCCCAGCACCGCCTGACTGCCGTGGCCTCCCTCGGGACGGAAGTGCAGACCACCGGGGAGCTCCTCGCGCAGCCAGCTCAGATCGCGATCCTCCTCCAGCAAGGCCAGCTCTTCCGCGGACCACGACAGCCGGATGGGGTCGTTCCACACCATCAGCGGCAGCTCGCGGGGGAGCACCTGCAGTGAGTCCGTGAAGGTGGCCTTGGCGTGCAGCTCGTTGACGACCGGGAGGTCGATCCCCAACAGCTCGCCCACCTGCGCCAAGCCCGGCCCGGCGGCGTTGACGAAATGGGTGACCTCCCAGCGCTCCGTGCCTCCCGGGGTCGCCACGTCGACGCTCCGCACCCGACCGCCGGTAGTATCGACTGCGGTGACCCGTCCGCGCACCTCGCGGACGCCGCGCTCGCGGGCCCGCTCCAGCAGCCACATCCCGAGCTGTTGCGCCGACAGCCAGCCGCAGCGCCGCGGCCGGAGCATCGCCATCACGTCGTCCGCCAGGAAGGGGAAGCGCTGCCGGATCCAGCCGGGATCGAGCACCAGGTCGGCACCGTCGGTGACGCCGGGCTCGCGGTGGCGGAGCTCCTCCTCCGAGGCACGCTCGCTCCACGAGACCGGCGGCAGCTCGGGATCGGACGCCTCGCCACGCACCACCCGCAGCGGACCGGCACCCAGCCGGGAGATCTCACGGCCCTGCTCCTCGAAGGCACGGGCGGTCTCCGGGCGGGCGGTGAAGTAGGCGTAACCGTTGCGGTTGAGGGCGAAGGCGTTGCCCGAGGTGAGGGCCAGCTCCTCGGTTAGATCGATGCTGCGGCTCATCAGCCGGACCATGGCCTCGCCGGGTCCGGGCCACCAGTTGCGGTAGCACTCGGTGGACTTGTCGCTGGTGACGGTGAGCGGCGGCGCCTCGTCGACCAGCACCACGCCGTCGATCCCTCGCCGGACGGCCAGGTGGTAGGCGGCGGAGATGCCGGCGATCCCGGCACCGCAGATCAAGATCTCGGCCTGGGGTGGGCTCATGGACGGGGAGCTTATCTTGGACAAACGGCCCGGGTTGGCTCCTGACGGGCTAGACTGTGGCTCTGGACAGGAGCGGTCCAAGCCGATCGGAGACTGACCGTGCGCACTTTTGAACAGAAACCAAGGACGACTCAGCAGACCTCTAGCAAAGATTCGACGTTCACTCGAGCGCCCATCGTTCACGAGGTCCTCTCGGGACCTGGGCAAGCCCTCGATCCAGCGACCGGCCGCTTGATGGGGTCACGCCTGGGTCACGATTTCAGCCAGGTGCGAGTCCACACCGACAGCTCCGCCGCTGCCGCTGCACGATCGGTTCGCGCCAACGCCTTCACACTCGGCTCGAACATCGTCTTCGGCTCCGGTCGGTATCAACCGGACAGCGAAGCCGGACGGCACCTGCTGGCTCATGAGCTCGCGCACGTCGTCCAACAGAGCGGTAGCTCCTCGGGTGCCGGCGCGGGGCGCAACGCCACGACCTCCGAAGCCGAGGAGCGAGCGGAGGCGGCGGCGAGCTGGGCGCTGCGGGGCGGCTCGGTCGATGCCGCATCGCTTGGCGGCGCACCGGTGGGCGTGCTGGCGAAACCCGACGAGCCCGCCACCGAAGCAGCACCCGCCGAGAAGGCCGACGCTGTCCCCGGCGACCAGCAGGGTGCCCCCGCCGCTGTGCCGACCGCGACCGTGCTCGACCGTTTCGGGCGCGACCGGGCGACGCTGACGGTCAAGCAGCAAGCCGTGATCGAGCAGCTCGCTTTCTCGATCTGGAGCAACCTCTCGCTCTACGCCGATGCGAAGGCGACCATCGCAATCTCCGGCCACACCGACACGACCGGAACCGAAACGCACAACACCGGGCTCAGTGACAAGCGTGCCGGGAACGCGAAGGCCGCGCTCGAAGCGGCTTTGCAGCAACAGGGCGTCGATCTCGCCAAGCTCAGCATCGCAACCAGCTCACACGGCGAATCGCAGCTTCGCATTCCCACGGCGGACGAGGTCGACGAGCCGCGGAACCGTCGTGTCGAGATCGAGGTGACGATGGTGGTCAAGCCCTCGGCGCCGACCCCGCCTGCGCCCGCCAAGCCGCCGTCACCGCGTCTTCCGCTGCCGGGTACGCCCGGTGCCCCGGAGATCTGGAAAGTGCCCCAGCTCAGGGAGGGGCCGCGACCCGTAGAAGGGCCCAAGCTGCCCGGCCCGCTGATCGGTCCGCTTGCACCGAAGAGCGAAGGTGAGTGGCTCGAAGAGGCCCTCAAACGGGATCCGATCCTGAAGAAGCTGCCGAAATGGGCGCGGGACAAGGCGATCGGCGCACTCAAGGATGCGGACGAGGAGGTCGCCGACGCGGTCATCGACGCCATCCCGCTCGGGGACGACGAATACAAAAAGGCGGCAAAAGCGGCGATGAAGGCGCTGCTCCAGACGTTGAAGGGCCGCAAGTACAAGCCGCCGCCAGAGCCGCCGCCGGGGTTGCGAGATCTTCCAGCGTCGAGCTTCCCCAAGGCGCCCGGCGAGGTGCTCTTCAAGCTGCCCCCGATCAGGTTTAACCTACCGTGAGCCAGCGGGCCGAGCTTGCCGAGCTTTTGTGTGGCTCTTCGGTTCGCATCCCAAGGATTCCGGCTCCAGGCCCGGGAAAGGATCTCATCGTGCTTCGCAATCCCACCGTGCTTCGTCTGCCGAGACTTGGACCGTTCTTGCCCTGCCTCGCCTTGGCTACTTGCCTGGTGCTGGGAACCTGGAGCCCGCTGGGGGCCGAGGAGAAAGAGCCCGGAGCTGTCGTTTCTACGGTCTACCTCGTGCGGCACGCGGAGAAAGGTGAGAACGACACCGCGGATCCACCGCTCTCGGAGGCGGGGAAGGTGCGGGCGCGATCGCTGGTCCCTGTGCTGCGCGACATCGGGGTGACCCATCTCCACAGCACGGACTTCCAGCGCACCCGCCAGACGCTGGCTCCGCTCGCGGAGGCGACGGGTCTCACGGTCGAGATCTATGATCCCCGCGATCTGGCCGCCTTCGCCGAGCGGCTGCGGAAGACGCCCGGGGTCCACGTGGTGGCCGGTCACAGCAACACGACGCCCGAGCTCGTGCGGCTGCTGGGTGGCGATCCCCGCTCCGACATCGACGAATCCGAGTTCGATCGCCTCTACATCGTGATGCCGGAGACGGGGTGGAGCGCGTTGCTGCATCTGCCGCCTTGGGACGAGCGCTGAAGGCCGATCCTCTGCCGTAGACTCCGGCCTTGTAAACAGATCCGCCCCCAGCTCCCCTCTCTGTAATCGATGGAGCGAGATGGCCTCACCCTGTGGGTGGAACGAGCCCGGGCCGGCGACGAGGACGCCTTCGAGCGGATCGTCGCCGCGACCTGGGCGTCGTCGGTGGCGCTGGCGCGGGTGGTCCTGGCCGAGCAGCACCGGGACGCCGAAGATGCGGTGCAGGAGGCTTACTGCCAGGTGTGGTTGGCCCTGCCCCGGTTGCGTAGCAGCTCGGCGTTTCGGGCGTGGCTGCGGCGGATCACGGTCCGCGAAGCCGGGCGTTTTCGGCGCCGGGCTGTAGCCGGCTCCCCGGGTACCGATGAATCTCTGCTCCAACAAGCCCCCAACCAGCGCGACGGAGACGTGGCGAAGGCGCTGGCCCGGTTGCCGGAACGACAGCGGGCCGTGCTCTATCTCGGCGAGATCGAAGGTCTGACCGACGCCGAGGTGGCCGAAAGCCTGGGGATCCGCCGGAGCACTGTGCGGGTCCACCGGCAGCGCGGTCGCAACCGCCTCCGCAAGCTGCTCGATGGAGGAACCAGCCATGAAGGATGAGCCGACGCGAGACGTCGAAGATCGAGACCGCAGCCTCGACCGGCTGCGAGAGTGGAGCAGGGCTCCGACGACCCTCTCCCCGGAGCAGGCGGCCCGGCGCGTCCGGGCAGGTCTGTCCGGACGAGGGCGACGGAGCCGGCCGCTCCGACGGATCGTCGTCCCCGTCTTTGGTGCCGCGGTCGTGGCGGTGGCTCTGGCGGGTTTGTGGCTCCTCGCTTCTTCGCCTCCGCAGCCTCGAAATCCCGAGCCGACCGAGCGCGCCGCCTCCAGCCCCGCCGGAGCCGATGCCGGCGCGCTGATCGTCGTACCGCTGCGCTCCGGAACCGTGCTGTACATCGCACCTCGAACCCAAGGAGAGTCCCATGAAGCGGCAACACCTGGTAACGCACCTACAACGACACCTGGTCACGGCTCTGGTCCTGGCCGGCTGCGCTCCCGTCCTCGGAGCTGAGGGCCCTCCGTCGCCCTCGACCCCGGCGAGCTTCGCCTTGCAGTGGGCGTTGCTGCAGGGTGTCCAGGCGGGGGACGAAGGTGGTGAGGGGCAAGCGGAAGCGGCCGCGTCGGCCGACGTGGCGGGGACCAAGGCCCCCGAATGGGACTTCCACTGGGACATCCGGAGAGACGCGGACGAGCTCGTCGAGCTGTTTCGCCTCTCGTCCCTGGAGACGCTGCAACAGGGACGGAGCCTGCTCTCCGGTGACCGGGGCACGGTGACCGTCGGGGAAGGCGAAGGGGAGGCTCGTCTCGAAGTCAAGATCTCGGTGTCCATCGAGCCCTTCGAGCACGAGGAGGAGGTGTTCGACGCCGCGCGGGCCACGATGTCGATCCGCCGTGGAGGCGAAGAGGTTTCCAAGCCCACGGTCGTCACGAGGCTCGGGGAGAGAGCCATCGTGACCACCGGAATGTGGGATCGACGCGGGAAGGAGAGAAAGGAAGTCCTCTACATCGTGATCCAGGTGGATCCGGTGGAGGGTCCGGAGTGACGCGGGTCGCCGTTCACCCCACCCGCACGACCAGGAAGGTGACGTCGTCCGCCAGCGACCGCTCGCCCCGCCAGGTCCGGCAGGCGGCGGTCAGGTGGTCGACCACGTCCTGGGAGCTGCCAGCGGTCGCTGCCGCGTCGGCGAACACTTGGCGGGCGCGTTCGTAGCCCATCGGCTCACCGCTGCCGTCGAGCAGCTCGGGAAAACCGTCCGTCATCACCAGCAGCGTGTCCCCCGCGTCGAGATCGAGGATGCGCTCGTCGTAGCTGCCCTCGATCTTGGTGCTGGCGCCCAATGGCAACCCCTCCAGCGCGATCTCCTCCACCGAGCCGTCCGGCCGGTGGCGCAGCACCGGGGGCATGCCGGCCGAGGAGACGGTCAGCCGATGACCGCTGCCGGAGCTGTCGAAAGCGAGCAACGCCAGCGCCATGGCGCGGCGGCCCAGCTCCATGCAGCGGACCATGGTCCCCGCTTCGGTGAGGAACTCGGCCGGTGAGCTGTGGCTGCCGCGAGCGATGAACAGGCTCTTGAGCACGGTCACCATGGTGCCGGCGGCGGTGCCGTGGCCGGTGGCGTCTCCCACGGCCAGGATCAGGGACGAGGGGTCTTTCTGCGGGTCGTGCTGGGCGTCGTAGTAGTCGCCCCCGACCTCGGTGGCGGTGGTCATGCTCACCGCCAGCTCGAGCCCGGGGACGCGGGGCAGCTCGCGGGGGAGCAGCGAGAGCTGGAAGCTTCGGGCCTCCTCCAGCTCTTCCGACTTGCGGTGGTTCTCGGCTTCGAGCAAGCGGCGCTCGAGCTCCTGTTCCTTGCGCAGGCGCTCCTGCTCGAGGAGCTTCTGCTGGTGGCCTTTCAGCTCCTCCGCCATGCGGTTGAAGTTGAGCGCCAGACGGCCGATCTCGTCCTTCGACCGCACCGGAACCCGGGCGTCGAGCTCGCCCCGGGCCAGTCGCTCGGTGCCGTCGGTGAGGTCCTGGAGGTTGCGGGTCATGCGGCCGGAGAGGGGCAGGATGCCGCCGAAGCACAACCCGATGAGGGCCAGCCCCCAGCCGAAGTTGCGCGCCGCGGTGCTGCGCACCTGCTGGAGCGAGTCCGCCACCGGGTGGGCGAGCCCGAAGCGCACGCCGGTGTCCGGATCCTCGCGGGTGACGACGATCCAGCCGTCCCGCTCCTCCCGCACCTCGTCGCCGATGGCGTCGGTCTTCGGATCCACCAGCGCTTCGAGCTGCGGCCGGTGGGATTCGTCGGCGACATAGAGCTGGCCTTCGGTGTCGAGGGCGAAGGGGAGCTCGCCTTCCTTGCGATCGGTCTCCGTCAGCACTCTCCAGAGAAGCTGCTTGGCCTTGAGCTTGGCTTTCAGGTGACCGACCAGGTGGCCCTCGTGCCGCATCTCGCAGTCCATCTGGCCTTCTCGCAGCGACAGCGCGCGCTCGGCGGACGCGGGGCGCGAAACCCGGGTCCGGGAAGGCTGGGGCCGGGGAGCCTGGGGCCGGGGAGGCTGAGCGGCGATGGCGACGACTGAGGGAGGCGGTGGCACGTCCGGGACCTGGACCTCGATGCTGACGTCGCCGAGGTCGAGGGACTCGGAGTCCACGGTCAGGGTGAGGCCGCTCATCACGTTGCCGAGACGTTCGAGATTGCCGAGGTGTTCGAGATTGCCCAGATGGGCGGCGACCTGTCCGATCGCCTCCGCGGTCGGGAACTCGGCGAGCACCTCGAAGGTCGTTTCGTCGTTGCCGCTCTCATCGGGCGTCACCTGTCGCATCCAGCGCATCACGTGGCGGCCCTTGTCGCGCTCCAGCTCCACCCGGAACGTTCGGCTCACGGGGCGCGGAGCGTCGGCGGCCTGCGGGGTGTCCGGAGCCCGCGGTGCCACCGCGACCGCCGGCACGAACTCCAGGGCGTCGAGGTACGCGGCCTCCTCGCCCAGGGTCTCGGCGATGCGCGAGTTGAGGGTCTCCAGGTCGTCCCGGTCCGGCTGCATCCAGGCTTCCGGTGGCAGATCGGAGAGGCGTTGGACGCGCTCGTCGACGGAGGCGGCGATGCTCTCCATCCGGGTCTCCATCTCCCGGGTCAGCTCCTGAGCCTGTGCCTCCACCGCCTGGCGGACCGCCGCCAGCGAGGAGGAGTAGGAGTACAGCACCAGGGCGCCCAAAGGCACCACGGCGAGCAGCAGGAAGACGAATACGAGTCGGGTACGAAGGCTCATCGGGTGGGACTCCCTCCAGAGTCCGTGTGGACTCCCTCCGGTGTCAATATACGAGGCATTTCGGGGAAGGTTCCCTCACCACCGCCTGGAGTCTCCCGCTCGTCGGACAACTTCCGCCTGATGATCGATCTCGACTGCATCGACGACCGTCGCCCGCCGCTCCTCCTTGGATCCTGCCGGCGGAATTGCTGTTCAACGACGCGCAGATCACCTTGATCGAGGAAGGCCAGCCGGGCGAGCACTTCGTATTGAGCGGCACGTACTACAGCGGTCCCTGGTCGGACAATCTGCGCTTCAACTACTTCGGGGAGGTCTCCGGTGAGGGCTTCACGCCCGGCTTTGCCCAGACCTGGGGCTCGAAGGTGCTGACCGACATCTCGGCCAGCCGCCGGCTGACCGACGATCTGAGCATCACCTTCGCAATTGACGCTGGCCCTGAGATCCTGGTAGTGTTTCTTAAATGCTTTTTTGGCGCCAATGGAGTGTAAACCAGGCGACGTATTGGACGATCGGGAGTTGCCGCCGACCCAAAGGCTAGCCAGCACTCCTGATGAGTGTGCTGCCACCAGGACCCTGCCATGTGAACGCCTCCCGCCGTGCACCATTTCCGATCTTTGGGAATCTAGTCGGCGGGACGAACTGAGGGAATCTCGAGAGCGGAAGCGTTCTCTATGTTGAAAGCGGATCCTCTCGACGCCTCGAGAGTCACCAGAACCTCCGATCCGAGGACGGTGAATCATGACCCGAAGTGCCAACTTCGCGCTGGCCTTTTTTCTCCTTGTCGTCTCGACCACGGCGTATGCCAAAGGGACCAAGGTCCAAGGCGGCTATTCGACGGCGCCTCTGGAGCGCGCGGTGTTCGATTCTGCGCACGCCGCCGTCGGAACGGCATTTTTCAACGAATGGCTGATCATCAACCACCAGTCGCTCGACGACACGTCGATGAAGGGTCCTCGGGAGCATCTGTACTACCTGATCGACTCGTGGGTAAAGAATCTCTACGATCGGGAACAGGTCGTCCTTCCTGAGGAGCATGACCTGATTCTGGAGCGCCTGTTTGCGTGGTCGGAGCGGCTTGGTGTCTACGGCGGCCACCTGGTCTACGACGAGATCAAGAGGGAGGATGCGCCTCCCATGCCCGCTCTCACGCCGGTACCCAAGGGCTTCGAGCTCGAGCTCCGAGACGACATGCTGGTCTTGTCCGCCGAGGACTGGTCGGTGGCGGTCCCCTACTACTTCATGATCTGGCATATCAACGAGTTCGACGCCAAGAACGGGCCGCACACGCAGATGGTCATACTCTCGACGGGAGCAGCAGCCCACGAAGGAGTCGAGGGCCACTCCCAGGCCACCATCACGCTTTGTTTCGGGCCGGGCCTCGAGGGCCCCGAATTCGCTCGGTACTGGGAAGGCCTGTTCGGTTTTACCGGGGAGGAACCCGAGGTCCAGACACCCTCGCAGCCACGAAGCACCCGGAGGCGGTACGACGAAAGGCAGAAGCTCCATTTCGAGGTGGCCACGTGGGGCTCTTCCACGGGTCAGCTCGCTGTTTTCTACGGGGGAATCAACGGCACTTACCAGTGGAATCGCCCGCACTTTTTCGATTTTCTGCAGGCGATCCAAGAGACGAAACGAGAGCCATCTCCTGAAGACACATTCGTCAGCTCGGCGCTCGGTACCCAAGGCAGGATTTCCGGATCGAGATAGCCACGCGGGACTCCTGGTCCCCGCTGAACGTGATCTCTACCGGGTAGCCTCGCTCCTCTAGCTCGAGGAGTCCGATCTTCGAGATCTGTAAAGCTCGTCGAGCGAGTGGACTCGCCCAGCCCTCACCCCATCCCTCTCCCAGAGGGAGAGGACGCCCCCACCCACCCGGACACGTAGGGGGGCAGCTCGTCTGCCCCCGGGCGGGGGAATGTTGCGGCGGGGCCCAGGGCCGAGCCTTCCCCCACCCGGGGGGAGGCAAGCTCCCCCCCTACTTTTTTTCTACGTTTTCTGGGTCTCACCGCGGCCGGATCACCCCGCAGGCGACTCGAATGCCCTCCACGGTCTCGACGACGACCGAGCGGCCCAGGATGTCAGCGCGGTCTTTGCTACCGCTCCCGCCGTCGCCCAGCTCGAAAGCCGCGAGGTCCTGAGTGCCCTTGGCGAAGCGGGTGGCGTTGACCTCCATCCGGGCCAGCTCGGCGGCGGCCGGGTCTCCTCCGCCGAGGACCGGCCCCGCGGAGGAGCCGTCTTGAGCCGAGCAATCGCCCTGCTCGTGGACTCGTAGCGCGTAGGTCCCCGGCATCAGCCCGCGGAGCTGATAGCTGGCACGGACCCCGCCGTGGTCGGCCAGAGGGGCGAGCGCGACGGTGCCGGTGGCCCGGAGGCCGGCCAGGGGCTGGAGATCGGCACGGGCCGAGACGCGGGGCTTGGGAGGGGGTGGGGGAGGGCTCACCGGCGGGGCCTGATCGGTCGCGCGTGAGGGCTCGGGAGGAGGAGCTTCGGGCTCCGGCTCCGGCGTCGGCCACAACCAGAGCACCGCCGCCAGCGCCACCGCCGCCAGGGCGACCAGCGCCAGGAGCCGGCCCCGGCTCCGGCTCCGGCTCTGCTTTTGGGTCACGGCGTGCGCTCGCGTGCCGTCGCCAGACGGATCGCTTGGCGCTCCGCGATGCGCCGGGCCTGATCGGCCAGACCCTCGGGCTCGGTGCCACCGCGACCGGCCCGGCCGCTGATCAGCACGTTGGCTACCGCGTTGGCGATGCGCAGGCGATAGCGGTACTCGATCACGTGGACGCCTTGGAGCAGGTACTCGACGCGAAAGAGCAGCGCCTCGTCGACGCCCATCAGCCGAGCTTCGAGCTCCTGCTCCGAGGTCAGCACGGCGCCGGAGGCCGTCGGCCCTTCACCCAGCGAGTCGGCCGTGGTGCGGCTGGCGAAGGTCTCGTGGGCAGCCTGCGGGCTGGCGGCCACGTCGACGGCGGCGATGACCCCCATCAAATCCCCCTCGGCCAGCTCCGGAGGCTCGAGGATCTCGGGACGGAAGAAGATGGTGACGTACTCGCCGCCCGGTTGGTCGTCTCCGCCGGAGATGGCGAACGGAACCGGCAGATCTTCCTGCCGCACCACGAGGGACTCGGGGGAGGCACGCACCTGGGGAGCGGCGGACGGAGCCGGGGAGGCCGCAAGGGGCACGGGCTCGAGGAGCAGGGACGCCACGGAGACGCTGAGCACGACGGCGAGGGCAAGCCTCGCCGCCGTGGACCCGGACAGGGCCCGGTGCAAGTCTTCGATCATCGGCCCTTCTTGCCTCCTCCGGGGTTGCCCCCGCCGGGGTCGGTCGGCTCGGTCAGCGGCGGCTCCTCGTCGGTCGGCTCCCCGTCGGTGAGGCCCGCCGACTCTTCCTCCTCGCAGGTGCAGGTGAAGTGGCCCGGATGGTCCGGGTGCGGCGGGTGGCTGTTGAAGCGGATCTCGTTGTTGAAGACGAACGCCAGCTCGTGGAAGCCGGAGCTGGTCTCGTCGCGCGGATCCACCGCCCCGTCTCCCTCCGCCAGATCCTGCAGGAAGGCCAGCACGTCCGGCGATGGGATGCGCGTGATGTAGCCTTCGCCGAACTCCGCGGGACAGACGTAGAAGATATTGTACCCGCCGGCCCAGTCGATCAGCCGGTCGCCTTCGGTCGGCCCCGCTCCTCCCTCGTCGGCCTGGAGCGCGTCGGCGTCCCAGCCGCCGTAGAGGATGTCCAATCCCTCGAAGCTGTCCGGCACGCCCCAGGTGAACCACTCCGGCGGATCCGCCGGCTCCACCGGGGAATTCTTCTTGGGTCCGGGCCGCTCCTCGCGCGGCTTGACGTCCAGATAGTCGTCGCCGTGACCACCCCACACGTGGTCGCGTCCGCGACCGCCCCACAGCGCGTCGTTGCCGTCGCCACCGAAGACGTAGTCGCGGTCGGCGGTGAGCTCGACCGGATCCTCGAACGGCGTCTCGCAGATCTCGGTGGGCACTCCGTCGCCGTCGCCGTTGATCAGGTCGTCGCCGGGACCGCCGTGGAGATGGTCGTCGCCGTCGCCGCCGAGCAGCACGTCGTGGCCCTCGGCCCCCTGGCCGTCCTCGAAGGAGAACAGCTCGGTGATCCGGGACAGCGTGCCCTCGACAAAGACGTCCTCGAACAGGAAGGGCGAATTCGACGCGATGTGTCGCGTCCGCGAGCCGTCCTCGATGACGCTGGTCACCTGGCCGAGATCGCCCACCAGGGCGTCCTCCCCGAAGTTGCCTTCGAGGTAGTCGTCGCCCTGCTGTCCGTAGAGCTCGTCGGCGCCGTCCTGACCGAGGGCGAAGTCGTTGCCAAAGGCTCCCTCCGGCTCCGGCACCTCGGCCATGGTGGTGACCCGCACCGCCAGATCGAAGCCAAAGCCGGTGAGACGCTGCCAGAAGCCCGCCTCGTCCTCCGGGCGCTCGACGATCGCGTTGTCGGCGACCAGCAGGTCGTCCTCGGGACCGCCGATCATCACGTCGTTGCCGTCGGCCAGACCCGCCGGCGGCACCCCGCCGCCGATCACACCGTCGCCGGCCGAGCTGCCGCCGATCATGTCGTCCTCGTCCTCGTCACCGAACATCCAGTCGCCGCCGTGGTTGCCCTCGAGGTAGTCGACCCCCGGGCCGCCCACGATCAAATCGCCACCACCGTCCTCGTCGATCGCCAGCAGACAGTCCGGATCGTCAAGGTCGGCGAGCAGGTCGCCGTCGTTGTCGATGCCGTCCTCGCAGTCGTAGCCCAGCGAGGCCAGGCTCTCGCGGCCGTCGTGATCGTTGTCGACGCCGTCCTGCGGATCCTCGCTGAAGAATCCGTCGGCGTCCTCGTCCACCGCGTCGGCGTTGCCCTGGCCAAACATCAGATCGCGGCCCTCCTGACCAAAGATCTGATCGCTACCGGAGGTGTCGAAAGCGATCTGCGGCTCGCCGATGCGCTCGACGTCGAACAGGGCGACGCTGCGCACCACGTCGTCGGAGTTGGGGTCGATCGACCACAGACCGTCGTCGTCCACCGGGCGGGTGATGCGGGCGTTGTCGCCGGCCATCACGTCGCCTTCGAGCCCGCCGAACAGGAAGTCGTCGCCGTCGGTCAGACCGTCTCCCACCGAGGTGGCGCGGATGACGCCGTCGTTGGCCGATCCGCCGCCGATCATGTCGTCCTCGCCGGCATCACCGAACATCAGGTCGGAGCCATGGTTGCCCTCGAGGACGTCGAAGGCGTCGCCACCCTCCATGCGGTCGTCGCCACCCTGGCCGAACAGCCGGTCGTGGCCGTCCTGGCCCAGCATCCGGTCGCCACCGCTGAGGGTCGCGCTCACCGGGGCGCCGGTGATCTCGACGTCGAAGAGAGTGACGGAGCGGATCACGTCGCCGGTGTTGGGATCGATCCGCCACAGACCCTCGCCGTCGAGAGGCCGGCCGATCGAGCCGTTGTCACCGATCATCACGTCGCCTTCGCCGCCGCCTTCCATCAGGTCGCCGGTGTCCGGCCGCGCGGTGCCCTCGACCACGATGTCGTCGGCGCCGTCGTCGGTCACCCCGGCCTGCACGGTGCCGCCGATCATGTCGTCCTGGCCGGCGTCGCCGAACAAGTCGTCGACGTCGGCGTTGCCCTCCATGAAGTCGTCGCCGTCGTTGCCGTGGATCAGGTCGCGGTCCCCCTGGCCAAAGAGCAGGTCGTTCGCGCCGTTGCCGTTCATCTCGTCGGGTCCGGCGACGTCCGCGGTCCGCGGGTGGTCGATGTCGAGCAGGATCCGCGGCTCGCGCTTCGTGCTGCCGTCGTAGGTGTTGAGCACCCACGCGCCGCCCACCAGGGTGCGGGTGATGAGCGCGTTGTCACCGGCCATCACGTCGAAGCCGGAGCCGCCGTGCATCACGTCCCCGGCGTCGAGTCGCCCTTCGACGCCCTCGGCCGGATCGTCGTTGATGCGGCCGGTGCCACCGGTCAGATCGTCGTCGTCCTCGTCGCCAAAGAGCAGATCGGCGCCGGCCATGCCCATGGCGATGTCGGCCCCGGTGCCGCCGTGGATCTCGTCGTCGTCGCCCTGACCCCAGATCAGGTCGTCGGCGGCCTCACCGAAGATGGTGTCGGCGCCGGCGCTGAGGGCGTCCGCTGGGTTGTCGAGGTCGGCCACGTCGAACAGCCAGACGTCGCGGCGCACGCCGTCGTTGAATGTGTTGAGGATCCACTGGCCGTTCTCGTCGAGCGGCCGGTCGATGATCGCGTTGTCGCCCGCGATCACGTCGAAGTCGCCATCGAGATCCTCGTCGCCGGTGCCACCGTGGAGGATGTCGTCGCCGTCGGCACGGCCGTCCTCGGCGGTGCTCCGATCGGCGATCACCGTGCGGCCGGTCTCGGTGACGGTGCGGCCGGTGCCGCCGACCAGGTCGTCCTGACCGGCGTCGCCAAACATCTCGTCGCCTCCGCCGTTGCCCGCCAGCACGTCGTCGCCGTCGTCGCCGTGCATCAGGTCGTCGCCGCGGCCGCCCCAAAGGTAGTCGTTGGCCTGGTTGCCGTGCATCTCGTCGGGGCCGCCCTGGGTGTCGAGATCGAGCAGCGCCACCCGGCGCACGGCGGAGCCGTCGACGGCGTTGATCTCGCCGGTGCGCTCGACGGTGGCGTTGTCGCCCACCAGGATGTCGGCGTCGGCGTTGCCAAAGAGCTGGTCGGTGCCGTCGTCCGACGTGTGCGCCACCGAGCTGCCGCCGATCAGGTCGTCCTGACCGCCGTCGCCGAACAGGGCGTCGGCCGCCTGGTTGCCCTCGAGGTAGTCGTCCTCGCTGCCGCCGCGCATCGAGTCGTCGTCGGGACCGCCGAACAGGAGGTCCTCGCCGCTGTCGCCAAAGATCGAGTCGGCGTCGAGCTCGGCGGTGGTGCTGACGGTCGTGGGTGGCAGACGCCAGTCGGTGATCGCGTCGTCGCGGCGGTGACCGTAGAGCACGTCGTCGCCACGGCCGCCGCGCATCGAGTCGCTGCCGGCCCCACCCTCGAGGAAGTCGTCACCGCGGTCGCCGTAGAGACCGTCGTTGCCGCTCTCCCCAAACAGCAGGTCGTGGCCGGGGCCGCCGATCAGACAGTCTGCGTTGCCCGCGGCCCCACCGACCCGGGGGATGGTGTCCTCGCCGCCCTCGGCGAAGCAGTCCTCGATCAAGCCCGTAGCGGCGACGTCCGCCGGCCGGCTCACCCGGCTGAGCAGGAAGCCGTCGTCGAGCGGTGCCAGCCCGGGATCGCCGTCGGCGGGCGCGGTGCCGCGGTTGGGGGGGCTGGGTCCGGTGCGCGCCTCGGCGACCAGCTCACCGCTGTCTCCGATCAGCACGTCGTTGTCCTCTTCGCCAAACAGCAGGTCGCGTCCGGCGCCGCCGATCAGATCGTCGAAGCCGGGGCCGGCGAACAGCTCGTCGTTGTCGGCCTGGCCGTAGAGCCGGTCGTTGCCGCCCCGGCCCCAGAGACCGTCGTGACCGCTGCCGCCCCAGAGCTGGTCGTGACCGTGGAACGCCAGCGCCAGGTCGGGGTCGTCGCCGTCGATCAGATCGTCTCCGCCGCCACCGCAGAGGAAGTCGTCGTCCAGGTCGCCGCCCAGGGCGTCGTTGCCCTGACCGCCCCAGATGTGATCCTCGCCGGGACCGCCGTTGACGTGATCGGCGCCGCCGCCGGCCTCGCCGTCGGAGCAGCCCGCCACCTCGGCGAGGTTGGCCGAGCCGTCGGCGACGAAATCGCCGTAGAGGAAGTCGTCGCCGAACTCGCCCTCGATGTCATCGTCGCCCGCGCCACCGGAAATGGTGTCGGCCAGGTCGAGGGTCGGATCCTCGTGATGCGCCGGGATGGCCGCGTCGCCGACCCCACGGGTCGCGAGCCAGCCACCGTTGAGATCGTCGTTGTCGGGTCCGCCGTCGAGGGTGTCCATCCCGGGACCGCCGGTGATCACGTCGTTGCCGGTGTCGCCGAAGATGGTGTCATCGCCGCCTTCTCCGGCGAGGGTGTCGTCGCCGGGGCCGCCATGGATCGTGTCGTCGCTGGGACCTCCCTGGATGCGATCGCTGCCTTCGTCGCCAAAGATCAGGTCGATGCCGAGCCCCGTCTTGATCTGGTCGTTGCCCGGACCGCCGTGGATTTCGCAGCGGGCGGTGAACGGGATGTCCTCGTCGAACTCGTCCCCGGTGGCCGCAAGGCCGTCCGGACCCAGGTTGCGCCGGATGCCGGTCTCCATCGACAGGTTGTCCTTGCCGTCGTCGGCGAAGGCGACGACGGTCACCGGTCCGGAGCCCGGAATGCGGGCCTCCGCCGGCTGGAAATTGGGATCGTCCCCGTTGAAGACTTGGGTGATGCCAAAGCCGCTGACCTCGAAGGTGCGGTTCCCGAGCTGGCGGACCACGACCTTCTCGTCGATGCGATCCGGTTGGACGCCGCGCCTTTTTCGTCGAGCCTCGCTGCCGACCAGCAGGATGAGCCGGTTGGGCTCCACCTCCGCCAGCACCGGCGGCGGCGGATCGCACTTGATCTCGAACTCGAGCAGAGTGACCCGCACGAAGGTGATGCTCCACTTCTTGCTGAACCATTCGATCCCGACCCGCACCCAGCCGGCGAGGAAGGCCTCCAGCTTGCCGCTGATGACGAACAGACAGGCCGGGTTGTGGAGCTTGTTGGCGATCTCCGAGATGCGCAGCTTGCCGTCCGGGTCCGGACGGTCGTCCAGGTTGAGATCGGTGGTCATGCGGACGCCGCCTTCGATGCCGGCGGCGACGATCCCCAGGCTGACCCCGGCGCCGGCGGAGACCTGACCGATCAGGCTGATTTCCGGTACGTCGTTGCCGTTGGTGTCGAGATCGTCGATGAAGATGCCGTCGATCAGCGCGCTGCCGCTGCCGCCGTCGAGCACCTGGCGGATGCCCGAGGTGTCGTAGCCCATGGCGAAGCGCGCCTGGAGGGTGGCGGAGCCGCCGATCGAGACCTCCACCGGGATCGGACCGACGAAGAACGGCCCGTAGGTGTACTGGAAGCCCGCCGTGCCGCGCAGGATCCCGGCGTCGAAGCGCACCAGGACCACGTCCTGACCCAGCAGCAGACCAAAGATCTGACTCGAGTCGTCGAGGAACGGGAAGCTGAAGGTGGCCGGCACCCTCTCGGTTCCGGAGAAGGTCACCCGGGTGCTGTTGGCGGTGTTGAAGTCGATCAGCTCGTCGGCGTCGCTGGGGAGCGAGCCGCCCTCTCGGATCGCCGCCACGTCGAGCTCGAACGAGCCGCCGGAGGACAACAGCCCGGGGTTTCCCAGCGGGATGAGCACCGTGCCCTGGTCCACCGGCAGGTTGTTGACGAAATCGATGACGTCGAGGATGTTGCGGATCAGCTTGGTACACGGCGCGTTGGGGCCCGGCGGCGGACAGTTGCGCAGCTCGACCAGCGACAGCACCGTGATCGGGCCCCCGCCGGTCGCCTGGCTGAGCTCGGAGACCACCGGCAGCGGAGCACGGACGGTGTCGATCACCGGCTTGAGCGGCGAGGTCACGCGCTTGACCTCCGACACCGCGGGTCCGATGAACTCGCCAAAGAAGTTGCTGAGGTCCAGATGGAGATTGTCGAAGCGGGCGAGACGCAGACCGTTGGGGGTCGCGTTCTCGTCCTCCGGGTCCGGCGCCGGGAACTGCCAGCCGGCTTCGAGCTCCACCGTGCCGACGACGCTGGGCAACACCTCCGCCGCCGAGCCGGCGACGCCGGTGCGGAAGCGGAAGGCCAGCCGGGCGTCGGTGATCAGACCGGCCTCGAACGAGGTGCCGCCGATCAGACGAGTGAGAGGCACCTTGGGGTCGCCGTTATCGGACTTGAGGTGGGTGAAGGCGAAGGCCGTCACCCCGGAAGGGTCGTTCTCGTCGTCGTTGATGTAAGTGTCGAGGAAGCCCAGCCGGGCCATGAAGCAACGGTCGGTGGAGAAGCCGTCGAGACCCGCGGGCGGCGATTCGATCCCGGGGCCGCAGGACAGGGGATCGTCGCCGAGACCGACGTTGGCGCCGATGCGGAACGAGGTGCCGCTGTCGGTGGTGGTCTCCGGGCACTCGTCCGAGGGGCTGGTGACGATGTAGGGACCCTTGTCGCGGCTCAGACCGATCTCGATCGGCAGCCGCCAGCCGAAGCGGGCCGCGAGCTGACCCGAGGCGCTGATGGGCAGCCCCGGCACGCCGAAGTCCAGGGGCAGATCGAGATCCGTTTCGGCCTGGGCCGGGTCGATCGGATTCTCGGCGTCGGGATTGGGCTCCCCACCCTTGCCCAGGACGATGCGGATGCGGAGATCCTGGAGGGTGTCGATCTCGGCGTCGTCGTCGCAGGGGGTCGAGCCCGAGCACACGTCGCCGGAGACCTCGATGCCGTCCTTGCCGCCAATCACGAGATTCTGCCCCTCGGCAGGCAGGGCGGCCCAGATCTTGTCGCGAATCTCCGATTCGACGTCCGTCACCTTGGCGGCGAGAACCTCGGTGATGGCGTTCGCCAGCGGCGTGACGAAACGCATGTTGATCTCGTCGATGGCTCCGCCGATGTTGCCCAGCCCGCGGCCGATCAGCGGCAGGCTGTCGGCGGCCTGGAGACCGGCGGCGAGGTTGTCGAGGAGAACCGGCAGCGCCTCCAGGACCAGGGTCAGATTGAGGCTGGCGTTGAGCCGCTGCTCGAGCAGATCCGGCGGGAAGCTCAGGAACCAGCCGGGCACGTCGTCGAGCCCGTCGCCGGCCATCCGCGGGATGTTGCTCTCCAGCTCCTCGATGCGGAAGCCTAGACGGCCGAGCTCGCCAAAGGGCTCGAGCTCGAGACGCAGCCCGGCGCACACGTCGCCGACCAGTGGCACCTCCGCCACCCGGTACTCGTCGCCCGGGTCCCAGGCATTGTCCGTGCCGCCGTCGAGGGTGCAGGTCAGGGTGGTGTTGGTAAAGCTGGCGATGGTGCAGCTCGAGCCGTCGGTGAGGTTGCTCAGCACGAGGCCTTGCAGCGAGTCGTCGAAGCGCTGCGTCGAGTCGGTCAGCAGCGCCGCCGCGGCGCTGCCGGTGTGGGTGCCCCGCAGCTCGGCGGTGCCACAGTCGCGCTCGGTCTCCAGACCCCCGTAGCTGGGCTCGAGCGCGGAGAGGAAGCCGGAGGGCGAGTAGGTGTCCCCCATGGTGGCCGTCGCGGCCTTGGCCATCAGTCCGAGCTGAGCGGCACCGTCGCCTTCGGCGCTACCGCCCAGGGTCAGACGCAGGGGTCCGACGTTGCCCTCGATGAGCAGATCGTCGATCGAGGCGGCGGCCCCGATCTCGAGACGGCTGGTGTCGCGCACGACCACCCCGTCCGGGTTGAAGTCGAGGGCGAGCGGGATGCCGATGTCGAGCACGGCGGCGGCCCGGGCTTCCACCATGAGCTGGGGATCGCTGGCGTCGAGACCGACCAGCTCGGATCCCTCGAACTCCGGCGGCAGATCCAGACGGAGGGTGGTGGCGGGCTCCTCGATCAGACGGTCGCCGCCCATGCAGGCCAGGCTCTCCTCGTCGTTGGGCAGGTCGTCGTCGCTCCCCAGGATGCCGTCCTCTCCGGGGTTCTGGGTGCACAGCCCGAAGCGCAGCCCGACCACCAGGTCGCGGCCCGGGTTGGGGCCGGAGGCGCCGGCGGGCAGCGGCAGGTCCTCGACGCTCAGGGTCAGCACGTCCTCGGGGATGCCCAGCCGGCAGGCCAGCAGCTCGCTCAGGTTCTGGAGTGTGAGCGGCGTGATGGGCAGGTGCACCGGGTGCTGCATGCCCGATTCCTTGAGATCGACCGAGATGCGGAAGTCGGTGGGCTGGGTCGCGTCGGTTTCGAGACCCGGGTTGGCGCCGTTGCGGACGGTGCGGAAGCGCACCCACTGGTCCGTGGATTCGCCCAGGGCGGCGACGGTGGTGACGTCCGTGTCGTTGCTCGACTGCAGGATCGCGGCTCCCTCGGCGCTCCACTGGACCATCTCCGGTCGCACGGTGGCGCTGCGAGCCTGACAGAAGAAGTCCTGGTTGGCGGGCAGATCGACCAGCGCGATTCGGGGGACGGCCGGGTCGCCGTCGGCGTTGGGCAGCGTGCAGACGACCTGGGCCAGGGCCTGCTGGCTACGGAAGTCCTGGAGCTGCTGCCGGATCTCCTGGAGCTGCGAGAGGAGCTGGCGCGGGCTGCGGCCGATCAGGGGCAGCTCCTCGTCGAGGGCGTCGGTCTGGTCGAAGGCGGCGAGCACCGTCTCCAGGTTGTCCAGGATCACCGCGAGCAGGGCCAGCGGATTGCCCCCGACCTCGAAGCGGTCGCCGGCGTCCCAGTCGTTGTCGGTGCCGCCGGCGAGCTGGCAGGCGATGCGGTCGCCGTTGGTGTTGACGTCCGCCAGCCGCACGACGCACTGCGAGCCGTCGGTGAGGTTGCGCAGGGTCGAGTTGACCAGCCTCTCGGCGAGGAAGGTGTTGGCGTCGGTCACTTGCAGGGCCGCGCTGTCGGCGGTGCCCTGGTGCTCGCCGCGGATCGAGGGATCGATGTCGAAGCTGGTGAGCTGCTCGCTGAGCTCGGCGGAGGCCATGATGGTCGGTCGGCCGATGTTCTCCGGGTCGTCGATGACCCACGACAGACCGACCGAGCCGCGGCCAAGCTCGGCGGTGCCGGCGGTGGCCACCACCTCCAGCCCCCCGTTCATCGCCAGGTTGAAGCCGGGCTCGATGCGTCCGAGCTGCCGCAGAAGCTCGCGGAAGCGGATGGCGTCGGTGAGACCGCCCACCGGCGACGGACGGCCCAAGCCCGGTTCGTCCCCGTAGTTGACGTCCACCGTCAGCAGCGGCCCGGGCCCGGCCGTCCCGAGCTGGAAGCCGGAGGCGTCGTCGACCGCCTGGACCTGGAGAAAGCCGATCATCCCCTGGAGATCGACGTCGACGTCGGCCTGGACGTTGTTCAGCGAAAGCAGCGGAGCCCCGGCGCTCTGGACAAAGAAGCGGTCGGGGGTCGACGGATCGGGGCTGGTCGGGTCCGGCTCCTCGAAGTCCGGATCGAACTCGGCCGCCAGCTCACCCAGCAGGACGCCGAAGTTGATGTCCAGGGTCACCATGCCGGGATCGATCTGTACCGACGCCGCGGCGGTGGCGCCGAGACCCGCCACACCCGTGTCGGCCTTGAGCTGATCGCTGAAGTCGAGAGTGAAAGCGTCTTGACCCGGCGCAGGGGTGGAGACCTGGGCCGGCGAGAAGATCTTTTGCAGGTGGAAGATCAGGGCGCGGTTGGCGGAGTCGTAGCTGACGAGATCTCCGACGTTCTCGAACCCGCCCAGATCGAGGAGCTGCAGCGCCATTTCCTGGGCCGACAAGAACCGTCGCTGCACCGTGTGGGGACCGGCGGAGTCGGTGTAGCTCACCTCCACCTTGGGCACCCCGGGCTCCTGTGCGACGCACACGACGTTGGCGGTGGGGTTGGGGCCGACGGTGTCGAGGATCGGATCGGGACTCGAGCAAGCGGTCGGGGCACCCCCGTTGCCGCGCACGACCCAGCTCACCGAATTGGCCGTGGGAGTGTCGACGGCGATGGCCTGGCAGTAGACCAGGTCCCCCGGGACCACCGTCTGGAGATTGCCGCGCGGCGGATCCGCGGCGATCGGACCGCAGGCGATGGCGGCGGTGCCCAGACGGTCGATGAAGTCCACGATCGGCTGGGCGAATGTAAAGACGTCCGCCAAACCCTCGCGGATGAAGGGGATGGGGATGTCCCCCACCACCTGCGACGAGCGCACCGCCGAGGCCAGCACCGACAGGCCCTGGAGCACCGTGGTCGGCGAGATGGTGCTGAAGTCGCGGATGTCGTTCCAGTCGAAGCTGGGCAGATCGATGCCGTCGGCGATGCACGTGTCGCTGAAGGTGATGGTGCTCTGGCCCGGGATCAGATTGCTCGTGCTGGTGAGCTCCAGGGAGGCGTCGATGTCCGGGGTGCCGTCGCACTCGATGCTGGCGGAGAACAGATCGTCGAGCGCCGTCATCTCCCACTCCTCGCGGGTGATCCGGTTGTCGGAGTCGGGATCGTTGAGCTGGACCTTGAAGTCCAGGTCGAGGCTCACGTTGGGGGCGACCGAGATCTGGGTGAAACCCAGGTTGGTGTCGAAGCTGGTGCCGGCGGAGGCGGTGACCGGCAGCAGCACCGCCGGTGGCGTGCCGCTGTAGCTGATGTAGAAGCGGAGATCGGGATCGGTGATCGTGGTGTCGAGCTCGAAGGAGAGGGGCAGGTCGAGACGCAGATCCACCGGGATGGCGCCGCCCCCGAGCTGGGCATCGACCGGTCCGGAGACCACCGAGACGTCCAGCGGGAGGCTCAGCCCGGGTCGGGTGACGGAAGTGTCGAAGGCGACCGCGATCCGGTTGCCCTGGCGGGTCACCGTGACGTTGTCAAAGGCGATCGAGACCCCGCCGACGGTGGTGAAGTCCGCGTTGTCGATGGCGTCGCGCAGAGCGTCGAGATCGGCGAGGGCTGGGGACAGGGTGCCCAGCGACTGGCTGAAGATGCTCCCCAGGTCGAGGGCTTGCGGCGAGCCCGGTGCCACCGGTAGCAACGGCAGCACGTTGCCGAGGACGTCGAAGCCGCCCAGGTTGTCCAGAACGCCGGCGAGCTTCTGCAGACCGTCGGCGATCTCGGCGGCGTCGTCGGCATCGGTGGCGAAGACCGGCGTCCCGACGAGCAGGAACAGGCAGGTGGTGGCTAGGACGGCACGGGCAACGACGGCACGGGTCAAAGGCGACATGACAAGTCCCCTCCCTGGTAATGGAGACAGACAGCCTCCAGCGATGTACGGTGAGCCCTTCAGACGACCGCTGCCGGCAAATCAGCCTCGCCGGGCGGCCGTCGCTCACCGTCGTAGGTGGATCAGCCGGCCCAATTCAGCTCGACGTAGCTGAGCTGGCCGGTGAAGGTGGAGCTCGGCGCCAGCTCGCCGATCACGCAGGCGTGGAACCGCTCCAGGTACGAGCCCAAGCTGGAGCCGCCGTCTCCACGCAGGGATGCGGTCCAGGAGATCTGGTAGCTGCGACCGCCTTCCAGCCCGGAGCCGCCGACGGTGGCCGACAGTCCGAAGACCTCGACGGGGCGAACCGTGTCCAGGGCCCCGAGGAGCCGATACACCGTACGACCGACGCCGAGGTCGGGCTCGAAGACCCCGATCTCGGGAAGATCGACCGGGGCGCGGGTCACCCGTTGAATCAGCGGCAGCGGTCCGCTCTGAGGGGAGCCGGCGGTGAGCAGACCCAGACCGATTCGCGTCCCGGCCGGAGCTTCGAAGCTCTGAAACGGGCCGCTGGTGAGCACGGCTTCGGTGCCGTTGTCCTGGACGAGGGATGTGGTCGGTCGACCTCCCGGTGCGGACCCGAGGCTGGCCCGGGCCGGTTGGGCGCCGCCGAGGAGCTGCCACACGGCGCTCCCCAGCCCGACGGCCCCCAGACCCTTGACGATCCGACGCCGACCGAGATCTGTACCAGCTTCTTCTCTTGTTTTCATGCTGAATCCTCCCATGAGGCGAGGCGATAGCTCTCACACTCACCGGCACGAGTGTGGTGTCCGAAACGATTTCCGCACAGTTTCAGAAAGCCTAAAGAAGAATACACCTAGGGAAATGAGAAGGCAACCCTTTGGGCGCTTGAAGGACCAGATCGGGCTGCAGAAAGGTCAGATTGGGCGCTAGATCAGATGGACGCTAAAAGAGCCAGACCTCCGAGCCGTCCGGCAATCGGCCGGCGGGTTGCTCGCGTCCGAGCGGGATCCCGGCCAGGGTCCAGAGCTCGGGGGTGAGGGTCCACCAGACGTGGCGGGGGAGGGGGAGAGGGAGAGGGAGAGGGAGAGCACCTTGGGGCTGGCTGCCGTGATCCGTAGCTCTCGTCTCCGCGGGTCGCCAGAGACCGAGGATCTCCCGCCAGGCGCGGCGTCGGGTACGCCTCCGGAAGTGGATGTGATCCGGGCCGAGCCACTCGGGATCCGGCTCCAGAGCGGGCACCTCGAAGCGCTCGGCGACCGCGTGCAGCCGCTCCTGCAGCTCCACCGTCCGCCGTTGCACCCGCTCGTAGGTGTTGGGGTGGGTGGGGAAGAAGAGCAGCCGGAGGAGGTGGAATTTCCAGCGGCGCAGCCGTTGCAGGCTGGTCAGCGGAAGCAGGGTCACGGCGGTGGTGACCGACGGGCCCAGACCGGCGAGGCGTTGGAGGCAGCTCTCCACCCAGCGGGTGATGTCGTCCGGAGGGGCTCCGTAGGCGACGTCGTTGCCGATGTCGGTCAGCAGCGCGAAGGTGGGAATCTCGGGGTGAGCCGCGACCGCATCGTCGAGGGCCGGCCAGAGACCGCAGTGGGCGATACCTGGAAGGCCGCGCAGCAGAAATACCCGGCTCCAGGTGCCGTAGGAGCGCCCGTGACCGCAGGCGGAAAAGATCTGGAGCGGCCCCGTTCCGAGATCTGGCGCGAGCCCCTGTTCGGCACAGTCGATAACGAGGGGAAAGTCCCGCGCGAGGTTGGAGGCGCCGACCAGGACCAGACGGGCGCGGAAGGGCACGCTACTGCTCTTTCTTCCCGCCCTCTTTCTTCCCGCCCTCTTTCTCCCTGCCCTCCTTCTCTCCGCTCGCCGCGGGCTGCTTCAGCTTCGCCAGCTGCGCCTTCACCCACTCGTTGTCCGGCTCGAAGGCGAGCGCCTCTTCGAACGCGGCGATGGCCTCCGCCGTCTCACCTCGGGCCATGTGAAATCTGCCCAGGAGGGAGCGGGACCACGGGTAGTCCGGGTGCAGCTCGTTGTTCATCTTGGTCAGCACGATCGCCTCGTCCTGCCTGCCTTGTCGGAAGAGACGCTCGGCGAGAGTGTTGAGAGGCGGCGGGCCGAAGTCGTAGGCGGCGCGGCCGTAATACGAGTCGCGCAGCTCCTTGTATTTCGCCACCCCGGCCTCGTAGCCGTCCGAGTCGATCACCGCGGCGACCACGTCCTCGATCTGCTGCGGGCTCACCACGCCGCGGTGACAGGTGTTGCAGCCGACCGCCACCTTCGTCCCCGAAGACGTTTCGATTCCCGCGAGGAGCTCGCCGTTGATGGCTCGGACCATCTTGATCATCTTGCGGGCGGTGTGCTTCGTCGGCTTCTCGTCGGTGGCGAAGTCCATTCCCACCAGATTGTCGGGTCCGACGTGACAGTAGGAGCATCGGACGCCCAGCGCACCGGCAAATCCTCGCATCATGCCGACGAGCTCGGGCTTCGAGATGTCTTTCGGCAGGATCTGGAGGTTGGTGAACTCATCGGGAGTCTGCGCAGCCAGGGGAAGAGCGGTGGCGACAAGCCAGATGGCGAGCAAAGCTCGACGCATTGGGGGGGGATCTCCTCGTGGGCCAGGTCTGGGTGGTCAAGGACCGGGTCGTTAGGGATGGTGCGTCAGGGATAGAGCCGCTCGACGTGCCAGGTCGTCTCTCCTTCTACGTCGCCGGAAGCGGTCAGGTTCCGGGTGAAGACCTGGCGGTCGTGCAATCGGTGGAGCTGGTTGTGCCAGATCTCCATACGCACCGGGCGCAGGAGATAGCCGCCCCAGAACGGCGGTCGCGGCACCCTGCGGCCCAGATAACGGGCTTCCATCTCGGCGACCCGCGCCACCAGCTTCGCCCGGGACGACAGCGGTCGGCTTTGCTTGGAGGCCCAGGCGGCGATCTGGCTGCCGCGGGCCCTGGTGGTGAAATAGGCGTCCGATTCTTCAGCGGAGACGCGGGCGACCGGGCCCTCGGCGCGGATCTGGAGACCGAGCGGGGGCCAGTGCCAGGTGAGAGCGGCGTGGGGATTGGCCTCCAGTTGCCGTGCCTTGCGGCTCTCGTAGTTGGTGTAGAAGACGAAGCCGCGCTGGTCGACCGTCTTGAGCAGCACCATCCGCGAGGAAGGCCTCCCCTCGGCGTCGGCGGTGGCGAGGGTCATGGCGGTGGCGTCGTAGGGGTCCGAAGTCTTCTTCTTCGCCTTCTCGTACGCGCGGAGGAACTCGGCGATGGGGTCGGGTGGGCTCATGGGCTGGGTCTCAACCAGATTCCGTGGCGAGCCGATTGTAGTGTACGCTTGGTCTATGAACGTCACGCTTCCGGTCGAGCTCGAGCAGATGGTGAAGGAGAAAGTAGAGAGCGGAGAGTACGGGTCCGCTGGTGAGGTGGTTCGGGATGCCCTCCAGCTACTCGTCCTTTCCGCGTATCGCGATCTCGAGTCGCTGTTCTAGATCTCGCCTCAATTCGCCGGCTCGTCCTCTTGCAACGCGATCTGGAGCACCCGGCAGCCGGCGCGGAAAGTCTCCTTGTGGTCGGCGCCGCGGGCCACCAGGGCTCCCTGGCCCGGCTGGAGCACGCGGCGCTCGTCGCCCTCCTCGATTTCCATCTCTCCGTCGAGCACCAGAAACATCTCCTCGTGACCGTGCTCGCCGTGGTCGGCGACCAGGTCCTCGTCGAGGCGGGTGACGACCAGGCGCATGCGCTCGCCGAGCACTGCGTGAAAGCGGGAGAGCTCGAGGGCGTTGAGATCGAAAGACTCCATTGGCGTGCCTCCTTTGGCTGGGTCGTGGATCGGCCGTCAGGATATCGCAGCCCACCTCGCCACGAGCCTCCCCATGCCCGGTCGCCACCCTGGAGGGCATTGACCCGGCGGGCCTCGTGTGATGAATTAGAGAACCAAAGTTGGACATGAAGATGTGAGCTATGCAGACGGGAGCGATGCGGATGTGAGCGTAGATGTTCCCGGCGTTCGGGGACCCGCTCGGATATCGAATGCGCACGATGGAGGTGTTCTGTGAAGAGAACGTCCCAATTCCTGCTGAGCACAGCGCTGCTGGGGGTCGTGGCCGTCGCCCTGATGACGGTTCCGGTGTCCGCGGCAGAGATCTCCGCTCCGGACTGTACCGGCGAGCCCGCCCTCGATCTGGGTGCCGTCCAGTCCGAGGCGGTGGACCTGGTGGCGGGTGAGCCCTGCGGTGGCGTGATCTGCCCGCCCAAGATGGAGTGCTGCAACCCCACCTGCAACAAGTGCGTCTTCCCGGGCATGAGGTGCACCCAGCAGGTCTGCAACAGCACGTCCACCACTCTGGACCTGGAGCCGGTTTTCGAGCCGGTTTTCGAGCCCATCGGTCCGATCGAGCCGGAGCTGTGCGGCAACGTGGTCTGCCCCAAGGGCACGACCTGCTGCAATCCCCTGTGCAGCGCCTGCACGCCGCCCGGCGTGAGCTGCACCCTCGGCGACTGTGGTGGTGGTCCCACTTCCTGACCCGGGTTGAAATCCAAGGAGGAGCTGTCATGAAGAGAGTCGCTTTGTCTTGTCTGCTCGCCCTGAGCCTGGGCCTCGTGCTGGGCGTCAGCCTGTCCACCGGACCGGTCGCGGCCGACTTCGACGCCGGTCTCGGCGTCGAAACGTCGGTGCATGGAGGAGGTCCCTGCGGAACGAGCTTCTGCGGTCCCGGCACCTTCTGCTGCAACCGTTCGTGCAGTATCTGCGCGCCCATCGGTGGCTTCTGCACCCAGCAGATCTGCCCGCCGATCGAGATCCAATAGGCTCGCCAAGCCTCGTTCGCTTCGAGTCGTGACTCGTGGCGTCTCCGGAGCCGAGAACGGAGCCGGGGACGCCGCGTCCCCCCCTGTCTCCTCCCCAGCCCCCTGTTAACCTTTCCCCGGGTCTCCGGTAATACCGTGCGAACCCGCCGCTCGCGTCCCGAGTGGGACCGGCCGGCGAGACGAATCGCCAACGACCCGACGGATGCCCACTGTTGCGGTGGGGCCGCCGTGAGAGGATTTCGAGAGGAGACCCCCCATGAACGATTTGGCACCCGTGCTCGGCGTGACCGCGATGTTCGGACTTGGCGCCTGGCTGCTTCGCTTTCTGATCCTGTCGTACCGCCAGCAGAAAGTCGCCCGGATGCAATCGGACCTGCAAAACCGCCTGCTGGAGAAATTCGGCTCGTCGCAGGAGCTGCTGACCTTCCTGCAGAGCGAGGCGGGGAGCGACTTCGTCCAACCGCTGCGCACCGGGGAGGAGCCCCGCACCCCGTACGGCCGCATTCTGGGAGCCGTCCAGGTGGGCGTGATCCTGGTGTGCGGCGGCGTGGCCTGTCTGTTCCTGGACGGCCGGCTGCCGTTCGACGAGGAACGAGCCTTCCTCTTCCTCGGCACCGTCGGTACCGCGCTGGGAGTCGGATTCCTGCTCTCCGGGGCCGCGGCCTACGTGCTGTCCCGCAACTGGGGCCTGCTCAACGGACGTGAGGCCTAGCCGGAAGGGCCGGCGAGACTCGGAGCCCGTGAAAAGCCTCAGCGTTCCCTGGTCCCGTGACACCCCGGTGGCGACCGCCGGGGCCGGGGAGCATCCGCTCGAAGCCGCGGAGTTCCGCGGTTTCTACGACCGGACCGCTCGACCCCTGTGGGCGTATGTGTCACGAACGGCGGGAGACCCCGCGCTCGCCGACGACCTGGTGCAGGAGGCGTACCTTCGCCTCCTGCGCTCGGATTTCGTGCCGGAGAGCGAGGCGCACGCGAAGAACTACCTCTATCGCATCGCCACCAATCTGGTGCGGGATCACTTTCGGCGCGACCGCCGGCAACGGGCCGCCGGGCAGGTCGAGGTCGACGCGGATCGTTCGTCGGAGCCGGCGAGGGAAGCGAGGTCGAGGGCTGGGGAGACAGGTGCTCTGCCCGGCGCTCCGCCGGTTCCGGAGGATCCGGGCCGCGGCGTCCGGTTGCGGCGGGATCTCGGACGGTTTCTGGGAAGATTGCAGCCCAAGGATCGCCAGCTCCTGTGGCTCGCCCATGTCGAGGGAGCCAGCCACCGGGAGATCGCGGAGGTGGTCGGCGTGGAGGAGGCCAGCGTCCGGGTCCTGGTCTTTCGTGCCCGGCGGCGGCTGGCGAGGATGCTGGAGGCCCACGATCTGGGGCCGGAGGTGCTGACATGAACGAACCCTACGAGAACGGAACGTACGAGGCCGACCGGGACCTGCGGGACGAGCTGGCGTTGTGCGAGCGCGAGACCGAGGTGATCGAAGCGATGGACCAGGGAAGCCTGAGCGAGGAGCTCGACCGTCATATCGCTTCATGCCCGGCGTGCGCCGACACGCACCGGGTGGCCCGGCTCTTCGCCCTCGAAGGCGAGAGGGCTCTGGAGGAAGCGGACCGGGTGCTGGCGTCCGGACAACGGCTCCCCTCCGCCGACGAGATCTGGCGGCGCGCCCGCACCGAGGAGCGCCGGGCGGCGGTCGAACGGGCGCTGTGGCCGATCCGCGTCGTCGAGCGCCTGTCGACGGTCGTCGCGGCCCTCGTCGTGGTGGTCGGGGGCGGTTGGCTCGGCTCGGCGTTGAAACCCTGGGTGGCACCGCTGATGGCTCCGTTCTCCCACAGCGCCGAGCAGGTCTCCGCAGCGGTGTCGGGCGCCGTGTCGAGCACCGTGGCCGGCGCTTCCTCCTTCGCGCCGTCCCCCGGCACCGGGGTCGCCCTGCTGCTGGCGCTCGCGCTGGGCGGGCTGGCGCTGGGGATGTACAGCTCGTGGAGCCGGCAGACCTAGCCGGACCTGGCCCCGAGAGCCCCGAGACCCCCATCGCGAGAAAGCGCCCATCGCGAGCGAATGCGAGCACTTTCTGCCATCCTTGGACCGATCCGCCCGTAGTCTCCCTTGACGCGGCCTGTCGCCGCCGTCTGCAATAGGAGGGATCGCTCCCGGAGGGGATCGCTGCCATGCGCGTGAAGCTCAAGAGCCGCCGGCTCTCCCGCGAGCTGGCCCGAAGCCCGCTGACGCTCAACCGTTGGGCGCAGCGGATGGGTCTGTCCAGCGGTCATCTGTCGGATCTGGTCAACGGCCGCCGTGTGTACCCGCGGCCGACGACCCGTCAGAAGATCCTCGACGCCCTCGATCTGTCCTTCGAGGAGCTGTTCGAGATCGAGGAGCCGGCTCGGAAGGCGGGAGCCGACGCGCGCGATGCGCGGTCGCGTCTGGCCGTTCCGGTGGGGATCCGCCCCGGCCGGCTGGTCGATCCCGGCCGTCACCCCTCTCTCGACTCCGGAGGCTTTATGGATCGCATCCTCGACGACGTCCGTCTCGCTGTGCACCAGCTCGTCCGCCGTCCCGGCTTCACCCTCGCCGCGCTGATCACCCTCGCCCTCGGCATCGGCGCCAACACGGCGATGTTCAGCCTGATGAACGCGGCGCTGCTCAAGCCCTATCCCTATGCCGAGCCCGAGGAGCTCGTCGAGGTGCGGACTGTCGTGCCGGCCCGGGGTGTGACCCGGGGCAACCTGTCCTGGCCCAACTTCCTCGATCTCCAGGAAATGGATACCGGGCTCGAGGGCCTGGCGGTCTACGACTGGGAGCCGTTCAATCTGGCCGGCGGGATCGAGCCGGTGCGGGTCGGTGGTGGACGGGTGAGCGCCAACCTGTTCGATGTGATCGGGGTGGAGCCCCTGGCGGGCCGGGGCTTCTCGCCCGCCGATGCCGAGCCGGGCGCCACGCCGGTGGTGCTGCTGGGGGAGCGCGTCTGGCGCGAGCATTTCTCTGCGGATCCCGCCGTGGTCGGACAAACGGTCCGTCTCGACGGTACCCCCCGGGAGGTGGTCGGGGTCGTACCCAAGGCGGGCGAGGTGCCATCCGGAGCCGAGGTCTGGATTCCCATGAACCTGGCGGACAACTGGGGACCGCGGGGAGCCAACTGGCTCACCGGGATCGGTCGCCTGGCCGAGGGCACGACGCCCGACGAGGCTCAGGTGGCTCTGGAATTGGCATCCCGGCAGCTCGAAACGGCGTACCCGGACGAGAACGAAGGGCGCAGCGTGGTCGTCACCCCGTTGCGGGAAGCGCAGATCGGCAACGTGCGGGTGATGTTCCTGGCCATGCTGGGCGCCGTCGGCTTTCTGCTCCTGATCGTCTGCGCCAACGTGGCCAATCTGCTGCTGGCCCGCGGCGTGCGGCGCGGCAAGGAGCTGGCCGTGCGGGCCGCCCTGGGCGCCGGCCGCCGCCGGTTGGTGGGCCACCTGGCGACCGAGAGCCTGCTGCTGGCGGCGGCAGGCGGCACCGCGGGTTTGCTCCTGGGCTGGTGGGGGGTGGATCGCCTCGTGGCCCGCATTCCGGTGCGGCTTCCCTCCTGGATCGATTTCAGCCTCGACGGCCGGGTGGTGGCCTATGCCCTGGGCGTCACGCTCTTGGCGACCTTGCTCTTCGGGATGGCTCCGGCGCTCCAAACCTGGCGCACGGACGTCCAGCGATTTCTGCGCGATGGCATGGGGAGTACCGGCTCGCGGCGAGCGAACCGGCTCCGCGGCGCTCTGGTGGTGGCGGAGGTGGCCCTGTCGCTCACCCTGCTGGTCGGTGCCGGGCTGATGATCCAGAGTCTCTCGCGGCTCAGCTCGGTCGAGCCCGGCTTCGAGGCCCGGGGTGCGCTGGTGCTGGGGATGGATCTGCTGGCGCATCGCGACAAGGACGAGGACGAGCGGATCGATCTCGTGCGCCGCCACCTCGAGCGGCTGAGCGCGCTCCCCGGCGTCGAGCACGTCGGTGCGATCGACCGTTTCCCCATGGGTGGCAGCACCAACAGCATGTCGATCGTCTGGGAGGGGCAGACCGACGAGGAGATCGACGGGAACCCCTGGGTGCTCGTCGCCAGCGCCACCCCGGAGTACTTCGCGGCGATGGGCATCCCACGCCTGCAGGGGGAGACGCTGCCCCTCGATCCCGGGGCGGACGCCGCCGAGGTGCCGACGGTGGTGAGCCGGGCTCTGGTGGAGACCTTCTGGCCCGGCGAAAATCCCATTGGTCGCCGCTTCCAGCTCGGGTATCGCGACCCGGAGGCTCCCTGGATGAAGGTCGTCGGCGCCGTCGGCGACGTCCGCCACCAGGGGCTCGACCAGGACGTGCACCCCTCGGTCTATCTGCCCTACCGTGTCTCCACGCCGCTCCGGCTCTCCTGGGTTCTGCGGACGGCCGGAGACCCGCTCCAGGTGGCTGCAGTGGTGCGCGAGGCGGTCCGCGACGTCGATCCGCTCCAGCCGGTGCACCAGGTGCGGCAGATCACCGAGGTGGTGGGGGAGTCGTACTGGATCTGGAAGTTCTTCAGCTTCCAATTCTGGGTCTTCGCGGTGCTCGGGCTGGTCCTCGCTTCGGTGGGTCTCTACGGCGTGATCGCCTACTCGGTCGCCCAGCGCCGGAGGGAGGTGGGGATCCGCATGGCCCTGGGTGCACGGCGGCGGCAGGTCGTGGGTCTGGTTCTGCGCCAGGGAGTGGCGCTGGCGGTGGCCGGTCTGGTGCTGGGTCTACCCCTGGCTTACGGTCTGGGCCGGCTCCTGTCGGGCGCGTTGTACGGAGTGAGCGCCTTCGAGCCGCTGCCCTTTCTGGCCGTTGCGGCCCTGCTGCTGGCGGTCGCCCTGCTCGCCACCTGGCTCCCCGCCCGCCGGGCCGCGAGAGTGCCTCCGGTGAGCGCGCTGCGGGGTGAGTGAGAGCCTGGGACCGAACGGGAGCCGGCGGGAGCGTCCGCGCCACCGACTCGGCTGCCCTCGAACGCGATTTGCGTCCTCGCCGCGGCTTCTGCGCCGGCCCAGATCGCGAAGCTCTTGTGCCCGACACGAGGTCGGTCAGCCCAGAGACCGGCGCGGGGACTCCCGTCGGGCTCTGAGCACGCCCGAAGATCGCGGCGGGTGTCCCCGGCGATCTCTGAGATGGGTGAGAGGATGACGCGAGCTCCCGTCTCGAGCTCTGGGCCGGAGGAGATCGCCCGTTCGGCGCTCCCCTCGGGCTCCGAGTGGGCCGAGAAGGCGATGGGAACGCTTCAAGCTCGATCCGAGCTGACGCAGAAACCGGCGAAGACACCCCAATCGTGACCCCTGCCGGCGAAGCCATCGGCGCGAAGACCCGCAGCGATCTCTCGCACCGCTACCTAGCCGGATCGCTACCTAGCCGGAGCTCACCGCAACCGAGTGGAGATCCGAAGCGCATCGAGATCCAGCTCCGGGTGGGTCTTCGACTTGTCGGCTCTCTTTTCGATGCCCGGAATCTCGGCGTCTCCCTGGTATTGCCACAGGCTCCAGCCGTGCCAGCCTTCCGGGATCGTCGGCTCGTCCACGTCGTACTCGGCGATCCACAGCGGGTAGCGGCTGAAGGACTGGTGGAAGTGGGTGTCCCAGAACTTGGGGCTGGTGTAGAGGATCGGGGGAATCCCCACCTCTTGCTCCACGAGATCCAGGAACCGCTGGAGCCGCACCTGGACGTCGCCCTCGGTTCCATGGCCGAGGAGCTCGATGTCGACCACCGGCGCCAGGTCTCCGGGCTTCAGGTCGATGGTGGACAGAAACAGCTTCGCCTGCTCGTCGGGGTCGTCCTCCGTGACGAAGAAATGGTACGCGCCGCGGAGCAGACCCGCCTCTCCCGCCCGTTGCCAGTGTTCCCCGAACATCGGATCCGGATCGTCCACCCCCTCCGACGCCTTGAGAAAGACGAAGGAGAAGCCGGCGTGGGCCACTTGTGACCAATCCACCGTGCCTGAGTGGTGCGAGACATCGATGCCCTCGTGAGGACCGGGGCCGAGGGACCGGACCGGACGGGTCGGGACCCCGGGAGGATCCGGGCTCGCAACCGTGGGCGCGTCGGGGGCGCCTCCGCAGCCGACTCCGATGCCGGCCAGGATCGCCAGGGCTACCAGGACCCGGAGCTGGGGGTAGGCGTTCGGGGTTTGCATGGGAAGAATTCTCTCGGATCGACCCGGGTTCGTTCAAGCTCGTTCAACCTTGCGGCCGGCAAAGCGACCAGGGATGACCCGGCCGGGATGCTAGAGTCTGCCGCGGAGGACACGACCATGCAACCAGCTATGCGAAGACACCGGCGTTGGCCGGTGGGAGAGATGCTGTGCGCGACGCTCGCGTTGTGGCTCCCCTTGATGCTCGCCTGCGGAGCCCCACCGGAGATGCCGGTGGAGGGGTCGAGTGGGAACGAGGCCACGGCGACCAGCGATCGAAAGCCGGCACCGGAGCCCGACTTCACCCTCGGGACGGACCACACCCACAACCGCTTCAGCCGAGATATCCCGCCGGTGTTGCGGGTCCCTTCAGGTGCCGTGGTGCGGTTGGAGACCAAGGAAGCCACCGACGGTCAGCTCTCGCCCGACTCCAGCCCGGACGCCCTGGCCGATCTGGACTTCGATCCCATCCATCCCCTCACCGGTCCGATCTACGTCGAGGGGGCCGAGCCCGGGGACGTGCTCCGGGTGACCCTCCACCGGATCGAGCTCGGCGACTGGGGCTGGACCGCCGTCGTTCCGGGCTTCGGCTTCCTGGCGGACGAGTTTCCGCAGCCCTACCTCGAGACGTTCCGCTTCCAACCGGGTCAGACCGAGGTCGAGGTCTTCGACGGCGTGCGGATTCCACTGCGGCCGTTTCCCGGCGTCGTGGCGGTGGCGCCGGACACCTCCGAGCGGCTGACCACCATCCCGCCGCGGGCCAACGGCGGCAACATGGACGACAAAGCGCTCACCGAAGGCACGGTGGTCTATCTGCCGGTCTTTGTCGACGGCGCGTTGTTCTCCATCGGCGACACCCACGCGGCGCAGGGGGACGGCGAGGTCTCGGGCACCGCCATCGAGGCGCCGATGACCATCACCTTGCAGCTCGACGTCCTGAAGGACCGGCCCGAGATCGCCGAGCCGCAGTACGAGACCGACGAGCTGTACGCCGTCACCGCCTTCGGAGAGACGATCGACGAGGCGGCACGGAAGGCGACCGGCTACATGATCGATCATCTGGAGCGGGTCCACGGCATGGACCGTACGGAAGCGTACGTCCTGTGCTCACTGGCCGGCGATCTGAAGATCTCCGAGGTGGTGGACGTGCCCCACAAGCTGGTGGCCATGCGGATGGCGAAGTCGGCGCTTTCCGGGTCGGTTCTCGACGGACCGGGGCGCGCCTCCGACTGATCGCACCCCCAGTGTGGGTATGCAACGGTGGAGCCGGTCGATAGAATCGGCGAATCGGTAGTGAGCCTGGAAGCTTGAACCCGGGCGCTCATGGTCCCGCATCTGGCGGGCGACTCATGAGCCCCCTGTCTTTGTGATGATATGACCTGGCCCCGGAAGGCCTTCGCTGTTCCCAGCCCGGAGCAGATGGAGCTGCTCCGCAAAGCCCCTCCCGCACAGCGGCTGGAGCAGGCGTTGGCGTTGAGCGAGAAATCCGCCGAGCTGGCCCGTCAGGCTCTGCGCCGTATCCATCCCGAGGTCGGCGAGAGGGAGGTCCGTCTCAAGTTCGTCGAGCTGCACTACGGCCGCGAGGTCGCGGACCAGGCTCGCCGGAGCCTGGCGGACTCCGGGCCGCGGACCCACGACGAGCCCGGCCCGGGAGCTGCCGGCACGGGGAGCGGACGCTGAGCGCCCCGGAGCTTCTCCGCGCCCTGGCGCCGGTGCTCGCCTCTCTTCGACGCGTGGGCGTGGGATTCCATGTCGGGGGCTCGCTGGCCGCCTCCGTCCACGGGCTGGTCCGTACCGCCTTCGACGTGGACCTGGCGGCGGACCTCACCTCCGAGAGCGCGAACGAGCTGGCGTGCGCGCTCCGGGACGCTTATCTCGTCGATGGCCCCTCGCTGCAGCGTGCGGTGCTCTGGCGGACGTCCTTCTCGCTCCTGCACCTCGAGACGCTGCTCAAGATCGATGTCTTCGTTCCCGCGGATCGTCCCTTCGACCGCCGGATGCGGGAACGGGTGCGGGCCCTGGAAATTCCTTGCGCCGAGGGTGTGGTGCGCATCCCGGTGGTCTCCGCCGAGGACGTCGTGGTGACCAAGCTGGAGTGGTACCGCGACGGCGGCGAGGTGACCTCCCGCCACTGGGACGACGCCGTCGGTGTGCTGCTCGTCCAGGAGAGCCGCATCGACCGCGGCTATCTGGATCGTTGGACCCGCGAGCTGGGGTTGGAGGAGCTTCTGCAACGGGCTTTCGCGGCAGCCGCGGCTCTCATCTAGCCACCTCTAGCCGGGCCAGAGCTCGCGGATCGCCGCCTCCACGGTGTCCGTGATCTCCGCCGGGGTGTAGACCCGAAAGCTGTCGATGCGGCCGAGGTGACGGAGAAAGTGGCTCGCCTCCTCCATCGGTGTCAACCGCCCGTCCCAGCCGCGAACCCACACCCGCGTCCGACCCAGCTTGTGGGAGTCCTTGGAAGAGTGGGAGACCAGCACGCGGGCGGTGCCGAAGCGGGCCTTGAGCTCGGGGATCAGGGCCTGGAAGCTCGCGCGCTCGTCGGCGTCGAGGTGCTCGCCGGTCTCGAAGGCGAGGGGGTAGTGCTCACGCTGGACCACCCCGCGGGCGTGGAGGCTGTCGGAAGCCCGGAGGGCGGAGAGCATCGTCACGTCGTCGTGCCGGAGAAACGCCTCCGGGTCCCCGGGCCATCGCCAGCGCTGCTCCTCCAGCCACTCGTTGAGATGCAGCTCGAGCGCCTTGCCGGTGACGTTGAAATAGACCTGGGTGAACATGTAATACCGCGCCATGACCAGGGCCTCGAGAGCGTGCAGGCCGCCGGTCTCGACCCCCACCCCGAGCTCGCCGGTCTCCGGATCCTCCACCGGGATCATGGTCAGCAGCAGACGGTCCAGGTCGTAGCTGCCGTAGCGCACGCCGCAGAAGAGGCTGTCGCGCAGCAGATAGTCCATCTTGTCGACGTCGAGCTCGCCGGAGAGGATCTGGAACAGAAGTCGGCCGGTACGGGACTCCCGGGGAGCCTCGGTCCCTTGGGCCAGCAACGCGGCCACGTCCTCCGGTGCCAGCCCGTCGCCATGCCGTGCAAAGACCTCCCGGACCTCGTCCACGAAGAGCAGCCGTCGGGTCATCTCCTCGTGATCGATGCCGCCCTCGAAGAGATCCTCGGCGGTGTGGCTGAAAGGAGCGTGGCCGATGTCGTGCACCAGCGCGGCGAGCCGCACCAGCCGTCGCTCCCGGCAGCGGGGATCCGTGGGCAGCAGCCCTTCGCTGCGCGAAGCGAGGGCATCGTAGACCCTCCCCGCCAGATGCATCGCTCCCAGGACATGGGAAAACCGGCTGTGCTCGGCGCCGGGAAAGACGAGGAACGACAGGCCGAGCTGGTGCACGAACCGCAACCGTTGCAGCGGACGGGTGTTGATCAACGCCGCCTCCAGAGGGTCGGCGGTCAGGAATCCGTGGACGGGGTCGCGGAGGGAGAGCACCGGGGGGTGCCTGTGGGGATGGGTGGAGATGTCAGTTGAGATCCGGGCGGGTGGCCAGCGGACGGAACGGCCTCAGGAGCTCGAGCACCCGGTGACGGGACTTGAGGATCGTGAGGAGGTCGAGCGCCCGATCCGGCAGCGCCGCCACCAGGAGCTGCAGCTTGCGCAGGATCGGCAGGTCCAGCTCCGCGGAAAACGCGTTGACCACCTCCTCGAACGAGCTGGCGTTGCGCAGCGCCGCCACCTTGCCACCGTCGAAGGGGAAGGCGTCGGAGGCCTCCTGCGCCAATCGCTCGGCGAGATCCAGGATCTCCCTCCGCACCATCTGGATGCCGTCGTCCTCGTCGTTGTACCGGGGCTCCTCCACCGGCTCGATCAGCGCCTCGCGGTACGGGCTGGTACCCACCTCGTAGCGGATCATGAAGCGAAACTCGCCTTCGAGCTCGATCACCGAGCGCCCGTCCGGCAGAGACTCGACACCCACCAGACGTCCCGCGGTGCCGCCGGGGAAGATCTCCCGGTTCTCCCCGGCTTCCGCCCGTTCGGTGCCGGGCTTGACCAGCACCAGCCCGATCAGGCGCGTCTCCTCGTCCCGCTTCAGGAGATCCCGGACGAGCCGCCGGTACCGTGGCTCATCGACCTGGAGACGCACACTGGTGCGGGGGAAGTGGACGAGATCCGACAGGGCGATGAGCGGCAGGCGCCGCTGGCTATCGTTCATATTCGGCCGATCATAGCAGCTCCCGGGCGCGCTCCCGCCGGCCTCGCGGCCCTGTGGTATAACCGCCGGGACGCGACGCGACCCCCTCCGCCGGTCCCGACCCTGCCATGCTGTCTCCCGCCGATCTGCGATCCGTTCCGGTCTTGCAGGCGATCCTGCTGATGGGGTTCTTGTATCTCGGGTCGGCGCTGGCCGGGAGTCCGCCGGCGAGAGCCGAAGCGGGCTCCCGTACAGCTTCCGAAAAGAGGACGGCCGAGATGGGCAGCACGGAGACCACCGACCCCTGGCTGCGGCGAGCGACGACGGTGGACGGCGAGGTGCGAGCCGATGCCCGGGCCGTCGAGCGGGCGGTGGCGGCGTTTCAAGAGGCCGTCGCGAAGGACCCGGATCATCCGGGGCTCCGGGCCCGCCTGCTCCAGGCTCTGGCCTTCGAAGGGCAGCACGTGGTGGTCGGCGAGGCGGCGCAGCGGGAGCTTTTCGACGCCGCCCGGTTGCTGGCCGAGGAGGGCTTCGGACGCCTCGCCCGCCGCCTCGGCGGAACCCGGGCGCTCGACGGCCTGGAGCCCGAGGAACGGGCTGAGGCGCTCCGCGGGCTTCTGGCCGGACCGGGCCGGCCGGAGACGGACCCAGCCGCGACCGAACGGGCATCGACGAGAGACGCCGCGACCGGCTGGACCGTCACCGATCTGGCGGCTCTCCACTTCTGGGGCGCGGTGGTCTGGGGTCAGTGGGCGGACCGGGTGGGCAGCCTCAAGGCGGCCCGGGAGGGGGTGGCCGGCGAGCTACGGACCCTGGCCGGTACCGCATTGGAGCTCGACCCCGGGTACGCCGATGCCGGCCCTCACCGTTTTCTCGGTCGCCTCCACTCCGAGGCTCCCAGGATCCCCTTCATCACCGGCTGGGTGGATCGCGACCTGGCCGTCCAGCACCTGGAGCGTGCCGTCGAGCTGGCGCCCGACGAGCCGGAGAATGCCCTCTTCCTGGCCGAGGCCCTCCTGGAGCACCGCCCTCGACGGGCGGGCGAGGCGCGCGCCCTGTTGATCGACCTGTCCGAGCGACAGCCCCGGCCGGACCACCTGCTGGAGGACAGCCGGACCCTGGAGCGGGCGCGCGAGCTGGTGCGGGACCGGATCGGGGAACCTTGAGAGAGGGGGTGCCGTGGGCCTCGGGGACACCGTGCGCGGGATCCTCGCCGACACCCGCCGCGGGTTGGAGCCCTCCCCCTCCATCCCGCCGGGCCTCGTGGTACCGTTTTTAGCCGTCGTCTCTAGTCGTCAACACGACGTCGTCGGCGCGCGCCGGCACGCTCGGTCAGCTCGGTCACGCCCGGGTCGCCATACCCGGCTCTTGGGGGACACTCGCCCATGGACGCACGCACCAGCAATTGGATTCTCGTCGGTATCGTCGTCGGCATCGTCGCCGCCTTCGTCGGGGTCGCGGTTTTCGGCGAGGCCATGACCGCCGTCGGCTGGATGGGAGACCTCTTCCTCAAAGCCCTGCGGATGATCATCGTGCCGCTGGTCCTGGCCTCGATGATCGTCGGCATCACGGGGCTGGGCGACGTGCGCAGGCTGGGGCGCATGGGTGGGTTGACCGTCACTTACTACGCGGTCACCACCGGCATCGCCGTGCTGCTCGGCATCGTCGTGGTCAATCTGATCCAACCCGGCGTCGGCATCGAGCTCGGGAACCTGACCGTGCCCGAGCAGGTGATGGGCAAAGAAGAGCTGGGATTTCAGGAAATCATTCTCTCCTTCCTGTCGGACAACATCTTCGAGGCCATGGCGACGATGGACATCCTGCCGATCATCGTCTTCGCGTTGGTCTTTGGCGGCATCCTGACCACGCTGGGCGAGTCGGGCCAGAGCGTCATCCGCTTCTTCGAAGGGCTCAACGACGCGATCATGAAGATGGTCACCCTGATCATGTGGCTCGCACCCCTGGGGGTCTTCGGTCTGGTGGCCAGCCGCTTCGCCGAGGCCGGCGATCTGGGGACCCTGATCGGCGGCCTCGGCAAGTACATGCTCGCGGTGCTGGCGGGGCTCGCCTTCCACGGCTTCGTGGTATTGCCGTTGATCTTGTGGTTTTTCGCCCGCCGCAATCCCTTCACCTACCTGCTCAACATGGTCACGCCGCTGCTGACGGCGTTCTCCACCGCCTCTTCGTCGGCCACCTTGCCCCTGACCATCGATCACGTGCATGAGAAGAACAAGGTCTCCCGCCAGTCTTCGTACTTCGTGCTGCCTCTGGGGGCGACCGTCAACATGGACGGCACGGCCCTCTACGAGTCGGTGGGTGCGATCTTCATCGCGCAGGCGCTGGGTGTCGAGCTGACCTTCACCCAGCAATTGCTGATCTTCATCACCGCCACGCTGGCGGCCATCGGTGCCGCCGGCATCCCTCAGGCGGGTCTGGTGACCATGGTCATCGTGCTGCGGGCGGTGGGCCTCCCCCTCGAAGGCATCGGGTTGATCCTGGCCGTGGATTGGCTGCTGGACCGCTTCCGCACCGCCATCAACGTCTGGGGAGACTCCTGTGGTGCGGCGGTCGTCGATTACCAACTCGAGCGCCTCGGCGGGCATGAGCCGGTGACGGGCGGGGGATGAAGGACGCAACCGCGCGCCAATCGCCTTTGCTGGCCGTCGGGGCGGCTGGATGCCTGGCGGCGGTGAAGGCGCTGGCGGCCGGATTTACGGGCTCTCTCGCCCTCGTCTCGGCAGCCCTGGACTCCCTGGTCGATCTCGTTCTCTCGGCGGCCAACTATCTCGTCGTCCGCAAGAGCGCCCAGCCTCCGGACGAGGACCACGCCTGGGGTCACGGCAAGTTCGAGAACCTGGCCTCCCTGGTGCAAGGAACCATCCTGGCCGCGGCCGGCGCGGGGCTGGTGGCAGCGGCGGTCGACCGCCTGCGTGAAGGGGGGGCTCCGGAACACACCGGGTGGGGCGTGGCGGTGCTGGCGCTGTCGCTGGCGGTGAGCCTGTGGGTCAGCCGCCACCTGTCCCGGGCTTCGTTCCAGCTCGGCAGCCCCGCCCTGGCGGCGGACAGCGCCCACTACCGGACCGACTTGTGGGTCAACGGCGGCGCGCTGCTGGCCCTGCTGGTCGTGCGCTGGACCAGTTGGTGGCCGGCGGATCCCCTGGTGGCGATCCTGGTGGCGGCGGGGGTGTTCCGCACCGCCTGGAGGCTGGTCTGGGACGCGGTGCAGGTGCTCACCGACCGTGCGCTCCCGGACGAGGAAACCGGTGTCATCGAGCGGGTGGTCGCCTCCTTCGCTCCGGAGGTGGTGGGCTTTCACGATCTGCGCACCCGCAGGAGCGGTCCGTATCGCTTTATCGAGCTCCACCTGGAGATCCCCCGGGAGACCAGCTTCCAGCGTGCCCACGACCTCGTCGTCAAAGTCCTGCGCGCCATCGAGCGAGAGCTCCCCCGCTCCAAAGTGACCATCCATGGAGATCCGGTATGAGCGGGCACTGAGTGGGCGCCAGCCGCCAGCGTCCGACCTGCTCGGAAGGGTCGTGTTCGATGTGGGCTCGCTTCCGAACGGCTCGGAAGGGTCGTCTGCGATGTGCAGTCGCCTCGGAGCGGGTCGGAGGGGTCGTGTCAGAAATGCACGGGCGTTTGAGCGGGTCGGAGGGGTCGTGTCAGAAACGCATTGGCGTTTGAGCGGGTCGTAGGGGTCGTGTCAGAAATGCATGGGCGTTTGAGCCGGTCGAAAGGGTCGTGTCCGTCGTGCAGCCGCGTTTTGAGCGGTTCGGAAACGTCGTGTCCGTTGTGGAGCGGACCCCGTTCTCAGAAGGGCTTGCAGAAGGCGTGGCACGGAGGATCGTTGGTGCACGACGTCCTGCATTGGACTCAACCGACGAAACAGCAGCTTCCCGAGGGGATCAGAGACCGGGTAACGGACGCAGGTGGACGGGGAAGGTCTTTGCGAGCTCGGTGGCACGGGCGAAGACCAGAGCGGCCAGGAGCGCTGCCCCGAGAATCGCCGGCCGCTGCAAGCGCACGGGCAAGCCGGGGGCGAGGAGAAAGAGGAGCGAGCCGGCCCCCAGGGTCAGGACGTCGCCCCCGTCCCACAGCAGCGAGCGGACCTCCGACGGCAGGGCGAGGGGGTAGAAGGGGAGCAGAGCGCCGGCCGCCAGGGTCCAGCTCGCCCAACGCCGTCGGGGAGAGGGCGCCAGCGCCTCGCCGGCGCCCAGCGTGGCGGCGCTCCGGCACACCACCGCCAGGGCCAGCGCCCCGGCGGTGGTGCGCGGTCCCTGCCCTACCCGCAGGATCTCCAGAAACAGCGTGCCTGCGGCGAGGGCGGGCCAGCCGGCCAGGGACAGCAGGAGCCAACCGCGGGGCTCGAGGCGAGAGTGGGCGAAGAGCAACAACAAGTCAGCGAGCGCCAGCATCAGGAGCAACACCACGGTGGCCCGCACGGAGCGCACCGTGAGAAGGTCGGTGGCCCAGCCTGCTCCGATCAACGCATCCGGGCTCCAGCTCAGCCAGACGAGGGACGTGGTCGCCGAGATGAGCAGCAGCGGCAAGGCGGTCAGAGCCCAGACTCTGCGGCGCTCCTCATGGCCGGGCGATCGCGCACCGGCGAGCCGACCCGGGACCACGACGTGGGCCCCCAACGCCAGCAGCAGGCCGAAGCTCGAAAGGACTCCGATCATCGTCCCCAACCGATCCTCCGGATCCCCGTTCCCGGCATGCAGGCGGCCAACGCCTCCGCCACGGTGGGTCCGGCCGGAGGGATGGGCCAGTGGGGAGCGATCTCCGCCAGGGGAGCCAGCACGAAAGACCGCTGACAAAGCCCCGGGTGGGGTAGTCGCAGCTCCGGAGCGTCGGAGACCCACGTGCCGTACAGCAACAGATCGATGTCCAGCGGACGGGGAGCGTCGCGCGCGGTCCGCCGTCGCCCGGCGGCGTGCTCGGCGGCCTTTCCCAGGGCCAGGATCTCGTCGGGAGACAAGAGGGTACGACCCACCGCGGCGGTGTTGAGGTAGTCCGGCTGGGGAATGGGGGAAACGGGAGCCGTGCGGTAGAGAGAGGCGATATCGAGCGGTCCCAGGAAGGTGCTCAGCAACCGCAGGGCGGCCGTCAGGACCGCTTCCACCTTTCGGGCTCCACCGTGATTGCCTCCGAGAGCCAGAGCGAAGGTCGTGGGGGCGCCTGCGGGATCCTCAGGCGGTCTCCGCGTCGTCCAGGTCGTCGCCTTCGTCGCCTTCGTCGTCTTCGTCCTCCTCGTCGAAGTCGAGCTCCTCGTCCAGGTCCTCGTCGTCGATCCCATCGTCCTCGAGGTCCTCGAGGTCGTCGTCCGGATCGCTCGCGGGGGTCGCCGCCTTGGGCCGCTCTCGGGCGGGGGGAGCTTTCGCCGGCTCTTTCTTCTTCTTGTTGTCCTTGGGGCCCTTGCCTTTGGTCGAGGTCTTGGGCGCCTCCTCCTGCTTGGGGTTGGCCCCGCACTTCGGACAGGCGATGGCCGTTCGGCCCAGATCGTAGAACTTGGCGCCACACTCCTGGCACTCGTGCTTGTCGCCCAGCTTGACTTCCGGCATCGACACGCTCCCGCCGTGAAACGATGAGGCCTCCCTGCGAGATCGGGACGCTAGCAGGGGGTTTGGAGCGTGTCAACCGCCGAGCGGTCGACGGGGTCGGCCGATGGTGCATCTTCGGCTAGGCTGGAAAGGCGGCGAGCCGGTTGACGCCCGTGAGGCCTTTCTGTACGATAGCTCTCCTTCCGACGGGCGGGAGGTTAGCTCAGTGGAAGAGCACCTGCTTTACACGCAGGGGGTCGGGGGTTCAAGTCCCTCACCTCCCACCAAGAGGAACCTGCCGCCGTCCGAGGAAATGCGGGGTCGTAGTTCAGTTGGTTAGAATGCCGGCCTGTCACGCCGGAGGTCGCGGGTTCGAGTCCCGTCGGCCCCGCCATCGTTTTTGCGCGATCCTTTCGCAGCAATCCCCGAAAGCGCTCCGGACCGGCGAGGGAGCGACCCGGAAAGTGAGGTCACCGATGCCGCGCGACAAGATCAAGCTCGTTTCCAGCGCCGGAACCGGGTACTTTTATACGACGACCAAGAACAAGCGCACCACCACCGACAAGCTACGGATGAAGAAGTACGATCCCAAGGTCCGGAAGCACGTGGAGTTCGTCGAAGAGAAGCTCCGGTAGCCTGCGCCGGCCCGCAGACCCCACCCCCCGCGACACCCCTCCCCGCTGCCGCTCGGCTCGTCGGACCCTCCGTCGAGCCCGGTCGTGCTGTATCTCCCGAGCGCCATCTCCCGAGCGCTGGGCTGCATTTTCCGAGCAAGTTGTGAGAGCATGAAAAACGGCGGCTTCCCGCCGACACCGACCGACGATCTCGAACCCTACAAGCAAGGAGGGCTTCCATATGTATCAGCTTCCCGAGCTGAAATATTCGTTCGACGCACTCGAGCCGCACATCGATGCGCGCACCATGGAGATCCACCACGACCGTCACCACGCGGGCTACGTCAACAATCTCGACAAAGCGCTCGAAGGCCAGGGCGCTCTGCAGGGCAAGAGCCTGGGGGAGCTGCTGGGCGATCTGAGCGTGGTCCCGGAGGGCATCCGGGCCGCGGTGCGCAACAATGGTGGCGGACACGCCAACCACTCTTTGTTCTGGGAGGTCATGTCTCCCCACGGGGGCGGCGAGCCCTCGGGGGATCTCGCGGCGGCCATCGACCGCACCTTTGGCTCCTTCCAAGCGTTCCGGGAGGCGTTCACCGCCGCGGCGACCGGGCGCTTCGGCTCGGGCTGGGCCTGGCTGACGGCCGGGGATGGCGGGCTGGAGGTGTCCTCGACACCGAACCAGGACACTCCGCTGATGGCGGGCAAGACCCCGATCCTCGGTCTCGACGTCTGGGAGCACGCCTACTATCTCCACTACCAGAACAAGCGCCCGGACTATGTGGCGGCCTGGTGGAACGTGGTGAACTGGGCCGAGGTCGGCAATCGGTTCGCCCGGGCGACCTCGTGAGCCGCTCCACCCCTCCCGTCTGACCCTCGCCGACAGAGCCCCTCCCGATGCGACCCCTCCGGGTCTCCGGAGGGGTTTGGCGTTTCCACAGAGCGAGCTTCTGTGACGGCGATCCGGAGAAAAACCGGAAAAAACCCTCGAAAAGCCGCCTCGATCGCCGGCCTAACTTTTGGATATACAGAAGTTTGCACCTTTGCGCTCAGTAACTGAGCTACCCGGTGCACATTGACTTGGATATATTCAAGTCATAATCAACCATCCATCCCGTAAGATTTCATCAAGTTCCAATGACGTGCGCCCGCAGTATTGCGTCACAACCAGCGCGAAGGAGGACCAGGATGGCAACTCTCGACAGGATCCCCACGACGCATCGCAACGGACACCACCATCATGCCGAGCGACAGATGACCAAGGTCTTCAAGGCACTCTCCGACGCGACCCGTCAGGAGATTCTCCGTCTCTTGGAGAGCCACCAGCGCACCGTTGGAGAGATCGTCGGGAACTTCAACCTCTCGCAGCCCACCATCTCCCGGCATCTTTCCGTGCTCAAGGAAGCCGACCTGGTCATGGACCAGCGGCAGGGGCAGAACGTGATCTATCGGCTGAACGACGAGGCTCTGTCCTCCTCCATGCGCGACTTCTTCGGCCAGTTCCGAAGCTGTCAACAGTCTCTGCGCTGAGAAGGATCGGAGCAAGCCCAGAGGCCGGATGAGACCCGAGGAGATCCGGCGCTCCGCGAGCCCGAAAGCTCGCGGTCCCGCCGGCGAAGGCACCTGAGCGACACGCACGGAGGAATCCGCTGCGCTCTTTTCTGGGAAGGGTGGCCGGCGATGGCTCCGGCCAGCAGCAACAACGGCTCGTCCGGTCCCGTCCGGCCTCTGGCATCCGGCGCACGGGACGGATACAATCGAGCCGGTCTTCTGAGACCAACCCTCCAACGGCGGGTTGGTCTTTCTTTTGGCGGGGTAGCTCAGGGGTTAGAGCGAGCGGCTCATAACCGCTAGGTCAAGGGTTCAAATCCCTTCCCCGCCACCATGAATCGATCTACGAATCGTTCTACGACTTCCAACCGCGACTCTTCCCATCGCGGCTCTTCGCTGCGAGCTTCGACCCTCGCCCGTCTCGATCGCGCGCTCGATGGGTTCTTCCGACACCGGGCGCCGCTGGCGGCGGGAGACTCGCTCCTGGTGGCCTTCTCCGGCGGCCCCGATTCGACCGCGCTGCTGGCGGCGGCGGTCCGCTTCGGGCGCCGGCGGGGCGTCCGGATCGTGGCGGCTCACCTCGACCACGGGCTGGACCACGATTCCCCGAGCCGCGCCCGCGCGGCGCGGCGCACGGCTTTGGCTCTGGGCATCCCCTGCTGCGTCGGACGGCGTCCCGTCGAAGATCTTCGCCGGCCCGGCGAGAGCATCGAGGCGGCGGCCCGGCGGGTGCGATACCGATTCCTGGACCAGTTGGCGAGACGGGAAGGTGTCCGCTGGATCGCGACGGCCCATCACCGAAACGACCAGGTGGAAACGGTGCTTCTCCGGCTCCTGTTCGGCAGCGGTTGGCAGGGTCTCGCCGGCATCCTTCCGCTGCGCGGGGGGGACTCCGGACCGGCGATCGTCCGGCCCCTGCTCGAGCTCCCTCGGAGCCTCCTCGGGGCGGCGCTTCGGGCCGAGGGGATTTCCGGCATCGAGGATCCGTCGAATCTGGACCTCGCGAGACCCCGCAATCGGCTGCGACACGTGCTGGTACCGCATCTCGAGCACCGATGGCCCGGTCTCGGCGATCGGCTCGTCCGCCTGGCCGAGGCTGCACGGCTCGCCCGCGAGAGAGTCGGCGAGCGTCTGTCGAGAGCCGTCGGTCTCCGCGCGGGCTCCCGGGACGAGGCGGTCCTGGGCACGGTGTCGCTGGACGCCCTGACCCGTTTGCCGCCGGAGATCATGCCGACCGCCCTGGCGGTCTTGCATCGGGCGTCGAGGGTGGCCCATCCCCCCGGACGGAAGGCGATTCGGGAGCTGCGGCGACAGCTCGGCCCGGCCGGAGCCGGCCCGGGAAGCCAGGGCCCGGTGGGCGTCGCGTGCGGTGGGGGCTTGCGGTGGGAGCGGCGGGGCGACCGGCTGGCGCTGATCCGCCCCCCCGACCCCGCCCCGATGGCCCGTTTCGCGTATACTCTTCAGATTCCGGGGGAGCTCGTGATCGAAGAGATCGGTGTCGGCTTCCGAATGACGCGAGGACCCGCCGCCCCTTGGATGTTCCTGAGTTCGAAACGGCGGGCGGGCATGCTCCTGCCGGTCCGGGAAGGGGATCGGGTGGAGATCCGCAACCGACGTCCCGGAGATCGGTTCCGTCCTCTGGGTGCGCCCGGCCGGCGGCGGCTCAAAGAGATCCTGATCGATCGCAAGGTGCCTCGCAACCGGCGCGACCGTCTGCCCCTCCTGGTGGTCTGCGGGCGTCTCGCCTGGGTGCCGGGCGTCGCTGTCGAGGACCGTTACCGCTTGCCGCTGAGGCGGGCGGTAGAGGAGGCACAGGGCCGGGACGAGATCGAGCGGCAGGGCGGGCCGCACACCGTTTGGATCGCCGAGATCTTCGACCCCTGAAGGCCGCCCGAGCCGAGCCGGTGCCGGAATCAACCGGCCGCGGCAACCGTTTCGAAAGAGAGCACGAGTCACGCTGACCTGAGGAAACTCGATTTTGAATTCGACACTGAAAACACTCTTCCTCTGGATCGCGATCTTCGTCGTCGTGATTCTTCTCTGGAACGCCTTCCTCCAGGGCGGCAGCGCCCAAGAGGAGCTCAACTACTCGGACTTCGTCCGAGAGCTCGAGAGCGGCAAGATCTCCGAGGTCACGATCGTCGACGGCCGCGAGATCAAGGGAAAGATCGGGGTGGGGGACGACGCCCAGGAGTTCGCCCTCGATCTGCCCATGGAAGCGGACAACGAGCTGGTGACCAAGCTGCAGGACCAGGGAGTCCAGATCTATAGCGAACGGAACAAAGAGAACCTCGTCCTGACGGCTCTGTTCGCCTGGGCGCCGTTCCTGCTCATCATCGGGCTCTGGATTTTCTTCATGCGCCAGATGCAGACCGGTGGCAACAAGGCGTTGTCCTTCGGCAAGAGCAAGGCCAAGCTGCTGTCCACGACCGGCAAGAAGGTGACGTTCAAGGACGTCGCCGGAGTCGAGGAAGCCAAGGAAGAGCTGTCCGAGATCGTCGACTTCCTCAAGGAGCCGCAGAAGTTCCAGAAGCTCGGGGGCCGCATCCCGAAGGGAGTCCTCCTGATGGGCCCGCCGGGCACCGGCAAGACGCTTCTCGCCCGGGCCATCGCCGGAGAGGCCAACGTTCCCTTCTTTTCCATCTCCGGCTCCGACTTTGTCGAGATGTTCGTGGGCGTCGGGGCCTCGCGGGTGCGCGACCTGTTCGAGCAGGGCAAGAAAAACGCCCCCTGCATCATTTTCATCGACGAGATCGACGCCGTCGGCCGCCACCGCGGTGCCGGCCTCGGCGGCGGTCACGACGAGCGGGAGCAGACCCTCAATCAGCTCCTGGTGGAGATGGACGGCTTCGAGTCCAACGAAGGGGTGATCCTCATCGCGGCCACCAACCGTCCGGACGTGCTGGATCCGGCGTTGCTGCGGCCCGGCCGCTTCGACCGCCGGGTGGTCGTGGACCGTCCGGACATCAACGGCCGCCTGGGCATCCTCAAGGTTCACGTGCGGGAGATTCCCCTGTCCGAAGACGTCGAGCTCTCGGTGATCGCGCGTGGCACTCCGGGCTTCGCCGGGGCCGATCTGGCCAACCTGGTCAACGAAGCCGCGCTCATCGCCGCCCGCAGGAACAAGAAGAAGGTCGGCATGGAGGACTTCGAGTTCGCCAAGGACAAGGTCCTCATGGGGGTCGAGCGCAAGACGATGATGCTCACCGACGAGGAGAAGCGCATCACCGCCTATCACGAGGCGGGCCACGCTCTGGTCGCCGCCTTCACCCACGGGGCCGATCCGCTCCACAAGGTGACGATCATTCCCCGGGGCCGCGCTCTGGGCCTGACCATGCAGTTGCCCACGGAGGACAAGTACACGCACAAGAAACACTATGTGGAGGCCCAGATCTCCATCCTCATGGGTGGCCGGGTGGCCGAGGAGCTGACCCAGGAGGACATCACGACCGGTGCCGGCAACGACCTCGAGCGGGCCACCGATCTGGCCCGCCGGATGGTGTGCGAATGGGGAATGTCCGACCTGGGCCCGCTCGCCTTCGGCAGCAAGGAGGAGCCGGTGTTTCTGGGCCGGGACTTCGCGCAGCGCGCCGACTACAGCGAGGACACGGCGATCCGCATCGATCGCGAGGTGGAGCGCATCGTCCAGGGGGGATATCAGCGCGCCCGCAACATCCTCTCCGAGCACCGTGAAGTTCTCGAAGAGCTCTCCGTGAGACTGCTGGAGCGAGAGTCGATGGAAGGTCGGGAGGTCTACGAGCTGATCGAGGAGCTGACCGGCAGGAGGCTGGAGCCCGAGGTGCCAAAGCTGCCGGCCGAAAGGGAGCAACCCGAGGAAGGCGAGCCGTCCGGAGCGGAGACGGACTCCGCAGCCGATGCGCCTGCTCCCGGCCGGGTGGCAGGAGAACGGGAGCCGGAGCCGGAGGTGGCTGCCGCACAGCGGAGCTCGTCTCCGTCACCTTCGGAGTCCTGAGAGGCCGGAGAGCTGAGATAAGATGTCGCGAGCGGCCGCGGACGCCTGCGACGGCCGTCCCGAGGTCATGCCGAGTGCCACTGCCAGCCGATCTTCCTGGACGCTGCGTCTACCCCGCGACCGATGGCTCCGTTTGGAAACGCGCCCGCGGGTGATGGGGGTGCTGAACGTCACTCCCGACTCCTTTAGCGACGGGGGACGGTATCTGGAGCCCGACCGGGCGGTCGAGCACGGCTTGAGGCTGCTGGACGAAGGGGCCGAAATCCTCGACCTGGGAGCCGAGTCGACCCGACCCGGCGGCGGCGCGTACGGGCACGGGGCAGCCTTCGTGCCGCCGGAGGAGGAGCTGGACCGTCTTTTGCCCGTGCTGGAGCGGCTACGGGAGGCCACCGACGCTCCCCTCTCGGTCGACACGCGCAAAGGACGAGTCGCACTCCGCGCGCTCGAAGCGGGGGCCGATCTGATCAACGACATCGCGAATCTCAAGGATCCCGAGCTCGGAGAGGCCGTCGCCGCAGCCGGTTGTCCCCTGGTGCTGATGCACAGCCGCGGCGACTTGCCGACCATGCAGCGGGACATCCGCTTCCAGGATCCCCTCGCCGAGGTGACGGCCGAGCTCGAGCGCTCCGCGCAGCGGGCCGAGTCCCTCGGCGTTGCGAGGGAACAGCTCATCTTCGATCCGGGGATCGGATTCGGCAAGACCTGGCGACAGAATCTGGAGCTTCTGGGACGGCTGGATGCTCTCCGGCGCAGCGGTCGTCCGGTCCTGGTCGGGGCGAGCCGCAAGAGCTTCATCGGCCGTCTCACGGGAGCCGGGCCGGCGCAGCGCCTGCCGGGTAGCCTGGCGGCGGTGGGCTGGGCGGCTCTCCACGGGGCCGCGCTCGTGCGGGTGCACGATGTCGCGGCCACCGTCCAGTTCCTCGCGACCTGGCAAGCGATCGCCGACCCGGGGGGATGTGGGCCTGAACGGAGTCCCCGAGAGGAGGAAATGGGAGGGGGAAGGGATTGACCGAAGTCGCGGACATTCTGCACCTGGTCACCTGGCGAGACGTCATCGACGTGTTGCTGGTCGCGGTCCTGATCTACAATCTGCTGCTGCTGATCCGGGGCACCCGCGCGGTGCAGGTGCTCCTCGGCCTGATGCTGGTGGGCGCTCTGTACTATCTGTCCCGCTTCGCCCGCCTGCCGACGCTGGAAACGCTGCTGGGCAGCCTGCTCATCGCCCTTCCGTTCGCCATCATCGTTCTCTTCCAACAGGAGATACGTCGCGCCCTGGCGAGCTTCGGCTCCAATCCGCTGTTCGGGCTCGCCAAGCAGGAGAAAGTGGCGTCCGTGTTCCAGGAGATCACGGTGGCGGCGACGGCCATGTCCGCGCGCAAGATCGGGGCCCTGATCGTCATCGAGCGTCTCGGAGGCCTTCGCAACTACATCGAGAACGGGATCCAGCTCGATGCCGTGCTCACCTTCGACCTGCTGATGAACATCTTCGCACCGGACACGCCGCTCCACGACGGGGCGGTGATCGTCCACGACGATCGCATCGCGGCAGCGGCCTGTTTTCTGCCGCTGTCGAACAATCCCGAGCTGACCAAGGAGCTCGGTACCCGCCACCGGGCCGCGCTCGGGATCACCGAGGAAACCGACGCGGTGGCGGTGGTGGTGTCCGAGGAGACGGGGACCATCTCGGTGGCGCACGGCGGGGAGATGGTTCGGGACCTGGAGGACCGGACACTGCAGAGCACCCTCTACAAGCTGTTGATCACCGACCTCTACCCCCAGGCCGGTGGAGGGGCACGATGAACGAGCGCAACGGCGACCGGCGGAGGCTCTGGGGTCTCCGGGCGTTGGCCCTCGCTCTGGCGTTCGGGCTTTGGTTCGGCATCTCGTTGTCCAATCGGGACGTCCCGACCTCCCGCGAGGTCGAGGCCAGCGTCACCTACCAGCGACCCGAGGGTGTGATCTTGATCGACCAGCCGAGCTCGGTGCGAGTGACGGTCAGCGGACCCGAGAGCGAGATCCGGACCCTCCTGCCCTATCTGGTCCAGGTGGTGGTCGATCTCCAGGATCGGGATCTGGGGTTCGTCAGCATCGGTCTCGGTCCGGAGGACGTGATCCTGCCGCACCCGGATCTTTCGGTCACCTCCATCGACCCCAACGTCCTCAAGCTGGAGATGGACCGCGCGATGACCCGGACGCTCCCCCTGGAGCCGTCTTTTACCGGCGAGCCCGCGGCGGGGGCGCGAGTGCTGCTCGATCGGGTGACCCTCGATCCGCCGAAGGCGACGGTCACCGGACCGGCTCGGATCCTCGAGGGTCTCGAGAAGCTGGACCTCAGCCCGATCAGCCTGGACGGCCACGCCCTCGATTTCAGCCAGACCGTGACCGTGTTGAGCCCACATTCCCTCGTCCAGGTGCAGGGCGACTCCCGGGCTCTCGTCCGGGTGCCGATGGATCTCGGCGCCGGTGACAACGGAGGCCAGGCTCGGGGAGGGACCTCCAACAGCCTCCGTCCGGAGCCGGGGCTGTGAGCCTCCCGGGCTCTCGACCACGGTGGTTTGGTACCGATGGCATCCGGGCGCCTTTCGGTGAGGCGCCCCTCGACCCCTCGACCGTCCGGGCGGTGGGCTTTCACGTGGGCCGGAAGCTGCTCGAGGACGCCGGCGCGAACGCCGGAGCGAACGACGGATCCCCACCCCGCGTGATTCTCGGGGGCGATACCCGCGACAGCACCCCCACCCTCGTCCGATGGCTCGCTCTCGGGCTCACCGCAGCCGGCGTCCGAGCGGCCGACGTCGGGGTGGTGCCCACCCCCGCCGTGGCCTTTCTGGTGCGGGACACCGGGGCGGCCGCGGGGATCGCCGTGTCCGCCAGCCACAACCTCCATCCGGACAACGGCATCAAGCTGATCGGGGGGGACGGCTTCAAGTGGAGCCTCGAAGCCGAAGCGGACCTCGAGGCGCGTCTCGCCGACGGGGGACCGTTCGCCGAGGGGACCGGACCCGAGGACGCCCGCGGGCTGGTCTCCCGCTACCTCCGAGCCCTCTCGACCTCGATTCCGGGAGCGACCGAAGACACGCCCCCCCTCGCCGGCCTCAGCCTCGTCCTCGATCCGGGGCACGGAGCCGCTTCCGTGTACGTCGAGCCCCTGTTCTGCGACCTCGGGGCCTCCGTGTCGCTGCTCCACGCGTCTCCGGACGGCACCAACATCAACCGCGCGAGCGGCTCGACCCGCCCGGAGGCGTTGTCACGGCAGGTGGCGCATCGAGGAGCCCACCTGGGCATCGCGTTCGACGGGGACGCCGATCGGGCCATCCTGGTCGACGAGGGAGGTCAGGTCCGGGATGGGGATGCGATCCTTTATCTCTGGGCGCGGAGCCTGCTTCAGGAGGGACGACTGGAGCCACCGCAGGTGGTGGCCACCACCATGAGCAATCTGGGGCTCGCCCGGGCGCTGGAGCGGGAGGGGATCGATCTCGTGCGCTGCGCCGTGGGAGACCGATGGGTGGTCGAGACCCTCCGCGAGCGCGGCCTTCGGCTCGGCGGCGAGCAATCCGGCCACATCGTCGACCTGGAGCTGGCCACCACCGGCGACGGTCTGCTTACCGCGCTCCAGATGGCCTGGCGTGTGTCGCGTGCGCCGGAGCGGTCCCTGCGCGCGCTCCTCCACGGCTTCGAACGCTTTCCTCAGATCCTGATCAACGTGCCGGTGGCGAGCAAGCCGCCGTTGGAAGACCTGAACGCAGTCCAAAGGGCGGCGAGGTCGGTGGAGCGGAAGTTGGGAGACCAGGGGCGCCTGGTCCTTCGCTACAGTGGCACCGAGGCCCTGGCCCGGGTCATGATCGAGGGTCCCGAGCAGACGGAGATCCGGCTGCTGGCCGAGTCCCTGGCACGAGCCATCCAGCAGGAGATCGGTGCCTGAGGAACGAGACCCATGACGACGAAGCTCTCGGTCAATGTGGATCACGTGGCCACCCTTCGACAGGCTCGCGGAGCTCCCTACCCGGATCCCGTCGCGGCGGCCCGGATCGCCGAGGCGGCGGGAGCCTCGGGGATCACGGCCCATCTGAGAGCCGACCGCCGTCACATCCAGGACCGCGACGTGGCGCGGCTGCGAGAGGCCGTGGCGGGCAAGCTGAACCTGGAACTGTCCACCGAGGACGAGATGCTCCGGATCGCTCTAGAGGTCCGTCCCGACCAGGTGACGCTCGTCCCCGAACGCCCCGACGAGGTCACCACCGAGGGAGGATTGGACCTGTGCCGGCAGACCCGGACGATCGAGAGGACCGTGAGACGGCTGATGGAGGCGGGAGTGGCCGTGTCGTTGTTTCTGGACCCGGACCCGGCGCAGATCGATTCCCTGGCCGAGCTCCGCGAAAGTCTCGAGACACCGCACGCCTCTGCCGCCCCCGGACCCTCCGGCGGCGGGTGCTCGCTCCAGGGATTCGAGATCAACACCGACGCCTACACCAAGGCGCACCGCCCCGCGGAGGTCGGGTCGGAGCTCGAGAAGGTCCGCCGGGCCGTCGAGCACGGTGCGGGCCTCGGGTTTCACGTCTACGCCGGACACGGTCTGACGATGGCCAACGTCGGTGCTGTAGCGGCCCTCGAAGCCGTGGAGGAGCTCAACATCGGGCACGCCCTGGTCTCCCGTGCAGTGCTCGTCGGCATGCGGCAGGCGGTCGAGGAGATGCTGGCGGCGATGGAGAACGGCGCGGCTCAGCCTTCCCCGTAGCGCTCGATCTCCAAGCCTTCGGCCTTGGCCGGCTCGGGCTCCTTGGCGATGAGGACCGTCCGGTCGATGGGAAGCAGGACGCGGTGGACGTTGCCTCCGAAGCGTAGATTGACCTCGTAGTACCCGGTCTCGACGATCCCCAACAGCGTCCCTGCGGTCCCTTTGAGCCCCATCACCTCGTTGTGGATCAAGACCTCCGAGGGTAGCTCCATCGCCAACTCTCCTTTCGCGAGTCTCGCTTACTCTGCCAGCTTACTCTTCGAGGTACCCGGCTTCCTTGTACTCCTTCAGCTTCCGTTGAAGAGTCCGCAAGCCGATATCGAGGAGGTCGGCGGCCTTGGCGCGGTGACCGCCCGTGCGCTCCAGGGTCTCCAGGATCGCCTGCCGCTCGATGTCGGCCATGCTGCGGGGCTCGCCCACCGCCGCCTGCACCGGGGACCCGGTGGTCGAGACGGTCGCCGACTGACGGATCTCCTGAGGCAGGTCACCGACCTGGATCTTGTCCCCGCTGTGGAAGATGATCACCGATTCCAGGATGTTGCGCAGCTCGCGAACGTTGCCCGGCCACGGATACCGGGCGAGAACCTCCAGAGCTTCCGGCGTCAGGCTGGCCGGCTCTCTTCCGTGCTCCTCGCTGAACACCTTGATGAAGTGCTCGGCCAGAGGCGGAATGTCCTCGGGCCGCTGCCGAAGTGGCGGGATCTTGAGCGTCACCACCTTCAAACGATAGTAGACGTCTTCCCGGAACCGTTCCTCGGCGACTTCCTTCTCCAGGTCCCGATTGGTCGCGGCGAGGAGGCGGAAATCGACCTCCAGCAGATCGCTCCCGCCCACCCGCATGAGCTGGCGCTCCTCGAGAACCCGCAGCAGCTTGACCTGCAGCTCCGGGGGCATCTCGCTGATCTCGTCGAGAAACAGGGTCCCCTTGTGGGCGAGCTCGAACTTGCCGACCTTGCGGGCCACCGCGCCGGTGAAGGCACCCTTCTCGTGGCCGAAGAGCTCGCTCTCGAGGATCTCTGACGGGATCGCCCCGCAGTTGATGGCGAGAAAGCGTTCATTGCGCCGAGGGCTCCCCTGATGCAGGGCGTGGGCGACCAGCTCCTTGCCCGTGCCGCTCTCGCCGGTGAGCAGGACGCTCGATCGGGTGGGGGCCACCACCTTCATCTGGTCGAACAGCCTCTCCATGGGCGCCGACTTGCCGATGATGCTCTCGAAGCCGAACCGCTTGTCGAGAGTCTCTCGGAGCGTCGAGACCTCCTCGCGGAGCTGCTCTCTCTCCAGCAGATTGGTCACCCGCTTGCGCAGCTCGTACAGATCCACCGGCTTGGTGAGGTAATCGTCGGCGCCGATCTTGATCGCCTCGACGGCGGACTCCACCGAGCCGTAGGCGGTGACGAGGATCACCCCCAGCTTGTGACCGCGCTCGCGGACCGTGTTGAGAAACTCGATGCCATCCATGGCCGGCATGCGGAGATCGCACACCGCGACCTGGGCTTCCTCCTGCTCCAGGAGCTCGAGAGCCTTGCGGGCATCGTCGAAAGTGCGGACCTTGAGGCTCGCTTTTTCCAACGCGATCGCCATGGACTCGCGCGAGCCGGTCTCATCGTCGATGACCAATACCAGAGGGGCTTCAGACATGCGGTCATTTTGGCACAGGAAGGGGGCGCGGGAACCATTTTTTCCGGACACATTTTCCGGACAGCGGTCTGAGCGGGGAGTGCTAGGCTCTCGACGCTCATGTCCGGCTCGACGACGGTCGAAGGCACCTTGGAGAACATCGTCTTCTCCAGCGAGGACGGTTCATGGAGCGTGGTGCGGCTCGACGTCGCCGGAGAGAGCGGGCCGATCACCGCTGTGGGCAATCTCCAGGGCGTGTCTCCCGGCGAGACCCTTCGACTGACCGGCGCCTGGGAGAACGACCGCAGGTTCGGTCGCCAGTTCCGCGTCGGATCCTATCTCTCGATCCAACCCTCGACCCTGCTGGGCATCGAGCGGTATCTGGGCTCCGGGCTGATTCCCGGCATCGGGCCCCGTATGGCCGAGCGGCTGGTGAAGCAGTTCGGTCTGGGCACGCTGGACGTGATCGAGAGCCACCCTGAGCGCCTGGCCCAGGTCCGGGGCATCGGCCCCAAGCGCCGGGCGGAGATCCGTCGTGCGTGGGTGGAGCAACGCGAGCTCAAGGATCTGATGGTCTTTCTCCAGTCCCACGGGGTGTCCACCAACTATGCGCTCAAGATCCACAAGAGGTATGGCGAAGGTGCCATGGGGCAGGTGCGTCGCGATCCCTATCGGCTGGCCCGCGACATCCACGGGATCGGATTTCTGTCGGCGGACAAGATCGCTTCCTCGTTGGGGATCCCCAGCGACGCGCCGGCCCGGGTCCAGGCGGGGGTGCTCCACGCTCTGGATCAGGCTTCCGGGGAGGGACACGTCTTTCTGCCGCGGCACGATCTGATCGACCGGGCGGCGAAGCTGCTGACTCTCGGCCGGGAGCTGCCGGAGGAGGCGGTCGAATCCCTGGCGCGGGAGCGGGAGGTCCACCTCCAGCCACTGCCGCGGAGCCTGGGTGAGGGGCAAGCGGTCTATCCCGCGCCGATGTGGATCGCCGAGACGGAGGTGACGGAGCGTCTCCATCGGTTGCTCGATCGGCCGGCCCGGCGGGTGGACCTGGCTGTCGACAAAGCCCTCGACTGGTTCGAAGCTCGCGAGGGCTTCGAGCTCGCCCCCGAGCAGCGGAGGGCGGTGTCCCTGGGCCTGACCGAGAAAGTCCTCGTCATCACCGGGGGCCCGGGTACCGGCAAGACCACCCTGGTGCGTGCCGTGGTCGAGATTCTGCTCCGCAAACATGTCAAGGTCCTGTTGGCCGCTCCGACCGGGCGAGCGGCCAAGCGTCTTTCCGAAGCGACGGGGGCGGAGGCCAGGACCATCCACCGGCTCCTGGAGTTCAATCCTGTGACCCAGAGCTTCGAGCGCAACGCCGAGCGCACCCTGGCGGCGGATCTCGTGGTTCTGGACGAGGTCTCCATGCTCGACCTGCCGCTGGCCCAACGCTTCTTGCGGGCCGTGCCCGACGGCGGAAGGCTGATTTTGGTCGGCGACGTCGACCAATTGCCCTCGGTGGGACCCGGGCGGGTGCTGTCGGATCTGATCCGCTCCGGTGTGCTGCCGGTGGTGCGGCTGACGACGATCTTTCGCCAGGCCCGACGAAGCCGGATCGTCCGCAACGCACATCGCATCAATCAGGGGGAGATGCCGCACCTCGAGACCGAGACGACGAGCGATTTCTTTTTCATTCCGCGGACGGATCCCGAGCAGGCCCTGGACACGGTGTGCCACCTGGTGGCCGAGCGGATTCCCCGCAGCTTCGGCTTCCGTCCGATGGAGGATATTCAGGTGCTGACCCCCATGAACCGTGGCAGCCTCGGGACCGATCGGCTCAACGCCGTGCTCAAGGAGCGCCTCAATCCACCCCGTGCCGGGGTCGCGGAGATCGCGCGCGGGAGTCGGGCCTTCCGGGCCGGCGACAAGGTCATGCAGATCCGCAACAATTACGACCTCGGAGTGTTCAACGGAGACATCGGATGGATCGAATCCATCGACCCGCAGGAAAGGGAGGTCGTCTGCAGGTTCGACGGGCAGAGGATCGTCCATGAGCTCGGCAGCCTGGACGAGCTCGTTCCGGCCTACGCCTGCTCGATCCACAAGTCCCAGGGCAGCGAATATCCGTGCGTGGTGCTGCCTTTCCACTCCCAGCACTGGGTGATGCTGCAGCGCAATCTGCTCTACACCGCCTTGACCCGGGCTCGCAAGCTGGTGGTGATCGTCGGCGAGCTCCGGGCCCTGGCCAAGGCGGTTCGCAGCGGCGAGACCGGGATGCGCTGGTCGCTGCTGGCGGAGCGCTTGGCGACCTTGCGTAGCTCATGAGCGTTCGACTATGATGGTCGTTCGCATGTTACGACCTCGGATCCCCTCTCGCGCCCCTGCTCTCTCCCTTCTGGCCCCGGTTGCTCTGCTCCTGGGGTTGACGCTGCCGCTGGCTCCACCGGCCTGGGGAGATGCCGCCTCCGTCCCCCCTTCGGCGGTGAGCGTTCCCGATCCCATGGACGAGAGCCTCGAGAGCCACGAGCGTCTCGAAGCCCTGATCGAACGGGTCAAGATCGAGCAGAGCCGGATGAAGACGCTCCAGGCCCGGTTCACGCAGATTCGGGAGAGCGATTTGCTGCAGGAGGCCGAGACCTCCCAGGGGGCGTTCTATTACGCCGCCCCCGACCAGGTGCGGTGGGAATACGAAACCCCCAATCCCATCTCGGTCGTGATCGACGGTCGCGAGATGGTGACGTGGTACCGGGATCTCAAGCGTGCGGACCGCCTCAAGATCGGCCGGTACTCGTCCCAGGTCTTCAAGTACCTGGGAGCGAGCGGCTCGATGGAGACGCTGATGGATTACTTTCGCGTCAGCGTCAGATTTCCCGGCCATCCTGACGAAGAGTACCGCCTGCGGCTGCTTCCGAAGTACGAGCGGATCTCCCAGAAGCTCAAGTCCATGACCTTGTGGATCGATGCGACGAGCTACATGCCGACCCGGCTGATCTACGAGAGCGCCGACGGCGACACCACCGAGTACCGGTTCCAGGACTTCGAGATCAACGGAGACATTCCCGGAGAGCGCTTCAGCCTGGATCTGCCCGGCGACGTCAAGACCCACACCGTGGATCTCGGTGAAGACGCCGGCTGAGACGCGGGCCGTACGCTTCGAGGTGTTGCGCACGGAGGGCCGCGCGCGGCGCGGACGTCTCTCCACGCCTCATGGCCCCGTCGAGACTCCCGCCTTCATGCCCGTGGGGACCCTCGGAGCGGTCAAGGGGATCACCCCGGACCAGTTGGAAGCCTCGGGTGCCGAGGTGATGCTGGCCAATCTCTATCATCTCGCCCTTCGTCCGGGAGTCGAGGTGATTGAAGATCTGGGAGGGATCCATTCGTTCACCGGCTGGCCCAGCGCGGTGCTCACCGACAGCGGCGGGTATCAAGTCTTCAGCTTGGCGGATCTTCGAGACGTCGACGACGGCGGCGTCACCTTTCGCAATCATCTGGACGGGGACCTGCTGCGCCTGACGCCGGAATCGGTCGTCGGGATGCAGGGCCGTCTCGGCGTCGATATCGCGATGACCCTCGACGAGTGCCCTCCTTGGCCGATCTCGGAGGAGCAGGCGGCGGCTTCGTGGGAGCGCACCCTCGGCTGGGCCCGCCGGTCGATCGAGACGCAGGCCAGGAGCGGCCCCCGCCCGGCGGCTCTCTTTGGCATCGTCCAGGGAAGCGCCTATCGGCGTCTGCGGGAGCGGGCGGCGGAGGATCTCTCCGCCCTGCCTTTCGACGGTTACGCCCTCGGCGGAGTCAGCGTAGGCGAGCCGTTCGAGGCCCGTCGCTCGGTGGTCGACTGGACCGCCGATCTTCTGCCGCGGGACCGGCCCCGGTACCTCATGGGCGTGGGTCTTCCGGAGGACATGCTCTTCGCTGTGGCTTGTGGCGTGGACCTTTTCGACTGCGTCCTGCCGGCGCGCAACGCCCGCCACGGTAACCTGTTTACGCGGCAAGGGGTGCTGAGGATCAAGAACGCGCGCTATCGTGAAGACCCGCGCCCCCCGGATCCGGCGTGCTCGTGCCCTCTGTGTCTGCGCGGGAGCCGCGCCTTTCTCCATCATCTGATGCGAGCCGGAGAGATCACGGCCAAGGTGCTCGCGACGCTCCACAACCTCCGGTACTACCTTGACTTCATGTCGGATCTCCGGCAAGCTATCGAACTCGGAACGTTCCAGGATCTGGTCGCCGGCGCCGCGTCCGGTGAGCCAATAGATCGCCCCGCCAATAGGGGCTCCGGATCGTTCAAGCCCGAAACTCGCCCTGAATCTAAGAAGCGCGCTATCGCGGGACGTCAGGCGAAGCTCGGAGACGGCAGGAGAGCTGTGGAATGATGAATCATGAGTCGCCATGGATCTGGCTCGCGCAGGCATCCGGAGCGGGAGCTCTGATCGGTCAGCTCTTTCCGCTGATCCTCATCTTCGGCATCTTCTGGTTTCTGGTCATCCGGCCCATGCGGCAGCAGCAGAAGAAACGGCAGGAGGTCATCGACAATCTCAAGCGCGGGGATCGGGTGATCACCAACGGAGGACTGTACGGGGAAGTGGCGGCGATCGACAGCGAGGCGATCCACCTCAAGGTGTCCGACAACACGAAGGTCAAAATTTCGAGGTCTGCGATCGCCGGCCTCCAGGAAGACGCGGAAGGAGGGAGCCCATGAACAGGAGCCTGGCTTGGCGAGGCGCTATGATCCTCGTGCTGGTCGCAGCCGCCGCCTGGTCGGCGTGGCCGCTCGAGGAGAAGATCAGTCTGGGTCTCGATCTCCGGGGGGGCATGCATCTGGTGCTGGCGGTCGAGGTCGAGGACGCGCTGCGAGCCGAGACCGAGAAAGCCATGCAGCGCGTGGTCGATCTCGGCTTGGATGCCGGTATCACCGATCTTCGGGGCGAGCGTTTGAGCGACACCTCGTTTCGCGTCTCGGGCTTCGCTGCCGGAGAGCCGGCGCTGATCGACGACGACCTCACCGCGGAGCACGGCGACGACTGGAGCCGGGTTTTCTCGGGCGATACCCTGCGTTTCGAGATGAGCGCGGGCAACGCCGACCAGATCCGCAACCTCTCGGTGCAACAGGCTTTGGAGACGATCCGCAACCGGGTCGATGCCTACGGTGTGGCCGAGCCGGTGATCCAGCGGATCGGTATGGGAGAGAATCGCATCCTCGTACAGCTTCCAGGAGTCGAGGATCCGGAAAGGGTGCGCGAGCTGATCAAGAGCACGGCGTTTTTGGAGCTCCGGCTGGTGGCAGAGGGCTTCCCGCAAGGTGGAGCCGATACCGAGGCGGCCGCGCTGGCGGTCTACGGCGGCACGCTGCCCCAGGACACGGAGCTTTTCGAGCAGCTCGTCCAGGACGAGACCAGCGGCGCCTTGCTGGGACGTCGCTACTATGTGCTGGAGAAACGTCAGGTGATCACCGGACGGGACGTGCGCAACGCTCGGCCGGGCGCGGGGCAGTTCAACGAGCCCGTGGTGCTGTTCCAGCTCACTCGCGAGGGGGGACAACGCTTCGGCGAGATCACGGGCGCCAACGAGGGTCGCTTTCTCGCCATCGTCCTCGACGGTCATGTGATCTCGGCACCGCGAATCAACGACCGCATCACCGACAGCGGGCAGATCGAAGGCGGCTTCACGTATCAGGAAGCCGAGGATCTCTCAACCAAGCTTCGCTCGGGCGCCTTGCCGGCGGGCATCACCTATCTCGAGGAGCGCACTGTCGGTCCATCGCTGGGGCGTGACTCCATCGACCAGGGACTGCGCGCCGGCATCATCGGTTTCGGTCTGGTGATTCTGACCATGCTGGTGGTGTACAAGGGAGCCGGAATCAACGCCATCCTCGCGCTGGTCCTCAACATCATCTTTCTCTTCGGGGCGCTGGCGTTTCTGAGAGCGACCCTGACGCTTCCCGGGATCGCGGGGATCATCCTCACCATCGGTATGGCGGTGGATGCCAACGTGCTGATCTTCGAGCGCATCCGCGAGGAGCTCCGCGTGGGCCGAACCGTCAAGTCGGCCGTGGAGTCGGGCTTTGGCAAGGCGCTGTCCTCGATCCTCGATGCCAACATCACCACCTTGATCGCGGCGCTCTTCCTCTTCCAGTTCGGGACCGGACCCATCCGAGGCTTTGCGGTCACGCTGATCGTCGGTATCGTGGCCTCCGTCTTCACCGCCGTGGTCGTCAGTCGTTGGATCTTCGATCTGATCCTCTCTCGGCGGCAGCGGGTCGAGAAGCTCTCCATCTAACCGTCCCCAAGGAGCTTTAGGCCATGGAGTTTTTGAACGACACCCAGATCGACTTCATGAAGTACCGCAAGGTATGCATGGTGGTGTCGGTCGTCTTCGTCCTGCTGGGCATCGCCGCCCTCTTCTCCCACCAGCGGCTCAACCTGGGTATCGATTTCGCCGGCGGAACCCAGATGACGCTCAAGTTCAAGGAGGATCCGGATGTTCAAGGGCTTCGGGAGACCCTGGCATCGGCCGGGCTCGGAGACGCCCAGATCCAACGCTTTGGCGAGGAGGGGGCGCACGAGGTCATCATCAAGACACCGGTGATCAAAGGGAGCGAAGAGGGCAGCGTCGATCTGGTGACCGCGGCGCTGGACGCCGACTTCGGTGGCGCGGCCGATGGTCTGGATCTCAACCGGGTCGGCTCCGCCGAGCTGGCCCAGGTCCTGGCCGCTCGCGACCCGGACGGCGTCGCGGGCGGCGCGGTCGAGCAAGAGGAAGACCGTGTGCTGGTGCACTACCAGCAGGTGGCCGACGCCATCTTGGAGGTTCGGCGGGAAGATGGTCTGATCCAAGATCTCGACCAGCTCGACCGGGCGGAGGGCTTGACGGAGGAAACCTTGACGGCCGTCCGGGAGCTCTCCAGCCTGTCCGACTACTCGGTCCTTGCGGTGGAGAACGTCGGCCCCCAGATCGGTCGCGAGCTGTCGGTCCGGGGCATCCTGGCGGTGGTGCTCTCGTTGATCGGGATGCTGGCCTACATCTGGCTCCGGTTCGAGCTGCGCTACGGGGTCGGAGCGGTCGCCGCCGTGTTCCACGACACCCTGGTCTGTCTCGGGCTCTTCGCCCTCTTCGACTTCGAGTTCAACCTCACGACCATCGCCTCTTTTCTCACCCTGGTGGGATATTCCGTGAACGACACCGTGGTGGTCTTCGATCGGGTGCGAGAAAATTTGCGCAAGAACCGGCGGCAGCCCCTGGTCGACGTTCTCAACGAAAGCCTCAACCAAACGCTTTCGAGGACGGTGCTGACCTCGGGTACGACGCTCCTGGTGGTCGCCACCCTGCTGTTCTATGGGGGCGACGTTTTGCGAGGCTTCGCTTTCGTTCTCACCATCGGGATCGTCGTGGGCACCTACTCGTCGATCTACGTGGCGAGCCCCGTCGCTCTTCTGTGGGAGCAGCTTTTCGGTGCCGAGGCCCGGTCGCGGCGCAAGATTGCGCGGCGCAAGGCTGCCTGACAACCTCCCGTTCTCCCCGTACCCACCTGGCGCTTGGAAGCGCTCGGTCCGCGGTCAGGCCGTCAGGGGCGGCGGCGGCCGGGTCTCTTCGCCACCGCTCACGGGGTGGCTCGCATATACTGGCGGTTCCACGATGAGCACTTCGTCGGCGACAGGCCGGCGAGGTCGGAGCCGCTGAATGCCGAGCGCCCGCACAGCGCGTCATCAGGACGCAGACCTCCCACCGCCGGTGTCGCCGCCGAAGGTGGCGAGCCTCGAAGGCGTGATCCGTCGCTTGTCCGAGCACGGTCGTCCGTTCGACGAGGAGTTCCTGCGGTCGGTGTACGACTTCTCGGCCTCGATGCACGGCGAGCAGACCCGTCGGTCCGGCGAGCCCTACATGATCCATCCGCTCGCCGTCGCGTATCTGCTCGCGGACCTCAAATTCGACTCGACCTGCGTGGCGGTCGGGTTGCTGCACGACGTTCTCGAGGACACGCTGACCACCCGTGACGAGCTCGTCCGCCGCTTTGGTGAGGACGTGGCGGAGCTCGTGGACGGCGTCACCAAGATCGGTCGTCACGAATATGTCTCGCGAGACCAGGCGCAGGCGGAGAGCTTCCGCAAGCTCATCCTCGCCTCGGCTCGCGATGTCCGGGTGATCGTGGTGAAGCTGGCGGACCGTCTCCACAACATGGAGACCCTGGAGCACCTGCCGCAGGAGGCGAGGCGACGGATCTCCCGGGAAACCCTCGCCATCTACGCTCCGATCGCTCACCGGCTGGGGATGGCCCGGGTCAAGGGCGATCTGGAAGATCTGGCCTTCTACTATCTGTATCCGGAGTCCTACTCCGAGCTCCACTCCAAGATCGCGGAGAAGCTGAAGGTGGGACGCGAGGCGACGGACAAGATCCGGACCCGGCTCGCTCAGGCCCTCGAAGAAGCCGGAGTCGAAGCCGAGCTTTCGTTCCGGGTCAAGCGCTACTACTCCATCTATCAGAAGCTCCAGCGTCAGGGCATCGACATCTCTCAGCTCTACGACTACCTGGCCTTCCGCGTCGTCACCGAGGGGCTGCGGGATACCTACGCCGCCCTGGGCGTGGTTCACCAAGCCTGGCACCCGGTACCCGGGAGGTTCAAAGACTACATCGCCATGCCCAAGCCCAACCTGTATCAGTCCTTGCACACGACGGTGGTGGGCGAGGCAGGGCAACCGTTCGAAGTCCAGATCCGCACCCGCGAGATGGATGTGATCGCGGAAGAGGGGATCGCGGCCCACTGGCGATACAAAGAAGGCGCCGGGGAAGAGGGGGGAGAGGATCCAAACATCCTCTGGCTTCGCCAGCTCCTCGAGTGGCAGCAGGAAGTGCGCGATCCGCGGACCTTTCTGGCCACTCTGAAGATCGATCTCTACCCCGACGAGGTCTACGTGTTCACCCCCAAAGGCGAGGTGCGATCCTTCCCCCGGGGAGCGACGCCTCTGGATTTTGCCTACAAGATCCACACGGAGCTGGGCCACCAGTGCGCAGGCGCGCGGGTCAACGGCAAGCTGGTCCCGCTCAAGACCCCGCTGCAGAATGGAGACCGGATCGAGATCCTGATCAATCCCGGTCGCCAGCCGAGCCGGGATTGGCTGAGCTTCGTGGTCACCCCGAGAGCCAAGAGCAAGATCCGTCAGTGGCTCAACGCCCAGCAGAAGGAGCGTTCGATCGAGATCGGTCGGCGGCTTCTGGAGAAGGAGATCCGGAAGGTCGGCGCCAGCCCACGCAAGGTGATCGAAGGCGAGGTCATGGAGACCTTCGTCCGCGAGGAGGGCCTGTCGAGCCTTCAAGAGCTCCACAGCCGCATCGGCTTTGGCAAGCTGGAGGCCCGTCAGGTGGTCCTACGGGTGCTTCCCGCCCGGGAGGCGGAGCAGCCCAGCTCGCTGCGGCAGGTCGTGAGCAAGATGCTGCCCTTCGGCCAGGGGCCGATTCTCGTCAAAGGCCAGGCGGACATGCTCGTCACCCTGGCGAAATGCTGCAATCCGTTGCCGGGGGAGTCGATCATTGGCTACATCACTCGCGGCCGCGGGGTCTCGGTGCACTCGAAGGATTGTCCCAACGTCGAGAATCTGCTCTACAACCCGGAGCGGGAGATCGCGGTCGAATGGGCCTCGCGCAAGGGCGGTGAGGACGTGTACCGGACGTCCCTGCTGATCGAGACCGAGGACAAGCCCGGGATGCTGGCTAGCCTGGCCGATGCCATCGCCAAGATGGAGTCGAACATCACGCAGATCGAGGCGGATACGGAGGAGACCGGCCTGGGGTTCATCGAGGTGGTGATCCAGGTCCGGGATCGCCGTCACCTGGAGAGGTTGGTACGTCGCATCCGGTCCCTGAGTGGGGTCATCCGGGTGCACCGGCGCCGCAACGCGAACATCACTCGAAGCCACGAAGAAGGCCAGGGGGCTCAAGAAGCCTGACGCCCGCCCGCGGGGGCGCAGTCGAGGTCAGCTCTCGACGGATTCCGGCTCCCAGCTCCGAACCTGGGGCTTGACCACCCTGCCGCTTCGAATGCATCGGGTGCAGGCCCAGATCCGTTGCACCTTGCCCTCGAAGAGCGCGCGGACTCGTTGGAGATTCGCCTCGAACCGGCGCGAGGTCACGTTGTGAGCGTGACTGATGCTCCTGCCAAAAGTAGTGCCTTTGCCACAGTATGCGCAGTTTTTAGCCATGGTCTGGCTCCAGAAGAGACGAAGGTGTCCGGAAAGGGCTCCTGTCAGACTGCCGCCGGTCGATCGGGTTTGCGGAGAGAGGTGTCCGAGTCGTGCGAGCCGGAGCCGCTCACGGAGGCTCCCCCCGCGGAAGGGGTAAGATACCAGAAGGCCGGACGCCGCGCAAGATCCTCAGACACTTGAAGTTGGCGTCATCCGTGAAACCTGCGGATTTGCCTCGGACCAACCGATGTGGTAGAAGTGGTCTCGAATATAGCGAGAGCGCTATTTCCAGCTTGACACGGTGACTTACAGTTGCTAACCTCCAGCGACGCTTTAACTAATCGCCGGTAAAGTCCCGTGGTAGCTGGATTTTCACGGGAAGGGGAAGCCAAGAAGATGCTGTTCTCGCGCTCAAAAGGGGTTGTAGGACTCGACATCGGCAGCTCGGCCGTCAAGCTCGTGGAGCTGAGGGAGAGGAAGGCTGGCGAGTTCCATCTCCAGAGGTTGGGTGTGGAGTCCCTGTCTCCGGAGGCGATCGTCGACGGGTCCATCATGGACTCCTCGCTGGTGGTGGACGCGATCCACAAGCTCAACGACGACACCAAGGTTAAGAACGCCAATTACGCCACGTCGTTGTCCGGCCACTCGGTGATCATCAAGAAGATCCAGCTTCCGACCATGTCGGAAGAGGAGCTGGCCGAATCGATCCAATGGGAGGCGGAGCAGTACATCCCCTTCGATATCAACGACGTCCGTCTGGATTACGTGGTCCTCTCGGAGGGCGATCCGGGGCAGGACAACATGGAGGTCTTGCTGGTGGCGGTCAAGCGGGACAAGGTCAGCGACTACGTCTCGGTGATCAGTCAGACGGGCAAGACGCCATCGATCGTCGATGTGGATGCCTTCGCCGTACAGAACTGCTATGAGATCAACTACGATCTCGACCCTCACAAGGTCGTGGCGCTCGTAAACATGGGCGCGGGAGTGACCAACATCAACGTCCTGGCCCGGGGCGCGACGGTTTTCTGGCGGGACATCACCTTTGGCGGCAACCAGTTTACGGAAGCCCTCCAGCGGGAGTTCAATCTCTCCTTCGAGCAAGCGGAGGCGCTGAAGCAGGGAGATCGGCTGGAGCGCTATTCGGCCGCGGATGCGCGGCCGGTGCTGGACGCGGTGTCGGGGGAGATGGCGGCGGAGATCCAGAAGACCTTCGATTTCTTTTCGGCGACCGCTTCCGAGGGACCGGTCGACGAGCTGGTGCTCTCGGGCGGCTGCGCTCTCACTCCAAACCTCCAGGAGGTCCTGCGCGAGAAGTTCGGGGTTCCCACCGAGCAGATGAACCCGTTCCGCCGGGTTCACTACAAGGAAAGCGATTTCGACTCCGGATTTCTGGAGACCGTGGCGCCCCGGATGGCCGTGACCGTGGGACTGGCGGCCCGCAAGGTGGGAGACTGACGCCATGATCAAGATCAATCTGCTGGCGGAAGGAAAGCGGCCGACGGCGGTCCGAAGAGCGACGAGGGACAGCGGCTCGTTTCTGGAAGGCGAGAACGTCGCGCTCGTGATGTTGCTGCTGACGTTCCTGTTCCCCGTCCTGGTCGCCGGCGGCGTGTACTACAAGTACCATCGGGACCTGGAGGCCAAGCAGGCCAAGGTGGCGGCGGCGGAGGAGGAGGTTCGCAAGCTCCAGAGCGTTCTCCGAGAGGTGGAGGAATTCAAGGCCAAGAAAGCCGAGCTGGAACGGAAGATCCAGGTGATCAACGATCTACGCGACAACCAGCGCGGGCCGGTCCAGGTCATGGACGCGATCTCCCGTGCCTTGCCCGAGCTGCTTTGGCTGGATCGCATGCAGATGGGTCCCAACCAGATCACCCTCAGCGGGCGCGCCTTCAACTTCAACGCCATCGCCAATCTCGCCGAGGCCCTGGACGAGGTACCCGCATTCAACGAGCCCCACCTTCGGGACAGCTCGGAGCAGGGTCAGGTCTACAACTTTGTGATGGCCTTCAACTACAGCTACACCCGTCCCCGGTCGCAGCAGGCTCCCTCCACGGAGGCCGCCGGGGATACGGGGCCAACGGGGCCGGCTGGTGCGGATTCGCCCGCGGAACCGGCGTCCGCGAGCGGAGGGTAAGGGAGGAGCGATGGAAACTGGACTCGAGGGCAAGCCCTGGTACTTCGGCGTCGCGGTGGGTGTAGTGATCGGCATCCTGGCGGCAGGGGTGGTCTGGTACCAGTACATTCAGCCCAAGCAAGACGCCATCGCCGCGGAGGAGGAGCAACTCCAGGGTCTGCAGCGGCAGATCAACGAAGGACGGGCCGCCCAGCAGAACCTCCCCCGCTTCCGGGAAGAGGTACGTCTGCTGGAAGAAGAGCTCGGCAAGCTCCTCAGGATCCTCCCCGCTCGTCGAAACGTTCAGGAGATCATGCGTCGGGTGCGCCTTCTGGTCGAGCGCGGCGATCTCGACTTGAAGCGCTTCCGACCCGGTACCGAGCAGGAGAAGGATTTCTACAGCGAATGGCCCTTGAACATCAGCCTGGAGGGCGATTATCACAATCTCGCACTCTTCTTCGATCGGATCGGTCGCTTCTCGAGAATTATCAACGTCGACAATCTCAATGTCGACGCTCTGCGTCAGCAGGAGAGCCACACCCTGGCCGCCAGCTTCACCGCCAAGACCTTCATCTACAAGGAATCGACGGGAGGAGATGACCTTGGAGACGGCGATGAGCTCTAGCTACAGGGACCTGCTCCGCGTCGCGGGCTTCGGGGCTCTGAGCCTGCTGCTCGCGGCCGGGACGATCGCGGCGCAAGGGGGCTCTCCCGCGCCGTCACAAGACAAGGCCGCAGAGTCGGCTTCCGAAGGATCGACGTCCGGGGAGGTGGAAGGGGCCGGGTCCGCAGAGGGCCGAGAGGAGTCGCTGGAAGCTCCCTCCGTCGACGACATCGACGAGATGTTGCGAGGGGAAGAAGAGATCTTCGGGACCTTCGAGACCTACGCCTACGATCCCGGCGAGCGTCGAGATCCCTTCCGGTCCCTGCTTGTGACGCGTGAGGCTCCGGAGATGGAAGGGCCGCGCCCCGAGGGGGTTCCGGGCCTTCTGATCGACGAGATCAATCTCATCGGGATCATCAGGACCCCCAAGGGATATGTCGCGCAGGTGCAGGCCGCTGATCGGCAAAAAAGCTTCTTGCTCCACGAGGGGGAGCAACTCTTCGATGGTGAGGTGCTCAGTATCGAAGAGAACGAGGTGGTTTTCAAACAGATCGTGCGCGATCCGACTGCCATCAAGCCGTTTCGGGAGCGGGTAAAGATCCTGAATCCGAGCTGAGAGATCAGCGGGACGGAGCAACGGGTCGCCAAGGGAGGCGAGTGCCATGGGAGCAGAGGTGAGCTACAGATGCGAGGCGAGGGTCCAGCCGCCGGAGTGGCTCTTGGCAAGGTTGTCAGGGTTGCTGGTCGGTTGCCTGTTGGCGACGACGATCGGTGCTGCAGGACCTGAAGGCTCGCCCGCAGTCAGCGACTTCCTGAGTCAGGAGCCCCTGGAGATCCGCTCACTCGATCTTCGGGAAGGGGCGCCGGGCCTCTTTGTCGACGTGATGGCCACTGGGCCCGTCGTCTGGACCAGCTTCCGGGACGCGGACGGTCGCCTCGTGGTCGAGCTGCCCAACACTCGGCCTTCCAAGGACGTTTCCGGCATTGCGACCGAGGAAGGGCTGGTGGCGTCGGTCGACCTCGAAAGGGGTCTCCGTGCCGAGCGTCCGGTGACGCGGTTGATGATTCAAACGCGCCAACCGGTCGAGCACTCCCTGGCGGCCGAAGGAGGACACCTCGAGGTGAGCCTTCGGCCCCTCTCCCGGGGTGCGTCTCTACCCTCCGAGCCGTTGCCGTCGAAGAGCGCGACCCCGACGGCCCGAATACCGGCTCAGGCCCCGGAAGGAGCGCCGGACGTGCGGCCCCCCGATGTACGGCGTCCGGAGGAGCGCAGGCTGCCCGAGTCGCCGATTCGGATCGCTTCGCTTTCAACCGCTTCCCTCGAGGCTCTGGATCCCGAGCCGACGCCACTGCCGGCGGCAAGGCCCCAGGAGCCGGCCACGTCCACCGGCACTGCGGACAACCCGGTGACGGCACCGCCTCCTTCGGGCGAGCCCGCCACCCGGCTGGAGGGTGTGGAGGTCGTGTCCACCGCGGATGGCACTGTCTTGAGAGTAGAGGGGGACGGAGAGTTTCGCTACTCGTTCTTCTCCCTCGACAACCCCGACCGCTTCGTCGTGGATCTCGACGGAGTGGTCAACCAGAGCCGTCGATCTGCGGTGCAAGTGGGAAGCGCGGTCGTCGAGCGGGTACGCATCGCGCAGTTCAAGCCCTTTCCCGACCCGGTTTCGAGGGTGGTGTTCGACTTGAACCGCAAGTCCGTCCCGCGGATCGAGCGGACCTCCAACGGGCTTCTGGTCCGCTTCGATGGGCAGGGTGGTGTCGCCGAGATGGCCGATGTCGGATCCGGTCTCCCGGACGAAGCTGCCGACGAAGAGGCCATGGACACCGTCGATCTACCGGACAGCAGCATGGCCGCTGCCGACGACCCCTCGGTCCGGTCCGGTAGCGGGGAGGGCGAGACCCTCGATCAGGGCGAGTCTCCTCAGCCCCGCCGGGTTGCCGAGCCCGCCCCCCGGGTGGCCGTGCCGCCTGCGAGCAACGAGATGGAGGTGTTCGAGGCGGAGCAGCCCGAGCCCGAGCCGGCCGGATCCCGGATCCGGAGAGAGCCACCGACTCCGGCCGCAGCGGTTCCGTCTTCCGGCAGCTTCGAGGTGCAAACCATCGGAGACTCCGAGACTCGCTACGTTGGCGAGCTCATCGACATGAGCGTCCGCGAGGCGGACGTCGTCGAAGTGCTTCGCATGTTCGCACAGATCTCGGGTCTCAACGTCGTCATTCAGCCGGGAATCGCCGGGACGGTCACGGTGGAGCTGAACGATGTGCCCTGGGATCAGGCGCTGGAGCAAGTGCTGAAGATCAATGGCCTGGGTTTCGAGCTCGAAGGCAACATCATGCGGATCGCTCCGACGCAGCAGCTTCGGCAGGAGGCCGAGGAACGCCAGAGGCTCGAGCAGGCCAAGGCGCTGTCGGTGCCGCTCAACACCATCATCAAGCGCTTGAGCTATGCGAACGCTGGTCAGGTGGCGACGTTGCTCCAGTCTCGCGGGGGCGTCCTGAGCCAGCGGGGTAGCGTGATCGTCGACACCCGGACCAACACGATGATCATCAAGGAGCTCCCGGACTTCATGGATGCGGTGATCGCCATCATCGAAACCCTGGACACGCCTGAGCCGCAGGTGATGATAGAAGCGCGCATCGTCGAGACGACGAAACGGTTCTCCCGGACCCTGGGAATCGCTTGGAGCTTCACTGGCGAGGCCTCCGCGGATCTGGGGACGAACACCGGGTTGGAGTTTCCCAACAACATCGACGCCAACGGCGGAGTGAATCTGCTCACCGGTGGCGACAACGCATTCCTCGGCTTGACGCTCGGCAACGTCCTCAACAGCTTTGTCATCGACGCCCAACTGCAGGCGGCCGAATCCGAGGGCCTGATCAATATCCTGTCGGCTCCCAAGGTCGCGACCTTGAACAACCAGCGGGCCTCGATTCAGAGCGGCCTGCAGATCCCCGTGCAGACGGTGGCCAACAACACGGTCACGGTCCAGTTCGTCAATGCCACGCTGGAGCTCCAGGTGACTCCACAGGTCACGGCCGAAGGCACCATCCTGATGGACATCAGCATCTCCAAGCGGGAGCCACAACTGGCATTTGCGGTACAGGGTGCTTCCAACGCTCCCATCTCCACCAAGGAAGCGAGCACCCGGGTCATCGTGAGGGACGGAGGGACGACCGTGATCGGTGGGATCTACGAAGTCTCTTCCGACCAGGGCGAGGACCGGGTCCCGGGTCTCGCCAACATCCCGATCATCGGTCACCTCTTCCGCAACAAGCGGCGCACCGATGAGAACGAAGAGCTCCTGATCTTCATCACCCCGAGGGTGATCAATCTCTGAGGCGAACGAGGAGTCATGATGAGCATGCGAGCCATTAACCCACGCCTGGGAACCCTCTGGGTCCTGTTCCTGGCCATCGGGATCTTGAGCTGTGGCGACGAGCGCACCCTAGGCTCCCAGGCGACGGTCATCCTGTCCCTCACGGACTTCGACGGCCTCCCGTTCCAGGTGTCCGTCAACGACGCGGCGCAAGTGGGAGCTGTGACGGTCGAGCAGTTGACCCTGCAGAACATCCCGAAGGACCCCCAGGGGCCCACCAGCGACCTGATGTCCATCGAGCTCGACTCGGTCGAGATCACGTACTCGCGGGCGGACGTGGGTACCCGTGTGCCCCCGCCGCGTGTTCGGACGATTTTCAGTCTGGTACCGGTGGGTGGAACCTCGACGCTCAACAACCTCGAGATCCTGGGTCTGGAGCAACTGCTCAACCCGCCTCTCTCCGACCTCTTGTTCCAGAACGGTGGCTTCGACAGCGAAACCGGGAGCCTGCTGATCGTTCTCGACGTCAACATCCGGTTCTTTGGTCGGACTCTCGGCGGCGACAAGGTCGCGAGTGGCTTCGATTCCTTCCGACTCGAGTTTGTTCCCTGAGGAAGCGAGGATGGCTATGAAGTGGAACCACCGTCACCCCAGCCTCCTGTTCGGCCTGGCATTGCTCTCGCTCGTCGGTCTGGTGCTCGCCTGTACCACCGACTCCCCGTCCGAGCCGCGACAAGATCCAGCGCCGCCCCCGGGATCCGGGGGCGGAGGAGGGAGCTTCTCGGTCACGGTCACCGTCGATCCCGGGAGCGTGCCGGCCTCGAGCACCGATCCTGTGGAGGTTCTGGTCCGGGTTCGGAATCGAAACAGCGGAGCACCGCCCGCGACGGGTGCCACGGCGGTCGTGGTCGCGACCCTCGGCACGTTCAATACGCCCGGCACTGGACCGACCAGTGTGGTGGTGACTCTGGTCAACGGGGATGCGCGGCTTCTCTTCTTCCCGGGAGACACCCTGGGCACCGCGGTGATCCAAGCACAATTCCAGGGGTCTTTAGGACAGGGGTTGGTGACGGTGCAAGGCGGCGGTGCGTTCTTCCTCTCCTTTGTGGATCCCAACGTGGGGAAGGAAGGGGACGTGGTGACGATCCACGGAGGCGGCTTCGTCCAGCCCGTCCGGGTCACCTTCGAAGGAATCTCGGCTCGCGTCCGCGGGGTCACGCCCAACCAGATACGGGTGGAGATTCCCCCGGCCCCTTCGGAGGTGCCCAGGGACACCACGTTGCCGGTCACGGTCGAGGTGACCATCAGGATCGGAACGGGGGACCAGGCCTCCGACTCGCTGGCCAGCGGTTTCTCCTTCCAGCCCGGTAGCACCTCGCCTCAGCCCGTGGTCCTCGCGGTCGATCCGCCCGGTGGCCCCGATGCCGGCAACACCCGGGTGACGATTCTGGGAGACAACTTCGTGGAGCCGGTCCGGGTGATCTTCACCGGCAGCGGCGGTAGTGCCGAGGGGACCGTGGAATCGGTCACGGCGACTCGGATCATCGTCCGAACTCCGCCAGCGACCGCTCTCGGTGTCGACAACCGGGGGAGCCTCACCGCTGTCACGGTCATCAATCTCGACACGGGGTTCGAGGACACCCTGACCGGTGCCTTCCAGTACGGCTTCATCCCGCTGTTCCTGGACAACATCGATCCGTCGCGGGGTCCACAGGGTGGTGGCACGGTGGTGGCGATCAACGGCACGGGATTCGCGATTCCGCTCCGGGTGGAGATCGGGACCTTCGTGGCGCGGGTCATCAGTGTCACCCCGACCCAGATCGTGATCGAGACCCCGGCAGTCACCGACGATGTCTTCCTGACCGAGCCGTGCAACGACAACGCCGACGAGCAGGAGGGCACTCGACTCATTCCGACGGCCTTCGACGTGACGGTCACCGACATCACCTCCGGCGATTCCGACACGCTGGCCAACGCGTTCATCTACGATCCGGCCGACTCGTCGTGCCGGAACGACGTGGCGCCACCGCCACCACCGCCACCGCCACCGGTGGCGTCCTTCACCTTTACCGCCAGCGGACTGACGGTGATCTTCGACAACACCTCGACCGACTTCGTCTCGTCCCAGTGGAGCTTTGGTGACGGGACGGTCAGCGCGGCTTCGGATCCGACCCACACCTATGCGGTCGCCGGGACCTTCGTCGTCACGCTGACCGTTCGGAACTCGGTCGGGCAGGCGGACACGACCAGCCAATTCGTGACGGTGCCTCCTCCATAGAGGCCCGGCCGATGGCTCAGGTCGGAGGTTTGCAAGACCCGGGGCGTCCATCTAGACGGGTGGTCGCCCCGATTCGTATACTCCTTTCGAGATGAAGAGCCTTGAGTCCGTGTCGCGAATCCCTCTTGCCCGTGCCCTGTTTCCGCTTGTGCTGGGAGTCTTCCTGGCCTGCAGTAGCGGAAACCCGATCGCTCCCTCCGGTACCGTCCTGACCATCACCGTCAGCCCTTCCAGGATCGGTCTCAACGACACGGCTACGGTCACGGTCACGGGTCGGCGTCCGGACGGCAATCCGTTGCCGGACGGGACCGAGATCCGATTCACCACGTCCCTCGGCGTCATCGACGTGATCGTGGAGACGGACAGCTCGGGGGTGGCGAGGGCCACGCTCCGAGCCGATGGTCGGCCGGGCACGGCCACCGTCACGGCGTCCACCGGTGGGGAAGCGGAAGCGACGATCGACGTGGTGATCGGCGAGCCGGCCGAAACCCAGCCGCTGGTCGCCCTGACCGTCAATCCGGACAACATTCCCGTGGGGGAGGACAGCACCGCCACGGTGACGGTCGTCGTCCGCAACGCGGATGGAACACAGGGCGCGGAGGGGCTTCCAGTGATCCTCACCTCGACCCTTGGGAGCCTGGACCCCAGCACGACGACGACCGATTCCAATGGGACGGCGATGTCCATCCTGAGCGCCGGGTTGCAGTCGGGGACGGCCGAGATCGCGGCGTTCGTCGGCTCTGCGGATCGGGTGACCACCAATCTGTCCATTCGGGATGCGGCCGCGGACATCAGCCTGCAGCCCAACCCCACCTCGATTCCCCGCACGGACTTCGAGATCCGCCTGGTGGCCTTTGTCTCCAACACTCAGGGCTTGCCGTTCCAGGGCCAGTCGGTGACCTTCTTGACCGAGGTGGGCAGCTTCGTCAACAACGTCGATTTCACCGACACCAACGGCCAGGCCCAGGTGACCCTGTCGGTGACCCAGGCGCAGCTCGGCAGCCGGGGCTTCTTCACCGTGCGGGCGCGCACGCCCACCGGCAACGGGCAGTTCATCGAAGCGCAGGCGGTGATCAACATCCAATGATCCGTTCCGGGTTCGCGGCCTGACAGCCGAGGGCGGTTGCGACACCCCGGGGTCTTCCGGGGTTTTCGTTTGGGGCGAGCGCCGATCTCATCCCCGGCGTTGCTATAATGCCTGTGTTTCGAGCTTCGGGGCGGGGGTATCCTGTGCTCAGGTCGTAAATTCCGATGACGACAGCCGAATCACAAGCACGTATCGACGAGCTCAAGAGCCGCTGGGCGGAGGATCCGGCGTCGCGGGTCTTCGTGCAGCTCGCGGAGGAATACCGGCGCAACGGTGACCTTCCCGAGGCGATCTCGGTTCTGGAGCAGGGGTTGTCGACACAGCCCAACTATGTCACCGCCCAGGTGACGCTGGGACGCTGCCATCTGGCCTCGGGCAACGCACAGGAGGCGGTCGAGATCCTGTCTCGCGTGATGGAGCAGGCCCCGAGCCACCCTCTCGCTGGCAAGCTACTGGTCGAGGCGCACCTGGAGACCGGGGAGCTTGCGGAGGCGAAGAGGAGACTGGATCTCTATCGCATGATGGCGGACGGCGATCCCGAGATCGATCAACTGGAGGACCGTCTCCGACGGGCACGGGAGAACCGTGCCCAGAGCGCCCGGAACGAGGATTCCGGGATCGGTGCTGCCGGGGCCGAGCGTGCAGCCGGCGACGCGGAGCAAGGGTCAGACGATGTCTTCGATCTCGACTCGGTCGAGCTCTCTCTTCCGGAAGAGGAAACCGCGGGGACCTCGGCCGAGCACGAGCCACGCGAGACCGGGTCGGAGCCGGAGCCGTTCGATCTCCCGGCTCCCCGATCAGGCCCTCTGGAGGCCCCTGACGAGCCTTTTCGGCTCGACCCAGCTCCACCCGCCCGAACGGAGCACGCGTCGGTCACCCATCCCCCGAAGGACGAGCCTTTCGGCGATCTCTCGGGGGGCGAGGCGCCGTGGAACCGGTCGCGGCTCGAGGGGGACATCTTCGGGCTCTCGGAGTCCGCGGCGACGCCGGCCGGGGCCGTCGAAGCGAAGGACGCGGAGGCCGAGCAACGGGAATCGGAGCCGGAGGCAGCGCCGGGGCAGGAGCGGGAGGCCGAGGAGGCGACCGTCACGTTGGGTCGGCTCTACATGTCCCAGGGGCACGAGGACGAGGCGGCGCGCATCTTCCGTTCGATCCTCGAGCGGGATCCAGGCAACGAGATCTCCCGCAATGCGCTCGCCGAGCTGGAAACGAAGAAGGCCGCGGGCTCGGGAGCCGAGCCGGTGGAGGCCGACTCTGTGGAGGCCGACTCGGTGGAAACGGAGACGGCCCGGAGCGCGGCGGGGATTACCGCACGCAAGATCTCGAAGCTGGAAGACTATCTGGAGCGCCTGCGTCGGGCTGCCGGGTGACGGGTAATGTTTCTCGAGCGACTGAGCGAAATCAGCAATCGAATCGAGGGTACCCGCGCGTTGTCCTTGATCGCGGCGGACGGGATTCCGGTGGAGTCGGTGAGCTCCGACGACACTCTGGATCTCGAGGCTTTGGCGGCGGAGCTGATGAACCAGGTGCAGAAGATCGGTGAAAACCACCGAGACCTGGATCTCGGGGACGTTCGCCAGCTCTCTGTGGCCACTCGCGAGATGACCCTCATGGTAGGCTCCGTTTCCAAGAACTACTTTCTCCTTCTGGTGCTCGGCCCGGAAGGCTCTTACGGGCGCGCGCGCTTCGAGCTGCGCAGAGCCCGACTTCAATTCGAAAGCGAGCTCGACTGAGCCCCGGAACGGCTCGCTGTCTCTCGGGTTTCGCGACAACACCTGCGAGGTCGTGGGACTTCGCGGCCTGCTCTCGACAGGGATCTTGGGGGAGACTCACGTGTTGACGTTCGAGCAGATCAAAGAGCTCATAGAGCAGGTGGCCGATCGGGGGCTCGGGGGCTTGGAGATAGAGCGTTCGGGTTTTCGCTTGAAGATCGAGGGCCGAGCGGGCTCGCAGGGGAACGGAGCCGCTCCCACCCCGGAAGCGTCGTCGCCGGCCCCGCGCGCGTCGGAATCGCCGCCTTCTTCGCAGGCGGACACCTCCGCGGCGTCCGATGACGGAGAGCCGGACGAAACTCCCCCTCCCGCGGGAAGCCATGTGCTGAGCTCGCCCATCGTGGGCACCGTCTACCACCGTCCCTCGCCGGATGCGGATCCCTTCGTCCAGGTGGGGGACCGGGTGCGCAAGGGCCAGGTCCTGTGCATCGTCGAGGCGATGAAGGTCATGAACGAAATCGAGTCCGACACCGACGGGGAGGTGCTCGAGGTCTATCCGAAAGACGCCCAGCCGGTGGAGTATGGTGAGCCACTGTTCGCCCTGCGACCGGATTGACCCGAGGTGAGTCGGAATCCGTGTTCAAGAAGATCCTCATCGCCAATCGCGGGGAGATCGCTCTCCGAATCATCCAGGCCTGTCGGGAGCTGGGCATCGCGACCGTCGCCGTCCATTCCACCGCGGACCGGGACAGCCTGCACGTCACCTATGCCGATGAAGACGTCTGCATCGGCCCCCCGGCCTCTGCGGAGAGCTATCTCGCCGTCTCCAGCCTGATCGCCGCCTCGGAGATCACCGGCGCCGACGCGATCCACCCGGGCTATGGATTCCTGGCCGAGAACGCGCACTTCGCCGAGATGGTCGGGGAGTGCAAGCTGGGTTGGATCGGACCGCGGCCGGAGACCATCCGGTTGATGGGCGACAAGGCGAAGGCGCGATCGACGGCCGCGCAAGCGGGCGTTCCCGTGCTCCCGGGCAGCGGCGAGCCCCTTCGTTCCCTTCAGGAAGGGAAAAAGGTCGCTGAGGAGGTTGGATATCCGGTGATCCTCAAGGCCTCCGCGGGCGGTGGTGGACGGGGCATGCGCATCGCCCGCAGCCCGGACGAGCTGGCCCATCAGCTCGGCGCGGCCCGGGAGGAGGCGGAGCGGGCCTTCGGGGACGGCTCGGTGTACCTGGAGAAGTACCTGACCCGGCCACGCCACATCGAGCTGCAGGTGTTCGGAGATCGCCACGGCCGGGTGATCCACCTCGGCGAGCGCGAGTGCTCGATTCAGCGGCGCCACCAGAAGCTCCTGGAAGAGGCCCCCTCGGCGGCGCTCGATGCGGACCTGCGGGCGGAGATGGGTGCCGCGGCGGTCCGGCTTGCGGAGGCCGTGGACTACGAGAACGCCGGCACCATCGAGTTTCTCCTCGATGAGGACGGCAGCTTCTACTTCATGGAGATGAACACCCGCATCCAGGTCGAGCACCCGGTCACCGAGATGGTCACCGGCGTCGACCTGCTGCGGCTGCAGATTCAGGTGGCGGCCGGGGACGCTCTGGAGATCCAGAGCGGGCTCACTCCCCGGGGTCATGCCATCGAATGCCGCATCAACGCCGAGCACCCGGAGACCTTCCGGCCGTCTCCCGGCGTCCTGGAGGTCTTTCACTTGCCGGGTGGGCCGGGAGTCCGTGTCGACACCCACGCCTACGAGGGCTATCGGATCCCGCCGCACTACGATTCGCTGGTGGCGAAGCTCATCGTGCACGACGCCACGCGGGAGCAGGCGATCCGGCGGATGCGCCGCGCCCTCGATCTCTTCGTGATCCGGGGGATCGACACCAGCATCGAGCTGCACAAGCGAATCCTCGACGACCCCGAGTTTCTCGCCGGTCGACTTTCCACCCGTTTTATGGAGGACTTCCTCGAGCGGCAGAAAGCCCAGGAGCGGGCTGCGGCCTCCGCGGGTGTACAGGAAGCCCTCCGGGAGTCCGAGGTGCCCTCATGACCGGCCCTACGCCTGCCCCGCGCCGAATCCCCGTTCCAGCACCCGTCTACGCGCTGGCGGACGCTGGGGCCCTCGGTGCTACGGCGCTGCCCGATGCGGTGGCCGAGCTGGCACGCGCCGGGGTGGAGTGGATCCAGATCCGCGCCAAAGATCTCCCTGACGAAGACCTCTTCATTCTGGTGGAGTCGTGCTTCGAGGCCCTGCCGGACCCGGCCGAAGTCGCTCTCTGGATGAACGATCGCGCCGATGTTGCGGCCCTCTTCCCCTTTGCCGGCCTCCACCTGGGACAGCGGGATCTTCCGCCCGGTGCCGCCCGCCGGGTGGTTGGGGAGAAGAAGTGGATCGGAGCCTCCACCCATGACGAGCGAGAGCTGCAGCGGGCGGTCGCCGACCCGGACGTGGAGGTGGTGGCGGTGGGTCCCGTGTTTCCGACCACCGGCAAGCCGGATCCGGAGCCGGTGGTGGGTCTCGACTTCGTGTCCAAGGCGCGAAGGGCCACTGACAAGATGCTGGTGGCGATCGGTGGCATCTGCCCCGACAACTTCGCCTCCGTGCTGGCGGCCGGAGCGGACGCGGTGGCGGTCCTGAGCGCCGTGTGCCGGAAGGATCTCGGGGAGATCGCTTCCAGCGCTCGACTGCTGCTGAAGGAGGCCGGGAGGGCCCACTCGGGTCTAGAGTCCGCGGGCGGGGAAGGGGGTGGCCGGTGAGCGAGTCGGCCCGGGGCGGCACGGCAGGTCCGGAGCTCTTCGGCAGCCGATGGGGGCTGCTGCTGGCCACCCTCGGTATGGCGGTGGGTACGGGAAACATCTGGCGGTTCCCCCGTATCGTGGCGACCAACGGCGGGGGTAGCTTCCTGGTGGCCTGGGTGTGCTTTCTGCTGCTCTGGTCGATCCCGTTGATGATCGTCGAGCTTTCTTTCGGCAAGCGATCCCGGCGGGGTACCGTGGGGGCATTCCATCGTCTGGCAGGGGAGAAGAAGGCCTGGATGGGCGGCTGGGTGGCCCTTTGCGCCACCGCCATCATGTTCTATTACTCGGTGGTGGCCGGATGGTGTCTGCGCTACCTGTGGGCCTCCCTCACCGGCGAGCTGGCCCAAAGGACCTCCGAGGATCTCTGGAGCTCGTACGCCGAGTCCGGGGGTGCGGTGATGACCCACGTTCTCGCCATGGGGTCGGCGTTCGCAGTGGTCTGGTTCGGAGTGCGGGGGATCGAGCGGGTCGCCAAGGTCCTGATCCCCACGCTGGCCCTCCTGGTGGTCATCCTGGCAGTGCGGGCCGTGACGCTACCCGGGGCGGAGCGTGGGCTCGAGTTTCTGTTCTCTCCGGACTGGGCAGCCCTGGGCCAGCCCAAGATCTGGCTCGAGGCGTTGACGCAGAACGCCTGGGACACTGGAGCCGGCTGGGGGCTGATCCTCTCCTACGCGATCTACATGCGGGTTCGGGAGGACGTGCCCCTCAACGCGTTTCTGGTCGGCTTTGGCAACAACTCGATCTCTCTCCTCGCCGGGATCATGGTTCTCTGCACCGTGTTCGCGATCCAGCCTCAGGCTCACGAGCAGATCGTCGGGGCCGGCAACGAGGGGCTCACCTTCGTCTGGATGCCCCGGTTGTTCACCGAGATGCCGGGCGGCGGCGTGTTCATGATGCTCTTCTTTTTGGCCTTGTCGTTCGCCGCCCTGACCAGTCTCATTGCGATGCTGGAGCTGGCCACGAGAGTTTTGATGGACTTCGGGGCGGAACGCCGCCGGGCTCTGAGCTGGGTGGGCGGCATCGGGCTGGTGTTCGGGCTGCCCTCGGCCCTGTCGATGGAGGTGTTTGCCAACCAGGACTGGGTGTGGGGGCTGGGATTGATGCTCTCCGGTCTCCTCTTCGCCCTGGGGGCGCGCAGCTTTGGCCTCGAGCGGCTGCGCAAAGAAGTGGTCAACGCCCCCGGCGCGGACCTGACCATCGGACGTTGGTGGACCTTCGTCGTCGGCGTTCTGGTACCGTTGGAGGCGGTCGTCCTCCTAGTCTGGTGGTTGTGGCAGGCGACCCGGGGCCAGGAGCTTCTGCAGTGGCTCTCCCCGCGGAGCACCTTCAACGTCGGAACGGTGGTGGTGCAATGGGGTATCGCTCTGCTGGCGCTCCTGGCCTGCAACCGGTGGCTGCGAGAGCACCTGGTCGACCGGGCCCCCCGATCCGGAGAGCGGTCCAACCCGGAGGTGGATTCGACATGAGCGGCATCGCGGTGACCATGATGGTGTGGGTGTGTGGGCTCGTCTGGGGCGGATTCGCCGGTCTGTTGATCCGGGCCGTGCGGCAGGAGGGAAAGAAGGCGCCTGGAGAGCATTGACCGGGTCCGTAGGCCGGGGGACGGGTCCACCTTTCGTCGATGATATGAGGATTTTCTTGACGGGCTTCATGGGAGCGGGAAAGACCACGGTGGGCCGCCGGCTCGCGGACCGCCTGGGCCTGCCTTTTCACGACCTGGACGCTCACGTCGAGGAGCGGGCACAGAAGAGCGTGAGGGAGATCTTCGAGCAGGTGGGGGAGAGCGGCTTTCGCCACCTGGAGCGGGAGAGCCTCGAAGCGCTCTGTGCCCTGCCTGCGCTGGTGGCGGCCACCGGCGGGGGGACCTTGACCGTGCAGCGGAACAAGGATCTGATCAAGCGATCGGGCGTCTCCGTCTGGCTGCACCCGAAATTCGCCGTCATCGTCGAGCGTATCGGCGGGCTCGGCAAGGAGGATCGGCCGTTGTTTCAGGACGAGGTCCAGGCTTGGAAGCTCTACCGGGAGCGTCTTCCGACCTACCGCGGCTCCGACCTCCGGATCGATGTCGAGGCGTTCGAGCGGGCCGACGAGGTCGCGGCCCGCATCGCTCTGATGATCCGGGAGCACACCGCGTGCGATATCTGATCCTCTCCGATATGCACTCCAACTGGGAGGCCTTCCAGGCGGTGCTCCGGCGGGCCCGGCGGAAAACCTTCGGCGCCTATCTCGTCCTGGGCGACTTGGTGGGATACGGCGGTGCACCCAACCAGGTGGTGGATGCGGTCCTCGATCTTCCGCGCCGGGTGTACGCGGTCCGCGGAAACCACGACAAAGTGGTCGCCGAAATCGACTCGGGAGAGAGCTTCAACGAAGCGGCGCTGGAGGCGGCCCGCTGGACGGGCGACCAGCTCACCGAGAGGAATTTCCGCTACGTCCGGGAGCTGCCCGAAGGGCCACGTCCGGTGGCGGACGGCGTCGCGATCTGTCACGGCTCTCCCCTCGACGAGGACGCCTACGTGTTCTCGGACTTCGACGCCTACTCGATCTTCTCCGCCACCTCCACCCGGGTGACGTTCTTCGGCCACACCCACGTGCCGTCGATGTTCAAGCTCCAGGACGGGGGGATCGAGGTGCGGCTGCTCCGGGGTCGGACGGGACGCATCGTGCTGGATCCCGAGGCCCGGTACCTCATCAACCCCGGCTCGATCGGCCAGCCCCGGGATCGCGATTCCCGGGCCTCCTACATGACCTACGACGGGGATCGGGGCGTCGTCCGCTGGTACCGGCTTCGCTACCCGATTCGCAGGGCTCAGAAGCGCATCCACCAGGCGGGCCTTCCGGTGGTGCTGGCCGAGAGGCTGGCGATAGGGATCTGACTCCTCCCCTTTCGCCGCCCCCGCTTGCGCTAGCTGCCCCGTTCGCGGCTCAGCGGGTCAGGTGGCGAGCTTCCTCGCGGCTTCGCTCTCCCAGATCCGCGCCTCGCGGTAGCGTGCCGCGGTTGCCAGCAGGCCACCGAACAGAATTACGAACAGCCCGTACCACACCAGGTTGATCAACGGCTTCTTGCTGACGTCGATCGAGAGCTTGGGCGGGACCGCGTCGTTCTCCGGTCCGACGCCGACGGTCTCCAGACGCACAGCACCGTCCCCCGCGTTGATGCCTCCAACGCGGAGCAGCCCGCCTCCGGGGACCTGCACCGGCGGGTTCATCACCTGGCCGGCTCCTGGGCCTGAGGCGGTGAAGGAGTACATCGGGTTGAGGCTCTCGGTGCCGGCCGGGGTGGTCACCTCAAGAGCGGCGCCGACGGTGATCGGGGCTCCCGTGCTCATCGCCAGGCGGGTCTCGTCCGAGATCTCGAAGCCGACGAAGCGGATCGCGAGGTCCCCGAGCTCGAAGGCTTCGCCCTTGGCGAGTTGGAAGGCCCGGGGAGCTCCCGCGGGCCGCCCGGGATCGTAGTCGATCGGGGACACGTAGAGATCCTGGAGCGCAAACTTGCGGATGTCGGGGTTGGCCATCACCTGACGGGTCCGGTCGTGGATGAAGAGCTTGGGGTAGACCAGGAACGGCTCACCGCCGTCGCGCGCCACCTCAATCTCCATCCGCTCCTTCTGGTGCCCCTGTCTGGGGATGAACCGTTTGAAGGTCATCTGCAGGTCGCCCACTTGCTGGGTCTCTCCCTGGCGCAGGGTCACCTTGGTGCTCTCGTCGTAGGCGGACGACGCGAGGATACCGATCAGGATCACCCCGACGCCGACGTGGGACAGGTAGCCTCCGGCTGCCTTGAGGCCTCCCACCCGGGCCCGCTCGAAGGTCTTGACCAGGTTGGTGACCAGCGCCAGGCAGCAGAGAAAGACGAACAGCAGGTGGAAGGGGTTGTGGACGCCGACCGCGGCGCTCAGGCCAGCGAGCACCAGGGCGATGCCGCCGGGAACCAGCAGCTTCTTCCCCAGCGTCGGCAGGTCGGCCTCTTTCCAGGCGAGGAAAGGCACCGTCGCCAGCAGCAGGGTGACCAGGAGAGCGAGGGGGAAGTGCACCGTGTTGTACCACTCCGGTCCCACCTGGGAGGTGCTGTCGAAGAAGGGCAGGCGGGTGATCAGCGGCGCCGAGGTGCCCCAGGTCACCGCCATCGCGGAGACCAGCACGACGATGGTCGAGAGCACCAGGAAGGTCCCGCGGGAGAAGAAGGGATCCTCGTTGCGCCGGGTCGAGATCTCGCGCAAGCGGAGTGCCATGAGCAGCCCCGCGACGCCAGCTGCGGCGAGCATCCACACGAGCAGCCAGCGGCTGATCCCGAGATCGACGAAGCTGTGCACCGAGAAGTCCGCCAGCACGCCGGAGCGGGTGAGGAAGGTGCCGTAGAGTACCGACAGGAAGACCAGCGTGGCGAGCACGTAGTTGGCCCGCCGGTAGCGTCCCTTGACCCGCTCCATGTGCAGCCCGTGGATCAGCGCGGTGCCGAAGAGCCAGGGGATGAGGGAGGCGTTCTCCACCGGGTCCCAACCCCAGTAGCCACCCCAGCCGAGGGTCTCGTAGGCCCAGTAGCCACCCATCATGATGGCGCAGCCGAGCACCAGGAACCCGGCCAGCGCCCAGGGAAAGGCGCGCCGTGCCCAGCCGTCGTAGTCCCGGCGCCACAACGCCGCGACCGCGAAGGCGAAGGGAACGGCGGATAGCGCGTAGCCGACGAACATGATCGGTGGATGGATCACCATCCAGTTGTCCTGGAGCAGCGGGTTGAGACCGGCGCCGTCCGCCGGGGCCTGGGTCAGCATGACGAAGGGGTTTTCCCGCACCAGGATGAAGGCCAGCCCCATGGTGGCCAGGGTGTAGAGGATCATCACCGGCGCTTCCTGGCGGCCGGAGGCCTTGATCAGGGGCAGGCCGATGAGCGCCCCCCACAGCATCCAGATCAGAAAGCTCCCCTTCTGGCCCGCCCAGAAGGCGGCCAATTGGTAGTGCGGGGCTAGCTCCATGCCCGAGTACTGGTAGACGTACTCGATCCGGAAGTCGCGGTTCCACAGTAGGATCAGCAGCACCAGCACGCCGAGCACCACCGACAGGGCGTAGAAGCGATAGGCGCGGCGGGCGAACGGGCGGGCGGATTCGTCACCCCGCAAGACGAGCGAATAGCCCCAGACGGCGACCAGGGCGAAGAGGAGGGCGCACCACATGGTGACGGCGCCCGGCAGGTACAAGCTCGAGATGTACTCCATGACAGCTCCTCTTTTCGAGAGGTGGGTTCCGGTCTCGGGAAACGCTGGCGTCGGTTTCGATCGTTACGTCGCGTCGGTTACGTCGGGGACGGCAGAGAATGCACCCCTCGGCCTCGCCCCCCTGGCTCCTTCGGCTCCTCCTCAGGTGTATTCCTGGACCTCAGTGCCCTGGTACTTGCTGGGGCACTTCACCAGCAGCTTGTCGGCGTGAAACTCGTCGATCGACGAGTCGAAGCGGCCGATGGCGACGATCGAGATGGCGTCCTCGAAGTTCGCCGGCTTGAGGCCCTTGTAACGGACCTTCAGCTTCCCGTCCGACTCCTCGTCGAGGAGCGTGAAGTGGAGGGTTTCGGTCGCGTCGTCGTAGTAGAACGTTTCCTTCTCCAGTCCCCCAGCCACCTGGACCACACGCGGGGTGGCCTGCGCCTCGGCGTAGGTCACGTAGGGCGTGAGGTTCTGCTTGAAAGAGAGCAGAGAGAACCCGGCGAAGGCGATGATGAGCACCCCTACCACCAGGAGCATTTTGTTTCTAGCCATCGGTGTTCTCCGTATCTCGAATCCTTCGATTGATGTAGAGCAGATATGCGAACAGACCGGTCCAGATGACCACGTTGACCCCCACCACCCATCCGAGATTGCCTTCGAGCATCCTCAAGACCTCGCTTCGACGACTTCGTCGCTTCGATCGCTGCTTCGATGACGGTTTCCCATGGAGCTTCCCATGGAGCCCAGTTCTGGCTCGAGCTCGGCCTCGTCGCGTTCTTGCAGGGCCTGGACCCGGCAACGCAGGTTGTGCATCCAGAAGTACAGGACCGTAAAGCCGAGCCCGGAGGCGATCAGCACCTGAAACATCCGGCTCTCCATCTTCAAGGTGCCTTCAGTGTTGACAACCGGGTCGGGGTGGAGCGTAAATCCGATCCGCGGGAGCACGAAGATGAAGAACGGCGTGATCACCAGACCCAGGATCGCGTAGGCCGCCGACAGCGTCGCGCGTCGCTCCGGATCCTGCACTGCCCCGCGCAGAGCCAGGTAAGCAGCATAGAAGACCAGGGTCATCACGATGGTGGTCTGGCGGGGATCCCAGTTCCAGAAAGCACCCCACATCGTCTTGGCCCACATCGAGCCGGTGACGGTGGCCAGGATGCAGAACACCAGCCCGATCTCGACCGCGGCGGCCGCGGAGTTGTCGAATCGCGGGTGGCGCTTCGACAAGTACAGGATGCTCGCCACCCCGGCGTGCATGAAGGCGATGAACGACACCCAGGCCATGGGCACGTGGAAGAAGAGAATACGGCTCGACTCGCCGATGAAGCCCTCGGCGGACGGTGCGTAGAGGAAGGCCCCGACGATCACCAAAGTAATCCAGAGCCAGAGACACCCTGCGAGAGCTGATTTCATGTCGCGCTCATCTCGTTGCGCTCATTGTGGGCTCGTTTCGCGGCCGGTCTTCGTCCATGGTCTTTCATCGTCGCGAAGATGCACCGCTTTTTGGTCTTGATTGCGGGGTTGCTCTTTGCACTGCGCAACCGTCAGAGACGTTCCAGGATTCCAATTCCGAATTCGGAGACCGATTCGCTCGCGGATCGTTCAAGGGTTCCAGACCGCCGGGAAGAGCATCCATCCCGCCACGGTCACCACGAGATCATACAGGAGGAGGGGGGCCATCTGGCTACCCAACGGGGTGGTGAGGGGGGCGTCGAGGACCGCGGTCCGGGTGAGATCGATGAGCAGGATGAACAGAGGGAGGAGCACCGGAAACGCCAGCACCGCAAACAGCGTCGACTGGCCGCGGGCCTGCGAGATGATGGCGGAGATCAGGGTGCTGGCCGCGGCGAGGCCGTAGCCGCCCGCCGCCAGCAGCCCGACCAGCAGCCAGGGCCGGGCCACCGGCAATTGCATCAGCGCGATGAAGAGCGGCGCCACCAGGGCCTCCAGAGCGAAGATCAGCGTCACTCCGTAGATCAGCTTGCCGGTGAACAGCGCCGAGGGGGTCGCCGACAGCCGCAGCGCCGTGGCCGTGTGGGTCTCTTCCTCGTGGACGAAGAGACGGGGCAGCCCGGCGGTGGCGGCGAACAGCAGGATGATCCACAGCACCACCGGCAACACGCCGCCGGCCATGTCGGCGGAGGTGCCCACCGGTCCGATGCCGAAGCTCACCGTAACCAGCGTGGTGACCGCGAACAGCGCCAGGGTGTTGAGGGCGTAGCGGGTGCGCAGCTCCGAGCGCCAGTCCTTGGCGAGCACCGCGGCCGTTTCAGCCCACCAGCTCGAGATAGCTCGCCACATGGGGTAGGTCCATTCCGCTGGGGGCGGCGACCACCGCCAGGCCGCCGCTCTCCAGGTGCTCGGTGAGCAGGTCCCGGGCCATCGTCTCCCCGGGGGCGTCGAAGTTCTGGAACGGCTCGTCGAGAAGCAGGAGCCGCGGGCGGTGGAGCATCGCCCAGGCCCAGCGCAACCTCTGCCGCATGCCCGAGGACAGCGCTCCCGACTTGCGGTCGTTTGGGAGCCCGACGCGCTCCAGCAGGGCCTCGCAGCGCGCCTCGGGGGCGCGCCGCAGACGGGCGAAGAAGCGCAGGTTCTCCAGCGTCGTCAGCTCCTCGTAGAAGGCGAGGTCGGGAGACAGGAAGCCCACCCGCAGCCGGCGGTCGTAGGCGTCGAGGGTGCGGCTCTCCTCGGTCAGCTCGATGGTGCCGCGGTCCGGTGCCAGCAGCGCCGCGAGGCATTTGAGCAGGGTCGACTTGCCCGAGCCGTTGGCACCGGTGACCAGCATCACCTCACCGGAGGACAGCTCTCCGGAGACGCCGGTCAGCACCGACAGCCGGCCAAACCGGCGGCGCACGTCGACAAAGCGGAGGCTGTCGGAAGGGTCGGGGCCCACGGTCGGAGAAGCCGGGGAGAGGTGGACGTCGGACACGGCGGCGAGTATACCCGGGCGCAGCTCGTGCACAGCCCGGCTTGGATCTGCGATGATCGCTCCTCCATGAGCCCCCACCCGTTCCCGCTCCCGACTCGGCACCCGCTCCGGCTTCTCCCTCCATGCCTGCTGCTGTCTCTGACCTTGGCCCTCGGCACCGCCGGTTGCCGGGGCACCGCGGACGAGCCCCGGGTGGTCACCGACGGCCGTTTCGACGACTGGGCCGGGGTCGAGCCGGTGCTGGAGGATCCGGAGGACGCCCCGCCGAGAGCCGCCGTGGACCTCGGGACGCTCCGGCTCCAGGACGAGCCCGCCTACCTCCACCTTGACCTCGAGGTCCGCCGACCGGTCAACGCCCTGGGACTTCGAGGCACGATTCGCCTCCTTCTCGACGCCGACGGAGACCCCGCCACCGGCGCCCATGTCGAAGGGCTCGAGGGCGCCGATGTGGAAGTGGTGCTTTCGCCCACGGACCGACCTCGCGACGGGGGCTACGGCCTGGGTGCCGGAGTCCGGACGGTCGGCGACGGCTACTCCGGGCCCTTGCTCCCTCCGGCTCGGGTCGGTCTGCTGGTCGCACCAACCCAGGCCAGTCGCCGGTTGGAGCTCCGCCTGGATCGTGGGTTTTCGCTGGACGGGGAAGGAGGCGGGACGGCGTGGATCCTCGACGGAGGCCTGCGTCTCCAGGTGGTGTACGAGGCGGCGGAGGGGGTGCTGGACGAGACCGCCGTGGCCCGCTACGAGCTGGAGACGGTTTTCCGTGCGCTTCCGGAGCCGGCGCGGATCGATCTGGCCAAGACCGACGGTACTTTCCGGGTGGTGGCCTGGAACGTCGCGGGACGGGGGATCGGCGACGACCCCGAGCCCTTCGCCCGCGTCCTGTCGGCGATCCGGCCCGACGTGGTGCTGCTGGACGAGGCCCACGGCTCGTTGACCCGGGCCGAGCTGGAGCGATTCTTCGCCCTCGTGGATCCGGTCGACCCTCCCCGCCCCTGGAGCTGGGTGATGGGAGAGAGCGGCAGGCGGCAACGGGGGGTGGTGGCCAGCCGCGCGCCGCTGCGGTCGGTGCCCTCGCTGGTCGGCCCGCTGCCCTATCCGGAGAGGAGCCTCAACCGGCTGACCGAGGAGCTGGGCGAGGAGGCCTTCGGGGATCTGGCCCGGGTCGAGACCCAGGCCGGTCTCGCGGTCGCCGGCGCCTGGGTCACCCTGGAGGGAGCCGGAGGGGGTGGGGAAGCCGGAGAGCTCCTATTTGTCCCCGTGGATCTCCAGAGCCGTGGCTATCTGGGCTCCCCGGAGGACCGCCTACGCAGCCTCCAGGCGGGGACGATCCGGGACCGGGTGCAAGAGGTCCTGGAGGGAGACCAGCAGGGATCCGGCGAGACACTCGGAGCCCGAGGCCTCGTCGTGGCGGGGGACTTCAACCTGGTGGGCGGATGGGAGCCCCTGGAGCGGCTGGCCACGGGTCTCGATCCCGCCGGCATCGAACCCGCCGACCCGGACCCCGAGGGGATCGATCTGGCGGTGGCGGAATGCCCCACCCTGGACGGTAGGTCTCTCACCACCTGGCGGGCCACGAACGACGCCGGCTCGCTGTTCAGCCCCGGGCGGTTGGACTTCCACCTCTACAGCGCCTCGACCCTCGAGCAGGTGCGGGGCTTTACCTTCGACGCCGGGGCGTTGCCGGTGGGCCAGCGGCGGGAGCTGGGCGTACGGGAGGACGACTCCCGGCTCACTTCCGACCACCTGCCGGTGGTGGCGGACTACCGCTGGCGGCACCGGCAGTGACCGTGGCGGGGGAGCGCCCCAGCCGCCCGAAATCGGATACCCTGCAACGATGAGCGACGCGTCTCCTTCCCCGTCTTCCTCGCCCTTTCGCCGCCGCCCCACCGCGTCCGAATACGACGACTTCTACGCTGACTACATCGCCGAGGTCCCCGACGGGGACGTCCTCGAGATCCTGGCAGAGCAGCTCGCATCCAGCGGTGAGCTTTTCGCCTCGATCCCGCGGGACAAGCTGGATCACCGCTACGCCCCGGGCAAGTGGACGATCCGGGAGGTGGTCGGCCACGTGATCGACGCGGAGCGCGTATTCTCCTACCGCGCCCTCCGCTTCGCGCGCGGCGACAAGACTTCCCTGCCCGGCATGGATCAGGAGACATTCATGGAGGGCGTGGACTTCGGCCGGCGGCCGATGGAGAGCCTGATCGCGGAGCACCGTCACCTGCGCTCGTCCAACCTCGCTCTGTTCGGCAGCTTCGACGAGGAGGTGCTGGCGCGCACCGGCGTGGCCTCGGGATGCCCGTTCACGGTGCGCGCCCTGATCTACATCATCGCCGGCCACGAGCGGCACCACGTCGAGATCCTGGAGCAGCGGTATCTCGGCGGTACCCGTTGAGTCTCCCGGGGCCCCGGAAGTCCAAGCCGCGCCCTTCTGGCGGCTGCCTGCCCGCTGACGTAAGATCTCGGGAGCCCCATGGAAATCCGCTTCTACAGCTCGCAGGATCGGCAGCGCTTCTACGCCTGCTATACGCCCACGCGCTACATGATGATCGAGAAGTCGAATCCGATTCCGCGCCTGCGCAACATCTGGCCCCCGATCGAGGAAGACGAGGAGCCGGTGTACGAGAAATCCATGGAAATCGACGACATGGAGCCGGAGCGTTTGGAGGCCGGCCTGCGCCACTTCGTCGAGCACTACCTCCTGGACATCCTCGAGGACTGTGAGGAGGAGGAGCGGCAGCGGGCGGTTGCAGCCGAAGAATCCACGGAATGAGCCGTACGGTAACCACAGCTTCCGAAGACCCCTTGCAGCTCTTCAGAGTCTGTTGCATAATACCTCCTCAATTTCCTGAAATGAAGGAGGGTGAGATGGGGTTTCCTCGGTTCTGGTGTCTCGTAGCTTGCCTCGTATCGGCTCCCGCGCTATCCGCCCAAGCCCCCCCCGTCCGCGAAGACGAGCCCGTGCGCGCGGACAAGGGTCCACGGGCCACCGCGTCCCCGACGTCCGCGGACCTGGCCGAGGTCTGCCGCGATCTCGCGGCGACCGGCTACTACTGGGGCCGGGAGCCGGTCGAGAGCCGGCGCCGCGAGCTGGCGGAGGCTCCGGCCGGGCTGCCCCGGATCGAGGCCCAGATCCGGTTGGCGGGTCGTTTGCTTCGACGGGACGGAGGTGCGGCGGAGGCGCTGGAGTTGTTGGATTCGGCCACCAAGGCGTTGGGCTCGGAAACGTTTCCCGATCCGGAGTCGTCCCCGCCGGGCCTTCGACGCAGCCTCCTGGTGGCGCGGGCGCTGGCGCATCTCCAGCTCGCGGAGGACGAGAACTGCGTCGCCCATCACGGGGCGGCGAGCTGCGTCGTGCCCTTCGCTCCGGAGGCGATCCACCTCCGACCCGACCACACCCGTGCGGCGTCCGGGCTGCTGCTCGCCTACCTGGAGGAGCATCCGGGCGATCCTCAGGCTCGCTGGCTGCTCAATCTGACCTCCCGGGTGGCGGGAGATCCTCCGGAAGCCGTCCCCGCGGCTCATCGGCTGCCGCCGAATGCTTTCGCATCTGCGACTCCCTTCCGGCGCTTCGTGGATCGGGCGCCGGAGCTCGGCACCGACATCGTCGATCTGGCCGGCGGCGCGGTCATGGAGGACCTCGACGGGGACGGCCTGCTCGACCTGGTGACCTCCAGCGCCGATCCTTGTGCCTCGTTGCGCGCCTTCCGCAACGACGGCCGCGGTGGCTTTGACGAGGTCACACGCGCCTGGGGTCTGGCCGGCCAGCTCGGTGGGCTCAACCTGGTCCACGCCGACTACGACAACGACGGCCATCCGGACCTGCTGGTGCTGCGCGGGGGGTGGCTGGCGGACGACGGCCGGATTCGCAATTCGCTGCTGCGCAATCGGCTCCACGAGCCGGTGGGCGGATTCGAGGACGTCACCCGGGCCGCTGGTCTGGCGGAGCCCGCGTATCCGACCCAGGCCGGTGCGTGGGCGGATTTCGATGGCGACGGGGACCTCGATCTCTACCTGGCGAACGAGGTGCGGGGTCAGCTTCCGTGGCCTTCCAGCCTCTATCGGATCCCGGGCAGCTTCGACCTGTCGCCGCTGCTCGAGGGCGACTCGTGGCAGAGCCCCCTGACCTTCTTCCGCTACATGGGCGACGATCCGGACCTCGCCTATCCGTCCCAGCTCTTCCGCAACGAGGGGGACGGCACGTTCACCGATGTCGCCGAGGCGGCGGGGGTGACCAATCGCCGCTTCGCCAAGGGGGCCACCTGGGGCGACTACGACGACGACGGAGACCCGGACCTCTTCGTCTCCAACCTCGGTGCCAACCGCTTCTACCGAAACGATGGCGACGGTACGTTCACCGACGTGGCGGCCGAGGTCGGGATCTCCGAGCCCTCGCGTCTCGCCTTCGCTTGCTGGTTCTTCGACTTCGACAACGACGGGGATCTCGACCTGTTCGTCGCGGATCACTCGTCTCCGATCCCGATGGTGTCGGCCTCGTACTTCGGCCCCACCCTGCCCATGAGCTACTCGGTGCTCTACCGCAACGATGGCGGCCGCTTTACGGACGTCTCGGCGCAGGTCGGGTTGTTGCGCCCTCTTCTGCCCATGGGAGCCAACTTCGGAGACCTCGACAACGATGGCTTCCCGGACGTGCTGCTGGGAACCGGCAGCCCCGACATCGACGCCCTGATGCCCGACGTCGCCCTGTGGAATCGCGACGGCCGGCGGTTCGAGGACGTCACCTTCTCCGGCGGCTTCGGCCACCTCCAAAAGGGCCACGGCTTCGCCTTCGGGGATGTCGACAACGACGGCGACCAGGACGTGCTGCACCAGATCGGCGGTGCCTTTCCGTCGGATGCCTTCGCCAACGCCTTGTACGAGAACCCGGGCGGCCCGGAGCACTGGGTGACCCTGCGGTTGCGCGGAGCCCGAGCCAACGCCTCGGGTGTCGGTGCGCGCATCGCCGTGGAGGTGGAGAAGCCCGGCGGTGATCGCCGGACGATCCACCAGCTCGTGGGCACCGGCGGTTCCTTCGGCAGCTCGAGCCTGCAGCAGGAGATCGGGCTCGGCGCCGGCGAGCGGATCGTCCATCTGACGGTGCGCTGGCCGGGCAGCGGCACGGTGCAGGTGGTCAAGGATCTGGCGGTGGATCGCGTCTATCGGATCGAGGAGCTCCACCCCGGGAGCTCCGGAGTGGAGGAGGTGACCGTGCCGCGGATCCGGTTGGGAGGCGCCTTGGAGGCCGGGGGAGCCTTGCGGGCGCACGGCGGTCCGGGGGGGCACGAGGAGGCGAAGCCCTCCGAGGCGGAGGGAGCCCGGGCCTCCCGCAGGTGCGGTCCGTGAGAGGCCGAGCCCTCGCGGCCTGCGGCCTGGCTTCGTGGGTCGTCTTCGCGGTCTGTGTGCTGGCTCAGAGTCCGCAGGTGCACGTATCAACGCACGTCCCACAGACACCGGTCTCGCCGGAGCAGGGTTCGTCGGCCACTGCCGACCCGGATCCCGCCGCCCCCCAGGACCTGGCGGAGGCGTGTCGGGTGCTACCCCGGGACAGCCTCTTCTGGGGCTGGCAGCGGGTCGAGGGGCGGCGTCGGGAGCTGCGGGATCTCCTGGGTCGAGACTCCGGCGAGACGGCGACCGGGATCGCACGGGTGGAGGCCCGGATCCGTCTCGCCGGGGAGCTGCTACGGCAACGAGGGGGCACGCCGGAGGCGCTGACCCTGCTGGAGCGAGCTGCCGGCGAGATGCCGGAGGACGCTCCGGCCTCGCTGCGCCAGGGCCTGCTGCTGGTACGCGCCTTCGCCCACCTGCAACAGGCCGAGGACGAGAATTGCCTGGAGCACCACAGGGCCTCGAGCTGCATCGTGCCCTTCGCCCCCGAGGCTCTGCACGGCCGGCCCGAGCACACCCGCCGGGCGGCTCGCCTGCTTCTCGAATACTTGGAGGAGCGTCCGTCCGACATCCAGGCGCGCTGGCTGCTGAACCTGACCAGCGCGCTCGCTGGAGCCCCGGAGGAGGTCCCGCAGGCCCACCGTCTGCCGGCGGGGGCGTTCGACGCCGAGGTGCCGTTCCGCCACTTCCACGATCGCGCTCCGGAGCTCGGGTTGAGTGGGGCGGATCTGGCCGGCGGTGCGGTGATGGAGGACTTCGACGGCGACGGGCTGCTCGATCTCGTGACCTCCAGCTTCTTCGCCTGCGATCCGCTGCGCGCCTACCGCAACGACGGCCAGGGAGGCTTTGAGGACGTGACCCGCGCCTGGGGGCTGAACGGCCAGCTCGGGGGGCTCAACCTGGTCCACGCCGACTACGACAACGACGGCGATCCCGACCTGTTGGTGCTGCGTGGGGCGTGGCTGGCGGACGAGGGCCGGATCCGCAATTCGCTTTTGCGCAACCGGCTCCACGAACCGGCGGGTGGCTTTGAGGACGTCACCCGGGCCGCCGGTCTGGCGGAGCCCGCCTATCCTACCCAGACGGCCGCCTGGGCGGACTACGACGGTGACGGGGATCTCGATCTCTACGTCGGCAACGAGGTACGGGGCAAAGCCTTCTGGCCTTCGAGCTTGTACCGCATCCCCGTCAGCTACGATCTCGCTCCGTTGCTGGAGGGCGACCGCTGGGTCGAGCCGTTCGAGTTCGTGACGCGCATGCTCGGCGATCCGGCGGCCGCGTTTCCCTCCCAGCTCTTCCGCAACGAAGGGGACGGTACCTTCACCGACGTGGCGGAGGCTGCCGGTGTGACCAACCGCCGCTTCGCCAAGGGCGTCGCCTGGGGCGATTACGACGACGACGGCGATCCGGACCTCTACGTCTCCAACGCCGGGCTCAACCGCCTGTACCGCAACGACGGGGACGGAACCTTTACCGATGTCGCGTCCGAGGCCGGGGTCACCGAGCCGTCCCGGCTCGCGTTCGCCTGCTGGTTCTTCGACTTCGACAACGACGGTGACCTGGATCTCTTCGTCGCCGACTTCTCAGTGCCGATTCCCACCGTGGCGGCGGCCTACTTCGGTGCGTCGATGGCGATGAGCTACTCGCGGCTCTACCGGAACGACGGGGGCCGGTTCACCGATATCTCCCCCCGCGTGGGGCTGGCCCGGCCGGTCCTGCCCATGGGCGCCAACTATGGAGATCTGGACAACGACGGTTATCCGGACCTCGTGCTGGGCACCGGCACGCCGGACCTGGACGCCCTGATGCCGAATCTCGCCCTGCGCAACGCGGCGGGGAAGCGCTTCGAGGACGTGACCTTCGCCGCCGGTCTGGGTCACCTCCAGAAGGGACACGGTGTCGCCTTTGGAGACGTCGACAACGACGGCGACCAGGACCTCCTCCAGCAGCTCGGCGGAGCCTACGTCTCGGACGCCTTCGCCAACGCGTTGTACGAGAACCCGGGCGGCCCGGAGCACTGGGTGACCCTGCGGCTGCGGGGAACCCGAGCCAACGCCTCGGGTGTCGGTGCCCGCATCGCCGTCGAGGTGGAGGAGCCCGGCGGTGGGCGCCGGACGATCCACCAGCTCGCGGGCACCGGTGGGTCCTTCGGCAGCTCCAGCCTCCAGCAGGAGATCGGGCTCGGCGCCGGAGAGCGGATCGTCCGTCTGACGGTGCGCTGGCCGGGCAGCGGCACGGTGCAGGTCTTCGAAGACCTGGCGGTGGATCGCGTCTACCGGATCGCCGAAGGGCTTTCGAAGGTCCAGCGGGTGGAGCTGCCGCGTCTGCACCTGGGTGATTCGGGGTCTGGAATACCCGGACCCTAGAGCCTGTTTTGCTCGGTGGCCCGCCTTGAGAAGCCTCGCTTTTGGGGAGGGTCCCGCCAGCGAGGACGACCCCGACGACCATCCCAACGATCTGAGGGATCCGAACGAGCACGACCGAAGCCCTTCATCGCTGATAGACTATGGGCGCCTCATTGCCGGGAGACCAGCGTCTCCCCTTCACTGCGAAAGTGGCGGAACTGGTAGACGCGCTAGACTTAGGATCTAGTCCCGTAAGGGGTGGGGGTTCGAGTCCCCCCTTTCGCACCATTTCGGGACTCGTTTCGTACCGACCCGGCTTGCTGGCCTTCGACGTCCCGTAGAGACTTCTGCCCCTACAGACTTTCCCCAGGTTTCGATTTCCAGATCATCGCGCCATGACCATCGTGCAATCCATCCAGGACGTCGGTCCCTGCCGCAAGCAGGTCACCGTGACCATCCCTGCACCCGCGGTGGAGCGGGAGCAGACGCGGGTGCTGCGGGATCTAGGACGCCAGGTCTCGATCCCCGGCTTTCGCCGCGGCAAGGTCCCGCTGGGCGTGCTCCGCCAGCGCTACGGCGAGCAGATCGACAAGGAGGTCCTCGATCGTCTGCTGCCCCGCTTCTGGCAGGAGGCGCAGACAGAGAGCGAGCTCCAGCCTCTACTGCCGCCGCAGGTCGAGGAGGTCGGCGACCTGAGCACCGGGGAGCCGCTGACCTTCGTCGCCAGCGTGGAGATCCGGCCTGAGATCGACCTCGGCGAGATCGGCGAGATCGAGCTGCCCGACCCGGGGGTGGAGCCCACCGACGACGAGGTGCGGGAGTCGCTGGACGATCTCCGTCGGCGCGTCGCCGACTGGGTCCCGGTCGAGCGGGAGGCCGCCCGCGGGGACATGGTCGCGGCGGAGATCACCGAGATACCCGAAAGCCCACCGGAGGACGGCGAGGAGCCTGAGGCCCAGACCGTCGAGCTCGAGGTGGGCGACCCACGGGTGTGGGAGGAGCTGTCGTTGGCGGTCACCGGCCTGTCGGCCGGCCAGGAGGGTCGGTTCAGCCACCGGGACGCCGCGCCGCCCGATGGACCGCTGCCCGCGGAGCGCCATTTCCAGGTGTCGGTGGTGGCGGTCAAGGAGCGCGATCTTCCGCCCCTGGACGACGACCTCGCCCGCACCGTAGGGGACTTCGAGGATCTGGCGGAGTTGGAGAGCACCGCGCGTGACGGGCTGAGGTCGCACAAAGAGGACGAGCGGAGCCAGACCCGGCGCGACGCCCTGGTCCGCGAGCTGAGGTCCCGCTACCCGCTGGAGCTGCCCCGCGGCGTGGTGGACCACGAGGTCGAGCGCCTCGCCAACGATTACGCGCGGAGCCTCGCCCAGCAGGGGGTCGACGTGGAGAACGCCGACATCGACTGGCGGCAGGTCGCCGAGCAGGCGAGGCCCAAGGCGGAGGAGCGGGTCCACACTCGGCTTCTGCTGGACGCCATCGCCGATCGGGAAGAGATCGTTGTCGATCCCTCGGATCTGGAGGAGGGGCTGTCGTCTCTGGCCCGCGCGCAGGGAACTTCGGTCCCCGCCGTCCGCCGGGCGCTGCAGGAGGCGGGCCGCCTGGAGGGCTTTCGGGAAGAGCTCCGGCGCGACAAGACGATGCGCCGTCTGATGGGCGAGCCGGCGCCTGGAGATCGCGACGGCGCGGGGGGACCGCGAGACTCCGGTGCAGACGCCGAGGCGGCTGCGGACCGGGACGTTCATCAAGAAGAAAACCCACAGGAGTGAGACAGTCCATGCTGATTCCGATGGTGGTGGAGCAGACCAGTCGGGGCGAGCGCGCCTACGACATCTACTCTCGCCTGCTCAAAGACAACATCATCTTTCTCGGACGTCCCATCGACGACGAGCTGGCGAGCCTGATGGTCGCCCAGATGCTCTTTCTCGAGGCCGAGAACCCGGAGCGGGACATCTCGCTCTACATCAACTCCCCGGGCGGCTCGACCAGCGCCGGTCTAGCGATCTACGATACGATGCAATACATCAAGCCGGACGTGGCGACCTACTGCGTCGGCCAGGCCGCATCCATGGCGGCGGTGTTGCTGTGTGCCGGGACCACCGGCAAGAGGACGGCGCTCCCCAACAGCCGGGTGCTCATCCACCAACCCTGGATGCAGGGGTTGGGCGGTCAGCAGACCGATATCGAGATCCACGCGCGGGATCTGATGGCCCTGCGCGAGCGGATCGACGAGATCATGGCCGCTCATACCGGCAGAACCAAGGAAGATGTGCACCTGGACACCGAGCGCGACAAGATCCTGACCGCTCGAGAAGCCGTGGAGTATGGTCTGGTGGACCGGGTCATGACCCGGCGGTGAGCCCGCGGTACCGCGGCGGAACGGAAAGGGCTCGGTTGGGGTTCCCGAGGAGGCCGCGAGGGAAAATGCCCCGGAGAGATGGTCTTCGAGCACCCTGTTGTGTAGACCGCCGAGAGACTGGAACGGGCGCCCGGGGACGCGGCGGCGGGCGCCGGGACGGTTGACATGCGCCGGGATCGTCCCTAGCATCGCAGCAGGGCACATGGCGGGTAGAATCCCGCTCCTGGCGCTGGAGGTACTGGAGGAGAGATGCCGAAGAAAGAAAGCGGCGACGAGGTCCTCAGATGCTCCTTCTGCAACAAGAGTCAGAGGGAGGTCAAGAAGCTCATCGCCGGTCCCACCGTGTTCATCTGCGATGAATGTGTCGACATCTGTCTCGACATCATCGCCGAGGACCGGATGCTCGAGCAGCAGCAGGACACCACGCTGCCCAAGCCGAAAGAGATCAAGGCGCTCCTCGACGAGTACGTGATCGGCCAGGAAAACGCCAAAAAGAAGCTCGCGGTCGCCGTCTACAACCACTACAAGCGCATCGACTTTGCCGAGCGCTCCCACGGCGACGTCGAGCTGCAGAAGTCCAACATCCTGCTCATCGGCCCCACTGGAACCGGCAAGACCTTGCTGGCCCAGACTCTGGCCCGGCTGTTGTCGGTGCCTTTCACCATCGCCGACGCCACGACGTTGACCGAGGCCGGGTACGTGGGGGAGGACGTCGAGAACATCATCCTCAAGCTGTACCAGGCGTCGGGCAACGACAAAGAGAAGACGCAGCGAGGCATCGTCTACATCGACGAGGTGGACAAGATCTGCCGCAAGAGCGACAACCCATCGATCACCCGCGACGTGTCCGGCGAGGGGGTGCAGCAGGCTCTGCTCAAGATTCTCGAAGGCACGCAGTGCAACGTGCCTCCGCAAGGCGGCCGCAAGCATCCGCATCAGGAGTTCCTGCAGATCGACACCACCAACATCCTGTTCATCTGCGGCGGCGCCTTCGTCGGTTTGGAGGACTTTATCGAGCGGCGGATGAACGAGAAGAACCTGGGCTTCGGAGCCCAGGTCCGGAGTAAAAAGGAGAAGCGGGTCGCGGAGCTTCTCGAGCATGTGTTGCCGGAGGATCTCATCAAGTACGGGCTGATCCCCGAGTTCGTCGGGCGTTTGCCGGTGGTGGCGACGCTGGAGGAGCTCGACGAGGAGGCCCTGGTGCGCATTCTGCGGGAGCCCAAGAACAGTCTGATCCGCCAGTACCAGACCATCTTCGAGTTCGAGGGCGTCGAGCTGCAGTTCACCGAGGAGGCGATCCAGGCCATCGCCTGCGAAGCCATCAAGCGCAACGTGGGGGCTCGCGGGCTGCGGATCATCCTCGAGGAGCTGATGCTCGATCTCATGTATCAAGTGCCCTCGCAACGGGACATCCAACAGTGCGTGATCAACGAGGACGTGGTGCTGAGCCGGGTCCAGCCGATCACGCTCTACAAGAAGGCGGGATGATGGCATCCACGTTCGTCAAGACCAGCCAAGCGGTGCTCCCCCTCGTCCCCTTGCGGGACATGGTGGTGTTCCCCCACATGATGGCGCCGTTCATCGTAGGGCGCGAGTCCTCGGTGGAGGCGCTGGAGCAGGCTCTTTCCTCGCCCGGCAAGAGGCTGTTCCTGGCGGCCCAGAAGGACCCCAAGATCGACGAGCCGCAGCGCGAGGACATCCACGAGATCGGCGTCGTCGCGACCGTGGTGCAGAATCTCAAGCTGCCCAACGGCAACGTCAAAGTGATGGTCGAGGGGGTTCAGCGGGGACGCGTGTTGGAGGTCCACGACGAGGAGGAAGCGCTCACCGTCGAGGTCGAGACCTACGAGATCGACTATCCCCTGTCGGAGGAGCTGCAGCGCTACATGAGCAAGGTGCTGTCGTCCTTCGAGCAGTACGCCAAGATGTCCCACCATCTCGCCTTCGAAGGGCTGATGTCGACCCTCAAGGTCGACGATCCGGATCGCTTCGCCGACATCCTCTCGGCCCACTTGATGGTCTCCACCCAGGAAAAGCAGTCGCTCCTCGAGCTGATCAACCCCTACGAGCGTCTCCAGAGGCTGCACGACCTGCTCGATGTCGAGATCGAGAAGATCAACATCGACAAGCGCATCAACATCAAGGTCAAGAAGCAGATGGAGAAGGCCCAGAAGGAGTACTACCTCAACGAGAAGATCAAGGCCATCCATCAGGAGCTGGGGCGCAAGGACGACCGGGGCGACGAGATCCAGGAGCTGAAGGAGAAGATCGAAAAGGCGGGGCTCCCCAAGGAGGTCAAGGAGAAGGCGGAGCAGGAGATCAAACGTCTCGAGGCGATGCCTCCGGTTTCGGCTGAATCCACCGTCTCACGCAACTACATCGACTGGCTGGTGTCGGTGCCGTGGAAGAAGAAGAGCCGCGAGAACAAGGATCTCGAAAAGGGCGAGAGGATCCTCGACGAGGACCACTACGGGCTGGAGAAGATCAAGGAGCGCATTCTCGAGTTCCTCGCCGTCCGCCAGCTCATCGGCCAGACCAAGAGCTCGATCATCTGCTTCGTCGGACCGCCGGGGGTCGGCAAGTCCTCGCTGGCCAAGTCGGTCGCCCGCGCCACCGGGCGCAAGTTCGTCCGTCTGTCGCTCGGCGGCGTCCGCGACGAAGCCGAGATCCGGGGTCACCGGCGGACCTACATCGGCGCCTTTCCGGGCCAGATCGTCCAGATGATGCGCAAGGCGGGCACCATCAACCCCGTCTTCCTGCTCGACGAGATCGACAAGATGTCGATGGATTTCCGCGGCGACCCGTCATCGGCGCTGCTCGAGGTTCTCGATCCGGAGCAGAACAACGCCTTCGTGGATCATTATCTGGACGTCGATTACAACCTCTCGAAGGTGATGTTCATCGCCACCGCAAACGTCACCCATACGATTCCGCCGCCGCTCAAGGACCGGATGGAGATCATCCCGCTCTCCGGCTACACGCTCAACGAGAAGCTGGCCATCGCCCAGCAATTCCTGGTTTCCAAGCAGCTCGAGGAGCACGGGCTGTCGGCCGACAAGACGGCCTTCGAGGAGGAGGCGATTCGCCATCTGATCGAGAGCTACACCCGCGAGGCCGGAGTGCGCAACCTCGAGCGCGAGATCGGCTCGGTGTGCCGCAAGATCGCCCGCAAGGTGGTCACCGAGGGCACGGACTTCGAGATCGAGGTGACGCCGGAGAAGGTGACCGAGTTTCTCGGCAAGCGCAAGTACCGGCCACGGCGCAAGAAGGACAAGTCCGAGGTGGGTGTCGCCACCGGGCTCGCCTGGACCGAGGTCGGAGGAGAGATCCTGGAGACCGAGATCGGCACCATGAAGGGTAAGGGCAAGCTCACCATCACCGGCCAGCTCGGCGATGTGATGCAGGAGTCGGCGCGTGCCGCGGTCTCCTACCTGCGCAGCCGGGCGGACCTGCTGGGAGTCGATCCGGAGTTCAACGACTCGATGGATCTCCACATCCATGTGCCGGAGGGGGCGATCCCCAAGGACGGCCCGTCCGCCGGCATCACCATGGCGACGTCCCTGGTCTCGGCGCTGACCCGGATCCCGGTGCGCAAGGATGTGGCGATGACCGGCGAGATCACCCTGCGGGGCAAGGTCTTGCCAGTCGGTGGAATTAAAGATAAAGTATTGGCAGCCTTCCGCGCCGGCATCACCGAGGTCATCCTTCCCAAGGAAAACGAGAAAGATCTGGAAGAGATCCCAGCGGAGGTGATGGACGTCTTGGAGGTCCACATGGTCGAGTCGATGGACGAGGTGTTGTCCTTGGCTCTCGACGGTGAGATCACCCCGTTGCCGAAGGCGGAAGGAAAGTTCGACGAGTCGTCCTCCGAGCCCATCGGCTCGGACTCCGTGGCTCACTGATCCCGTCCATCCCGGCCCGCGGGCCGGGGACCGAGGCGCAACCCGTCGACCTGGGGAGCGTACCTGAGGGGGACGGGCGGGACCCGAGCCCGGAGCCAGACATCCGCACCCTGTGAGACGGTCGCGCGGGGGGCGGAATCCGGTTGAAAAATATATCGCGAAAACCTTGTCGCGAAAAATCGATCGCGAGATCAGACCGACCCAGGCCACAGGTTGTGTGGTTCGGCCTATCCTGATTGTTTCGGCTTGACCCTTTCGGCCTGACGGTCCGACGCGCAAGACGTGAAGATCCAGAAAGCGGAGCTCACGCGATCGGCGCACGCAGCGTCTGATTTTCCACGAGACGGTCGTCCTGAGATCGCCTTTGTCGGACGCTCCAACGTCGGAAAGTCGAGCCTGATGAACCGGTTGCTCGGTCGCAGAGGTCTGGCACGGACCAGCTCCACGCCAGGCCGGACCCGGGCGGTGAACTACTTTCTGATCAACGATCGGTTCTACTTCGTCGACCTTCCGGGCTACGGCTACGCGAAGGCCGGCAAGGCGGATCGGCAGGCTTGGGCGGAGCTGACGGAGAGTTATTTCCGGCGCGGAGAGAGCCGAAGGGAGATGGCACAGGCGAGCGTGGTGCTGCTGGTGGACGGCAAGGTCGGAGCCACCGATCTCGACGTCCAGGCTTTGGAGTATCTGCTCCATCTCGGGACCGACGTGATGGTGGTCGCGACCAAGATCGACAAGGTCGGCCGCAGCCGCCGGGCGAGACACCTGGCCGAGGTGCGACGCACGCTGGGGCTCCCGGAGGGAGCCGAGCCCGTGCCGGTCTCCGCACAGACCGGCGAAGGAATGAAGGAACTGTGGCGCGTGATAGAGCACCGGCTCTGATCCGCCGCTGGATGGAAGTCAACCACGAGGAACGACATGGCCAAGACAAGACAACGTGACCGAGGGCAGAAGCGGGCGGATACGCTGGACATCCGGACGCTCAAGGAAATGAGCATCTCGGAGCTCACCGGGATCGCCAAGGACTTGAACGTGGACGGCGCCGCCGGCATGCGCAAGCAAGAGCTGATCTTCAAGATTCTCCAGGCGCAGACCGAGAAGAGCGGACTCATCTTTGCCGAAGGGGTGCTCGAATGCCTGCCGGACGGCTTCGGCTTCCTGCGGGCACCGGAGTACAACTACCTTCCGGGGCCGGACGACATCTACGTGTCGCCGAGCCAGATCCGGCGCTTCGACCTGCGCACCGGAGACACCATCTCCGGTCAGGTGCGCCAACCCAAGGAGGGCGAGCGCTACTTCGCGCTGATCAAGGTCGAGGCGGTCAACTTCGAGCATCCCGAGGTCGCCCGCAACAAGATCTTTTTCGACAACCTGACCCCCCTGTACCCGGAGGAGCGCCTCAACCTCGAGGTCTCCGGGGACATGTCGTCCCGGGTCATGGACCTGACGACACCCATGGGCAAGGGGCAGCGCGCCTTGATCGTGGCGCCACCGCGCACCGGCAAGACCATGCTGCTGCAGTCCATCGCCCATGCGATCGAGAAGAACCATCCCGAGACCATCCTCATCGTCCTGCTCATCGACGAGCGGCCCGAGGAGGTCACCGACATGCAGCGCTCAGTGCAGGGCGAGGTCGTGTCCTCGACCTTCGACGAGCCCGCCACCCGTCACGTCCAAGTGGCCGACATGGTGATCGAAAAGGCCAAACGCCTGGTCGAGCACCGCAAGGACGTGGTGATCCTGCTCGACTCCATCACCCGGCTGGCACGCGCCTACAACACCGTCCAGCCGCCGTCCGGCAAGGTGCTCTCCGGCGGTATCGACGCCAATGCTCTGCACCGTCCGAAGCGGTTCTTCGGCGCCGCCCGCAACGTCGAGGAGGGCGGATCGCTGACCATCATCGCCACCGCGCTGGTGGACACCGGGAGCCGGATGGACGACGTCATCTTCGAGGAGTTCAAGGGCACCGGCAACTGCGAGATCCACCTGGATCGCAAGCTGGTCGACAAGCGCGTCTTCCCGGCGATCGACATCGCCAAGTCCGGCACCCGCAAGGAAGAGCTGCTGATGTCCGAGGACGAGCTGCGCCGGGTATGGGTGCTGCGCAAGGTGCTCAACCCCCTGTCCACCGTCGAGAGCATGGAGCTCCTGCGCGACAAGCTGTCGAAGACCAAGAGCAACCAGCAGTTCCTGGACGCCATGTCCAAGTGATCCACAAGTGATCTGCATGTGACCTGCATGCCCATGTCCGTGGGGGGACCTTGGCCAAGCTTCGTGTCGGCATCGTCAACTACCTCAACAGCAAACCCCTCGCCTGGGGGTTCCTGAAAAGCCATCACGGTGATCTCTTCGCGCCCAGCTTTCACTCGCCGGCGCGGGTCGCGCGGATGCTGGAGCAGGGAAGCCTGGACGTCGGGTTGATTCCCTCGGTCGAGTACCAGAGGATCCCGGGGTTGAAGGTCGTTCGCGATCTGTGCGTCGCCGCCACCCAGGAGGTCCGTAGCGTGCTGTTGGTGTCCTCCCGACCCGTCGAGGAGGTCCGCCGCGTGGCCCTGGACCACAACAGCCGGACCTCGGTGGCGCTGCTGCAGATCCTGCTCCGCGAGCGCTGGGGTCTGGAGCCCGAGTGGAGCGAGCAGCATCCGGACGTCGAGCGCATGCTGACCGACGCCGACGCCGCCCTGGTCATCGGCGATGCGGCGCTACGGGTGGACCGCGACCGCTATCGGGTCCTGGATCTGGCGGCCGAGTGGAAGGGCCTGACCGGCCATCCCTTCGTCTTCGCATTCTGGGCCGTGCGTGAGGGGGTCGAGTTCCCCGACCTGCCGTTCTACTTCAAGAGCAGCCTGCGCTACGGGCTCTCATCGATGGACATCCTGGTGCGCGAGGCCGCCGCCGAGCTGTCCCTCGACGCCTCGACCATCCACACCTATCTGTCCGAGAATCTCCACTATTTTCTGCGCTGGCCGGAGCTCTGCGGTCTCCACGAGTTCTACCGCAAAGCGCACGCCCTCGGCTTGATCCCCAAACCGCGGGAGCTCGAGCTCTGGCCGGAGGACTGATCACCGGCCGGAGACGTTCCGACAGACCGTGAGCCGTTCGAGCACACCCACCGTCTCCGGTTGGGGCCGACTGCCGGTACCGGGCCGCGAGGTGCGCTCGGAGGATCTCGAGCGAATCACCCGCGGAGCGGCGCTCACCCGGGGTCTGGGTCGATCCTACGGCGACTCGTCGCTTCCCGCCCCCGGTCCGGGCCCGGAGATTCCCGAGGTCGCCGCCACGCCGCTGGCGGATCGCATCCTCGCTTTCGACGAAGCCTCCGGCCTGTTGCGGGCCGAGGCCGGTCTCTCGCTTCTCGAGATGAACCGCCTCCTGTTGCCCAGGGGTTGGTTCACTCCCGTCTCTCCCGGAACCCAGTACGTGACCCTGGGCGGCATGGTGGCCGCCGACGTCCACGGCAAGAACCACCACGTGGCGGGCACCTTCGGGCGCCACGTGGAGTCGCTACATATGCGTCTGGCACCCCGGGGCGCCGGAGACCCCGGGGAGATCGTCCTCTGTTCGCGGCAGGAGCGCCCCGAGCTCTTCCGCGCCACCCTCGGCGGCATGGGGCTCACCGGGCACATCCTCGAGGTCGCCGTGCGGATGCAGAGGATCCCGTCTCCCTGGATCCTGCAGGAGAGCGAGCGCCATTCCCGGCTGGAAGGCTTTCTCGACGCCTTGCGCCGGGCGGGCCGCGAGTGGCCGTACACGGTGGGCTGGATCGACTGTCTGTCCCGGGGGCGCAAGATGGGCCGCGGGATCCTCCAGCGGGGGCGGTGGGCGCAGGCGGACGAGGCCCCGCGGCGCGCCCCCATGCCCAAGCGCCGGTGGACGGTGCCCTTCGAGCTGCCCGGCTGGCTGCTCTCGCGCCCGACGATCCGTGCCTTCAACCTGGCCTACTACCAGCGCCACCCGCCCTGGATGCGGCGGCACATCGTCCATCCGGAAAGCTTCTTCTACCCTCTCGATGCGGTGCTCGGGTGGAACCGCCTGTACGGACCGCGAGGCTTCACCCAGTATCAATGCGTTCTGCCGGAGCCCGGCTCGACGGAGCGGGCACGACGGTTTCTCGATCTCCTCACCGGTCTCCACGACCTCGGGGGCGCGTCCTTTCTCTGCGTGATCAAGGATTGCGGCGAAGAGGGCGAGGGGTTGCTGTCGTTTCCCCGGCCCGGCATCTCCATCGCGCTGGATCTGCCGGTGCGCGACACCACGGCGGAGCTGGTCTCCCGGCTCGACGAGCTGGTGATCGAGGAGGGTGGTCGCATCTACCTCGCCAAGGACGCCTTCACCACCGCCGAGCATTTCCGGGCCATGGAGCCCCGTCTGGACGACTTCGAGCGCATCCGTACCGAGGTCGATCCCCTGGGGCATCTCGAGAGCGCCCAGTCGGTGCGGGTGCTGGGACGGCGGGAGGGATCACAGGGATAGGATCGAGCTCGATGGCAAAGTCTGATCGCAAAAGGATCGTCCTCCTCGGCGCCACCAGGGGCATGGGCCGGGCGCTGGCGCGGGCTCTGGCGGAGCGTGGCGACGAGCTCTTCCTTCTCGGTCGGAGCCCCGAGGACCTCGAGCGCAGCGCCGCGGACCTGGAGGTGCGCTCCGGCCGCGGGGCCGTGGGGCGGCCGGGGACCGCGCATTGCGACCTCGAGGACCCCGCGAGCTTCGAGCCCGCGCTCGACGCGGCGGCCGAGCACCTGGAGGGCCTCGACACTGTCGTGCTGACCGCCGGGCTCTTCGCCTCCCAGGAGGAGCTGGAGGCAGACCCGGAACGCCTCGCCCGCCTCCTGGACGTTGACTTCAGCCATTCGGTGCTGTTTCTGGAAGCGGCCCGCAAGCGCCTGCTCGCCCGTGGCGGCGGCACCCTGTGCGCTTTCAGCTCGGTGGCGGGGGAACGCGGACGCAAGCCGGTCGTCCTCTACGGCGCCGCCAAGGCCGGTCTGACCCGCTATCTCGAAGGTCTCGACCACCGGTATCACGCCGAGGGCCTGCGCGTGGTCACCGTCAAGCCGGGCTTCGTCAAGACCGGAATGACCGCCGGTCTCGACCCACCCCCGTTCGCCGGCGAGCCCGACAAGGTGGCGCGGGAGGTGGTCCGGGCCCTCGATCGCGGCACACCGGTCCTCTACACACCGGCCCCGTGGCGATGGGTGATGCTGGTCATCCGCCACCTGCCGCGGTTTCTGATGCGGCGTCTCGGCTTCTGAGCCGAGCCGGCGTTCCACCGCTTCCAAGCCTTCGTCAAGCCGTCTCCGACCCTCCCCGTGTGGCGTTCTTCCGTCAGAGTTGTCTTGACGTGCGTCTTCGTCTATTCTTTAAACACAGTCAATACACAGCCATCTTGTTCCTAACGGAGGATCGATGATGAAACAGCTCTGGTCTGTAGCCGCAGTCGTAGCCCTCGTCTTCGGAATCTCGGCGGTGACCCTGGTCGCTGCGGAAGCCCCGGTGCCGGCGAAGTCCCTGGACACCGCGGTCGAGTCGGCGCAGGTCGCCGATGCCGTGCAGCCGATGGAGATTCCCGAGGCACTCAAAAACACAGACCTGTTTGACGGCCAGAGTGAGGTCGTTTTCGTCTTCGACGGTTGCACCGCCCGCAAGACCTGTCCGGACGGTTGCGTGATCGTCTGTAGCGGGAGCTCCACCTGCAGCGTCGGCTCCTCCTCCGTCACCTGCGACGGTCACACCCACACCTGTAGCGGCCCCCGGCTCTGCCCTTTCTGAGATCCTACCGAGTCTGAGATCCCATCAAGTCTGAGACCCACCGAGTCCGAGACCCACCGTTTCTGACTCGCCACGACCCGGCTCCGGCCCTCCGTCACGGGAGGCCGGGCCGGGGTCCCCGCCCCGGTGCCCACTCTCGTCAACCACCCGTTCGGGTGGGTCGGCTTCCTACCTCTTCCCACCTCGGGAGGGATCGCAGCCCTCGAGGCCTTCGACTTAGCGTGAGGCGTGGGGGAGATTCCCGTCTCGGCACAAGGGAGGAGCCATGGTGGATACGGAGCAAACGGCGGTCGAGCTGACCCCGAACGAGCTCTGCTGGCGGTGCGATCCGTCCACGCTGGCCTTCGACACCACCGACGACGTGCCGGAGCTCGACGGATTCATCGGGCAGCCGCGAGCGGTGGCGGCGCTGGAGCTCGGCACCGACATCGAGCGCCCGGGCTACAACCTCTTCGCCTTCGGACCGCCGGGAGCGGGCCGTCACTTCCTGGTCGAGCGCCACCTGCGGCAGTGGGCCGCACACCGCCCGGTTCCCCAGGACGCTTGCTACGTCCACAACTTCGAGCAGCCCCACCGTCCCCGGCTGCTCGAGCTTCCCGCCGGCCAGGGTTGCCGGTTGCAGCAGGACATGGAGAAGCTGGTCGAGGAGCTCGGCAACATCCTGCCGGCGACCTTCGAGAGCGAGGAGCACCAGGCACGCCGCAAGGCCGTCGACGAGGAGTTCGAAGCGCGCCAGGAGCAGGCGTGGAAGAAGCTGACCGAGGAGGCCCGGTCCAAGGGCCTGTCGGTGACGCATACGCCGATGGGGTTGGTCTTCGCTCCGATGAAGGAGGACAAGGTCCTGTCGCCGGACGAGTACCGCGAGCTGCCGGCGGAAGACCGGCAGCGTCTCGAGAGCGAGGTCGACCGCCTGCGAGGCGAGGTCGAGGAGATCGTCGGGCACTTCCCCCGCTGGGCGCGGGAGCATCGGCACAAGCTCCAGGAGCTCGAGCGGGAGACGGTCCTGCGCACGCTCCAACCCCTCGTCGACGAGCTGCAGGAGCGATATCGGGAGCTCGAGGCGGTCGTGACCCATCTGGATCGGGTCGAGCAGGACATCGTCGAGCACGCCCGAATCTTCCTCGACCCCGGGGAAGGGGATTCCGACACCCCCGGGGTGAATCGCTACAAGGTCAATCTGTTGGTGGATCACGGCTCCACCGAGGGGGCGCCGGTGGTCTACGAGGACAACCCCACGCTGGCCAACCTGGTGGGTCGAGTCGAGCATCTCTCCCGCATGGGGACGCTGGTCACCGACTTCACCCTGATCAAGCCGGGAGCGCTCCACCGGGCCAACGGCGGGTACCTGATGCTCGATGCCGACCGGGTGCTGCGGCAGCCGCAGGTCTGGACGGCCCTCAAGCGGGCGCTGCGCTCCGAGCAGATCCGCATCGAGTCCCTGGCGGAGGCCCTCAGCCTGTCGTCCACGGTGTCTTTGGAGCCGGAGCCCTTGCCCCTACACACCAAGGTGGTGTTGATCGGCGAGCCGATGCTCTATTACCTGCTGTCGATCTACGATCCCGAGATGGCCTCGCTGTTCAAGGTGGCGGCGGATTTCGGCGACCGGCTCGACCGCGACACGGACAGCGAGGAGCTCTACGTCCGGCTGGTCGCCTCGATGGTGCGCCGGGAGGGCCTGCTGCCCTTTACGCGCGACGGCGTCGCCCGGGTGCTCGAGCATTCCGCCCGCGCCGCCGGCGATTCACGCAAGCTCTCGCTGCTCGCCGGCCCCTTGCTCGATCTCTTGCGCGAGTCGGATCATTTCAGCCGGAGCGCCGGGCGGACGACGGTAGCCGCGGAGGACGTGCAGCGGGCGATCGATACCTGGATCTACCGCTCCGACCGTCTGCGGGAGCAGGTCCAGGAGAGCATCCGCCGCGGTCTGGTGCTCCTGGACACCGCGGGAGAGGCGGTGGGCCAGGTCAACGGTCTGTCGGTGATCCAGCTCGACCGTTTCGCCTTTGGCCGTCCCACCCGCATCACCGCCCGGGTCCGGATGGGGGAGGGCGAGGTGGTCGACATCGAGCGGGAGGTGGAGCTCGGCGGACCCCTGCACTCCAAGGGGGTGATGATCCTTTCCGGCTTCCTCGGCCAGCGGTATGCCCCGGGGCTGCCACTGTCGCTCTCCGCCAGCCTGGTGTTCGAGCAGTCCTACGGTGGGGTCGAGGGCGACAGCGCGTCGCTGGCGGAGCTCTGCGCCTTGCTCTCCGCTCTCGCGGAAACGCCCGTGCGCCAGTCCCTGGCGATGACCGGCTCGGTCAACCAGCACGGCGCGGTGCAACCCATCGGAGGCGTCAACGAAAAGATCGAGGGCTTCTTCGACGTGTGCCAGGAGCGCGGGCTGTCCGGCGAGCAGGGGGTGCTGATCCCCCGCTCCAACGTCGAGCACCTGATGTTGCGCCGCGACGTGGTGGAAGCCGTGGCGGAGGGACGCTTCCACATCTACCCCGTGGCGACGGTGGATCAGGCCCTCGAGCTGCTGACCGGGCTGCCCGCCGGAGAGCGCGGTGACGACGGCCTCTATCCGGAGGACAGCGTCAACGGCCGGGTGGAACGGAAGGTGGCGGCCTTCGCCTCGCAGCGCATGGCCTTTCAGCAGGGCAAGATGGAGCCGCTCGAGGGGCGAGCGCCATGAGCGGCGATCGCGAGCTCCCCGATACCGTGCCCGCCGTGCCCGCGGTCGAGGCTCCCGCCGTCGGGATCTCGGTGCGCCGGGTCCTGGTCGCCCTCGACGCCTCGCCCTCCAGCCGCGACGTCGCGACGGCAGCGGTCGAGCTGGCGGCCCAATGGCGTGCGGAGATCGAGGGCCTGTTTGTCGAAGACCGGACCCTGCTCGAGCTGGCGGCGCTACCGCTGACGGCTCCCGCGGGTCTGCCGAGACCGGAGCTGGCGGAGGGGGAGTGGAGCGCCGAGACGGTCGAGCGCCGCCTGGTCCTCGAGGCGACCGGGGCACGCCGGACCCTCGAAGAGGCGGCGGCACGACACGGGCTTCGCTGCGGCTTCGAGGTCGCTCGCGGTCACGTCACCGAGGAGATCCTGCGGCGTCTCGCCGAGGTGGACGTGTTGGTGCTGGGCCGGGTCGGGTGGTCCGGGGGCCGCGGCGCCCGGCTGGGCCGCACCGCCGCCACCGTCTTGGCCCGCAGCCGCGGGGTGCTGCTGCCCTTTGGCCGCAGCGGCCGGGGGGTGCTGCGCGTCCTGGTGCGGTGGGAGCGTCCTGGACCTAGAGCTACAATCCTTTCCGAGTAGGTGGCCAGGTTTGGATAGGAGGGCCCGTGGATCGCTCCGCTCTTCAACAACGGATTAGGACGACTGGAGAAGAAGCACCGCAGAGACGGGGATGGCGGGTACGGCCTCGTCAGGGCGATGATTCGGGAGTGTGCGAGCCTGCAGGAGGAGGATCGGAAGCGTCTCGACGAGATGCTTCTCTCGTGGGTCGAGGAGAAGGACTCCGACCTCTGGGGCGTGTCTCTAGCCTGGATAATTCACGAGGTTCAGTAGACAAGCGGGGCGAAACCCGGTTAAATCGCTTTAGCAGAGTGAGATACAGCGACCGACCGGAGGATCGCCCCGATGACAGAGTGTATCGCACCGATTGA
>Ga0209956_1000026_pt1 | contig 107841 bp, 86 predicted proteins | sample SalPon2A_C_D1_MG_FD_185720 | JGI IMG/M metagenome (GOLD analysis project Ga0209956, IMG submission 185720) | Soil microbial communities from South San Francisco under conditions of wetland restoration - Salt Pond MetaG R2A_C_D1_MG (SPAdes)... | ecosystem: Environmental > Terrestrial > Soil >...
CCACCGAAGACCGCGTCGAGAACGCCACCGTCGCCGCGCTGCTCCTCGGCCGCTGGAGCAATCCCCTGCGGGCGTACCTCGACGTCGGGAAGCCCCGGCAGGAAAAGAAGAAAAAGCGCTACGAGGTGCCGGTGGAGATCAAGGTCCCGTTGAAGCGGGTGACCCTGCTGCCGGGACCCGAGACCCATCGCGGGCTCCTGCGCGTCCGCGTGGCCTTCCAGGGCAGCGACGGGGTCGGCTTTGGCGTCGGCGACGAGATGATGGTGCCGATCGAGATCCCCAACGAGGACCTCGACGCCGCCCGCAGCCGCCATTTCACCGTGCTGGTCCGTCTCGAGCTCGATCCGGGGCTCCACCGGCTCGCGGTGGGGGTCTGGGACGAGGTCGCCTCCCAGGCGTCGTTCCTGCCCTACGACGTGTTCGTGGAGAAAGGGTAGGCTTGTCACCTGCCCCAGCACCTGCCCCAGCACCTGCCGTAGTGCCTACGGTAGTATCATGCAGCCGTTCCCTCGAACGTCCGGAGACCCTCTCACCATGAGCCACAAGCTGTTCCGCCTCCTCAGCGTGTTGTCGATCCTCGTCGCGCTCACCGGCTGGGTCTGGGCTCAGGATCCGGCCCCCGACCCGGCGCCCTCCGATGCCGGCGAGGCCACCGCCTCCGCCGGCACCGAGCCCTCCGCGCAAGAGGCTCAGATCGGCGAGGTCGAGGGGGAGCCCGAGGAGCTTTTCATCGACCGCGTGGACGTCAACGTGGTCAACGTCGAGGTGTACGTCACCGACAAGAAGGGCAACCGCATCACCGGGCTGACGGTGGACGACTTCGAGCTCTACGAGGACAAGGATCCGGTCCGGATCACCAACTTCTTCGAGATAGAGGAAGGAAAGCGAGTCGGCGAGCCCGAGGAAGGGGAGCGCATCGAGCCGCTGCCGACCGAGATCCAGATGCCCGGCGTCTTCCAGACCGCGAAGGTGCCCGAGGACCAGCGTCTGCACCTGGTGGTCTACGTCGACAACTTCAACATCCGCCCGATGAACCGCAACCGGATCCTGGGAGATCTGCGGCGGTTCCTGATCGAGAAGCTGCAGCCCCAGGACCGGGTGATGGTGGTCAGCTACGATCGCAGCCTCCACGTCCGCCAGGGCTTCACCAGCGACGTGCGGCTGGCCGCCAGGGCCACCATGGATCTGGAGATGATCACCGGCAGCGCGGTGCTGCGGGACTCCGAGCGCCGTCGCGCTCTCGACATGATCGAGGAGTCCCAGTCCGCCTTCGAGGCACAGTCCGCCGCCCGCTCCTACGCCCAGTCGGTGGAGAACGACCTGACCTTCACCCTGCGCGCGCTCAAGGAGATCGTCGACTCGCTGGCCGGATTGCCGGGACGCAAGATGATCCTCTATGTCAGCGACGGCATCCCCTGGGTCGCGGGGCAGGACGTCTACCTCTCGATCGACCAGAAGTTCACCAACGAGAGCACCTCGGTGCTCGAGTCGCTCAACTTCGACTTCTCCCGCAAGTACCAGGCGCTCGTCGACTCCGCCAACTCAAGCCGGGTCTCTTTCTACACCCTCGACGCCCAGGGATTGCAGGTGACCTCGTCGGTGTCGGCGGAGGAGCGGGGCCGCTCGGTCGGCTTCTTCGCGGACTCGACGCGGCAGCAGAACCTGCAGACACCGCTACGCTTCATGGCCGCGGAGACCGGCGGCAAGGCGATCCTCAACACCAACAACGTCTTCGGTGGTCTGGAGCAGGTGGCGGAGGACTTCAGCCACTACTACTCCCTGGGCTATCAGCCGGCCCACTACGGCGACGGGCGGTACTACCGGCTCGACGTCAAGGTCAAGGACCGCAAGGGTCTGGTCATCCGTCATCGCGAGGGCTATCGGGATCTGTCCGACGACCGGCGGATGAACGACGGCACCTACGCCGCGCTCTACTACAACTTCCAGAGCAATCCGCTCGACGTCGAGCTGGAGTTCGAGCGCAGCGAACGGCGCCAGGACGGACACTACCTGGTGCCGATCCGTGTCAAGGTGCCCCTGGGCAAGCTGGCGCTGGTGCCGCGGGACAACACCTACGAGGGGAGGCTCCGCGTGTGGGTCGGGGCGATGGACGACCGCGGGACCTCACCGGTGCAGCAGATGCCGGTGCCGATCAGCATTCCCGCCGACCAGATCGACCACGCGCGCGAGCAGTACTACGTCTACACCATCACCCTGCTGATGCGCTCCGGAGAGCAGAAGGTCGCCGTCGGGGTGCGCGACGACCTGGCTTCCGAGACCGCGTTCATCACCCGGCGTATCGTCCTCAAGAGCTGACACCAGAGCTGATGAGACCCTTCCGTGCTGCGTGAGTGGATCGAGCTGATCCGCGGTCTGGGAGCCGCGCTGCTGGAGGTCTACCGGGCCGAGGCCTCCGAGCTGGGGTCCGAGGTCCGGACCTCCTCGAAGCACCTGCTGTGGGCGGTCGCCCTGTTCCTCGCCGCCGCCGCGGTCGGTTTCTGGGCCCTCGCCGCCGGGATCTACTTCCTGATCCAGGTGCTGGCCTTGTGGCTGCCCCTCTGGGGGGCCAGCGGTGTGGTGCTTCTGGCGCTGGTGCTGACCCTCTCGACCCTCGCGGGAGTGGGTGTCTGGAAGCTTCGGAAGTGGGAAAACCCCGCCGAGGCGTTCCGGCGACGTCTGGTGGAGCATCGGGTGTGGATCGACGAGCACCTGCTTCCCGCCGAGGAGGTGCCTGTCGAGGAGGTGCCTGTCGAGGAGGTGCCCGTCGAGAGCAGCGCCGAGGAATGCCGGGAGACCGAGCCATGAGCCCAAGCCAAAGCCAGAGAGGCTCCACCCGTCTGGAAGAGGCCCGCCGGGAGGCGGAGCTGCGGCTCCAGAGGCTGCGAGCCGGTGTGCAGCGGGAGGTGGGCTTCGCCCCAGCGCGCAAGGGACTGTGGCTGCTGGTGGCGGCCGGAGCCGTGGGCCTGGCCCTGGCGGTGGGCACGGCGGCCCGGCACGGGCGTCGCAAGACCTCCAAGCGGGTCCCCGAGCCGCGGAAGAAGCCGAAGGGCCGGAAGAGACAGCAAAAACAGAAGAAGCTCAGCCGGCGACCGGACGCTTGAAGACCATGGCGAGATTGTCGGTCGCGCCGGTCTTGAAGTTGACCGACGTCAGACCGACGAGCTCCCAGCCCTCGGTGCCCAGCGCGTTGAGCTGCGGCGCGGAATTGGGGTCGAGACGATAGTTCTCGCTCCGGATGTTGATGATCTTGTACTCCCACTGAGTCGCCATGACCACCCTCCCTCCGTTGGATCCTGGAACTTTCGTGATCTATTGTAGCTCTTTCTCAGATCCTCGCCGCGGGCCGTCGCGGCCGTCCTCTCGTTCGGCTTCTTGGCCGTTTGGCGGCGACACCCGCAAGACGACGGTCTCTCCCCGCTCGATCCGCCAGCGCTCCGCCAGGCTCTCGCCGTCGAAGGAAATCTCGAGGGTGCCGAGCGAGCCGACGAGCACGCCTGCCTGTCCACCGGGGATCTCGCGGTAGCAATCGACCCGCAGCTCCACCGTGTGGGCTCCCAGCGAGACGGTGAAGGGCCGCCCGGACGGCAGCCAGGCCGCGGGAATGTCGGTCACCAGATTGCCGAACCGATCGACGTGGACCACCCGGCCGGTGATCTTGGCCCCCTCGCGGCGGGGAGGCGGCAGAACCAGCCGGACCGGGTTCTCGATCTCGGGACCGAGATCCGTCAGCGCCTGACCTTCTACGAGATAGGCCGCCACCGGCGCGAACCGGTCACGGCCGTGGAAGGTCTGACCCGGAGCCTCGAGAAACAGCTCCTCGCGAGTGACCGAACGGAGGGTACCGACCTCGCCCGCCGCCCCGTCGAGGATGCGGGTGAGCAGACCGTTGTCCGGTGCTACGAACCGGCCGCGGGCGGTCTCGACGGCGAGGATGCGGCGCTCGCTCCCCACGCCCGGATCGACCACCGCCAGGTGCACCGTACCGTCCGGGAAGGCGGGCGCGGCGGCGGCGAGCAGGAACGACGCCGCCCCGACGTCCCCGACGGCGATCTCGTGGGAGAGATCCACCATCTCGACGTCGGTTCGCGGGGCACACCGCAGCACGGTGCCGCGCACGGCCCCCACGTAGTAGTCGGTGGTGCCGAAGTCGGTGAGCAGGGTGAGGATCGATCGCCGGCGCTTGGGAGGGGCCATGGCGCCAGTGTACAGCCCCGGCGCACGGAGCCACGGGGCGTTTCGTGCTATAAATCCGCTATGTCCAGGAAATACCGACAGCGTGGCTACCAGGACGATGGAGAGGGTGGCAGTCGGAGCAGCCGTTCCGGGACCAAGGGCAAGAAAGGCCCCCGGCCGAAGAGGGAAGGCCCCCGCGGGCGGGGCATGGGATCGCCCACCAAGACCGTGTTCCGGTGTGCCGCTTGCGGAAATCGGATCTTTCTGAGCGGCGAGGTCGAGCTGGACGCCACTTGCTCGAAGTGCGAGACGGACCTCCACACCTGCACCCATTGCCGGTTCTTCGACACCTCGGCGGCTTTCGAGTGCCGGCAGGAGATCCCGGTGCGGATCTCGAAGAAGAGCAAACGCAACGAGTGTGAGCTGTTCGAGCCCAAGCTGGCCCAGGAGTTCGAGTCGGACAACGAGCGGCTCGATCCCGACCAGGCGCGCTCCGCCTTCGACTCTCTCTTCGACTTCTGACCGTCCGCGACCGTCTGCGAGCCTGCGAGCCTGCGAGCCATGGAAGGGATGGGAGCCGACGTCGTCCTGACCGGGCTGCTGTGGTACGTCGTCTTTCTGTTTTCCACCACCCTGCACGAGGCGTCCCACGCCTTCGTGGCGCTCAAGCTGGGGGACCCGACCGCCTACGAGGGAGGCCAGGTGACCCTCAACCCCTGGCCGCACATCCGGCGCGAGATCTTCGGCACCGTCGTCGTGCCCCTGATCAGCTTCATGCTGGCGGGCTGGATGATCGGATGGGCGAGCGCGCCCTACGACCCGCGGTGGGCGCTGCGCTGGCCGCGACGGTCGGCGATCATGAGCCTGGCCGGCCCGGCGGCGAACCTGTCGTTGGTGCTGGTGGCGGCGACGCTGATCCATGTCGGGCGGGCCGCCGAGGTGTTCCGTCCCCCGGCGACGCTCTCCTTCACTCGGGTGGTGGGGGTCTACGAGCCCGCCTGGGAAGGTCCGGCCATGGTGCTGAGCATCCTCTTCACCCTCAACCTGCTGCTCTTCCTGTTCAATTTGATCCCCGTGCCGCCGCTGGACGGCAGCGGCGCTCTGGGTCTGGTGCTACCGGAGAGCACGGCCCGCTCCTACCAGCAGATGCTGTGGAGCCAACCGATGCTGTCGCTGCTCGGAATCGTCATCGCCTGGAACGTCTTCGACCGGGTGTTCCCGCCGCTGTTCTGGCTGGCGGTGGGGTGGCTCTATCCGGGGGTCCAGTACGGCTGACGGTGACCGATCGCGGGTCTCCGCCAGCCAGAGGGAAGAGTAGAAGGGCCAGGAACGCCGGGAGAGGGAAGGGCCCGGCCTGCTAGAACGCCTGCACGTCCCCGCGGCCGCAGATTTCGCCCGCCGGGTTGTGGTAGAAGCGCGTCTTGTTGTCCACCCGGTCGCGCACCCGCAGCGTGTACTCGACGTCGGTCAGAGCGCCGTAGAAGACCCAGAACTTGCCGTTGACGGTCCGGCCGTCGAGCACCTTGACCACCAGCTCGACGTTGCTCGGATCGAAGAACCAGAAGGTGCCGGTGTTGGGGGTGCGCGGCACCGGCGAGCCGATCCCCGTGTCTCCGGTGACCCGTGGGTTGTTCCACTCGACGGAGACCTCGAAGCGGCCGTCCAGGAGACAGAGGGCGTCCGGGTTGGCCTCACAGGGGTTGGTGGCCACCTCCTCGAGCACCTCGGCGCCTTCGAGGGCACCCTCGAAGGTGCTTTCCGAGCCACCACCGTCTGTCTCCGAGGTGGTCGAGGCGGAGCCGGTGTCGGGAAACGCGAGAACGTCCCCCTGACCGCAGATGTCCCCCGCCTCGTTGAGATAGGTGCGGGTGTCGCCGGTCGCGGTGTCGGTGACCCGGATCTGGTACTCGACGTCGGACAGACCGCCAAAGAAAAACCAGAAGTGGTCGTTGATCGCCCGGCCGTCGAGGAGCTTGACCACCAGCTCGAGATTCTCCTGGTTGAAGAACCAGAAAAAGCCGCTGTCGTCGCTGTCCATGATCGGGGCGCCGGAGCCGCTGCTGCCGGCTTGTCGGGGGTTGGTCCAATCGACCTCGACCGCGAAGCGATTGTCGGCCAGGCACAGCACCGAGGGATCGGAGGAGCAGCGCTCCTCGTCGCCGGGATTGGGGGCTCCGGGCCCACCGGGTCCACCCGTGCCGGCGGTCCGTGCGCTGGCGATGTTGGAAGGCTGCGAGCACCCGGCGTCGCCGCAGGCGCGGATCCGGAAGCTGTAGGGCGTGTCCGGCTGCAGACCGACCACGTTGGCGGCGGTGGCGCCCGCGCCGACCGCACCGAGCACCTGGAAGGCGCCGCTGCCGGCGCGGCCGTCCACCTCGAAGCGGTCCTCGTCGAAGGAATTGTCGACCCAGGTCAGGCGGATGCGACTCTCAGACTGAGGGGTGGCGCGGAGACCGGTGGGGGAGGCGGGTGCCTGCGGCTCGACCGGTCCGGGCCCGCTTTCCCCGTCGCCGTAGAGGAGGGCGATCGCGGCGCGGTCGTCGTCGCCGAGCTGCGCGCCCCGGCCGTCGCCGTAGGCGCTGGCCCGCATCAGGGCGCCCGGGGTGGAGGAGTGGGCGAGCCCGAGGGTGTGGCCCAACTCGTGGGTGAACACCTCTTCGCCGTTCTTACCCGCGGCCGTTCCGAAGTAGCAGCCGGCGCCGTCCTGGGTGATGATCCGTCCGTTGACCGCCTGGCGATACGAGGCGCCGTGGAAGCCGGCGGGTTGGCAGAGGAAGGACGGGCCGCCCACCGCCAGCACGCCGCCGGTGGTGCAATCGAAGGTGCCTCCGACCTCGCCGCGGGGATCGTCGAAGACGATCAGGCCGTCGCCGCTGCCGGTGCCTTCGGTGGCGGAGGTGGTGCCCAGATAGCTCAACCGGATGTTCGAGCCGGGATCGTCGATCCAGGCGTCCATCGCCCGCTGGAGCGCGCTGAGCCCGCCACCGGCCATTCCCGGCTGACCCGAGCTGCTGGCCTGCCAGCGGGCGCTCTGGCCGGCGTCGAACTTGAACCAGCGGATCGCCAGCCGTTGGGAGTCGCCACAGTTGCCGGAGTCCCGGAAGAAGGTGAACGCGTCCTGGGTCGAGCGCAGCGCGTCGCGCGGCAGGTCCACCCGGTAGTCGGGGGCGCGAGACACACCGCGGGCGCGGTCGCCGAGCCAGTCGGCGAAGCGCTCGAAGTCGCGCACGGTGCCGGGGGGCTCCGGGGGCAGGGTGCGCCCGGGCAGCGTCACCTCGTGAGCCTCGGAGAGATCCCGCAGCGCCAGGGCGGTGTCCCCGCGCCGTTCCTCCCGGAACGCTCCGAGCATCAGATGCACCGGCGTCCAGGAGCCGTCGTCGCGCGGGGTGAGGAAGAGCAGGGCGCGCTCGCCGGGTAGCAGCTCGGGGGCACCGAAGACCTTGAAACCGGTGCCGTCGAGCGCCTCGCCGCCGAGCACGCGCACCGTGATGCGCCCCGCCGGCAGATGCCCCTTGAGCACCCGCTGAACCTCCACCGGATACAGGGTCGAGGGGAGATCACCGGAGAGGTCCCCGGAGAGGTTCCCGGAGAGGTCCCCGGAGAGGTTCCCGGAGATGCCTGTCTCTCGCCCCAGCACCTCGATCACGGCGATCACCGGCGCCTGGTCCGCCAGGTCGGCGTCGCTCATCCGCACGTAGGAGGTGGCGAAAGTGGGGGCGGGAAGGAGGACGGGGCCGAGGGATGCGAGGCCAAGGACCGCGAAGCCCAGTGCCCATCCGGAAGGAAGCCGTTTGGAAATAGGATGCACGAGCTACCCTCGAAAACCCTTGCCATGGATGGCCATCCGACGAGCCATCCGACCTCAGAAGCCAGACCGCGGAGAGAGCACCGGTCTGGACAAACCTCGGGGGAGCCTAACATATGCCCAACGGTCTATGCCTTCGGCCGTGCCGGGCTCCCTTACCTAGAGAAGTGCTTCGAAGCGGGAATCCAGAGACAAACCAGTGGGTGACAGGTCATTCCCGCTGGGCCGAGGGATCCAGCAGATCGGTCTCCTCCGCGGCGGCACGGTCGGCTTCCACCTGGCGGTCGATGTGGGTCTCGGGAGCGATGTCCGCGGTTTCGGAAGCCACCTCCGGTGCGCCCTCCCGATCCCTTACGGCCGGCTCCGGGCGGCCCTTCTCAGCCCGCGGGGCCGCCTTGGGAGCCGGCAGCCCCTTGACCTGGTAGATGGGCTCCGGCATGGCGATGCCGGCCTCGTCGAAGGCCTCCTTGATCCGGCGCACCGCTTCGCTCTTGACCTTGAGCAGGCTCGCCTCCCGCTGGTCGACCCAGGCGTAGGTGTGGAGCACCACGGCGGAATCTCCCAGCGCCTCGACCAGCACCTGGGGCGGCGGCTCCTCCAGCACCCCGGGGGTCGCCAGCAGCGTCGCCAGCCCGAGACGGAGCGCCTCTCCCAGATCCTCCTCGGTACCGACGCCGACGGTGAAGTCGAAGCGCCGCTGGGGCTGCTGGGTGAAATTCACCACGATGCCCTTGAACACCATGGCGTTGGGGATCCGCACCTGGTTGCCGTCGAAGGTGAGGAGGATGGTGGCGCGCGAGGTCAGCCGCACCACCTTGCCCTCGTAGCCTTCGATCTTGACCGTGTCGTTGGGGGCGAAGGGTTGGCGTACCGACAGCAGCACGCTGGCGATGTAGTTCTCCGCGGTGTCGCGGAAGGCGAAGCCGAGGGCCAGACCGACGACGCCGGCGGTACCGAGCACGGCACCCACCAGCGCGGTGGCATTGAGCAGGTCGAGGGCCAGCACCACGCCGACCAGGATCACCGTCAGCTTGAGCACCTGGCGGACGAGCTCGTCGAGGAAGTGGCTGCCGGTACGTTGGAGAAAACGCAGATTCCAGCTTCCGATCCAGCGGGCGAGGAGGTAGAAGGCCATCACCACCAGGGCCGCGACTCCGAGGAGGGGTAGCAGGGCCAGAAAGGCCAGACCACGCTCGCGGAGCTTGTCGAGGGTCGGTCCGAGCCGGCGGTCGAGGTCGCGCACCTCCTCGATGCGGTTGTCCACCACGACCGTGCCCGGGGTCTTGTCCGCCAGCTCCTCGGCCAGCTCGCGCGCCTCGGCGCTCAGCACCCCGCCCTCCAGCCGGACCACTCCGGAGGTCACCGACACCTCGACCTCCCGGAGGTCTTCCAGTTGAGCGAAGGTGGCCTCCAGGTGGCGCTCGATCTCGCGGTCGGTGTCGGTGGGGGCCTCCGGTGGGGTGATCTGGGCGGCGACCGGCGGCGCGCCACCGAAACACAGCCCCAGAGCCAGGACGGCCAGGACCCGGCCGATGGACGGCATGGACAAAGATATGGACGGCATGGACAAAGACATGGACGGTGGGATGGCCGAGCTGGGAAAAGAGCCTCGCATGATCGTATTGTGACGCACTCCCTTGGCTAACCCCAGCGCCGGAACAGCACCGGTACCACGATCAGGTTGAGAAAGGTCGAGGTGAGAAGGCCGCCGAGAATCACCTGCGCCATCGGGCTCTGGATCTCGTTGCCCGGCTCGTGGCCGGCGAGGATCAGCGGGATCAGCGCCAATCCGGCGGTGAGCGCCGTCATCAGGATCGGCGCCAGCCGCTCGCGCGAGCCGCGGATCACCGCCTCCTCGAGCTCCGCACCGCGCGCCATCAACCCCTGGTAGTGATTCACCAGCAGCACCCCGTTGCGGGTGGCGATGCCAAAGAGGGTGATGAACCCCACCAGCGCCGCCACGCTCAGCACCTCGCCGCCGAGCACCAGGGCGAACACCCCGCCGATCAGCGCCAGCGGCAGATTCACCAGCACGATCGCGGTGTGACGGGCGTTGCGGAACGCAAGGTAGAGCAGCCCGTAGAGGGCGGCCAGCAAGCCGATCCCCAGGAAGCCCAACAGCCGCGCGCTCTCGATCGCCTCCTCGAACTGACCGCCGTAGACGATGCGGTAGCCGGCGGGGATCGCCACCCGCTCCGCCACCGCCTCCCGCGCCGCCTCTACCGTCCCCGCCAGGTCTTCTCCGGCGACGTTGGCACTGAGCTGGGCCACCCGCTGCACGTTCTCCCGGCGCACCAGGCTGGGTCCCAGATCGAAGCGCACGCGGGCGACGTCGCCCAGCCGCAGACGGCGACCCTCGCCGGGCGGGCCGACCATCACCGGCAGCGACTCCAACAGCTCGCGCCGGCGGTGGAGACGCTCGGGCAACACCACCACCACGCTCTCGACCAGCCGGTGGCGGATCACCTCGCCCACCTCCGTGCCCTGAAACAGGGCCTCGACGATGGGGGACAGCTCCGCCGCCCGGACGCCGTAGCGGGCCATCGCCGCGCGGTCGAAGTCGATCAGGAGCTGCGGCACGCTGGCCTGTTCCTGGTTGGACAGATCGACGATGCCGGGCACCTCGCCCAGCACCTGCTCGACCCGCCGTGCCAGGGTGCGCAGAACCGCCAGGTCGGGACCGAAGATCTTGACTGCCAGGCTCGAGCGGCTGCCGGAGATGACGTGGTCGATGCGGTGGCTGATCGGCTGGCCGAATTCCACCGTCGTGCCCGGGATCGCGCCCACGGTGTCCCGTAGCGACGCCAGCAGCTCCTCCTTGGACCGACCCGGACGCAGCACCACCTCCAGCTCCGAGCGGTTGATCCCCTGGACGTGCTCGTCCTTCTCCGCCCGGCCGGTGCGCCGGCTGGTGGAGACCACCTCCGGATAGGTCAGCAGGATTTCTTCGGCCCGCCGCCCGATGCGATCGCTGACCTCCAGCGACACTCCCGGAGCGCTGGTCACGCCGATGGTCAGCGAGCCCTCGTTGAACGGCGGCAGGAAGCTCCGGCCCAGGGTCGGCAGCAGCGCCAACGCGGCGACGAGAAGCACTACCGCGAGGCCCAGCACCGCCCAAGGATGCGCCAGCGCCCGATCCAGGGTCCCGCGATAGGCGGTGCCAAAGATCCGCAATAGCCACGATTCCCCCCGCTCCAACGCCGCGGAGCGGGGCAGCAGCAGCGAGCACAGCACCGGTGTCACGGTCAACGACACCAGAAACGAGGCGCCGAGCGCGGTGAGGTAGGCGAAGCCCAGGGGCTGGAGCAGCCGCCCTTCGAGGCCCGGTAGAAAGAACAGCGGCAGAAAGACCAGCGCCAGCAGCAGGGTGGCGAAGAGGATCGCCGAGCGCACCTCGACGGAGGCGTCGAAGACCACCTCCAGCGCCGGGCGCCGGGCGTCGGGCTCGCGCCGGCGGTTCTGGCGCAGACGGCGGAAGACGTTCTCGACGTCGATGATGGCGTCGTCCACCAGAGCGCCGATGGCGATGGTCAGCCCGCCCAGGGTCATGGTGTTGAGAGTTCCGCCAAAGGCCGAGATGGCGAGCACCGCGGCGAGCAGCGACAGAGGGATGGCGACGGCGGAGATTGCCGTCGCCCGCAGGTTGCCCAGAAACAGGAGCAGGATCAGCACCACCAGGATGGCACCGTCGCGCAGCGCTGCTGAGACGTTGTGGATCGCCACCTCGATGAAATTCGCCTGGCGGAAGTTCTCACGCTCGATCACCACGCCCTCCGGCAGGCTCGGCATCAGCGATTCGAGCACCCGGTCCACCTCGCGGGTCAGCTCGAGGGTGTTGGCCCCGGGTTGCTTCTGGACGCTCAGGATCACCGCCGGCCGGGTACGGTACGAGCCGGTGCCGCGACGGGGCTCGGGGCCCTCGCGCACGGTCGCCACGTCGGCCACGGTCAGCGGCACCCCTTCCTCCACCCGCACGACGGCGGAGGCCAGGTCGGCGGGCTCGCGGGCGCGGCCGAGACCGCGCACCAGGTACTCCTGCTCGCCGTCGACCCAAAAGCCCGCCGCCGGGTTGCGGCTACCCTCGGCGACGGTTTCCGCCAGCTCGGACAGCGGCACGCCGTGCTGGATCAGCGCCGTCGGGTCCGCTTCCACCTGGATCTGCGGCACCTCGCCACCGATGGGCACCACCTGGGCGATCCCCGACACCGCCAGCAGGTTGCGACGTACGTCGGTCTCGGCGATCCGCCGCAGCTCCATCTCGGACACCTGCATCTCGGAGACTCCGGCGCCGTCGGCACCCGCCTCGCCCTCGCGGGTGGTGAGGGCGATGAAGGTGATCTCGCCGAGGATCGAGCTCAACGGACCGATGAACGGCGGCTCGACCGAGGCCGGCAGCTCGGCCTGGGGGAGGCGCTCGGTGACCACCTGGCGGGCGCGGTAGGTGTCCTGCCCCCAGGCCAGATCGACCCAGATCACCGAGATGCCGCTGGCCGAGACCGAACGCAGCCGGCGCAGCCCGGGGACCCCGTTGAGCACCGTCTCCAGCGGGAAGGTCACCAGCAGCTCGACCTCCTCGGGCGCCAGCCCGGGCGCCTCGGTGATGACGGTGACGGTGGGGGCGGAGAGATCCGGCAGCACGTCCACCTTGGCCTGGAAGGTCTGCCAGATCCCCACCGCCAGCAGCGCCACCGCCGCCGTCAGCACCAGCCCCCGCCGACGCAGCGAGCCGCGGATCAAAAGGTCGAGGACCGAGGCCCGTGCCTCAGTGGATGTGGCCATGGGACCCTCCCGCGGTCATCAGCGTCGAGCGGCGGACGGTGTCGCCGCCACGGGTGACCAGACGCTCGCCGGGGGTCAGACCCTCGACCAGCAACCGGTCGCCCTGCCGGTGGAGCACCGTGACCTCGCGACGCAGAAAGCTCTCGCCGTCGAGCTGGACGAAGACCACGGGGACGCCGCCGTCGTCGACCAGCGCGGAGGTGGGGATCACCACGCCTTCCCGCGTCTCCGGCAGCAGGATCTCCACGTCCAGCGCGGTGCCGATGTGCAGCGTGGCCGGGGGATCGGGGATCTCCAGCACCACGCCGACGGTGCCGGTGTGGAGGTCCACCTCGGGCGCCTGCGACACCTGGCGGACGCGCTCCAGCCGCAACGCCTCGGCATTCCCCGCACGGGTGACCAGGACTCCGGCGGGATCGCCGTCGAGACGCGCCGCCTCGGTGGGGGAGAGGGCCACCTCCAACCACAGCGGCCGGATGCGCACCAGCCGCGCCAGCTCGTCGCCGGCCTCCACCGACTCACCGGGGGTGACGGTGACCGACGCCACCCGGCCGTTCCACGGCGCCCGGAGCGTCATCCGGTCCTCCGTACCAGCGCTGGCCGAAGCGTCACCGCTCGCTCCGCCGCGGGCGGCGCGGGCGGTCTCCAGATCGCGGCGGGCGGCCTCCCGCCGGGCCTCCAGCGCTCCCACGTGCGCCTCTTCGAGCTCGACGTCCCGCCGGGCCACCACCTCCTCGCGCTCCAGCCGCTCCATCCGTTCGAGCTGCCGGCGGGCGACGTCGAGCTCGGCCTCGATCTCCTGCAGCTCGCCTTCCAGATGGGCGAGGCTCGCCTCGGGCTCGGCGAGCTGGGTGATCTGAAACACCGCCGTGTCTCGCCGTACCGATCCCCCGAGATAGGGCCACGCGCCGTTGGGGCTCTGGATCACACCGTCCACCGGCGCCGTGAGCACGATCTCGCCGCCCGCCGCCGGGCCGAGGCGTCCGGGACCCCGGACCGAGGCGCGGATCGAGCCGCGCTCGACCCAGGCGGTGGCGAACGGGATCTGCCACTGGTCTTCCTTGAGAAACGAGACGGGCTCGCCCGGGCTCGGTCCGGCCGCCGGTCCCGGGGGCGGCTCGTCCAGCCCTCCGGGATCCTCGGCGGTACCCACCCGCACGGTGCCGGCGGCGATCTCTTCCGGAGCTTCCCCGTCATCGATGCGGAAGGTGAGCGTGTAGAGCCCTGGAGAGGGGGGGCGGAGCTCCAGGTCGTAGATCCCCGGCCGGACCGGCTCAGTGCCCCGGGCCACCGTCTCGCCGCCACCTGGAGCTCGCAGCACCGCGGTCACCGTGCCGCGGGTCAGGGGCGAGAAATCCGCCAGCCGGGTGACATGGGTGTGGGAGTGGGACGTCTCGCCCGACACCAGGGCGTCGATCTCCGGGAACAGCTCGAAGCGCTCGCCCCAGGCGGTCACGGCGAACGAGTCGACGTCGCCACCGTGTACGTGGCCGTGACTCTCGTCATGGCCCTGGTTCTGCGCCGACCCGTGGTCGTCATGGCTATGATCCCCTCCCGAGCCGGCGCGGGAGTCGGGAGCCTCCGGCCCTCGGCAAGCGGTAGAGGCCCACAGGGTCGCGAGGAGCACGGTCGCTCCAAGCATCGAAATCCACCGAAACGGCTTTCCAGGTTGCATCGCAGATCTCCTCGCCCAGATTCAGGGTCCAGCACGGCACACGTCCCCCCGGCGTCGGGGGTGGACGGACTCGCATCCGGACGAGGGATCAGAGCAGCAGGACGCAGGCGAGAAGCCGCGGCGAGGGCCGGCGCGGCGGTGGGTGCTCGGGGAGGAGCAAGGCGCCGGAGTCTTCGAGATGCGGGACCTGGACGAGGCTGGCCGCCAGCCCATGGCTCCGACTCTCGGACCGGAGCTGGAGCAGATCCAGCGAGCGGGGCGGGGCCTCGTGCTCGGGGCTCAGGAGCTCGTGCTCGTGGGACCCGGGGTCGTGGCCGTCTTCCTGGGGAAGCGGCTCCGTGGAGAGCTCGGGAGGCTGCCCGCTCGTGTGTTGATGAGGATGCGGATGGGGGTGCGGGTGCCCGTGAAGCGCCTGCCCAGAAGGATGGCCGTGGCCGTGAGCGTGGCCCTGTGCGGGGCCAGGATGGTGGGACCGCGTGTGGGGCTGCGCCGGCTGTGCCTCGTGCCGCGGGGTGCCGAGATGCCCGTGGTCCGCCGTAGGCGGTGGGGTGGGAGCGCTGTGGGCCAGCTCCAGGTGTGCGGCCACGGCGAGCCCGGCACCGAGCGGTGCCAGCCACAGCAGCAGAGCCGCCGCGATCGCGATGCGCCTCCCGGCGCCGGCTCTTCGAGGAATCACCGGCCGATTCTCGCAGGCGGCAGCGGGGGCGTCAAACCCGTCCGCTTGGGCCATAGCAGCAGGCTCGTACATCGTGCTGGTTGGGGGCACCTGGTTGGACCGGGTCGGAAGGGTCGTGTCGAAAATGAGCTCGCCCTCGAGTGGGTCGGAAGGCTCATGCCGAGCGCGAGCTCACGTTTGAGCGGCTCGACAGAGCCTTGTCCGAAATGAACGGGGCTCCGCGCCGATCTGAAGCCCCTGTGGCCGTCTCACCCCTACCGCACCCGCACGATCTCCTACAAGTCCCTGGCAGGTAGTTTGAGTAGTTTGGGGGTTGCAGGCGGGTAATTGCCTGGTTTTGCTGGGAGGTACGGCGGATTGCCGCGTCCGGTTGGCGAGATTTGCAGAAGAATCTCGGGGAGAAGTGAGCGATGGCGGCCGGAAACTCCGTCTATAGGTATTCATGAGCAACCGTCTTCCCAGGTTTCTCCCCGAAGGCGGCGCGTTGATCGAGGTGACCTACCGGACGATCCAGGGTCGGATGCTTCTGCGTCCGAGCCGTCGGCTCAACGAGATCGTGGTGGGGACCCTCGCCCGTGCCTACAGACTCTGCAGCGAAGAAGGCAGCGAAGGAGCATCGGACGCTGTGGAGCTCGTCGGAGTCGTCGTACTCAGCAACCACATCCACCTGCTGTTGTGGGTGAAGACCCAGTATCAGCTCTCGAAGCTGCTGGAGCATTTCGCCGGCAACACGGCCCGGGAGGTGAATCGCCTCCACGACTGGTCGGGCTCGCTGTGGCAGCGTCGGTACCAGGGCATCTGTGTGACCACGGAGGAAGCCGCGCAGGTCGCGAGATTGGAGTACCTGCTGGCCCAGGGGGTGAAGGAGGGCTTGGTCGAGAAAGTGGAGGACTGGCCAGGGATCCACTTCGGCAAGCTCTTGTTGGAAGGCCGCAGCCTTCTGGCGGGCAAATGGATCGACCGGACGAAAAAGTACCGTTCGGAGATCCAGGGCAAGGAGCTTCGCCGGGAGGAGTACGAAGAGACGCTCACGGTGGAGCTGAAACAGCTTCCTTGCTGGGCGCATCTGAGCTGGCGCGAGTACCTTCGACGGGTTCGAGATCTGATCAAGAAGGTCGAGAAAGAAGCGGCCGCGGAGAGAGAGGTCTGCGAGGTCGAGGTCGTCGGCGTCCAGGCGATCTGTGAGAAGGACCCGCAGACCCGACCGAACGTGGTCAGTACCTCACCCGCACCGAGGGTGCACGCGGCGACGAAGAGGGAGCGCAAGGTGTGGCGGGAGGCGTTCACCTGGTTCGTGGTCGCCTACCGGGCGGCGGCGGACTTACTAAAGGAGGGGCATCTCGACGCGCCGTTCCCGGAGGGGTGCTTCCCGCCGGGGTTGCCGTACGTCGGTGACACGGGCTGACGGGGCCGGGCGCTGACTGCGGCTGAAACTGATCTCAACCGTTGAGGACTGGATCCTGAGGTGGAGGATCTTGGGTGAGGTGTGCCCCGATTCATCGATCATTCCAAATAAGGTCGTCGAGGCGGCGTCTGAGGGCCGATTTCGTTCGATCTCAGTCGCTGATCGGGCGCGGGTGGGGCGTTCGAGACACCCTGCCGAGCCTTCGTCACCGTAGTGGCCGAGGATCTCCTACAAGACCCCGGCAGCTGGTTTGGTTTGATCGGGCGCGGGTGGGGCGTTCGAGACACCCTGCCGAGCCTTCGTCACCGTAGTGGCCGAGGATCTCCTACAAGACCCCGGCAGCTGGTTTGGCTGGTTTGAGTAGCGCGCCCTGGTGGGGGTGGGTATGTGGGTGCCCGTGCCCGTGGGTGGGTCCGTGGTTGTGCTCGTGGGAGTGCGCTGGCAATGCCTCGTGCTGCAACTCGTGGACATGCCCGTGGGGACGCCCGTGGGAGTGCTCGGGATCCGCCGCCGGTGGGTGGGGGAGGGGGGCGTGGGCGAGCTCCAAGTGAATGGCCACGGCGAGCCCGACACCGAGCGGTGCCAGCCACAGCAGCAGAGCCGCCGCGATCGCGACGCGCCTCCCGGCGCCAACTCCCCGAGGCATCACCGGCCGATTCTCGCAGGCGGGTGCGGGTGCGTCAAACCCGTGGTGGGATGGCGGCTCGACCCACCGAACGGGGCTCTTACGCCGTAAGGAGGGCGTTCCAGCGACCGAACGTCTCTCTTACCCCGTAGAAATGACGATCTAGCAACGGAACGGTCTTCCTACGCCGTAGAGTTGATGATCTAGCAACCGAACAGTGTTCTTACCACGTACTGACGCTGTGCTTACGCTTGGCGATGCATCCTACGCAATCAGGTGGTGGGCCCATTGTCCGAGCTCAGCAGTGCCTCGAAATGCCGGCGACCCATGCCCGCGCTGGCGCGAGCTTCCACTTCCACGTGCACCAAGATCAGCTCCCGCCGGCCGGACGCCCGAGGGGATCGGGGCCGCTGGAACGTTGAGCTTTTGACACCGTCTCTGTGCTCGGCCGGCGGTTCCTGACCCTGTCGTGCCTGCTGTTGCACTCTTCGGTCGAACGGTGAAACGTGTATACTCAACCTAGCTATTGCGACCTACGCGCGGATTCTCAAGGAGCTGACCATGGTGATGCAAATGACGACGAGGCGGCCCCTCGGGCTCGCCGTGATCTCGCTATTCTTTCTAGTCTCGTTTCTAGTCTCGGTCGTTCTGGCCCCTGTCGGCCGGGCGGCGCAGCAGGATCAGGACTCTCCCCAGGAAACCTTCACCGACATCATCGATGTGCGTGTGGTGGAAGTGGAAGTGGTGGTGACCGACAAGGACGGCAACCGGGTGTCCGGGCTCGATCCGGCGAGCTTCCGGCTGCTCGTGGACCGGGAGCCGGTGCCGGTGGAGTACTTCAGTGAGATCCGGAGCGGCTCTGTGGTGGAGTCCGGAGACACCAGCGGTGCGACGAACGGAGATGCGAGCCCGGATATCGAGCCCGCGGAGGTGGAGGACCCCGGGCGGAGCTTCCTGGTGTTCATCGACGATTACTTCACCGACCGCCGCTACCGCCACCGGCTGCTCAAGAACCTGACCAACAACGTCGCCTCGTTGCGGCCCCAGGATCGGATGGCGGTGGTGCGCTTCGAGGGCTACGGTCTCGACGTGCTGACCCCCTGGACCAGCTCGCAGGAGGAGATGGAGAAGGCCCTGGAGGAGGCCCGTGGCCGCACACCGCGGGAGCTGATCCGAGCGACCCTGGCGGGGGTCTCCGCCAACCCGGTGCAGCGCAGCCGCATCCTCGGCCGCCAGATCTCGGAGGTGGCCAACGCCATGGCGGTGGCCATGCGGAGCTTCAACGAGGTGCCCGGACGCAAGCTGCTGGTGCCGGTATCGGAGGGCTGGCCGTTCGATCCCACGCTCGATCTTTCGGGCCAGGGCGTGAGCGCCGAGGACACGCGAGACATCGGCGCCATCGATAACCGGGTCAACGACCTTCCCGGCGACCTGGGAGAGGGCCGCGATGCTCGCACCCGACCCCTGGCCGGCTCGATCAACCCCAATCCCAACGAGGGGCTGATGGGGACGCTACCCACCCTGGGCGATGCCGTCCGTACCCGCAATCTGGAGCTCCTCTACCCGATGGTCGACACCGCCAACCTGCTCGGCTACACGATCTACCCGATGGGCCTGGGAACGTTGGAAATCGGGGGTGGGGGCGAGCTGGAGCGAAGCTCGCTGTGGATCCTCGCCCGCGAGACCGGCGGCCGCATCGCCACCGAGGGGGCTGCAGCTTCCTTCCCGCTGGAGCCGGTGGTGGACGACACGGGCTCCTACTACGTTCTGGGCTTCTCCCCCGAGCGGGCCTGGGACGGCGAGCGCCATCGCGTCGAGGTGCAGGTCGAGGGGGAGGGCTTCGACGTCCGCCACCGCCGCAACTTTCTCGATCTCTCCCGCGGCCAGCGCATGGCGATGCGGACCGAAGAAGCGCTGCTCACCGGTGAGGGCGGCGATCTGATGGTCGAGCTCGGCGACTGGGGCAAGGCCCGGGGGCGCAAGCTGCGGATCCCGGTGACCGTGCGCATCCCCATGGACTGGGTGACCATGGTGCCGACCGGGGACCATTACACCGGCGATCTCGAGCTGCGGGTGGCGGCTCTCGACGAGCGTGGGGGCCGGTCGGAGGACATCCCGGTGATCCCCATCCCGCTGGAAGGACCCAAGCCTCCCCCGAACAGCTACGCCACCTACGAGGCCCAGCTCGAGGTGCGCAACATCGAGCAGCGGCTGGTGCTCTACCTCTACGACAAGCTCAGTGGGGAATCCAAGGTGGCAGCGCTCGAAATCGCGCCCTGATCGGTGGCCCGGCGGGCCCCCGTACCGCTCCGGGCGGACGAAAGGTGTCTCCTGGGAGGGACGCCCCGGGACACCTTCGGGACGCCACGGGAGCCCGCGGCGCGGCACGTTGGCGATCGAGGATGGAATGTCTCTGGCACGGACGGTGCTTCAACCTTCCAGGGAGCCCATTCACTCGAATCCCGGAGGTCGCCATGAGCCATCTGACGAGGACACGATCCGTCCCCCACGCTTGCCAAAAGCTCTTCTTCCTGGGCGTAGCCCTGGTGGGAGCGCTCCACGCTGGGGCCGCCCCCGCTCAACCACCGTCCGGGACCGCCGCCGGGGAAAGCACCCGGGGCTCGGAGCAAAGACCCTTCACCGACATCATCGACGTCCGGGCGGTGCAGGTGGAAGCGGTGGTGACCGACAAGCGCGGAGACCGCGTCTCCGGTCTGACCCGCGAGGATTTCCGGCTGCGGGTCGACGGGGAGGAGGTGCCGATCGACTACTTCGAGGAGGTCCGGCAGGGGATCACCGTCACCGAAGGGGAGCGCACTCGGTCAGGCCGAGACCGTGAGGGCTCCAGCGAGATCGTGGGGGAGGAGCAGATGGCGGGCCGGGACTTTCTGGTCTTCGTCGATGATTACTTCACCGACCGCGGCACCCGCAAACGGCTGCTCAAGAACCTGGCCAAAAACGTCGACACGCTGGGCCCCAAGGACCGCATGGCCGTGGTGCGCTTCGCGGGTTGGGGGCTGGAGATCCGCACCGACTGGACCTCCTCCCGAGACGAGCTGGCCGACGTGTTCGGTGAGCTGATCAAGGAGACCCCTCAGGATCTCACCCGGAGCTCGGAGATCGCGTCGATGAGCGATTCTGTTCTCCAGCTCGACGACGCCAAGCTCACCGACCGTCGACGGAGACAGCAGATCGAGGACGTAGTCAGCGGCATGGCGGTCGCCATGCGGGCCTTTGCGGACACCCCGAATCGCAAGCTCCTGGTCCCCGTGACCCTGGGGTGGGCGTTCGACCCCAGCCGGGCTGTCGGCGCGGCCACGGCTCTCAACACCGCCGAGCTGGCCCGGGACGCCAACGACATCGGCTCCGCCGCCCCCCGCCTCGGCTCTCTCAATGCCACCGGAGCCCCCACTCCCGCCGGTCGCGGCGGGCTGAGCGGTCAGGCGGAGCAGGCGGACGTCTACGGCGACTCGCCGCTGTCGCCGCTCGTCGATACCGCCAACCTGCTGGGCTACAGCATCTACCCCATGCATCTGGGCCGGCCCTCGCCCGACGACCTGCAGCGGACCTCGCTGTGGACGGTGGCGCTGGAGACCGGCGGCCAGATCGCCACCGAGGGCGGTGCCAGCACCACGCCCCTGGTGCCGGTGGTGGCCGACACCGGCTCGTACTACGTGCTCGGCTTCTCGCCGGAGCGGGCCTTCGACGACCGGCGCCACGCCCTCGAGGTCCAGGCCCGGCGACCGGAAGGCGCGGAGGTGCGCCACCGCCGCTCGTTCGTCGATCTCTCGCGTGGTACCCGTCGCGCGATGGTGACCGAGGAGGCGATCTTTCTGGGACGCGAAGGCGGCGATCTGGACGTCACGTTGGGGGAGGCGCGCCAGGGGCGGGGTGGCTCGGTCGAGGTGCCGCTCACCCTCCGCATCCCCATGGACTGGGTGACGATGATCCCGCAGAACGACGAGCGCACCGAGTATGCGGGCGATCTGGAGCTGCGGGTGGCCGCGATGGACAAGGACGGCCGACGCTCCGAGACCACCGCGGTGCCGGTGCGGCTCTCCGGTCCCGAGCCTCCCCCGGGCAGCGTCGCCACCTACGAGACGGCGGTCCAGCTCCGCAATGCGGAGGAGCAGCGGTTGGTGCTCTATCTCTACGACCGGCTGAGCGGGGAGTCCAGGGCCACGGCCCTGGAATACCAGCCGTGACGGATTCCGGGACTGGGGAAAGGACCCGTGGACAGCGACCCGGAGCCGACCGATCGCCGGTGCCGGGAGCACCGAATCTGACCCGGACAGGCCTCTATGGCGCCTTCCCGGGGAGCCTCTGTGGTACCCTTTAGCGAGCACCGCTGAACGCTTTCGCTACTCCAAGGAGGACCGCAGTCATGCGTCGGGCTGGTATCTCAACCTTGTCGCTTCTCCTCGTCCTGACCCTTTCCTCGACCGCCTTTGCGGCCAAGTCCAAAAACAGCGCGGATGGGGAGATCATCGCCATGGACGGCCGCACCATGGTGCTCAAGGTCAAGAAGAACGAGGAGAGCTTCAAGCTCAACCGCGACACCGAGTATCGACGAGCCAACGAAGAGCTCAGGGCCGGTCATTTCAAGGTCGGAGACCGGGTTCGGGTCAAGTACAGAGTCGAGGAAGAGGACAAGATCGCCGTCCGGGTCGAGATGTGGATTCCGCCCCACAAGCTGCGTCGTGGCGGCGTCTGACCCGCGGCTCGATCAACCCTTCATCCGAGCTCCGTGCTCCTCGACGGAGAGAATCCATCCCACGGTTTTGCCGGGTTGGATGACATGGTCCTCATCCCAGAAGTCGGGGCCCCGCAAGTGCCGGCTGGAGGTGTCGTCCCGGGGGATCGCCTCCACTTCCTGGTGGATGCGTCGGAAACGCTCGATCCACACGGCGCAGTTGGCGGGTCGTAGATCCACCCAGCCGTCGCGCACCCAGCGCTCCCGAAGCTCCGGTGTCACCTCGACGGCGTCGGCGTCCCCGGGAACGATCACCTCCGGTCCGCGGATCACCTCGCCCGAGGCCAGCAACAGCGGGATGCCGACGGCCGCCACGTCCTCCGCCACCTCCGGGCGCTCCCGAGCCAAGGCATCGAGACACTCCGCCACCTCGGTCGGAGTGGACTCGCGCACCGCGTTCATGGTGCCGAAGGCGAGCTGGAGCAGGTGCGCTTCGAACAGCAGCTTGGTGATCCGGGGCGGTCCCAGCATCTCGAACGCGACGCTGTGACCGCCGCGCTCTTTCTGGAGCCGGTTCATCCGCTCCAGGGCCCAGTGACGCATCAGCCCGGCCCGATAGGTGGGCCCGAGCACCGCGTTGTCGAGGGCGTTGATCACGTCGTGGCCGGTGTTGCCACCCTCGATCTCGAAGATCAGGTCGTGGGCGATCTCCTCCGGGGTGACGAGCTCCATCTGCTCGGCGGTGGAAAGGGCGGCGAGCTCCTCGAGGCTGAAGATCCCGTTCTCGCCGGTGTCGATGTAGGCGGCTTCCAGGATCTCGTCCCTGACGACCGCCGCGTCCGGGTCGTGGCTGGAGAAGCGGGGGCCCAGAGGCTGCGGCTTCGCGTCGATACGGTGGATGGGCACCCCCCGCCGGTAGATGGGTCCGTGGGCGATCTTTTTCCAGGCGATGGCGGCGGCGGGCTTGATCTCCTTGGTGATGGGCGCGCCGGGGGTGCGGGCCATCAGGAACAGCAGCATCGACTGTGCCCCGGCCAGCGCGCTCTTGGCCAGGAGCTGGCGGCTGGGCCGGCCCTCCGAGTGGGTGTACGGGATGTTGAGCCCCATGCCTCCGGTGCCGGTGGTTCCCACCTTGACGTAGACCCGGGTTCCGGCCTCGACCATGCCCCGGTAGAGCACCTGGACGTGGCGGATCAGCCGGGGCATGTACAGCCCTTCCAGCAGATGCTCCACCGCGGCCGGCGAGACTCCGCCGTCGCCATGGAGCTGGTCGAAGACGGTCTCCGCCGACCGGAAGAGATCGCGATAGGCGATCGCGGTGGCGGTGTTGATGCAATCGACGACGAGATCGGGCCGGGACTCCGTCAGCAGCCCGTAGAGCCGGAACCGCTCGAGATCGATGGCGGTGAGACCGCGCAAGTAGGCCTCCAGGGTGGTGCTTGCATCGCCGGGAGCCTCGAGGGCGAAGAGATCCCCGTAGGAGACGCTGAGAGCGACGTCCCCGGCCTCGGGGCTCAGCGCCGAGCGAGCCTGCTCCGCCTCCGCCTCGGTCAGGCTGTGGATCTGGATTTCCCGAGGCCGACGGGTGAGGAGCTCGCGGCACACCGCCGAGCCCACCAGCCCGAACCCGCCCAGGACCAGCACCTTCGAGCCTCGGATGTCCACACCCGCCTCCTTTCGTCGTAGCCCCCATCCATCCCCCCAGAACCATCTTCGCCGATCGTTGGGCGGCGGGGACGGCCCCATGGGGTGGTTTCGGGTGGGGCGATGGGGGGGCGGGAATCCGATAGTGTCGGAAGCCGTGAGCCCGCCGAGCCCATCCCGAGACTCCGCACCGGGCGCTTCCGTCACGGCCAGGGCAGTCCCGGCCCGTGAGGTCCAGGCCGCTGCGGCTGTGGCGGCCGGTCTCACTCTGCTGACGCGGCTTCCGTTCCTCGCCCGCTATCTCTGGGATCACGACTCGGTCCAGCTCGCCCTCGCCGTCGAGCGCTTCGACCTCGCCGCGCATCAGCCGCACCCCCCCGGCTACCCCCTGTACATCGCTCTGCTAAAGGTCCTCGGGATGCTCGGCGTCGGGTCCCTGGCCGCCATGAACGCTCTCTCCGTGCTAGCGGTGGCGGCGGGAGCCGCGGCCCTCGTGCCCCTGATGGTCCGGCTCTCCGGTCTGCGGGCGGCTGCGCTCGCGGTGGCTCTCTACGTCTTCAACCCGCTGCTCTGGTTCTACGGCGAGCTGCCGCTGGTCTACGCGGTCGAAGGGGGTATGGCGGTGGTGGTCGCCTGGGCCGTGGTGGCGATGCCGGAGGGCCGCAGCCGTTTCCTGCTCGCCTGGGGGTTGCTCGCACTCGCCGGTGGGCTGCGGCCCTCGAGCCTCGTCCTGTTGTCGCCCCTGCTTCTGTGGGGCGTGCTCGTCACCTGGCGCCGGGGTCGGCTGACCGTCGGGCGCCTCGCCGGGGGGGGCGCGGTCGGAGCGGCGGTCGTCCTCGCGTGGCTGCTCCCGCTGCTGGCCGCCGCCGGGGGTCTGGCCGCCTATCGGGAGATCTCGAGCTCTCATTTCGACGCTCTCCTGCCCCGGACCTCCGTGCTCTATGGCGCGGGTTGGTCCGCGCTGGCCCACAACGTCTTTCTGGTCGCCAAGTGGGCGGCCCAGGGATGGGTGCCGTGCGCGGCGGTGCTGGCGCTGCTGTGGATGCTGTCGCCGCGGGCGATCCCGGCTGCCTTCCGCCTGCTGGGGTCGCGCTCGGGCTTGCTCGCCGCCTGGGCGCTGCCGCCGATGCTGTTCTTCTCTCTGTTCCACATCACCAAGGCGGGATACACGTTGATCTACCTGCCGGCGCTGCTGGTCGCCGGTGCCCTGCTCTCGGCTCCAGCTCTGACCGGCGGAGCCGAGAGTCGGCCGACGCGAGCTCCCGGGGCGGTCCGCACCGTCGCCGCGGCGGTCCTGGCGGCGACGGTGGGCGGCGCGATCTTCCTCCTGGGGCGGGACCGCGAGCCCGACGCCCCCCGCTGGCAGGCGCTGGTGCGCCACGAGCTGTGCCTGCAGGAGATCCGCGGCTACGAGCGTGACCTCGAGGAGACGTTGTCCGTCCTCCGGGCCTTCCCGCCCGGCTCGACGGTCTTTGCGACCGTGGAGCTGTCGGGGCAGGGAGCGGCGGGCTCCGAGGGTTTTCTCTATCCCTGGCACCGCCACCTCCAGTGGTATCTGCCCGGAGCGCCGATCGTCTACTTGGTTCCGGAGATCCAACGGGCGGAGCTGGCTCCGGGAGACCACCGGCCGTTCCAACCCGTCCCCTGGGGAGCCTGGGTACCGGAGACGGCGGAGCGCATCGTCTGGGTCCTGGCGGGTCCTCCGGACGAGCGATTCGAGCTGCCTCCGGGAGAGACGATCTCGACCGATGACCGGTTCTGGGTGGTGCAGACGTCGACTACCGCCGGAGTCGGCGGCACGCGGCCGCTCGATCAAAGTATCCTTCTGAGATAATTTGAAGCCCTGGTAAGGGATACGCGACCTCCCGAGGATTGCGGGAAGACGTGTCGCGAAGAGGCGGCTCCTTCGGAGTCGCTCGGCAGCTTTTGGTCCCGGAATGCTGTCTGTAGCGACGGGAGGCGCGAAATAAAGGATACTAGAAGAGATTGAACAACAAACTGTCGGTCGGCAGCAGTCCTCCGGGAGGCTGGTCGTTCCGACACACTAGAGGAGGGTGTATCTCATGTTCCCACGCAAGATCCGTTCCTCACGTCTCCCCGTCTGCATTTTCGTTCTGTGTGCTCTTCTCTCCTCGCCAGCTCTGGCGGCTCCCCAGCCGGAAGCTCCGGCATCCTGGAGCTTCCTGAGCCAGGCGTGGGAGACACTTCTAGGATTTGTCGACCTCTCGTTCGCTCCAGAGGCGACACCGACCTCCCTGCGGGTGCAGGTGGGTGCTGACGAGGACGAGAGAAGCGCCCGTACCGATCCCGTGGGAGAGACGCTCCGGCTCGACCGCTCGGACCTCGACGTTCCGACCACGGAATCGAGGCGCCCGATCCTACGAGCGCAGAGCCCGGGCTCCCCGCTTCTGCCGTGAGGGATCCGTTCTGAGGGTTGCCGGGGGAGGCTTCTGGTCGGTTCGACAAGCCGGCCAGGGGCCCCTCCTGTGGCGGTTCGTGTGCCGGTCGCACGCCGACCCGGCAACGGATCGGTTTGCTCAATCGGCCTGCGCAGTTTAGAATCCCTCGAATCTACTCTGGAGTGGAGGCTTGGAGGGATGGACCAAGAGCACCTGGATCCGAGCGTGTTCAATCGCCTGCTGGCAGGGGTGTTTTCTGAGGACGGGAGCACCGAGGGTCAGCTCTTTCACCTGCTGGTGTGCGAAGACTGCCGACGGTCCTTTTTGACCGCGCATCCGGAAGAGGGCCCCCTCTTTCTGGAGCAGATGCTCGGTGATTCGCAGAGCTGGATCCATCCGCAAAGCAACCTCACCCGGGATCCGGTGCTCCAGCGGGAGATCCTCGCGTCGACGAGGCTGATGGAAGAGCTCCTCGGCTCCAAGCACGCGAGGTGCCTGCTGATGGTGAGAAATCTCCCGCGCTTCCAGCTCCTGCCCGTGGCCGTCGCCTGTTTGAACGAGTCCAAGCGGTTGTTTCGCGTCGACCCCCAGGAGTCTCTGGAGTGGGCGGACGTCGCGCTGGCGGTGCTGTCGTCGCTGCCGGAGGGACGCTATGCGGAGGCTCTGGTGGCGGATTTTCAAGCCCGGGGCTGGGCCTACCGCGCCAACGCCCTGCGCAACCGCTCGTCGCTGGACGAGGCGAGCGAGGCGTTCGAGACCGCTTGGCGTTGTTTCTGGCAGGGCAGCATCGTCGCTGCCGAGTGGGCCCGGATCGCTTCGCTGGAAGCGTCGCTCCGCAGAGACCAGTTGCGGTTTCAGGAGGCGCGATCGCTGTTGCTGGACGCCATCGGCATCTTCCGGGAGCTGGGGGAGCGGCGCGAGGAGGCCCGGCTGCTGGTGGCCAAGGCCCACCTCGCCGGCGAGGAGGGGGCGGTGGAGGAAGCCGCACGGATCTTGCAGGAGGTCCTGGGGGAGTTCACGCGCCCGGAGCTCGGGGACTTCCTGGCCTATGCGGCTCTGCAGAGCCTGAGCGTGAGCCTCGTCGACCTCGGGCGCGCCACGGAGGCGAGAGAGCTGTTCCCACAGGTACAGAGCCTGGCGGAGCAGGGCGGAGAGCGCCTCATCCTGCTGGACGTCGACTGGCTCGAGGGGATGATCTGTCACGCCGAGGGCCATCACGCGCTCGCCGAGACACGCTATCAAGAGGTCCGACAGGCTTTCCTCGAGCTGGACATGCCCTACGACGCGGTGACGGTCTCGTTGGAGCTCGCCGTCCTCTATCTCGAGACCGGTCGCACCTCAGAGGTGAAGGCGCTCGCAACCGAGGTGTTGCCCATCTTCCGATCTCGCCGGATCCACCGACAAGCGGCGGTCACCGGTCTGGTCCTCATCGAGGCCTTGCGCCAGGAGGCGGCCACCGTGGAGCGGGTCCAGGAGCTCGTGACATACATGAGACGCAGCCGCGGTACGAATCCGACGGGTTGACACCCGCCTCTCCCGAGTTGGCTTGCACGGGTCTTTACAACACCGTTGATTGCTGATACGGTCTTTTCAAATAGACATGTAGGTGGTTCCGTAGGAGGAAACCCGATGGGAATGTTCGACCTCACACCGCGTGCCCTGACCTTGCTGCGGGTTCAAAAGAACCTGCAACAAAAAGAGCTGTCGGAGCGATCCGGGGTCGGCCGAGCCGCCATCTCGCGGTACGAGTCCGGGAAGGCCAGCCCGAGCCTCGACAACTTGGGCCGACTGTTGGAGGCGCTGGAGGTGGGACCGATGGACTTCGCCGAAACGGTCGATCGCCTGCGCCACAACGAGGTGGAGGCGCCCTCCAGCCGGCGGCTGCCGCGCAAGCCCCTGGAGGAAGACGGTACCGCCGGAGCGTACCTGGTTCTCGATCTCTCGGAGTTTCCCACCGGAGAGCCCCAGGAGCTGGAGAAGGCCGTCGAGAGCGCCCGCGAGCTCAACCGGCAGGTGCGCCGGATCGAGGAGCTGAAGCGTCGCTCGGCGGTCCGGGAAGCGGCTGCCGGCTCGTGAGCACCCCGTCGGCAGACCGTCTGCAGGAGAGACCGCCCAAGAGCGATCGCCCGTGAGGGTGCGTTTCCCATGAGCGACCGCGAGCCCCCGCTGCAGATCTCTGCGATCGGCCAGATCGCGGTCACCGTGCACGATCTGGATCGCGCGGTGGGCTTCTATCGGGACGTCCTGGGCTTGCCCCACCTCTTTCGGGCCGGCAACATGGCCTTCTTCGATTGCGGCGGCGTGCGGCTCCTGGTAGGTCTTCCCGAGCGCCCGGAGGGCGATCATCCGTCGTCCATCCTCTACTACCGGGTCGAGGATCTAACCGAGGCTCACGGACGGCTCGTCGCGCAGGGGGTGGAATGCGAGGCCGGGCCCCTCAAGGCACATGAGACGGCGGACCACGAGCTGTGGCTGGCCTTCTTCCACGACACCGAGGGCAACCTCTTCGCCCTCATGAGCGAGGTGCCGAAGCGGGAGGCGACGAGCGGAGCAGGGGAGACCCCTCCAAGCTGAGAAGGGGAGCCAGAGCCAGCAGGACCAGCCCGTAGAGCAGCGCCAGGGGGAGGGACAGCAGCCGGTCCGCCGACGTCCTCAAGTGCACGTCCAACTCCAGAGGGGTGAGAGCATAGATGCCCAGGATCAAGGGCAGCAAGCTCCCGACCACGGTCCCGCCGACCCATTCGGCTCGCTGAAGACGGGATCCCCTGCGGAGACGCACCGCCATCAGCCCCACCCACAGCAGCAGAAGCCAGAGCGCTCCCCGGCCGAGGAGGTGCCCGGCGAGGAAGACGGAGACCTCCCCGCCACGGTCTCCGACCCGGGCCAGGGCGCCGGGGACATCCCTCAGCCAGCGCAAGGGGTCCATGGTCGAGCCGATGCCGTGGATCGTCCGAAACAGGGCCCACAGACCGAGCGGAAGGCCGCCCAGCATCAACCCTCCGAGGACCAGAGCCCTGGGCCGGGTCCTCGGGGACGTCGGATCCGGGTCCTGGCCGTCGTGCCCCGCGCCGCGACCGGCGGTGGGATCTTCGCCGAGACGCCGGAGGAGCCCGTGAGCCACGGCGACCGCCGCGGCGCCCAGTGCCAGGAGCAGGGCGTACAGCCCGCTCTCCAGCTTGACGTTGGCACCAAAGGCCAGCAGCAGCACCCCCAAGGCCGGTCCGCCCCGGCCCGCCGGGAGCGAGAAGGCCAGCAGAGCGAGAAGAAAGGGCGCGATGTAATGGGCGTCGGCATAACCGTTCACGTAGGCGTAGCCGAAGCCGCCCACCCCGGTTCGCAACCCGAGGTCGAGAAAGACCACCGTGGCGACCCCGCCGAGCCAGACGGGGAAGCCCCGGATGCGGAGAAGGCTCCACAGGAGATGAAAGTAGGCGGCGAAATCGAGCAGGAGAAACGACTTGGCGACCACGTCGCTCCATCCCACTCCGAACAGGGTGTGGTGGATCAGCGCTAGCCAGGCTCCCTGGGCCGGAAGCAGCAGCGGATACGCCGAATGCAGGTACAGCGGATCGGTAAACAGCGAGGGATCGAGCCCATGGTCGATCCAAAGGACCCGCGCATGGAAAAACCAGATCGAGCGGGCGTCCCAATCCACCACCGGGCGACAGAAGATCCAGAACAGGACGTTGGGATACAGAAGCGCCAGGGCTCCCGTCGTGAGCGAAGTCCATCGCAGCTCCTCGAGCCGCGGTTTTCCGGATCTCTTGCGGCCGGGGCGGCCCTGCAGCCCTGCGACCGCCAGCGGCAAGAGCGCCAGGGTCACGAGCAGGAGCCCCGCCCCGCGCAACGACAGCGGAAGAAAGCCGGTGACCAGCAGCGCCACCGCCAGCACGAGCTGGCCGGACAGAAACGCGGGCGCCCAGCCCTCGAGCACGGATGCCGCGGGGGCCGAGCGCGGGAGCGACGCCCGCCACAGCCGCAGAGCGCTCCGGCCCAGGCTCACCGTCAAGAGGCCATAGAGCCCGAGGCTCGACAGGGTGGTGAGGATCCCGGCCGCGGTCACCGCTCGCCTCCCTCCGGGGGCTCCGGGGATGCCGGGTCACCCGGTCCGGCTCGGAGGGCTCGACGGCTTCGCGGCAGTAGCTCCCGGTAGAGGGCTGGATCCCACGCACCGGTCAGCCGGCGGACCTCCAGCCGTCCCTGCCGCCGGAGCACCACGCTTTCGGCCGCCAGGCGCTCGCCGACGGGCACCACCACCCACTGTCCGGGCTTCGGCAGCCGCTCAGGGAAGGGGCGGCAGCGGATCGGATACGCCATCTCGCAGATCCGGTGCCAGAGCTGGGGACGGAGGTGCCGGCTGGGGACCGCCACCTCCCGGATCGGCTGCTCCCGCAGCCAGACCGCCGTCGGCGCGAGGTCGGGGAAAAACGTCTCGAGGGAGAACGCGAAGGGATGCGGCAGGCGGCTGGCGTGGTCCCACAAGGCGAGATAGCGTCCAGCGCCCAGCAGAACCAGCACGGCGCCCAGGAAGAGAGCCCGGAGGGGCGGGAGACTCCCGTCCCGGCTCCTCCGGGGCCGGCTCATCCCCGCAGCGCGAACCAGGTGATGGCGGGAAGCCGGGCCAGCGACCGATCGGCCTCGAACTGCGCGAGCTGGTGGGAAAGCTCCCGCGAGGTGCGGTGGGTGACGAACCAGGGAGGCTTGGGCCAGGCACGAAACGGCGAGCGCACCACCGACTTTTGGGCGCGAGAGAACATCTGGGTGTTGTGCACCACCCCGCTCCCGGATCGGATGTCGTAGAGGTCGTGGCCGGGATACGCGCCCCAGGGGGTGCTGGCCAGCGCGTAACCGACCGCCGCCCAGTGGTTGACCGACACGGTTCCATAGCGCAGATCGGCGATGGCCCTCTCGACCAGCGGCCCCAGCTCGGGATCGGTCACCGTCTCGGGGTGCACGATCAACGTGACGTTGAGGGTGCCCCAGATCGTGTCGTTGCACAGCTCGACAGCCTTGCGCAGAAACTCGGCGGTGTCCTTCGCCGGCAGCGCGGTCTCGCTGGTGAACGAGCAGAAGGCCTCGGTCTGGAAGCAAATGTCGTCCCCTTCGCTGGGATCGATGCCCGCGGCGAAGGCCCAGGGCAAGCGCTCGTCGCTGCGTCCGCCGTAGAGACGGGCGTCGGGATGCTGTGCCAGAAAGCGATCGAACCTCTCCTTCGCACCCGGATACCAGGCGTCGCGGGTCGGGGCCTTGGCGAAGAAATCCCCCATGCGATCGACCAGCTCGTGGCGTCGATCCCAGCCCGCGTGCTGGATCACCACCCGTGTGGCGTTGCAGTTGAACCCGGCGTTGTTGGTGAGCATCGAGACGATGTTCTCCGCCTGGTAGAGTAGCTCGCCGTCGCTCCAGGGTCCCGGCACCACGATCACCGGGCTGACGTTTCCGAGCTCGGAGCTGATCGGCTTGGTCATCCTGGGGCGCCGCTCCTCCTTGCGCCGCCGGCCCTCCTCACCGGGCCCGAAGACGATGGCGTCCACCGTCTTGTCCGAGCCGGTGATGTGGATCTCGTCGACCTGGGGATGGCTCACCAGAAAGGACCCTTCGGCGACGTCACCGTAGACCAGCCGGAAGAATCCTTCGTCGATCAAGCTGCGAAAGCCCTTCTCGAGGAGGGGGCCGAGATACGCGTTGACCGGGTGGGTTTTGTAGAGCACGACCCGGTTGTCGACGAAGAGCTTGTAGAGAGCGTCCATGGGGCCGATGGACGAGACGTTGCCGGCACCCAGGACCAGGGCGACGCCACCCTCACCCGGATCGCCCTGGTAGGCCAGCGCCTGGGTCTCGGCCAGGGTCTCCTCGGTCACCCCGGGCTCCATCCACACTTCGCCGGTGACCCCGGGGAAGAACACCCGGTCGAACAGGTCGTAGGGAAAGACCTGAGCGCTGACCTGACCGTTGGGCAGGGTGCGTACGCGGCCCGGGGGCTTGGGCACACCGGAGCGGCGGATGTCCTGCAGGGCGCGGCGCAGCAACCGGATGTTGCGCAGGACGGCATAGGGACCGGCGAGCCATTCCTCACCCCCGAACTCGGGCTGGTCGGTGATCCCTTCGGCCTGCCGACAGGCCTGGACCCATTCCGTGTCGACCTCGCCAAAGGCTTCGGCGATGGTGTTCAGATCTCGGATCCGCTCGGAGATGGAACGCCGGGCCCAGCGACCCCGGGCGGCCACCAGATCCTGCACCGCGCGCTCCAAGCCCTCCTCGGGGGTGGGGGGAAAGTCCTGCTCCGGCAGCGGTTTGGAGGATTCGGACAAGCGGGCGGCGGAGGTTCGAGGCTCGGCTTCAGCAACGGTCATGGCGATGCCTCCTTCCGCCGGGACGATAGCACAGGGGTTAGTATGGACGGGTGATGAAAGGAACACGAAGAAACGTCCGTCTTTTCTCCGTCCCTTCCGGCGCCCCGTCGTCAGCCCGGCGCACGACCCTCGCGATCGGCTTCGTCCTCGGCACCGTGCTGCTGGCGGGGCTGGGTGCCTGCTCGGTGAACCCGGCGACCGGTGAGCGCCAGATCTCCCTCATCAGCGAGAGCCAGGAGATCCAGATGGGCAAGGTCTCCGACCAGGAGATCGTACAGTCCCTGGGTCTCTACCCGGACGACGACCTCGAGGGCTACGTGAGCCGTATCGGCCAAGGGCTCGCCGCGAGATCCGAGCGACCGGACCTGCCTTGGACGTTCCGGGTGGTCGACGACCCGGTCGTCAACGCGTTCGCGCTCCCCGGAGGTTACATCTACGTCACCCGTGGCATCCTGGCCCACCTCGACAGCGAAGCCGAGCTCGCCGGGGTCCTCGGCCACGAAATCGGCCACGTGACCGCCCGCCATTCGGTGGAGCGTCTGAGCCGGGCTCAACTGACTCAGATCGGTCTGGGCATCGGCATGGCGGTGTCCGAGGACGTGGCCCGGTTCGGCGACCTGGCGCAGCAGGGCCTGGGGATGCTTTTTCTCAAGTTCAGCCGCGACGACGAGCGGCAATCCGACGACCTCGGGCTGCGCTACATGCAACGGGCGGGTTACGACCCGCGGGAGATGGCGGACGTGTTCGAGACTCTGGGACGGGTCAGCGCGGCACAGGGAAGTGGGCGGATCCCCGGCTGGCTGTCCACCCATCCCGCGCCGGAGAACCGCGTCGAGCGGATCGGGGAGCGCTTGCCGGAGAGGGTGTCTCCGGATGCCCTGGTGGCCCGCGACCGCTACCTGCGGCATCTGGACGGGCTTTCCTACGGCACCGATCCCCGCGAAGGATTTTTCGAGGGTAGCACCTTCTATCACCCGGATCTGGAGTTTCGTCTGGATTTCCCGGACGGCTGGCAGACCAGCAACCAGAAGACCTCCGTGGCGGCGGTGAGCCCGCAGCGGGATGCGGTCGTGGTGCTCACTCTCGCCCGGCAGTCGAGCGTCTACGAGGCTTCGGAGAAGCTGTTCAGCCAGTCCGGCATCGAGAGGGGGAGCGAGGCTCGGCTGCAGCTCGGCGATCGACCGGCAGTGGCCTACGAGCTCTACGCCCGCACCCAGCAGGGGGACCTCCAGGGAATCGTCGCCTTCGTCGAGCACGACGGCCGGGTGATCCGGTTGCTCGGCTACGGACCCTCGGACCACTTCCGCGACCGCGAACGGGAGGTCGTGAGGACTCTGGAGAGCTTCGCCCGGGTGAGCGACCGGCGCATTCTCGAGGTCGAGCCCCGCCGTCTCGACATCGTCGAGCTGCCCCGGGCGATGACCCTGGAAGAGATGGCGGAACGCTACCCCTCGACCGTGGATCTCGACACCTTGGCGGTGATCAACGGCCTGGACTCGCCTCGGACCCGCCTCGAGGACGGAAGGGTGGTCAAGCGCGTCGTCGGTGGCCGGCTACCCGACTGATACGACACTCGGCTGACAGGCCTTGCCAGCCGGGCTGCCGGCGCTACTTCGAACGCAGGAGAATCGGGGTGGACGTCCAGAGCTCCACCTCGCCCCCGGTGTCCCGGGGTCCGCGCAGGACCCACACCAAGGAGGGCTGGTGGTTCTTGGGCAGGGCGGAGCGACCCAGGTCGAGCGTGAGAACCTCGATCTCCCCGCTCTCCAGACGATGCAGGTCGCGCCGTGTCAGCTCGACCGGATAGAGAAGCGTCTCGACCCGCAAGTAGAGATCCGAAAGCACCAGGCTCCAGTCCATGCTCTGGCCCGCCCAGAGCTGGATCTCCAGACTCTTCGACGTCGTCTTGTGCGAGGCCCCGTGGATCCCGACGAGAGTCTGGCTTCCCGGGTCGTCGTCGTCGCGCGGCTCGTTCGGAGTGGCGGTCTTCTGCTTGCCGTTCCCGCGGTTGAGGCGCTGACGCTCCTCACAGGGAACGCAGGAAGCCGGGGCCGGGGCCGGCAGGAGCAGCGAGGGCAGGCTCTGTGGGAGGGACAGGGGAGGAAGCGCGCCCAGTGGCAGGGGATTTCCCAGGGTCGCGTCGAGGGTGACCTCGTCTTCCGAGGAGCTTGGAGCACACGAAGATTCCCGATCGCTGCCGGTGCCTTCGACGATCTTCTGAGCCCCTCGTTCCGTCTTCCCGTACGTCCTACCGCTCTTGGCCGCCAGGAACGTACAGCGGCGCCCCCAGCACCTGCGGGCCGGAGCCCAGCGCCCCCGGCCCTCCGGCAGCTTTTGGGTGGCCAGGGACGGAGCCAGCCAACCGGTCATCATGGCGGTGGAGAAGGAGGATCCCGGGGGTGCAGGCCATGCCACTTCTTGGCCGGTCGAGGTCGAGTATTCGAGACAGATTCCGTACCCCGGAAAGAGGGCGTCGGCGTCGAAGGGAGTCTCCCAGGAAGGGCGAGACCCTCCCCGCTGATGGAAATCCTGGAGGTCCAGCGCCCCGACGGAGATCACCGGCTCGTAGGAGCTGGGGAACAGCAGCTCGCCGTGGTTGCCGGCGGAGGCCAGGAGCTGCGTGGGATTCGCCCGCTCGGGAGCGAGCTCCAGCGAGCGGGCTTGGAGATGGTCCATGACCCGACCGATCTGACAGGATAGCTTGGTCGAATCACATCGCTCGTCGTGTGCGTCCCCAGGGTGCTTCGCCCGTCCCAGGCTCATGCTGACGGCGAGAGGCGGCACCACGTTGGGATCTTCCATGGCTTCCGCGACGTGACAGAGTTGGGCGAGCAGGTGGACATCGGTGATGCGCTTTCCGAAGTCCGCCGTGAAGACCGGGTCGTCGACCGCGAAGAGCGCGACCCGGACGGTCTCGCTCGAAGCCTGGAGAATGGTTTGCCCGACGCTCCATCCGTGCCAGTTGTCCCAATCGATGACCGCCACCCAAGATGCGGTGCCCGGTTGCGAGAAGCACGAGCCGTTCGCACAGGGTAGAGGAGCCGAAGCGGTGAGCGAGCTGGTGGAAGACTTGTGCCAACGGCTCCACCCCGGTCGTTCCTGAAAGAGGGCCTCTGGAGCCTCGGAGGTCAGGAGCGGGTAGTCCGGCGGCAGCTCCTGTCCCTGGTCTTGTATGGTCACCAGGCTGCCGGTGGAGCTCGCTGCGACGGCGGGCTCGAACTCCAGCTCGAAGAGACCGTAGCTGCCACAGGGCACTTGATGGGGTCCACCGGCGAAGCGGGCGACGGGACGTTCGTCCCGGTCGTACAGAGTCCAGGTCGTGTGGGCGGCCCGGCTTTCCCCGGCAATTCCGACGAGGAGCGCACAGAATCCCAGCATCGCCATGAGGCGACCCCGGGTCAGGCCGTGGGTCAGGCCGTGGGTCAGGCCGTGGGTCAGGCCGTGGGTCAGGCCGTGGGTCAGGCCGTGAGGTTTCGGGTTCACGCTGCGGGGGTTACCAGCCTCGAGACAGAAATCAAATGAAATCATGGTCGCCTTTCCTCCCAAGGTGGGCTGTCCTCGGAAAGCTCCGGGGCAGCCCCGTGAACGATTTCCAAACGTAATGGCTCGACTTTCAGGTCGCGTCCTGCAAAGGCGACCTCGGGATCCTCACCGAGGGCCAAGATTCGGTCCGGTGGGAGCGCACCGGCGCGTGCGACGACCGCGAACAGCCGGTAGGTGCCGGGCTCGTCGCCCACCATGGAGCGTGCCAGCGCTCGGAAGCGGGCCTGGCCGCGATTTTCCCAAGTGGCTTCCAGGGGCAGACGAACGACCGCCCGCCGTTCCGGCCAGAAGACGTACAGCCCCGCCGAGAGCCCGGCACGGGGAGGATGGACGTCGACGCCGACGGTCACCGCGGTGTCCGGCTCGGCGGTGGTGAAGTCGCGTCCAGCGGCCGGAGCCGCCTCCCCGTTGCGAACGAGCGCCAGACCCTGGATCGACGCATCGATGCCGGGCAGGGTAGTCTCCGTGACCGGGCCGGTGCGCCACAGCCAAGCACCGCCCGCCAGGATCACGAGAACAGCGGCGGCGGCCAGCCACCACGTAGCTTCGCGGAGCGGAGCCGCGGGCTTGGGTAGCGCCCGACCCGAAGACTTCGCTGCACGGAGGAACCGTCGGCGGGCCGCTGCCGACAAGGGTGTCGGTCTCACTCCTGCCAGGAGGGCCAGACGCTCGCGGGCCGCCGGGCTCTGGGCGAGACTTCGCTCCACCCGAAGCTCCTCCTCCGCGGACAGAGCGCCTTGCCGATAGGCCTCCAGCACCGCCTCCGGGACGAAGCTGTCCTGGAGGTCCGGGCTCCGGCTGGGCTCCGCCGAGTCTTCCTGCGCCTCTTCCAGGCGTGCCAGCTCCCACAACAGATCTTCCGGTAGTCGCGTCATGTATCGCCTCCCGACAGAGTCGTCCCCGACGAAGAGAGCCGGCATCCCGTCTCCAAAAACGACCGGGCTCGCTGTTTCGCCGTCATAGGGGAAGGAGCTCTCACCTCGGCGAATTGCCCCCCTGGCGATCCGAGCCCTCCCGATCCTCGGAGCCGGCGCCGGTACCGTGCAGCAGGAAGAGCGAGGCCCAGGTCGCTGCCGGAGTCCTCGCGCGGATCACGTCCAGGGCCTGGCGGTACGCTTCCGGCGCGCCCGCTCCGCGTCCCAGAGCCTCATAGAAGAACAGGTTGAAGGCCCGCGCCACATGATCGAGGAGATCCGCACGGCTGGCGATCACCCAGCCGCTGCCTCGCTGCGCCAGCAAGCCGCCGATTCCATAGCGTCCGCTGTCCGCGGTCACCGGCCAGCGACCGGTCTGGCAACCGCTCAGATTGGCAAACGAGAGTGCCGTCGGCAGCCTCGCCAGCTCCTCGAGGGTGATGGCACCGTCGGCGAGGTCGAGTCGCGAGCGCTCCGGAAATGCCGGATCGTAGGTGCCATGGGTGTCGACATGGAGCCAGGAGGCGGCGGGAAGGTGCGTGCGGAATGCTGCGAGGGTCGCCTCCCTCCCCACCAGCACGCGCCCCTCGGGGAAGACTTCCGCGTAGAGCTTGGCCTGCTGCTGGCGTGCGCCGAGGTTCTCCAGGGGATCGAGCACCACCACCGGAGCCCGATCTCCGGCCGGCACCGGCACGGGAGGCACCGTGGAGGGCAGCGGGGAGCCCGCCGGCCACACCGCCGGTACCGTCACGTCGGCCAGCCAGCGGGGGCGGCCCGCGTCGACGGCTCGCGAGCCGGGCTCGGTAGCGTCGGCATCGCCGGCGCCGGCTGCGTCTCCGGGAAGCGCCGCCAGGGGCACCCGTTGGAGAAGCCCGTGCAGGGCATAGGTGGTGACGGGGATGGGGCCCTGCCCGGAGCTCCGGCCGGCATCGGCGGGCCACAGAGCCTCCGCCAGCGGTGCCAGCAGCTCCCGCCAGGCGTCGTCCGGAAGCTGGCGCCGGTCGAGCGCCTGTTGGATGGCATCCGTGCGCTGTCGCAAGTCGCCGTTCGCCAGCTTCGTCCGGCGTACCAGGACGGCTGGAGCCGCCGCGGGCCGCCGGAGCAGGAAGATCTCGTCGTCGAGCGCGAAAGCTCGGTACCCGGGGTGCTCGGGTGCGGTCTGCGAGCTCTCGACCCCAGCCGGGCCCGGAGAGCGGTCGAGGGAGGTCAGGATCCGCCACGCGCGCGCTCCGTCCTCGAGCTCCAAGGCGACGCGGGCGGCGCGGTAGTGATCGTCGGCACGCTCACCCGGCCCCAGGGGGAGCAGCCGCCCCAGGTCCAGGCTAGGCACCTCGTCGTGGAGGGAGAGGGCCTGGTCGAAGGCCCGGGTCGCGGCTTCGAGCGAGCCCTGGCGGCGATAGAGGCGTCCCAGGCAGGAGAAGGCCCACGCGTCGAGCCGGGGGCTCGGTGTGCCCCGGGTCAGCTCCCGGCACCGCTGCTCGGCCCGTCGGAGATCGCCGTCCGGCCGCGACAGCTCGTACACGGCCTCCGCCATCCGGCTCCATCCCACGAGCAGCTCCGCGCGCACCGAGGCTCCACCGGTGGTGTCCAGAGCCGCCAGGTCGGCAGCTCGGGACAGGGCTTCCGAAGGCGAGTGGCCCTGTCGTGCCCGCAACAAAGCCAGGTTGACCAGATGATTGGCACGCTCCTGCGGCTCCAGGGAAGCCTGTTCCTGGAGCTTCTCGAGATGCTCCGCGGCGGTGTGCAGCTCCGCCGGGCTGGCGTCGCTGTCGATCAGGGTCAGCCAGGCGTGGAGGCCGCGGGCGTCGGCACGCTGCACGTCGCTGCAGGGAGCTCCCGAAGGTGAGGAAGCAAGCTGCGTGGAGGCCGGTCCGGTGGCGGAGAGCTCGCTCGCGTCGGCACAGTCCTGTAGACCCCGCTCGAGTCGTAGCAGGGCCTCGCGCACCGCTCCGACCCGGGCCAGGATCTCCGCCTGGCCGCGCACCGGCGCCAGGCGTTTCTTGTCGAGGATCCGCCGATAGAGGGCTTCGGCACGCAGCAGCTCTTGCCAAGCGCGCTCGAGCTCGTCGCGGCGCTGGTATCGGAGCACGCCCGCGAGGTACGCGGTGTCGGCCGCCAGGGCGGTGGCCGCCGGGCGATCGATCCAGGGCGGGAGCGTTCGCAGCAGACGCTCCGCACGGGGCAAGGTCTCGAGCTCGCCCTCCTGGAGGATGTAGTGCACCGCGATCAAATCCACCCGCAGGTTAAGAGCGGGGAAGCCCTGTGCCCGAGCCCGGTGGGCGACGTCGACGAGACGGTCGAGAAACTCCCCGAAATAGCCGTTCCGGCGCTCGGCCACCGCGGTGTTGACCTCCTCCATCAGGGCCGCGCGAGCACCGTCGTCCGGCTCGAGACGCAGGGTCTGGCAGGGAACGTCGAACCGGGAGCCGTCGTAGAGATCCACCAGGGTGCCGCAGAGCCGAAGGTCCGCCGGCGACTCGAGGCCCTCGGGCCAGGACCGTTCGAAACAGAGGACGTCCCCGGAGCGGGCGACCGGCTCTCCGGTCTCCTCGGCGTCCCGGTCCCGAATCCCTTCGAAAGTCAGAAGCGCCCGCCACTGGGACGCGTCGACCCCCTCGCCGACCTGGAGACACAGGCCGGGGTCGCGGCCGCCCAGAAAGCGTGGGATCACCGCGTCGTCGAGCACGGTGAGCTCGCGATGATTGCGCACCGTGACCTCGGTGCCCGGAGGGAGGGGCTTGGCCGGCTCCGGCGAGCTCCCGCATCCCACGGTACCCAGAGCGGTCAGGCCGAGCGCCATCCAGACGGCGGTGGTGTGTCTCAAGAAAGAACGTCGAGCCCCAGCGCCTCGGCGCATGTCTGTACCTCCGAATTGAGGGTCTGTTTCAGCTTGTAAGTAGCTTTGCGGGACCAGCCGGTCGACTGGGCGATCTCTTCGGGCGTCAGCCCGTCCCGATACCGGAGCTTGAAATACAGGTAGACCCGCGGGTTGGCCTCGCGCAGACATCGGTCCAGCCGCTCGAGCTGGTCGCGATCGATGATCGCCGTCTCCGCCGTCGGGACCGGATCCTTCCGGTCCCGGTCGTCGAGGGGCACGACCTTGCGTCGGCGGGCAAAGCGTCTCCGATTGCTCGCCAGCCCACAGGCGAGATCCCACAGGCGGCGCTCCAAAGCTCCGCGGGTGGGAGAGCAGCGGTCGAGAAACCCCTGGATCAGATCCCCCTCGGGACGCAAGAACAGGATGAAGGTGTCGTGGACCAGGTCCTCGATCTCCAGGGAGAGATCCGGGTAGCGGCGAGCCAGCCGATGGGCGAGGCGTGGAGACAACGAATCATAGAGCGAAGCGGTGGCGTCCGGATCCCCCTCCCGGATCAGCGCCAGTTGCTCCACGACCTCGTAACCCAAGTGCCTTGCCTCCCGGGCCGGTACCGGAGAAATGGGAAGCGGGCCTCTCCCGAGCCTCGACTCCGGCACAGACCATCAAAACCGATGGCGGAAGCTCAAGTTTAGCGGACAAATCAGCGCATCCGCCGTCGACGGTTCTTGATGTAATCCGCAAGGACAAACTCTCCCAGGTTGTAGGGCGAGGCGAAGAAGGCGCGACCGCGGTTGATCTGGGTGAGCTTTTCGACAAACTGGGTGAGCGTCGGATCGGTGGCCAGCATGAAAGTCGTGATGACGATGCGTTGCCGCCGGCACTGATCCGCCTCCTCGAGAGTCCGGTTGACGATCTTCATGTCGAGACCGAAAGGGTTCTTGTAGATCCGGCCGCCCTCGGTGATCGCGGACGGCTTGCCGTCCGTGATCAGAAAGATCTGCTTGTTGGGCTGTTTCTGTCGCGCCAGGAGCGCACGGGCGAGCTGCAGCGCTTCCCGGGTGTTGGTGTGAAACGGACCGGCCTGGACGTAGGGAAGGTCGGACAGCGACAGACGCTCCGCCCGGTCGCCGAACAGGATCACCCCCAGGTGATCTTTGGGGTAGCGGGTGGTGATCAGCTCGGTGAGAGCGAGGGCCACCGTCTTGGCCGGCGTGATGCGATCCTCGCCGTAGAGGATCATCGAGTGGCTGATGTCGATGGCGACGATCGTGGCGCAGGAGGTCAGATGCTCGGTCTCGTGGACTTCGAGATCCTCCTCGGACAGCTCCAGATCGCCCTGGGTTCGCTTGAGCGCGTTGTGGAGGGAGCGGGAGGCGTCGAGATGGTGGAGCTCGTCACCGAAGCTCCAGGGCCGGGTCTCCGGCAGGCGCTCGATCCCCTCGCCGGGAGCCCGCACCGGGTGGTATCCGGGACCGGACTTGGCCAGCTCGGAGAAGAGCTCCTCGAAGGCGCTCTTGCGCAGCTTGCGCTCGCCGCCGGTGGTGAGATGGAAGCCACCCTCGCCGTCCCGGCCGATGAGGTCCTGGCTCTCGAGAGACTGGAAAAAGCGCTCCAGGTCGACCGCTTCGTCGACGTAGCCCTGGTCCTGGAGATACTGCATCCACTCCATCGCTTCCTCGACGTCGCCGCCGGAAGCGAGCACGAGCTGATTGAACAGCCGCAGCAGGTCCAGCCCGGCCAGGATGGCCTGGATCAGAGCGGGGTCGAGGTACGCGTAGCGGTGCCTCAATTCACATCTCCCATGGGTCCCGGCCCCCGCTTGCGGTGCGGCTTGAGAAGCTGAAACTTGACCATCTCCTTGTACGAGATGGTGGAGTCCATGTCCTGGCGCGCGAGCTTGAGATGCTGGTGCAGGCCCTCGAGGATCATCTCCGCCCGGAGCGCCTGCATCTCGGGGCGTCCGGCACCGTTCTCGCCGTCGCCACTGGAGGCGGCGAGCTCCCACAGCCCGGGGACCTTCTTCAGCTCGCCGACGTAGTCGAGGAACGACATCTCGTCGGAGAGCGTGACGTCGTTGCCGGCGGCGAACCAGCGCACGATGCCGGCGTACGGTCCGGTGTCGTCCTCGCCGCCGGAGCCCACCTCTCGACCGACCTCCGGAAAGCGGTCGTCGAAGACTTTCTTGGCCGCATGGCCGACCAGCTTGCGGGCGACCACCTCCGCCCCTTGCTGCTCGCCCTCGTACACCATCTCCACCTTGCCGGTGATCGCCGGCAGCACCATGTGGAGGTCGCACAGCCGCGGGTAGACCGGCGTGTCGCCGGTCGCCAGAGCGCGCCGCTCCAGATTCGAGATCAAAAGCTCGAGCGCCGAGATCGCTACCCGGGCCGAGACTCCCGAGGTCTGATCGACGAGCTCACTCTCGCGCGCCGCGACGCTGATTTCTTCCACCAGCAGCCGCACCGCCTCGGGAATCCTCACCTCCGGAACCGCGGTCCGATCGCTGGCCTCGCGCGCGACCCAGGCTTCCTGGCCGGTGATGGCGGCGGCGGTCTGCGGATCCTGCGGATAGTGGGTGAGGATCTGCGAGGAGATGCGGTCCTTGAGCGGTGTGATGATCGAGCCGCGGTTGGTGTAGTCCTCCGGATTGGCGGAGAAGACCATCAGCAGGTCGAGCGGAATGCGCACCGGAAAGCCGCGGATCTGCAGATCCCGTTCCTCGAGGATGTTGAACAGGCCCACCTGGATGCGCGGAGCCAGGTCCGGCAGCTCGTTGATGGCGAAGATCCCCCGGTTGGTGCGGGGCACGATGCCAAAGTGGATCACTTCCGGGTCGGCGAAGGTCAGCTTGCGGGTCGCCGCCTTGATGGGATCGATGTCGCCCAGCAAGTCCGCGATGGAGACGTCCGGGGTGGCCAGCTTTTCGTTGTAGCGCTCTTCCCGGGGTAGCCACTCCACCGGCGTCTCGTCCCCCGCTTCCTCGACCAGCCGCTGGGCGGAGGTGGACACCGGAGCCAAGGGGTCGTCGTTGAGCTCGCTGCCGGCCACCATGGGGATCTCCGCATCCAGCAGAGAGGTCAGCGAGCGCAGGAGACGAGTCTTGGCCTGACCCCGCAGCCCGAGCAGGATGAAGTCGTGGGCGGCGAGCAGGGCGTTGACCATCCCCGGGATCACCGTGCGGTCGTACCCCAGGATGCCGGGAAAGAGCCGCTCGCCGGCGGCCAGCTTCTGTTTCAGGTTGTCGCGGATCTCCTGCTTGACCGAACGCGGGCGGTAGCCGCTCGCTTTCAGCTCACCGAGGTTCCGGGGTTTGTGCGCCATCCATCCTCCGTCGTCGGTTCTATAGGTTCCAAGGGCAGGTTCCAGGGCTCCAATGCTCGAATGGGCTCACGGTCTCGCGGCCCGGCTCGCGGCCCGGCTCGCGGCCCGGCTCGCGGCCCGGCCTGCGGTCAGTCCTGCTGCTCCAGCCAGCGCTCGGCATCGATGGCGGCGCGACAGCCGGTGCCCGCGGCGGTGACCGCCTGCCGATAGATCGGGTCCATGGCGTCGCCGCAGACGAAGACCCCCTCCACGTTGGTGCGGGTCGAAGGCTCCTGGACCTTCAGATACCCGACGTCGTCCCGGTCGAGCCAGGGCGCGAAGAGTTCGGTGTTCGGCTTGTGGCCGATTCCCAGGAACATCCCCTGGCACGCGAGCTCGCTCTCCTCGCCGGTCTTCGTGTCCCGGAGCTTGACGCCGTGGACGCCGTCCTCGCGGCTGCCGAGGACCTCGGTGACCACCTTGTTCCACTGGAAGCCGATCCTGTCGTTGGCGAAGGCCCGGTCCTGCATGATCTTCGACGCCCTCAGCTCGTCGCGACGATGCACGATCGTGACCTTGGAGGCGTACTTGGTGAGAAACATCGCCTCTTCCATCGCCGTGTCGCCACCGCCCACCACCACGACTTCCTTGTCGCGGAAGAAGAAGCCGTCGCAGGTGGCGCACGCCGACACGCCGTAGCCCATCAGGTGCTGCTCGGACTCCAATCCCAGCAGCTTGGCGGACGCTCCGGTGGCGACGATCAGGCTGTCGCCCCGGTAGGTTTGACCCTCTTCGGTGGTCACCGTGAAGGGGTGTCGATCGAGGTCTACCTCGGCCGCCGCCTGGAACTTGCACACGGCCCCGAAGCGGCGGGCCTGCTCGCGGAATTTGTCCATCAACTCCGGTCCCAGAATGCCGTCCGGAAAGCCCGGGTAGTTCTCCACGTCGGTGGTGATGGTGAGCTGACCGCCGGGCTGGTTGCCCTCCAGCACCAGCGGTGCCAGATCTGCGCGGGCCGCGTACAGGGCGGCGGTCAACCCGGCGGGGCCGGAGCCCAGAATGACGACCCGGTGGCGGGGGTCGGTGTCCTCGGCGGGAGTGGCTGGATGCATCTGGTCGTGGTCGGTCATGGGATCGAATGCGAGGTAATGCGAGGTAATGCGAGGTGTGGAGGTGTGGAGGTTCGAAGCGTGATACCTCTCGGGAATCGGCCGAGATGAACGAAGGTCGAGGCAGATCGTCGAGCAACGCATCGCGATGGAAAGAGGTCGGATCAGCCCAGGACAGGAGAACCCCCTGGAGAGCTTCGGGATTTCCGCCGAGCACGGGCCGGGGCACCAGGGAAGCGGAAACCGAAGTATAGCAGTGCCAGATCAGCCCTTCCGAGCCGCGGGGCAGGGGAGCCGCGGGCGGCTTGCGGTAAGATCGCAGCCGAGCCGTCCCGCTCGCTGCAGCGCCTTCGGCTCGAGCCCGATGCACGGCTCTGCCTGTTTCGACACCAAGACTTCACCGAAGACTTCACCGAAGACTTCACCGCAGACTTCACCGAAGATTACGCCCCTGAAATCGAAATCTGAATTCGACGCCGAGCGCGAGCGGGCGTCGAGGAGGCACGGGATGATGGCCAGTGAGAAGCTCATTGCAAAAATGAACGAGCAGATCGGCAACGAGATGGGAGCCTCGCTCCAGTACATCTCCATCGCCAGCTACTTCGACGGCGAGTCCTTGCCGGAGCTTGCGGGATTTTTCCACCGCCAGGCGGACGAGGAGCGGGATCACGCCATGCGCTTCGTCCACTTCATCATCGACGTGGACGGCAAGGTGGAGATTCCCAGCATCCCGGCACCCAAGAGCGACTTCGAGTCGGCCGAGGAGGCCGTGCGCCGCAGCGTCGAGTGGGAGAAACAGGTCACGCGTCAGATCTACGACCTGGTGGAAATCGCGCAGAAGGACTCGGATTACATCTCGATCCGCTTTCTCGACTGGTTCGTCAACGAGCAGCGTGAGGAGGTCTCCACCATGAGCTCCCTGCTGGACGTGGTCCGGAGGGCCGGCGAGGACGGGCTGCTGCACGTCGAGGACTACGTCGTCCGTCACGGCGAGCCCCACGCGGAGGCTTGAGCTCGCGTCCGGCTTGCGCTCCTGTCAAGAAAGCACGGTGGCGGCGAGCTCGAGGGCATTGAGCGCCCCGCCGCGGGTCAGGTTGTCCATCACCGTGCGGATCCAGAAGCCCCCCGGGCGGCCGCCGTCGGCGCGTACGCCGCCCAGCAAGATACGGCTCTCTGTCGCGGAGACGACCGGCCCGAGAGAATCCGGCTCCTCGGCCCGCTCGACCCACGGGCTGATGAGCAGAGCGTCCTCGACCACCCGCGGATCGGTGCTGCCTCCGAGCTCGATCCAGAGGCTCGCGGTCATGCCGTGGAAGACGGCGCCCTGGAGCACCTCCACGGCCAGCGGCCACGAAGCGTCCAGGACCTGTCTCACCTGCCCGGCCACTCCCTGGCTGTCCACCGCTCCGGGCAAGACGTTGAACGCCAGTTGACCCCCGAAGAGCCCGCCGGAAGGAGGACCGGCCATGGCGAGGATCTGGCGACTCTGCTCGAGCAGCTCGTCGACCCCGGGATCGCCGTAGACCGAGACCGGTTGGATCACCGTCGCCGCCGCCTGCAAGGGCACGAGATCGGCCAGCGCGTGAAGCAGGTGGCTGAGCAACACCGCCGCGGGCTGGGGCGACAGCAGCGTGGCTCCGCGCTCGAGCACCTCGGGATTGATCCCGGTGACCGCCGGCCGGCCCTCGGCCAGAGTCGCGTCCGGGGACAGGAGGATGGCGGTGGCGCCCTCGGGCAGGCGCTCCAGCACCCTCCGGCTGGGCGCCAGGTCGCCGCAGACGAAAATCAGGTCCAGATCCGCCAGCGCTTCGGCGTCGGCGCGAGCGACGAGCGCCGCGGCTCCCGCCACCTCGGTCAGGGTGCCGAAGTCTTCTTCGTCGGAGGTCAGAAGACGGAGGTCGCGGACCAGCTCGGGGTGTCGCTCCAGGTGCTCCTTGAGCTCCCGACCCAGCAAGGTGGTCGGCTCGAGAATGGCGATACGGTGCACGGCTCAGCTCTCCTCGGAAGACGTGGCCGGCATGGGGGCTTCCCGGCGACCGGACAGACGACGTGGGTGACGGCCTTCCTGCTCATCGGCCTCCGGACGGCTCCGGCGGACTACCCGCAGTCGGCCCCACAGCCAAGCGACCGGACCCGACGCCGTGTACAGCACCGCCAGGATGAGAAAGAACGCCGGTGGATGGATGGCGATGGTGAAGATTCCCGCCGCCAGGGGCAGGGCGATGCGATAGCTCCAGCGCCGCTTCAGGTCGATGCGCTTGAAGCTCCAGTACCGGAAGGTGGAGACCATCAGGCTCCCGACGATCAGCAGCGCGACCACCAGCACCCCGGTGGACCAGCTCTTCCATTCCCGATTGGGAGCGAAAAACAGCAGTGAGCAGATGCCGCCGGCCGCCGCGGGTACCGGCAGACCGACGAACCAGCGGGAGTCCACGGTGCGGGTCTGGACGTTGAAGCGGGCGAGGCGGGTGGCGCCGCATACCAGGTAGAAAAGAGGAACCAGCCAGCCGATCCGGCCGAGCTGATCGAGGCCCCACAAATAGGTGAGCAGCGCCGGGGTGATGCCGAACGTGAGCACGTCGGCCAGTGAATCGAACTGCTTGCCGAACTCGCTGTCGGTGCCGGTAAGCCGGGCGATCCGGCCATCGAGCATGTCGAGGATACCGGCGAGAAACACCAGCAACGCCGCCTTCTGGAAGTCTCCCCGCAGCCCGCACACCAGTGCGTAGAACCCGAACAGGATGTTGCTGATGGTGAACGCGCTCGGCAGCAGATAGATCCCACGTCGGAGAACCTTGCGCGGGCGTTGAGGATGTTTTCCCACGGCCTGGTAGCTTACCCCAACCGGTAGGGAGCGCCGGAAGCCCGGTGCCCTCACCGGTACCCTCAAAGGAAAAGAGAGGGGCAGGCCCCTCTCTCGATCGCCCTCCCCAGGGGAGGCGTTGGCGGCTGCGGCAGAGGATTCCGACTGAATGCCGGGGGCAGCGCCTCAGGCGCTCACCCGGTGCTCGCGGTGCTCTTCTTGCTGCCCGACCACGATGGCGTGCATCTGGTCCTTGAGGGTCAGCTTGTGCCGCTTCAACCGCTTCTGCTCGAACTCGTCCTCCTGCGACAGGAAGGACTTCTGATTGATTTCATCGAGCCGTCGCTCGCACGTCTGATGCTCGTCGTGCAGGCGACGGAACTCGTCATTCGACTCGAGCAGGTCCTCCTTCAGCGCATCGTATTCCGACATCCTGGCCTCCTTTTGCCTGATGGTGTCGTTGGATGCTTCCGGGACGAGACGCCCCGAAAATCGCAGAGTCCCTCCGCGAAATGCAGGGGAGCCGGTTCTTCTGTGGGAAAAGGAATCGCAGGGATGGAGGGAAGCGCTCACGCGGCAATCGCTCCCCGGAAACCGCCGACAGGTCCCCGGGCTCGGACAGCACCTGCCAGAGCCCGACCGGCGGCGGTCGATGGAGGCGGCATGGGATGTATTTCCCGTGTCACGATCATCTGACAGGAGATTAACATCCGAGCGACGGAGGTTCAAGCGTCCCGGGACCGGCGCGAACGAGGCGGAGGCGTGGGGGAGAAAAAACGAAACCGGAGAGCCGCCGGATCCTCGGGCAAGACGACACGGCAGCTCTCCGGCTCCCATCAGAAGCCGTGGCCTTCAGCGGCTCCCGCGGAGCCCCAGTATACGCCGAATGGACACCATACGCCGAATGGACGCCGACCGGGTATCGAATGGGCCCTACCGGCCTCGGCTCAACCGCGGGAGGCGGCAGCCCGCCGCTTGCGCTGCTTTTTGACCACCGGCAGCTCCTGCAGCGTGGCCAGCTTGCCGAAGCAGAGCAGCGTGTCGTCGGCCTCCAGCTCGCGGGAGCTCTTGGGATTGGTGATGGAGCGCTTGCCCCGGTTCATGCGCAACACGGTGATGTCCTTCTCCCGCAGCGCCGACTCGGCGAGGGTTTTGCCGATCAGCGGCGAGCCCTGGGGGATGTGGACCTCGACCACACCGTAGCCTCTCGACAGGGTCAGGCGCTCCCGCAGGTCGATGTCCGGGAACTTCACGTGTTCTTCGATGTAGCGGACGATGGCCCCGGCGATGTCCTGACCGGTGACCTTCTCGATGCCTTCGAGACCGGGGGACGAGTTGACCTCCATGATCTGGGGCCCGTCGAGGCCTTCGAGCATGTCGACGCCGGCCACCCGCAGCCCCAGGATGTGGGCCGCCCGGACGGCGGTGCGCTCGTACTCCTCGTTCAGCTCGACCACCTCGGTGCGGCCGCCGCGGTGGACGTTGCTACGGAACTCACCTCCCTGGGCCACCCGGCGCATGGCCGCCACCACCTGGTCGCCGACCACGAAGGCGCGCACGTCTTTGCCCTTGCTCTCGGCCACGAACTTCTGGATCAGCACGTTCTGGCGCGCGGTCTGGAGAGTCTCGAACAGAGTCTCGGCCATCTTTTCGGTCTCCGCCAGGATGACGCCGATCCCCTGCGTGCCCTCCAGCAGCTTGATGATCACCGGCACGCCGCCGACCCGCTCGATGGCGGGCAGGACGTCGCTCTTGGCGCGCACGAAGGCGGTGGCGGGAATGCCCACCTCGTGACGCGAGAGGATCTGGAGCGAGCGGAGCTTGTCGCGGGAGTCGCTGATGCCGAGGGCGGAGTTGGCACAGAACACCCCCATCTGCTCGAACTGGCGGACCACCGCGGTGCCGAAGTAGGTGACCGAGGCGCCGATGCGAGGAATGACCGCATCCGGCGGGTCGAGAGGCTTGCTGCTGTAGTAGAGGTCCGGATACTCGGTTTCCAACGAGATGCCGAACTTGAAGGTGTCGAGCATCTGAACCACATGGCCGCGCTGGCGAGTGGCTTCCTGGAGTCTCCGGGTGCTGTATGCCTCCGGGCTGCGGGAGAGGATGGCGATCTTCATGGGTTGAACGGGGACCCCCTGGGCTGGATTGCGGAAGTGACGTCGAGACACCAGTATAGACGCCAGTATAATTGTTCGGTGTTCTCCGAGGACCTGGGTCCCTATCGGTTGGAAGGTCTGCTCGGCACCGGAGGAATGGGGGAGGTTTACCGCGCCTACGATCGGCGTCTCGACCGGTGGGTGGCGGTCAAGATCATTCGTTCGGACGCCTCCGGCGGTCTTCGGGCGCGTGAACGCTTTCGCCAGGAAGCGCGTGCCGCTGCCCGTCTGAGCCACTCCTCGATCGTTCAGATCCACGACATCATCGAGCGGGAAGACGAAGGCGACTGCATCGTCATGGAGCTCGTCGAAGGGGAGAGCCTCGCCGAGATCCTGAGCCGGGGTCCGCTGGCACACGACCGGGCGGTGCGTCTGGCCCGGCGGATCGCCGAGGGCCTGGCCGTGGCGCACGCCAAGGGCATGGGTGTGCATCCATCGGCAGGTGCCGTTGAAGGAGCTGGTGCCGGAGGTCCCGGTGGAGCTGTCGAGTCTGGCCGACCGGTTGTTGGAGAAGACGCCGGAGGATCGACCGGACTCGGCCTCGGAGGTCGCCCTCGCGTTGCGCCGGCTCGAGACCGATATGTCTGCCAGCCGGTCCGCCAGCCGGTCCGCCAGCCGGTCCGCCAGCCGGTCCGCCAGCCTGTCATCTCGCTTCGCCGACTCCGGGAAAATCTGTCCGCGACCATATCCCGATGCGAGCTCCCAGGAGCTATGGAATCGGCCCGGCAACCCTGCTTGCCGGGGCTCGGCGCCCAACCCCATGACGCTATACTCGGGCCGTGCAAAACGAGGCTTGGGGGCCCTACCGGATTGAAGAGCGGCTCGGCACCGGAGGGATGGGGGAAGTGTATCGGGCCTATGACAGTCGGCTCGACCGGTGGGTGGCCCTCAAGATCATTCGGCCGGACGCCAACGCCAGCCGCAAGGCGAGAGACCGTTTTCGCCGCGAGGCCCGCTCCGCCGCCAGCCTGAGCCATCCGACGGTTCTCCAGATTTTCGACATCATCGAGCGCGACGACGGCGACGGCATCGTCATGGAGCTGGTCGAAGGGGAGACCCTTGGCCGGCTCCTCAAACGGGGCCCTCTGGAGCTCGACCGCGCCCTGCGGCTGGCGCGCGAGATCGCCGAGGGTCTGGCGGCGGCCCATGCGCGCGAGATCATCCATCGCGACCTCAAGGCCGAGAACGTGATGATCACCCCCGACGATCATCCCAAGATCCTCGATTTCGGTCTCGCCAAGCGCATAGGGCTGACCGACGAGCAGTCGATCTCCATCGAGGGTCGGGTGGTGGGCACCAGCCACGCGATGTCGCCGGAGCAGGCGCAGGGCTTCGAGGTGGATCACCGCTCGGACCTGTTCTCCTTCGGCACCCTGCTCTACGAGATGGTCACCGGCAAGTCGCCGTTCCGTCGGCCGGCGCTGGCGGAGACTCTGACCCGGGTGTGCGTCCATCGGCAGACGCCGGTCGAGGATCTGCGGCCGGAGGTGCCGACCGAGCTGTCGGAGCTGATCGACAGCGTGCTGCAGAAGAAGCCGGACGATCGGCCCCAGAATGCAAAGGAAGTGGTCCTGGCGTTGCGTCAGATGGAGCCGGCGGTGTCGGCGACCATCAACCCGATCTCGTATCCCACGATGGTGGACATGCCGCGGGCGACGGCGACGGGCTCGATGGTTTCGATCCCGGCCACCGGTTCGGCGGAGGCTTCGAGAACCCGGACGCTCCCCGGCGATCGGGGCACGGAGAGCCTCTGGTATCGCACGGTGACGCTGGTGCGTCGCCCGATGGCCTGGGGCTCGGCGCTGGCGGTGCTGGCGGTGGCGACGATCTCCTTGACCGTTCTGAGGCCCAGCCCGCCGCCCACGATCACCGTGGCGGTGACGGCACCGGAGATCACCGACGCCGGACGGGTGCCGGAGATCGAGCTCGTGCGGTCCGGTCTGAGGCTCGCCGCGGTGCAGGCGATTCTGGATCGGGAAGGGGTCTTCGCTCTCGCCACCGATCGGGTGGATACCGTGACGGGAACCTCCGAGGAGGTGGCGGCGGCCACGGCCTCGGAGGAAGTGCTCGCCAGCGAGCTGCGATGCGAAGAGGTCCGGTGCCGGGTGACGATCTCGCGCGTGACCGCCCGAGGCGCGATTCTGGGGGTCGAGGGTTTCGATGTCCCCACCGACGACCTGTTGCTGATGTCGCAGACCATGACGAACCGAGTGAGTCAGCTCTACGGAGAGTACCCGACCCGGTCCGGGGTCGATCGCCTGCAGGTGCGGCCGGAGGACTACGAGGACTTCCTGCGGGTGCGGGAGACCTTTCTGCGGCGTCCCGAAGAGGTGACTTTGGAGGACCTGCTGGACCGGGTCGACCGGATCGCGGAGCGGTCCCCACGATTCGCACCGATCCATCTGTTGAAAGCGGAGATAGCCCGCACCTACTTCAACACCACCCGCGAGAGGAGTGATCTCGAACGGGCTCTGACGGCGATCGGCACCGCGCGAGAGATCGCTCCGGAGGATCCTCGGCCGTTGTACTCGCAGGTGGTCGTGGCCCTCGACAGCGACCGGTTGGAGGTGGCGGAAGCTGCGATCGACGACCTGGAGCGGGTTCGCCCCGGCGATCCCCGGATCCTGGCCCTGCGGGCGATTCTCCTGGAGAAGCGGAATCAACCCGGCGAGGCCCTGGAGCTCCTCGAGGCCGCTGTACGGCAGCGACCTTCGGTCTCCAACCTCTTCGATCTCGCCAACATGGAAAGCCGGCACGGCCGCTTCGACGCCGCTCGCAGTCACCTGGAAGAGCTGCTGGAACGGTTCCCCGGCAGCTTCAACGCCCGCAAGCTGCTCGCCAACATCGAGCTCCAGAACGGCAGCGCGGAGCGGGCTGCCGGTCTGTATCGGGAGCTCCTCGAGATCTCTCCGGACGCCGACCTTCTCACCAACTTGAGTGTCGCCTTCCTGCTTCTGGGCCAATATGAGGACGCGGCGGCCACTTTCGAGCGTCTCCGGGAGCGACAACCCAACAGCGCCATCGTGACCCTCAACCTGGCGGACGCCAAGCTCCTCGCCGGCCAGCAGGAAGAGGCCAGGGAGCTTTACCGTCAGGTCATCGAGCTGGTCGACCGCGATCCGGCGGGCGAGGATCCCGTGCAATTCCTCACCATGAAGGCGCAGGCATACGCACACCTCGGGGAGTCCCATGCCGCGGCGAGGCTGATCCAAGAAGCCCTGCAAACGGCGTCGGAGAGCACCCAGGTGGCGTACGAGGCCGCAGTCACCTATGCAGTGATGGGAGAGACCTTTACCGCCTCCACCAACGCGGAGCGCGCCCTCGAGCGCGGCTTCGACCCGAAGTGGTTCCGCTTTCCCTGGTTCGACGACCTTCGGGAGCTCCCCGAGCTGCGCGAGCTGCTCGCCCAAGGCTCAGGGGCTCCCGATTCGGAAGCAGAGAAGGCAGAAGCTCCAGACTCGGAAACCGCGCGCTGACCCTGGTCTTCACCTCACATCGCCGGGTCTCAGCCGCCGCCCCCACCGGTTCCCAGATTCTGAATCGTCGGGTCCGGCGAGGCAAACTTGTCGTGCCCAAGCTGCACCACCGACTTGAAGCAGAAGTCCTCGGGGTCTTGGTTTGGGTTCTGGTTCCGCTCGGTAAGCACCACCTTGGTGTCGCTCTGCTTGTTGACCGTGAACCCTGTTGGTCCGCCGTTGGGAAAATCGAAGGACTGATTTCCCGGCGGAAACTTCGCATCGCAGCTTCCACCCGTGATCTTCAAGGTCATGGTCAAGATCAGGGTGTTGCCGTTCTTCACCTCGAACTTGTCCTTGTTGACCGTCACCGTCTGAGTCTGGCAGTTGAAAGTCACTTCGGCACTTTCAGATTGATCAGCCATAAATTTACCCCTCCCAAAGGGTTGTCATAATTTCGGCGCCTCACGGCGCACGCGCAGCTCTAGAACAAATCCTTCCACCGCGGATGTTACTGGGTCCGGCCGACGATCTCCAAAATCGCCTGCCCGTAGCGCTTGGCGATCCCCGGACCGATCCCGCGTATCTGGAGCAGCGTCCGCTCGCTGCGGGGGCAGGTCTCGGCGATGCCGTAAAGCGCCTTGTCGGTGAGGACACGAAACGCCGGGATCCGTTGACGACGGGCCTCGCCGAGACGCCATTTCTTGAGCGCCGCCACCATCTCCCGGGACTCTTCGTCCTCCACCAGAGAGACTTGCCGGGCTGCCTGTCCGGATCCCTTCGCCTGGGACCCCTTCTTGCGGGTCCGCGAGCGTTTCGGGGCTTCCGGCGGCTGGGGCAGCCGCAGCGCCTTGGTCGCATCGAACGGAGCGCTCCAGCCTCGCGGGGTCAGCTCCGCCCGCTGGTAGTGGATCACCCGGCCGTCCTTCTCGAACGAATCCTCGGACACGTCCACCAGCCCGGCGCGGGCGAGCGCGCCCAGCACCTCCTCGAAGTCGCGGCGGTCGAGGGTCACCACGCCGCCGTCGGCGCAACGTTTGAAGAGCTGGCCGGTGGACAGGCTGTCGCGCTCCTTGAGCACCCCGAGGGCGCGATCCGCCGCCGTCTGCTCCTCGAGGGTGGGGGAGCGAAAGCGGGTGGCCAGCACCTCGTCGGGAGCACAGACGTCGCACCCGCCGCACGGCTCTCCGGAGTCCTCGCGGTCACCAAAGTGATTGACCATCGCCAACATCCGGCAACCGTGACCCTGGGCGAAGCGGGTGATGCCTTCGAGCTGGGCCATCTTGTGGTCCTTCTGCATGCGGTAGGGAGACTTCCAGCCTTCACCGCCGCGGGCCGCCACCTCGACCCCGCCCTCCTGAAACACCCGGGCGCCGTCGTGGATCCAGAGCTGCTCGAGGGCGCGGCCGAAGACCTCTTCTTCTAGAGCCACCTTGGCGCGCACCGCTTCGAGCGGCACGGGGTCTTCGGGCAACGCGCGGTAGAGGCGTTCGAGCAGCTCCGGCTCCGGGTAGCTCTTGCCGTGGAAGAACTCGTGGGTGCGGCGGTCGGCCCAGGACCACAGCAGCACCGCGCGCGACGGCTCCCCGTCGCGCCCGGCACGGCCGATCTCCTGGTAGTAGCCCTCCAGGCTGCCCGGCAGCGCGGTGTGGATCACCGTCCGGATGTCCGGCTTGTCGATTCCCATGCCAAAGGCGATGGTGGCGACGATGACCTCGAGCTCACCGCTCAGGAAGGCGGCCTGGATCCGGTCCCGATCGGGGCCGGGCATGCCGGCGTGGTAGCCGGCGGCGGGAAAGAGCGCCGACAGCTCCTCGCCCAACTCGTCGGACTCGCGGCGGGTGGGGGAGTAGACGATGGCGGGGCGGCGCCCGGCGTCGTCCAGCACGTTGCGCACGATGGCGCGGCGGGTCGAGGGCTTGGCCTCGACCACCTCGACGGCGATGTTGTCGCGCCGGAAGCCGTGGATAAACCGCTGCGCCTCCGACATGCCGAGCTGGGCGGCGATGTCGTCCTGCACCGGCGGCGTCGCCGTGGCGGTGAGGGCGATCACCGGTGCAGGCAGCAGCTTGGGGATGTGCTGGCCCAGCATCCGGTAGTCGGGGCGGAAGTCATGGCCCCAGTGGGAGATGCAGTGGGCCTCGTCGACCGCGATCAGACACGGCTTGCGCTTGGCCAGCATGTCCGGAAAACCGGGGACCGAGAGCCGCTCGGGGGCGATGAAGAGAAAGTCGAGGCGGCCGTCGAGGTAGTCTCGGCACACCCCTCGGGACGCCAGCCGGTCGCGGCCCGAGTGGATGCGCTCGGCGGCGAGCCCGAGCTCCTGGAGCTTGGCCACCTGGTCTTCCATCAGCGCGATGAGCGGGGAGACCACAAGTGTGGTGCCACCCCGGGCGATGCCCGGAAGCTGGTAGCAAAGCGATTTGCCGGCACCGGTGGGCATGACCAGCAGCGCGTGCTCGCCGCGGGCCACCTCGCGGCAAACGTGCTCCTGGAACGGGCGGAAGACCTCATGCCGAAAGACCTCGCGGAGCAGCGTAGGGATGCGCTCGACGGCCTCGGAGGGAGGCACCGGAGACGCTTGCGAGGTCGGGGAATCGGTCACGGGCGGGATGATACCGCGACCGCGAGACCCCCAACGAGCCACGTACCCGTCCTCGATGTAGCCGTAGCGGTGGGCGAAGATCCCGACGTAGACTTCCGCCCCGTCGAGCTTGGCGAGGCTGCCCTCGGTGGCGCCCGCGCCCATCGCCTCGAAGTCCTCCATGGCCACGACGAGAAGGTCGAGCTGACGGCAGACGTCCATCGTGGCGTCGCGGTACTCCCCGAGATCCAGCCCGGTAGAGCTGATGAAGACCTTCGGATCGCCCATCAAAAACCTCGGAATAGGATCCGACCCGACACGCGCCTCGGAGCGGCTCGGTCGGGCCGCAATCTCCGGTGGTAGCATGTTCGGGCAGATCCGGGCAGATCCCTGGCTGACTCTTCTCGGACTGGCATGACTCGAGCTTGGCCGCCGAGGAGCTCTCATGGGGTGGGAAGACGTCTGGGGAAGGGAGCTCGAGCGGGCACAGCGGGGTGGGAAGCTGCCGGCCGAGCTCGCCGAGCAGGCGCTCGAGGAAGACCTGGCGCAGGAAACCCCCAATCACAAGCTGTTGCGTCTGGCGACGATCTACACGCTGTCTCCGTTCGCGACACGGCATCGGCGACTGCTGCTCGATTTCCTCGCCTCGACCCGGCGCGATCACATGGCCGGGGAGACCGGCACCAGCACCTACGCCATCTTCTGGGAGCTCGGCATGGCCCGTATCGCCCTCACGGCCTGGGAGGCGGGCGACACGGTGGTTTCCCGGCGGGCGCTTCTGTGGTGGCAAGAGCATCGGGCGATGCTGTGGTGGATGTCGGTGCCGCCCGCTCACGGAGTGCCCAACACCCGACACGGTGGGCAGGCGGACGTCCCGATCGCGCGCGACGTCGTGGGAGTGGGGGTCCGGCACAACCAGGTGTGGCGCCTGGAGGTGGGGATCGTGCTGCGCCTCCTCTGCGGACTGGACACCCGCTGGGACCGCGGCCAGGTCGAGCGTGCCGCCGCCCGATGGCATCTGAACACCGCCAACATTCGGCTGGTGGCCGAGATGGCGGAAGAGAGGCTCTTGCCAATCGACGCGGAGAGTCTCGACGATCAGGCTCTGGCCCCGCTGCTGCCCAACGTATCTCGGTCGATCCACATCGAACGGTGGGGAAACGGCTTCCGCGCCTGGGCCCCGGAGCTCGCGGGGGTGGGGCCCGCCCAGACGGCGGTGCGGGTTCAGAGTGGAAAGCTCCAGGTGGACCGGCCACCGCGGGACGCCCACCGGCGTCCCCGGCAGGAAGGGGATTCTCCTTGGAGATTGCAGGAGATGCCGGCACCCCCGCCCCGGGAAGAGAAGGGGGTCCTCCGAGGATCGATGGAGCCGTGGAAGCCGCCGCGGTCCCGGAGGGTGGTCGGGTAGCTCCCAGGACCTCGTCCCCCGGGAACGGTGCCGCCTCCAGGTTGTCGTCTGCACAAGGCCAGCCGACCAGGCCGGCGAAGCGCTCAAAGGAGAGCCAGATCGACAACGGCTCGCCGTCCAGCCGTACCACCTAGGACGGAGAACGGAATCGGCGACTCTACGTTCGGGCATGATGGGGAGCACCCTCCATCGATCGTCCCGTGTCAGCGGCTTGCTGCCCGGCCTCTACGCACGACCGGACGGCAGCATTTCGTCCCGCGCTTCGCGGGCCGCGCCCTCAGCTTGACGAAAGTGACTTTTTGGTGTATGGTTGTCGGCGTAATTGTAGGTCCTGCAAGAGTTTAGCTCATGATAGCGAGTCTAGGGACCTACCCCTCACGCGCAACCGGCCCAGGTCTTGTGTCTTCCGAGGTGCGAGCCCGCCGGAGTTTTGCCCGGAGCCCAGCGGCCGGATTTCGACGCGATCCCGACACGTGACCACCCACCGAGAAACCCAAGCAATCGGTATTCCAAGAATCAGCACCCAAGGGAGGGCGCACGGTGAATTTTGAAGAGGGTCAGCAGGTGGTGTATCCCAACCATGGCGTCGGCCTGATCGAGAAGATCGAGCAGGGCGAGATCGACGGCATGGAGCAGGTGTACTACCACTTGCGGCTCCTGTCCAACAACTCGAAGGTGATGGTGCCCGAGGGCAATCTCGATCTGGTCGGTCTCCGGCCGCTCGAGAGCAAGAAGAAAATCGATAAGATCCTCGAGATTCTCGGGGACGGCGACATCGACACTTACAAGGACTGGAAGGGCCGTTACAAGCAGAATCTGGACAAGATGAAGACCGGCCAGCTCCGCGAGGTGTCCGAGGTGCTCAAGAATCTGCGCCTGGTGAGCCAGCGCAAGAGCCTGTCCTTCCGGGAGAAGAAGATGTACGAGCGCGCCAAGTACTTCATCGTCAGTGAGGTGGCGCAGGTCAAGGAGATCCCGGAGCGCAAAGCCGAGGCGCTGATCGAGATGGCCCTCGAGGAGAGCCTCGAGAAGCGCGAAGCGGAAAAGAAGGAAGCGCAGAAAAAGGCGAGCTGATTTCGACTGACCTCGAAGAACCGTCCACCGAGGAGAGAGCATGGCTGACAGATGTGTGGCTCTCGGGTGTCTGCTCGGCCTCGTAGCGCTGATCGCGGGTGCCGTCCCGGCGTCGGCCCAATCCGGGCTGCCGCCGGTGGACCGGCCGCAAGCGGTGCAGCCGCCCCCGGCCTACGAGGAGCCCGAGCCCGACCCGGGCGCCGCTGTGCGTCGGGATCTGCTGAGCCGGGCCTCGACCCCGTCGCTCCAGACGGAGATGGCGCTCCAGCGCAAGCTTCTGGCGGAGGACCTCCTCGGCTACAGCGACCTGCGGGACGGCGAGCGTCAGCGATGGCGGCAGGTGGACGATCTCAAGACGGAGATCGACATCGCCCTCGCCGACGAGGCGCTGCTGCGCCAGCCCGACGCCCTGCTCACCGTCCGGCTGACCGAGAGACGTCTGGAGAGCGCGGTGGGGGAGGCCGAGAGCGCCACCGTCCGCGCGCGCGAGCTGCGGCGGCAGATCGTCGAGCGGGTGCGCAAGATCCACCTCCTCGCGCGCGAGCTGAGACGCCTGTCTCCGGTGGAGGAGCAAACCACCGACCCGCTGACCGGCCGCTGGGAGATCACCTCGCGGCCGGACCTGGTCACCGGGATCTTCGACGTGGTGCTCGACGGCACCCAGGTATCGGGCCGCTACCGCCTGTCCAACGGTCACCGGGGCTCGCTGCGAGGCCGCTTCACCGGCCGAAATCTGCATCTCGAACGAGTGGACCGCGAGCGCGGCTTCGACGCGGTCTTCGACGGCAGCCTCGACGTGGAGGAGGAGAAGATCACCGGTTTCTGGCGTCCGACCGATCTCTCGGGCGGCGCGCCGGGGGGAGGGGACTGGTGGGCCGAACGGCCGGACGCTGAGGAAGGCGCGCCGGAGGATGTGTTGAACGAGCCCGAAGAGCCCACGGAGTCAACCGAAGAGCCGGGAGCCGCCCTGTAGGCGTTCCCCTGAGGAGGAAAGTCTCTTGAGTCAATATCGTGATCATCTTCTGTTTCTGGCCGCCGGAGTCCTGATCGGCTTCGTGCTGGCCTATCTCGCTTTCGAGGAGATCGGCTCCGACCAGCCCGCCCGCCGCGAGCCGGGACAGGTCGAGGCCTCGGCCGCTCCCCCCAGCGGCGGCATTCCCGGCCCCGCGCCCCAGGCCAACCCCGGGTCCGGCAACCTTGGATCCAACGTGGGCACCGCTTTCACCCAGGAGCAGGTGCAACAGCTCCGGGCCTACGTCGAGCAGAACCCGGACGACGCCGGTGCGGTCCTGCAACTGGCCAACATGAACTTCGACATCCGAAACTGGCCGCGGGCGGCGGAGCTCTACGAGCGACGCATTGCGCTGCAACCCGGCGAGGCGGACGTGGTCTCCGATCTGGGGATCTGCTACCGCGAGATGGGGGAGCCCGTCAAGGCTCTGGAGAGCTTCGACCGAGCGCAGGAGATCGATCCCCAACACTGGGAGTCCCGCTTCAACGAGGTCGTGGTGCTGGCGATCGACCTGCAGCGCTTCGACGACGCGGTGGCGGTTCTCGACGAGCTTCGGGTCATCCGGCCGGGCAACCAGGACGTCGAGCGCCTCGCCGCCGAGGTGGAGAAGCGGCGCAACGCGGCGTGACCGGCCGTAGCGTGACCGGATCGCAGAAAGTGAACGCAGCTCTTGACCCGCTTCTTGGTTCTCCTGCTCCTGGCCCTGGTCCTCGGCCTCGCCATCGACCGATCCCTGAGCCGGCTGGCGACCAGACTGCGCGGGGGCTCGCAGCACCGAGCCCCCGGATCGCCGACCGCGATCACCGAGACCCTCGTCCGCTGTGAGCGTTGTGGCGTCCATGTGCCCCGCAAGCGGGTGGTCCGAGACGCCCGCGGCCGGACCTTCTGCTCCGAGCGCTGCCGCCAGGGATGAGCTCTCTCCCCGATTCACCGGCGAATGCCGCCGACCCGGCCGACACCGACCCGGCCGACACCGACCCGGCCGACGCTTCCGGTAGCCTGCCCAGCCACGCCCCCGACCACGCCCGGGTGGCGGTACCGGCACCGCTACCCGAGCTCCTCACCTACGCCGTCCCCGCGCCCCTCGACGCCACCGCCCGTCCCGGCGCCCGGGTGCGCGTCCCGCTGGGCCGCCGCAAGGTGGTGGGCGTGGTGGTGGAACGCACCGCCGAGACCCCCGAAGGCTTCGAGCTGCGGCCGCTGGAGTCGGTGCTCGATGCCGAGCCGGTGCTGCCCCCGGAGCTGCTCGAGCTCGGCGCTTTCATCGCCGACTACTACCTGGCGCCTCCCGGCGAGGTCTTTCGCTCGATGCTCCCCGGCCACCTGCCGCCGTGGGGGGACCGCAAGGTCTGGCTCACCTCCGCCGGTGCCATCGCCCGCCCACGGACCGAGACCGAGGCCGCCGTCGTCGAAGCGCTCACCGAAGCGGGGCGGCTGCCTCTCTCCGAGCTCCACCGGCATTTGAGCGGCACTCTCGACGACACCCGGCTCCGCGAGCTTCCGCAAGCGGTCGACCGTCTGCTGCGGGACGGCCGGCTGGCCTCCGGCGACTCCCGGCGCTCCACCGGCGTCCGCTACCTGGCCGCCGTAGAACGCGCGCCCGGCGACCTGGAGGCCCAGCTCGAAGCCGCCGGCCGCTCGCAGCAAGGCCGCGCCCTGCTCGAGCTGCTCGCCGCCCTCGGCCGGCCGGCGCTGATCTCCGAGATCACCGACCGCGTCGGCTGTGGCGACGGCGTGGTGCGCCGGCTGATCAAGCTCGGCCTCCTGCGCCGCTTCACCCAGGTCGAGCGCCTCAGTCTCGAACGCCACCGCATGGGGGCCGCGGGGGAGGAGCCCGCCCTCATCACCCTGCGCCCCGATCAGCAGAAGGCCGCAGACGCCTTTGCCGAGGCGCTCGAATCCCGCGAGTTCCGCGCCTTTCTGCTCGCCGGGGTCACCGGCTCGGGCAAGACCGAGGTCTACCTGCGCGCCGCCGACCGGGCGTTGGAGCAGGGCCGCGCGGTGATCCTGCTGGTGCCGGAGATCTCCCTCGTGCCGGCCCTGGCGCGCGATCTGCGCCAGCGTTTCGGCGGCGACCTCGCCATCCTCCACTCGGGGCTTTCCGCCGGCGAGCGCAGCCAGGAGTGGGAGCGCATCCGGCTGGGGGAGGCCCGCGTTGTGCTCGGGCCGCGCTCCGCCGTCTTCGCACCGGTCGACGATCTGGGGTTGATCGTCATCGACGAGGAGCAGGACGCCTCGTACAAACAGGACTCCACTCCCCGCTACCACGGCCGCGACATCGCCCTGGTACGCGGCCGCACCGCGGGCGCCACCGTGGTCACCGTCTCCGCCACCCCCAGCCTGGAGAGCCGGCTCAACGTCGAGCGCGGCAAGCTCACCGGACTGGAGCTCACCGAGCGCGTGGGCTCCGGCGTGCTGCCCGAGGGCATCCTGGTGGATCTGCGCGAGGAGAACCTCCGGCGTCGGCCCGGCGAGGTACATTTCTCCGAGACCCTGATGGGGGAGCTCGACCGCACCTTTGGGGCTGGTGACCAGGTGATTCTGCTGCGCAACCGGCGGGGCTACTCGCCGGTGCTCCTGTGCCGCGCCTGCGGCGAGGACCACCGTTGCGACGACTGCGGGCTGCCGCGCACGCTCCACCGGCGGGAGGGCTGGCTGCTGTGTCACTACTGCGGCGGCAAGCGGCCGGTTCCGCGCACCTGCGAGGGCTGCGGCGAGGCGGCGCTGGAGCCCATCGGCGCCGGCACCGAGCGGGTGGAGGAGACCTTTCAGAGCCTCTATCCGGACGTCACCGTCGACGTTCTCGATCGCGACACCGCGCGCAAGCCCGGGGGTCTGGCGGCGATCCTCGAGCGCTTTTCCCGCGGCGAGACCCAGGCTCTCATCGGCACCCAGATGGTCGCCAAGGGCCACCACTTTCCGCGCGTCGCCCTCGCCGCGATGCTGTCTGCGGACACCTATCTAGGCTTTCCCGACTTCCGCGCGGTGGAGAAGACCTACAACCTGCTGGTCCAGCTCGCCGGCCGCGCCGGCCGCGGCGAGGCTCCGGGACGTGTGGTGGTGCAGACCTTTCACCCCGACCACTACGCCATCCAGGCCGCGCTCCAGCACGACGACGACGCCTTCGTCACCGAGGAAATGCGCTTCCGGCGGATCTTCCACTATCCGCCGTACACCCGCATGGTCCAGCTCCTGGTGCGGCACAAGAACCGCGGCAAGGCCGAGACCGCGATGCGCGACCTCGCCCGCGCCATCCACGATCACCCGCTGTCCCGCGAGGTCCGCGTCGCCGGGCCCGCGCCCGCCCCACTGGAGCGTCTCCAGGACAGCTGGCGCTTCCAGCTCCTGCTACGCCACGTCTCGGCCGCCCACCTCAAGAAGCTGCTCCAGGCGGTGCTGCCGGACAAACCGGGGGTGGATCTGATCGTGGATGTGGATCCGCTGGATTTGATGTAGGCGGGTGAGGGCGAGCCCCCGCTCGGGGATGCATCCCCGAGCTTCTGAACGACGCCCCGCTGGGGCTGGCGGAGTCGGACGCCGAGGGCATTCCCGGAGTAGGAACCGAAGGAAAGCTCCGAAGGAGCGATGTTACACAGCGCCGGGATTTATCCCGGCGCGGCGGTGCGGCTCTATATATACTCCCCGGGTCCCCCGACCCCTGATTGCCCATTCTTCCGGCGAGGACCCGTGAGCGAGCCAGCCACCCACGAGGCCCCTACGAGCGAGACCTCTTCGCATCCCCTCGACGACGACGCGCGTCGGGTGCAGCGGCTCCACGACGTCACCCACGAGATCGAGCTGCTGATCTCGGGTGTCGTGCTCTTCGGCCTGCTCCAGATTCCCGGCCGTCTCGACGCCTGGTTCGACGTTCTGGAGCTGCGGGTCGACGGTTCCCTTTGGATGGTGACTTTCCTGGCCTGGTATTACGTCAAGTTGATTCTCTACACCCTGATCTTCTTCTTCGGTCTCCACCTTGTCAGCCGCGCCTACTGGGTCGGTCTGGTGGGTCTGGATTCGGTCTTTCCGAATGGCATCCGCTGGGATCGTCTGGGCTTCGGTCCCCAGACCCTGCGCGTGCACCGCTCCCGCCTACGGCCCTTGCCCACCCTGGCGCGGCGGGCGGATGCGGTGTGCTCGACCCTCTTCTCCTTCGCCTTCTGGATCGTCTTGGTGTTTCTGGTCTCAGTGGTGGTCGGAGCCTTGTCGGGTCTCATCGCGGCCGTCGTGCGTCTATGGTTTCTTCCCGAGACCGAGCCGCTGGCCATCTGGATGACGGTGCTGGGGATCTTCGTCCTCTTCAACGTCCTGCCGGCGGCGCTCGACAAGCTCTTCGGCAAGCGCCTGGATCCGGAGAGCCGGCCCGCGCGCGCGCTCCGCAGCCTGGTGCGGTGGAGCACTCGCGGCGTCGGAGGGGACCTCTTCCTACCGATCCAGCTCACCCTGTTCAGTAACATCTCCAAGCGGGTGATCTGGCCGCTCTACCTGGGCGTATTCCTGATGCTCGTCATCGTGTTCCTCGGCGGCGAGCTCTCCCGTTCGGGCACTTTTATCGTCTCGCCGTCGGCCCTCTTGCCGGATCGCCCCGGCGTCCGCTCGGTCGACGCCCGGTACTACGCCGACACCCGTGCCCCCGGCCCCGCCGGCTCGACGGCGCCGTTCATCCAGTCGGAGATCGTCGAGGGTCCCTACGTCCGGCTGGAGGTGCCGCTCGTGGCTCGCCGGCACACTGAGCGGATGGTCGCGCTGTGCTCGGAGGTCGATCCTGTCGGCGGACAGGGCCTGATCCGCTCGCGCACCCGCAACGAGCCGCCGGACCCGGAAGCCCTGGATCGCGTGTTGTCCTGTCTCGGTGGGCTCTGGAGGGTGAGCCTCGACGGCGCGCCCCTCGAGCCGGAGTGGGATTTCCGCTCGATCCCAGGCCAGGGCGTCACCGCGGTGGTCACCTACCTGCCCACCGCCGGCCTCGAGCCCGGCGCGCACGTGCTGGCGCTCGAAGAGCTGCCGATGTCCGAGATCGAGGGGGAGGAGGACGAGAGGACTCGCCGGCACTTCATTCGGTTTCGGCGGTAGGGGCTCGGCGAGCCGGAGCCGCACCCCCGCCAGGCATTGAAATTCCCGGCTACGTCATGGCACGATCCGGGAGGGGCCGGGGGCCCAGCACCCCAGGTCGGTCGCGCGAAGCTGGAGAGTAGGGGCGGAGCTCGCCTCCGCCCGGGAGGGGGAAAGGCGTCACGTGGGGTGCGACCCCAGCCGATACCGTGCCCGCCTCGGAAGGGACGTGGGGGAGCCGTCCCCATTCATGGGGACAAGAGGTCGTAGCCGGGCGTTTCAACGCCTGGCGGGAGTGGACATCCCCAAATAGATTCCGTACAGACCTCTTCCGCACGGTGCACAAGGCCAATGTACGCCGTACAGTGGCATTCCGTACGGTGCAGAACCCCTCTGTACGCTGTACGGTGGGCTTCGACACGGTGCAGAAAGCCACGGTACGCGGTGCTTCGGGCTTGCGCACGGTGCGGAGCATCACCGTACGACTTCCTTTCCCGATTTTCCCGCGGCAACGGCTGGACTCTGGCTGCCGTCGCCGATCCGGGCTTACTCCGCGGCCTCACGCTTCCAGAGGCCGGAATCCCTCGCCCCGCACGTCGCGGGCGGCGACGATGACCACGAAGGCCTGGGGATCGCAGTCGTAGACCAGGGCTCGCAGCTTCTCCGCCTGCCGGCCCTGGATGACGCACAGCAGAACCGAGTGCTCCTGGCCGCTGTACATGCCCTCGGCGCGGATTCGTGTGACGCCACGGTCCAGGTCCTCCAACAACGTCTTGCCGATCGCCTCCGCCTTGTTGGAGATGATCCACGCGAGGTGCTTGCCACCGCTGAAGGTGGGTTTCAAGGCGCCGAAGTCCACCTCCAGGGCCTCGCGGCCGACAGCGCGCAGACGCGCCAGCAGCCGCAGCGCGGAGCGGGGGGTTTTGCCGAGGACCTCCGCGTCGGTCTCGCGCAACCCGACGGTGAAGAGGCCGAGAGCCAGGAGCCCGGCGTTGAACAGCAGCCAGGTGCCGAGGATCAACCAGCCGGGGAGGGCGCCGACGGCGGATCGCTGCACCAGCTCGCCGAGGCTCGAGGCCGTGTCGGGATGGGTCGAGACCTTGATCAGCCAACTGCCCGCCAGGATGAGAAAGAGGATGGCATAGGTCCGGCGGTAGCGCCGTCCGAGGGCTTCCAGCAGCGAGATGGGGAAGCGCGGGGCGCACAGAGAGTGGACCAGACGCTGCTCCCAGTCCGACTCGCGCTGGCTGCCGGGGCGCAGGAGGTTGGCGAAGAAGTGGGTCTCCATCAGGCGCACCCGGTGGGTCCACAGCTCGTAGTAGCGGTAGCGTCGGGCCTCGATGAAGAGAAACACCAGCACCAGCAGCGAGATCGCCAGCAGCACGAGATGGGACTCGGAGCCCGCGGAGCCGCCGAAGGCGAAGGTGAGCGCCGCGGCGGTGGTCACCACCGCCCAGTTGGTAGTGGCGTCGAGACGGGTGCGCCAGATGTTCGAGCGGCCGAGCTCGCCGCGGTAGAAGTGGACCATCGCATTGGTCAGCTCGGCACCCGTGGGGACGTGGTCGCCGATGCGCACCCGGCCCTTCGCGTCGACGTCCGGGGAGCCGAGGTCCGGGGAGCCGGTGCCCGGAGCGGGAGAGGGATCCATGGAGCCGAACGCTAGCACGGTCCGGCGGGAGCCCGTTCGTTGACCCTCCCGGCCCCCTCTGCTAGCGTGCTTTGCTCATGGCCACCCCCGCCACAGGCTCCGGCGCTACGTCGGCTACGGCTTCTGCGACAGCCTCCTTCGAGGAGCCCCTCCTCGAGCTGCGCCAGCGGATCGACGAGCTGGCCGACTACCCGCCCGGCGACGGCCGGGACAAGGAGCTGGAGAAGCTGCGCAAGGAGCTGCGCAAGAAGACCGCGGAGGTCTATGCCGGTCTCGACCGTTGGCAAAAGACCCTGGTAGCGCGGCACCCGGAGCGCCCCTACGCCCTCGACTACATCGACACGCTGATGGAGGACTGGGTGGAGCTGCACGGCGACCGGCGTTTCGCCGACGACCCGGCGCTGGTGGCCGGTTTCGCCCGCTTCCGGGGCCGCTCCTTGGCGGTCATCGGCCATCAGAAGGGGCGCGACACCAAGGAGCGCATCCACCGCAACTTCGGCCAGGCACGGCCGGAGGGCTACCGCAAGGCGCTGCGGGTGATGAAGCTGGCGGAGAAGTACGGCCGGCCCGTGGTCACCCTCGTCGACACCGCCGGCGCCTATCCGGGGGTCGGCGCCGAGGAGCGCGGCCAGGCCGAGTCCATCGCCCGCAACCTGTTGGAGATGGCGCGGCTGCGGGTGCCCATCGTCGTCACCATCACCGGCGAGGGAGGCAGCGGCGGTGCCCTGGCGCTGGGGGTCGGTGACCGCGTCTACATGCTCCAATACGCCACCTACTCGGTGATCTCGCCGGAAGGGTGCGCGGCGATCCTGTGGAAGGACCAGGCGCAAAAGGCCGTCGCCGCCGAGGCGCTCAAGCTGACCGCTCCGGATCTGCTGGAGCTGGGGGCGATCGACGGCATCGTCCCGGAGCCGGTGGGCGGTGCCCACGCCGACCCCGGCGAGGCGTGCCGGCGGGTGGGGGAGACCCTCGACGCGGCGCTGACGGAGCTCGAGGCGCTGGAGCCGGACGAGCTGCTCGCGGCGCGCTACGAGCGGTTCCGCCGGCTCGGAAGCTTCGAGGAACGGTGAGCTGGCGCCGCGCCGAGGTACCCGACAGCGCCGCCGTCCTCGAAGCCGGCGGTGTCTCGCCCCGGCTGGCTCCGCTGCTGGCCCGGCGCGGGGTGACCGACCCCGAGGCCGCGGAGCGCTTTCTCCATCCCGCACCCGAGCACCTCCACGACCCGTTCGAGCTGGCCGGCTTGGCCGAAGCCGTCGAGCGTCTGCTCGCCGCCCGTGAGCGGGGCGAGCGGGTGGCCGTGGTGGGCGACTACGACGTCGACGGCGTCAGCGCCACGGCGATGCTGACGGCGGTGTTCACGGCGGTCGGCCTCGACAGCGAGGCGATCCTGCCGCACCGTCTCAAGGACGGCTACGGCTTCCAGCCGGTACACGTCGAGCGAGCGCGCGAGGCCGGCTGCTCGGTGATCCTCACCGCCGACTGCGGCACCACGGCGGTCACGGCGGTCACGGCGGCGCAGGAGGCGGGGATGGACGTGGTGATCACCGACCACCACCTGCCCGGCGAGACGCCGCTGCCGGAGGGAACGATCCAGATCAATCCCAAGCAGGAGGGCTGCAACTACCCGTTCCAGGAGCTGGCCGCCGTGGGGTTGGCGCTCAAGCTGTCGCTCGGGCTGTTGCACAAGGCCGGCCGCCCGGCGCCGCTGGAGTCGCTGCTGCGCATGGCCTGTCTGGGCACCATCGCCGATCTGGTGCCGCTGGTGGACGAGAACCGGGCGATCGCCGCGCTCGGGCTGCGCGAGCTGGCGAGCACGCCGTCGGTCGGCTTGCAGGCGCTGTTCCGCCGCTCCGGTCTGCGCGGACCGTTCACCGCCACCGACGTGGGGTTTCGCATCGGACCGCGGATCAACGCCGCCGGACGGCTGGACGACGCGCACGCGGCGCTCGAGCTGCTGCTGACCCGCGATCCCCGGCGGGCCGAAAGCCTGGCGGCGGACCTCGACCGCTGGAACCGCGAGCGCCAGGACGAGGAGCAACGGGTGGTCGAGGAGGCCCGCGAGCGGCTCGAGGCCGAGCGCCGGCGAGACGGGCTGCCGGCCATCGCGGTGCTGTGGAACGAGGGCTGGCACCGCGGGGTGGTGGGCATCGCCGCCGGCCGCATCGCCCGCGACCTCCACCGGCCGGCGCTGCTGCTGGCGGTGGAGGGGGACGCCGCCACCGGCTCGGGGCGTAGCATCTCGGGGATCGACCTGCACGGCTTTCTGCATCCCTGGAAGAAGCGGTTGCAACGCTTTGGCGGCCACACCCAGGCGGTGGGGCTGAGCGCGGATCTCGACGAGCTGCCCAAGCTGGCGGAGGAGTGGCGCGAGGCCGCCGCGGCGTGGCCGGAGGAGCTGCTCACCCGCCGATTCGAATGGGAGCTGGAGGTGCCGCCTTCGGCGATCGGGCCGGCGCTGCTCGAGGAGCTGACGCTGCTCGAGCCGCACGGCATGGGAAATCGGCGACCTCTGCTCAAGATCGGGCCGCTCGAGCTGACCGGACCACCGCGGCTGTTTGGCAAGGGGCACCTTTCCGGCACGGCGCGGGGTACGGACGGCGCCCAGGTGCGGCTCCTGGGCTGGCGCTGGGCGGAACGCGAGGATCACCTCGCGGGAGCCTTCGAGGCGCTGGGCTACGTCGAACGGGATACGTATCGCGGCGGCGAGGTCCTGCGGTTGGTGGACGTGCAGCCGGCAGCATCGGGGTTGGATGCAAAAAAGGCGCCGGGACCGTAGAATCGGGAGCCCATGGCGACACGACGCGCCCGCCGACCCTACCGATGGCTGCGCCGCGGCCTCCTCCTCGTCCTGATCCTGGTGGTCTTCGGGCTGGGGTTTCTCTACTGGTTCGGCCGGTTGGAGCGCCAGCCGCCCCCCAAGCGCGGAGCCCCGCTGGGCTCTGAGTCGACGGTGGCCGGGGTCGAGGTCACCACCGTCGGCCAGGGCTTCGAGTACACCCACTACGACGAAGGCCGCAAGCGCTTCACGCTGCGCGCGCTGCGCACCGTCGAGGACCGTGAGGAGACGGTCTTCCTCGAAGGCGTGGACATGCTGGTCTTCGAGGAGGACGGCCGCAACTACGAGCTGTCGGCGGACCACGCACGCTTCAACCGAGAGCGCCACGAAGCGCTGCTCGAAGGCGACGTCCGACTGAGCGGCAGCGAAGGTGTGACCCTGGTCACGGAGGCGTTGGAGCTGTCCCAGCGCGGCCGGCTGCTGACCAGCCGGCAGGAGGCCGAGATCTTCTACGCCGAGACCTACCGCGCCGTCGGCGACCGGCTCCGGGTCCACGTGCCGGAGGATCTCTTCATCCTCACCGGCAACGTCCAGGTCGACAACCTGCCGGGCAAGGGGGAGCCGTTCTCGCTGCGCAGCCGCCGGCTCCAGCTCGAGCGCCGGCGACAGTTGCTGCGCGCCGACGGCGGGGTGGTGATCACCCGCCCCGACGGCCGCATCGAGGCCCAGAGCATCAACGCCTTTCTGACCAACGACCTGTCGACCGTGCGCTTTCTCCGTGCCCGCTGGGACGTGGTGGGGTATGCGATGTTGCCGGGACGGCTGGCCGAGGGCGAGGTGGGGCCGCCGCCCGCCACCCGCGTGGACTTTTCCGGCCGCAGCCTGGCGGCGCTGCTGCGACCGGACGAAGACGGTCGGTTCCCCGAGGAGGAGGAGGAGGGCGGAGACGCGGGAGACGGAGCGACGGCGCGGGCGCGCGAAGACCCGGGCCGGAGGGAGCCGCCGGTCAAGACCCGCGACCGCGTCCTGTCCGAGAGCCTGGCGCCGGAGACCGCGGAGCTCGAGGGCACTCCCACCGATCCGGCGACCCTGCGCACCGAGGATGCCGGCGGCCGGGCGCGGCGGATCACCGCCGGCTATCTCTCCAGCAAGCTGCAACCGGACGGCAGCCAGAGGGTTCTGGCCTTCGGCGACCCGGTGCTGACCGAAGGCGAGGGGCCCGGGGCACGGATCGTCCGCGGCGGCCGCGGGCGGGCGGTGGTCCGGCCCGACGGCAGCTTTGGCGAGGCGCGGATGAGCGAAGGGGTGGACTATCGGGACGGCGAGCTGGAGATCCGGGGCGAGCAGGGGAGGTTCGATCTGGCGGCGGGGGAGGGGACCTTCTTCGGCGTCGGCTCGGAGGAGCTGGAGGCACCGCGGATCGAGGACCTCGACACCCTGCCGCCGGGGATGGAGCCACGGGATCCGGTGACCACCGTGACCGTGCGTAGCCCGCGGGCCGACCTGGAAGCGCCGACCGTGAGCTATCAGGAGAAGGACGGCATCGTCCACGCGCGGGGCGGCGTGTCGACGGTGCTGCACGAGGGCTTCTCGCTGCTCGGCGCGGCGGAGACGGCCCCCGCCGGAGGCCCGCTGGGAGGCGGTGCTCCCCTCGAGCCGGTGCGGGTGGAGAGCGGCGAGGCGTTCTTCCGCGAGCAGCCGCGGGGCGCGCTCTTCCGCGGCGAGGTGCGCGCCTGGCAGATGGACCGGGTGATTCTGGCCGAGTGGCTGCGCGCCGACCAGGACGCCGGCAGCGGCCGGCGGAAGGTGAGCGCTGGGGGTGGGGTCCGCACCGTCGCCACCCCGAAGCCCACCGTCGCGCGGCCGGATCCGGTGCCGCTGACCGTGACGGCGGAGAAGATGACCTATCTGGCCGACGACGCAGACGGCGTGGAGCCGGGCGGGGAGGGCGAGCTGATCTACGAGGGCGGCGTCAAGGCGCAGGACCAGGGCCGCGAGATCGCCTGCGAGCGGCTGGCCGTCCGTCTGGGCGAGGACGGCGAGACGGAACGGCTGGTGGCGACCGAGAAGGTGCGGCTCGACGATCCGGCGGCCGGCAAGAAGGCGCGGGCTGAGCGGGCGGTGTGGCTGCCGGAGGGACGGCCCGGCGGCGGCCGGGTGGCGTTGTTCGGCACGCCGGCGGTGGTCACCGACGGCCGCGGCGGCGAGGTCAAGGCACCGGAGCTGACCTACGAGCTGGGAACCGGCCGCGTCCGGGCCGGCGTCGAGCTGCCCCAGGCAGCGATGTCGCCAGCGTTGCCTCCGGCGGCGAGAGGGGAGCCATGAGCGGGATGGTGGAAGGCGGTAGGACGGAGCGGGACGAGAGCGTGCGCGCGAAACGGGGTGACACGGTGCTGGGTGACACGGTGCTGGGTGACACCGTGATGAGTGACACGGTGCTGGGCGGTCCGGCGGCATGGGACGGCGAGGCCGGGGATCGCGGGCCCCGGCCCGGCACCGAGCGACGGCGGGCGGGCGAGCCGCGGGTGCTGCGCACCGAAGGGCTGCGCAAGGTCTACCGCGGGCGCGCGGTGGTCGACGACGTCTCGATCGCCGTCCACCCCGGCGAGGTGGTCGGGCTGCTGGGTCCCAACGGCGCCGGCAAGACCACCACCTTCTACATGGTCGTAGGGCTGACGCCGCCCGACAAGGGACGCGTCTACCTGGGCGACGAGGAGATCACCGAGCTCCCCATGTACCTGCGCGCCCAGCGGGGCATCAGCTACCTGCCGCAGGAGCCGTCGGTGTTTCGCAAGATGAGCGTCGAGGACAATCTGCGCTCGATCTTCGAGACCCTGGACCTCTCCCACGCGGAGCAGGAACGGCGGATCGATCAGCTCATCGAGGAGCTCGGACTGATCAAGGTGCGCAAGAGCCCGGGGTACGCGCTGTCCGGAGGCGAGCGGCGCCGGGTGGAGATCGCGCGGGCGCTGGTCATCGAGCCTTGGTATATCCTTTTGGACGAGCCCTTCGCCGGGATCGACCCCATCGCGGTGCTCGACATCCAGGGGATCATCCGGCATCTCAAGAGCATGGGAATCGGAATCCTGATCACGGACCATAACGTACGGGAAACATTGAAAATAACCGACCACGCCTATATCATCAACGAAGGAGGCATCCTGCGGGCAGGCGCCCCCGACGAGCTGTCATCCGACGCCCAGGTGCGACGCATCTATCTGGGTGAGGATTTCAGCCTCTGAGGCTCCACTCCCCAAGGCCCAAGATCGGACCCGTCATGGCTCTAGAGCAGAAGCTGTCGCTCAAGCTGTCCCAAAAGCTGGTGATGACCCCGTCGCTGCAGCAGGCGATCAAGCTGCTGCAGATGACCCGCATGGAGCTGGAAACGGTGGTCACCCAGGAGCTGGTCGAGAACCCCACTCTCGAAGAGCTGAGCGAGGTGCGCGACGAGCAGGCGGAGCGGGAGCAGGAGCGCGACGAGCGCGATCTGGCGGAGGAGGAGAAGAAGGAGGACGAGCTGGACCACGAGGAGTCGATGGAGGACATCGACCTCGAAGACTACTTCGGCGACTACTACGAGGGCTCGACCTATCCCTCGATGCGCGAGCACAAGGAAGGGCCGCCGATCGAGAACACCCTGTCCGAAGCGCCGGATCTCTACGACCACCTCCGGTGGCAGCTCCACATGGCGGACGTGCCGGATCTGTTGCGGGAGATCGCCGAGGTGATCATCGGCAACCTCGACCCCGACGGCTTTCTCAGCGCCTCGGTGGAGGAGATCCGCCAGATGGGCGCCGACCATCACTCGGGAAACGGCGCCGGGAGCGACCGCTACCCCGAGCGCTACGTCCATGCCGCCCTGGCCCTGGTCCGCAGCCTGGATCCCCCCGGCGTCGGCTGCCGCAATCTGCAGGAGAGCCTGCTGCACCAGATCGAGGTTCGGGAGTGGGTCGAGCAGGAGGAACGCGAGGAGCAGGAGGAGGGCTGGCGGCTGCTGGAGCTCGCCGAAGGCGAGATCGCGGTCAAGGCCGCGCCGCCGAGCCCCGGGGATCCCGAGGACCGCGGCGATCCGCCGGAGGAGTCCCGGGACGCCGCGATCGAACAGGCGGCAGGCGGGGACGACCCGGACGCCGACGAGGAGACCGGGGAGATCGAGGTGTCACCGCCACCGGAGCGGATGCCCTCGGATCCGCTGCGCGCGCTCGCCTGGCGTATGCTCGCCGAGCACTGGGACCTCTTTCTGCGCCGTCAGTTTCTGGCCATCGCCAAAAAGCTCGGCGTCCCTCTCCACGACCTGGAGCCGGCGGTGGAGCTGATCAAGTCTCTGGAGACCCGCCCCGGCCGCGGCTTCAACACCGAGCGCACCCACTACGTCGAGCCCGACGTCTACGTCAAGAAGATCAGCGGCGAGTACGTGATCCAGGTCAACGACGACGGCATGCCCCGGCTGCGCATCAGCCGCGCCTACCGCCGGATGCTCCAACGGATGAAGGCCGAGGGCCGGCAATCCGACGCCCAACAGTTCATCAAGGACAAGATCCGCTCGGCGGTGTGGCTGATCAAGAGCCTCGACCAGCGGCAACGCACGATTTACAAGGTGGCCAACTCGATCGTCGCCCAGCAGAGGGAATTCCTCGAGCACGGGATCGACCGCCTGCGCCCGATGGTTCTGCGCGACGTCGCCGAGGACATCCAGATGCACGAGTCCACGGTCAGCCGAGTGGTGTCCAACAAGTACATCCATACCCCGCGGGGTTTGTTTCCCATGAAGTTCTTCTTCCACAGCGGCATCGATCGGGACTACGGGGACAACATCTCCTCCCTGACGGTCAAGCGGAAGATCGAGGGTCTGATCGAAGAGGAGGATCCCAAGAAGCCTCTCTCCGACAGCGCCCTGATGAAGATCCTCAACCGCGAAGGCATCCAGATCGCACGCCGTACGGTGGCCAAGTACCGGGACGAGCTCGGAATTCCTTCGTCCACCGACCGGAAGCAGATCTTCTGACCCTTCCGAAGGAGTCGCACCGATCATGAACATCGAATACGTGGGCCGTGGCTATTCTCTGGACGACCGGATTCGCGGCATCATCGAGGAGAAGCTGGACAAGCTCGACAGGTTCCTCGAGGAGCCGGTCGAGATCCGGGTCACCCTGGAAGTGGAGAAGCATCGTCAGATCTCGGAAATCCACGTGTCCCACAAGCTCGGGGTGCTGCAGGCGAGGGAGGAGGCGGAGGACATGTACGACGCCTTCAACGCCGCCCTGTCCAAGGCGGAGAAACAGGCGCGGCGCTCGCGCAAGAAGCTGACCGACCGCAAACGCCGGGCGGAGCCGGCGCACCAGGCGCTCCAGCACTGGGCGGTGGACGTGGTCGAGGCGGCCAGCCTGCGCTCCGGCGGTGACGGGCGACCGCGGGTGATCCGCTCCAGCCAGATCCGCATCAAGCCGATGAGCATCGACGAAGCGGCGTTGGAGCTGGAGGACTCGAAACACGATTTCGTGGTCTTCCGCGACGCGTCCACCGACAAGGTCAACGTCCTCTACAAGCGCAAGGACGACAACTACGGCCTCATCGCCCCGGAGCTCTGAAAAACTTTGCCTTCCCTCGCCGAGCTCACCCGCCCGGAGCTGGTGTTTCCCGATCTTCCGGGCTCCGACAGCCCGACCGTGCTCAAGGCCCTCTCGGACCGTGTGGCACCCTACGTCCCCGGCGCCGGCGCCGACCGCCTGTACCGCAAGCTGCTGGAGCGCGAGGAGCTGGGCTCCACCGGCATCGGCTCCGGGGTCGCCATACCCCACTGCAAGATGGAGAAGCTCGAGCGGACCGTGCTCGCGGTGGCGGTGGTCCGCCAGGGCATCGACTTCCAGGCGATGGACAACCAACCCGTGCGGCTGTTCTTCCTCCTCATCTCCCCCCACAAAGCTCCCGCGGACCATCTCCAGGCGCTGGCCAACATCTCCCGCTGGGTCAAGAACGGCCACCACGTCGAGCAGATCCTCGGCACCCTGAGCCGGGAGAAGATCTTCGATCTGCTGGGGCAGGAGGGCTGAGCTTGCCCCAGCCCACCGGAGCGCCGCCGCAGGCCCACGTCGAGGTGGGCGAGCTGCTCGGCAGCGCGCTCGCCGAGCTCGAGATGCGCCCGCTGTGCGCGACCGACCGGCTGGACAACCGCATCACCCATCCGCGGGTGCAGAAACCGGGGCTGGCTTTCGCCGGCTACTACGACTACATCAAGCGCGGCCGGGTCCAGATCATCGGCGAGAGTGAGATCGCCTATCTCCGGACCCTGCCGGCGGAGGAACGCCGGGAGCGCTTCGAGCACATCACGGCGTTGCCGGTTCCGGTGTTCGTCGTCACCAAGGGCCTCGAGCCGCTGCCCGAGTTTCTCCAGCTCTGTCAGGAACGGGACCGTCCCGTGCTGTCCTCCACCGCGCTGTCGTCGACGGTGATCAAGAGCATCAGTTGGTTCCTCGAAGACCACCTCGTGCCCTCGACCCACCTCCACGGCGTTTTGCTCGAGATCTACGGCATCGGCGTGCTGCTCATCGGTCAGAGCGGGGTGGGCAAGAGCGAGTCCGCCCTCGATCTGATCACCCGTGGCCACAGTCTGGTGGCCGACGACCGGGTGACCGTCAAGCGCTATCCCAACGACGAGCTGATCGGCTTCTGCGAAGAGCCCCTGCGCCACCACATGGAGCTGCGCGGGCTCGGAATCATCAACGTCCAGGACCTGTTCGGCCTCGCCGCCGTGCGCGAGCGCAAGAGCATCGAGCTGGTGGTCGAGCTCGAGCAGTGGCACGAGGACAAGGCGTACGACCGGCTGGGTCTCGACGAGACCCTGTACGAGATCTTGGGCGTGCCCTGTCCCTACGTCCGGATGCCGGTGGCGTTGGGCCGCAACCTCGCCATCCTGGTCGAGATCGCTGCCCGCAACCACGTGCTCAAGCTGCAGGGGCACCACTCGGCCCGCGAGCTGGCGCGGCGCCTCGAGCAGGAGCTGGAGAGCAAAGCACGACCCCCGAGCCGCGACCGCCCGCGGCGGGAGCGGCGCCGGGACGAACGGAGGGAGCCCCGACCGGACGCAAAGCACGAGGGGGTGCCCGATGGCGGCTCGAGAGTCGGATGAGCGCGGGCCCGAGGAGCTGCCGGGGGAGGATCCGACCCGGGCTCCGGACTCCGACGAGCGTCTCCGTCTGGTGCTGGTGACCGGGCTCTCGGGCTCCGGTAAGAGCTCCGTCGGCAACAGCCTCGAGGACCTCGGCTACTACACCGTCGACAACCTGCCGCTGCCGCTGCTGCGTACCTTCCTCGAGTCGCCGGGCGATCTGGTGCCCCAGCACCGGCGGATCGCCGTGGTCACCGACGTACGCGCCCCGGGGTTCCACCAGGAGCTTCCCAAGCTGGTCCGCGGGCTCGACCGCGAGCGCCTGGACGTCACCCTGCTGTTTCTCGAGGCCTCCGACGAAACCCTGGTACGACGTTTCTCCGAGACGCGGCGTCCCCATCCCCTGGCGCTGGATCGGCCGGTGATCGAGGGGATCCGCCGCGAGCGCGAGCTGCTGGCCGGGCTACGCGGGCTCGCCGACCGCGTCCTCGACACCGGGGAGTGGACCATCCACGACGTCCGCAACCAGATCTACCGGGCCTTCGCCGCCGAGCCCGCCGGTGGCCCGGACCCCCAGGGCGGCATGATCGTCTCCCTCACCAGCTTCGGGTTCAAGCACGGAATCCCCTACGGCACCGACATGCTGTTCGACGTGCGGTTTCTGCCCAACCCCTACTTCGTGCCGGAGCTCAAGGAGCAGACCGGCAAGGACGAAGGCGTCCGCACCTACCTCCATCGGGAGCCCACCTTCGTCGAGGTGGTGGCGAGCTTCCGCACCCTGCTGCTGGACCTCCTGCCCCGCTTCGCCGAGCAGGACCGCAGCTACCTGGCGGTGGCCATCGGCTGCACCGGCGGCCGTCACCGCTCGGTGGCCGTGTGCGAGGCGCTGCGGGACGAGCTGGCGGACGCCGGCTGGAGCGCCCAGGTGATCCACCGCGACCTGGAGCGCTGACCGCCGGCGGCCGACAGGCTCCAGGATCCCGAATTTCTCGGCAATCCTACGTCTTTCGGGAATTGCTTCCTGGGTTCCGCCGCGTTACCATCCCACGGGAGGTCTTGCAATCGTGGTAGGCACTCTGATCCTGACCCATGGTGGGCTGGCCCACGAGCTGCTGGCGGCAGCTCAGGTCATCGCCGGCGAGCTGCCGGCCTTCGAAGCCCTCAGCCTCGACTGGAACGACGGTCACGACGTGGCCCGGAGCAAGATCCTCGAAGCCCTCGCCCGGGTGGACCGCGGCGACGGGGTGATCATCCTCACCGACATGTACGGCGGAACTCCCTCCAACGTGGCGAAAGAGCTGGCCGAGCCGGACCGCATCGAGCTCGTGTGCGGCGTCAACCTGCCCATGGTGCTGCGGCTGGGCTGCCGCACCGGCGGCGGTTGCGACCGGATGGCCGTCGGCGAGCTCGCCACCTGGCTGGAAAGCAAAGGACGGCAGAGCGTGCGGCGCTGCGCTCTCGGAGCTCCCTGCGAGGGAAACGGAGCGGTGCCCCGATGATCGAGCGGGAGCTCGAGATCGTCAACCGCCTGGGTCTCCACGCCCGGGCGGCCGCGAAGCTGGTGCACACGGCCAGCCGCTTCGACAGCCAGGTCTGGCTGGTCAAGGACGGGGAAGAGATCGACGCCAAGAGCATTCTCGGCATCCTCCTGCTGGCGGCGGCCCAGGGAAGCTACGTCGCCGTCCGCTGCGACGGCGACGACGAAGCCGAGGCCCTGGCGGCGGTAGCCGAGCTGGTCGAAAACGGCTTCGACGAGGAAAGGGCCGCAAACAAGGCGGAAGATACGGTGGAGAGCACAGCCGACGGAGGAGGTACCTCGTGAGCTCGCTGCAGATGCAGGTGGTCGAGGGTCTGGGCGTCTCGCGCGGCGTCGGCGTCGGAAAGGCTGTGTGTCTCCGCAGTCGCGTAGGCGAGATCTACCGCTTCCCGCTACCGGCCTCGGAGGTCGAAGCCGAGATCGAGCGCTTCCACGAAGCCGTGCGGCGAAGCCAGGAAGACCTCCGGAAATTGCACCATGCCGTCAGCAGAGACATCGGCGACGATCTCGGTGCGATCTTCGAAGCCCATCTCCTGCTGGTCCAGGACGGAAGCCTGACCGACGGGGTGGTCGACCGCATCCGGGACGAGAAGGTCAACGCCGAGTGGGCCGTCTACCGCACCATCGAGGAGCTGTCGGAGCGTTTTTCTCGCATTGAGGACGAGTACTTGCGCGAACGCCACGAAGACCTTCGGGACGTCGGGCGTCACCTCATCCAGGCGCTCCAAGGCGTCTCCCACCACGAGCTGTCGGAGATCGAGGGCGACGTGGTGGTGGTCGCCGACGATCTCACGCCGGCGGAAGCGGTGCGGCTGGGACGGCAGAACGTGCGCGGCTTCGCGCTGGAGACCGGCGGTCGTACCTCCCACACGACGATCATCGCCCGTTCCCTCAACCTGCCTCTGGTCTGCGGTCTGGCGGGGGTCTCGGAGATGGTCACCGACGAGGATCCGGTGATCGTCGACGGGGAGAAGGGTCAGGTGATCCTCCACCCGTCGCGGGAGGCCCTGGATGGCTACCGCCGCCGCCGCCGGGATCTCGCCGAGGAGGAAGCGGCGGCCCTCGCCACCCGCGAGCTGGCCGCGGTGACCCGGGACGGCGTGGCGATCCAGCTCATGGCCAACATCGACCTCCCGGAGGAGATCGACGACGTCCGGCGCTTTGGCGCTGCCGGCATCGGTCTCTACCGCAGCGAGTTTCTCTACATCGAGCGGAGCCCGGATCTGCCTGACGAGGAAGACCACGTGGACACCTATCGGCGCCTGGTCGAGGCAGCGGCACCCCATCCGGCGGTGATCCGGACCTACGATCTGGGGGGCCGCAAGCTCGCCCGCGAGGTCATGGCCACGGAGGAGAGCAACCCGGTGCTGGGTCTGCGAGGCATCCGTCTCACCCTCGCCCGCAAGGATGTCTTCCGGACCCAGTTGCGGGCGATCTTCCGGGCCGCGCTGTTCGGCGATCTCCGCGTCATGCTCCCGCTGGTGAGCACCCTCGAAGAGGTGCGCAGCTTCCGCGCCTTCGCCGACGAGGTGTGCGACGAGCTGGAACGGGAGGGAGCTCCGTTCCAGAGGAACGTCAAGCTGGGGGTGATGATCGAGGTACCATCCGCGGCGCTGATCGCCGACCACCTGGCCCGCGAGGTCGATTTCTTCTCGATTGGCACCAACGATCTGATCCAGTATGCGATGGCGGTGGATCGCAACAACGAGCACGTGGCGAATCTCTACCAACCGCTGCACCCGGCCATCCTCCGCATGTTGCGCTCGGTGATCCTCGCCGCGGAGCAGGAGGGAATCGGCGTCAGCGTCTGCGGCGAGATGGCGGCGGATCCCCGCTACGCAGCGCTCCTGGTGGGTTTGGGGCTGCGCCGCCTGTCGGTGAGCCCGCGGGTCGTGCCCCTCATCAAGACCCGGCTGCGCGAGCTCTCGGTGCGCGACTTCGAAGATCTCGCGCTGTCCTGTCTGGACCTGGCGACCGCCGCGGACGTGGAAGAGCATCTCGAATCCGCCGGACAGAGCGTGCTGTCCGGGTGAGCCCGGCACCGATCCGGATCGGAAGACGATATGGACGGGAGGTCCGATGAACGCCTCTGACAACGACCCCGAGCTCCACACCGCCCCGCGCCGAGCACCGTCGCGGGTTCCGATCTTCCTCCTGACCCTCGGGTTGCTCGGGATCGGGTGCTCGGGAGGCTCGCGTCCTGACACCGGGGCGAGAGCCGCCTCCAAGGCCGCTTCCCGAGGGAAGCCCCCGGCCGCGACGCTGCCAGCGGCGATCCCGGCCGCCTCTGCGTCGTCGGAGACGGCCCCGGAGCCCCCGCCGACTCCCGTCCGGCCTCCGCGAGCGGGGGAGAGGAGCACGGCGGGGAAAGGCTCCGATCCGACCGTCCTCGAGATTCCTCCTCCGGGGGCGTCCTCGCGCGCCCGGCTGGCCGAGAAGGCGGCCCGAGACCATACGCTGACGGTCATCGACAACTCGGAAGCTCCCCGGGATGTCAGCCTCGCCGAGGCGGCCCACAAGGCCAAGGAGCAGCGGGGCACGGCTCCTGAGAGCAAGATCGTCATCACCAACGACAATCTCGCGGAGTACGCCACCGGACAGCTCACCCTCGCCACCCCGGCGAAGCCCCCGGCCGGCGATCCGTCCACCGCAGCAGAGAGCGAGGCTGGCGCCGCGCGGGATGAGGAGCAGTGGCGCCGGGAGACGCGGGAGCTGCGGCTCAAGCTCCGGCGGGCCTGGGAGGAGGCGGGGGCGCTCGATGAGCAGGTCGCGGGTCTTCGGCTGCGCTTCTACGCCGAGGACGACCCCTACGTGCGCGACAGCGAGATCAAGCCGGCCTGGGACCGCGCGCTCGACCGCCAGCGCCAGGCGGAGCTGGAGGTCAAAGCCTACCGCCGCGAGCTCCAAGAGCTTCTCGAGGAAGGCCGCCGTGCGGGCGCGCTTCCCGGGTGGCTGCGGGAGGGCATCGAGTACGAGCCGGAATTCGAGGACGAGCCGGCCTCTCAGCGGGAAGGGGCTCCGGAAGGCTTTGGCCGGCACGAGCCGGTCGAGCCCGAGCGAATGGAAAGCCCCAGCCGGCCCCCCGGTCGATAATCCCGGGCACGAGATCCACGAGCACGAGATCCACGAGCATAGAGGCATGAGTCATCGATCCGTAGAGTCCCCGCTCCCCGTCGTTCCTCGGTCGTCCCGCGTCGCGGGACCCGAGCGGCCCCGCCGTTTCTACATCGAGACCTGGGGCTGTCAGATGAACGAGCTCGACACGCAGCGCATGGCGGGGCAGCTCATGCAGGAGGGGATCCTGCCGACCCGCGACCCGGAGGAAGCGGACCTCGTGCTGCTCAACTCCTGCTCGGTGCGCGAAAAGGCGCAGAACAAGGCCTACTCCCGGCTGGGGGAGTACCGTCGGCTCAAAAAGGGCAATCGACGGTTGCGCATCGGCTTCTGCGGCTGCGTCGCCCAGCAGGAAGGGAAGAAAGCGCTGCAGCGTGTTCCGGACCTGGACTTCGTCCTCGGACCGGCGAGAGTGGGGGAGCTGCGACAGATTCTCGAGCGGGTCGACCGGGGCGAGCGGGTCCTGGCCACGGGCTTTCCCGAGAACCGGAGCTTCGAGCTCGACGCGGTGGCCCGCGACGGGCAGTTCAAGGGCATGGTGACCCTGATCGAGGGCTGCAACAAGAAGTGCACCTTCTGCATCGTCCCCACGACCCGCGGACCCGAGCGCAGCCGGCCGCTCGCGGAGGTGCTCCGTGAGGTGCGCCACCTGCTCGACTACGGTTTCGTCGAGATCGAGCTGCTGGGGCAGACGGTCAACCACTGGCGCGAGCCTGGAGGGTCCGAGGACTTCGCCGATCTTCTCGACCGGGTGGCCTCGCTGCCCGGGTTACTCCGGCTGCGTTTTGTCACCTCGTATCCGCGCGATTTCACGCCCCGGATGGTCGAGCAGGTGGGCCGTCACGACAACATCTGCTCCTACCTGCACCTGCCGGTCCAGGCGGGCTCCAACCGCGTCTTGCGCCGCATGGGCCGCGGCTACGAGGTCGAGGGCTATCGCGAGCTGGTCACTCAGCTTCGCGAGGCCCGGCCGGATCTGGCGCTGTCCACCGATCTCATCGTCGGCTTTCCCGGAGAGACCGACGAGGACTTCGAGCAGACGCTCCGGCTGGTCGAGGAGATGCGTTTCAGCCAGGTCTTCGCGTTCAAGTACTCGGTGCGCCCGGGTACCGCGGCCCCGCGTCTCGACGGCCATGTCGATCCCGAGGTCGCGAGCCGCCGCCTCCAACGGCTCTTCGAGCTCCAGCAGGGGATCCAGCGCGACCTCAACGAAAGCCTCGTGGGCACGTCGCAGGAAGTCCTGGTCACCGGCTGGGGAAAGAAGGCAGGGGAGCAGACCGGGCGAACCTCCTGCCATCGCATCGTGCACTTCGCCACGGCGGCCCGCCCCGCGGCGCTGGGCGAGCTCGTGCAGGTGGAAATCTCCGAGGCGCTTTGCCACAGCTTGCGAGGCCGTCAGCCCGACGTGGGCCTCGCTCCGGAGTCGGAATCCATGGGCTCACCGGAGCTCGCTGCGGACCCTTCGTCGGACCGCTCGTCCGACCGCTCGCTCCTGCCGGTCCTCTGACCGCATTTCGTCCCCTGCAAGACCTCATCGCCGCAAACGCCCCGGGGATGGTGTCCGGCACCCCGCGGCCTTCAGGACGAGCTTCGGGACAACTTGACGGCCCCTCTGTGGAGACTCACAATAGGAGACATGTCGGATACGCCGGAAGCATCGGAGGCACCCGAAGAGCTGCGGATGAGCATCAAAGGTCTGATGCTCGACCCGTCCTCGAACGTTCCCATCGTCATCCTCAAGCAGGAGGACAGTCAGATCTTCTTGCCGATCTGGATCGGAGTGTTCGAGGCCAACGCCATCGCGCTGCGGATCGAGGAGGTCGAGACGCCGCGTCCGATGACCCATGACCTGCTCCACCGGACCCTCGAGACCCTGGAGGCCCACATCGAGAAGATCGTCATCTCCGACCTCCGGGACAACACGTTCTACGCGCTGATCCATCTGCAGCAGAACGGTCGGGTGCTCCAGATCGACGCTCGTCCGAGCGACGCCATCGCCCTCGCGGTCCGCGCCGAGGCACCCATCTTCGTGACCAAGCCGGTCCTGGACAAGGCCCAGGCGGTGGATCTGGCGAGCCAGGCGACCGACGAGGAAAAGCTTCGCAAGTGGCTCGAGGAGGTCAGCCCGGAGGATCTGGGGAAGTATGAGATGTGAGCCGGCTGGAGCGAGCCCAGCCGGAGTGAGCGCGACCGGGGCGAACGCGGTCGGATCGAACGCGACAGAGCCCGGCTCCCGATCGCTGCAATCCTCTGGAAAATCAAGTGATTCCGCTCATTGTCGGCGCGCCGACATCGAGTCTTCGGACCTTCGTGCTTCGTTCCGGATCCCAACCTGGATCTTGACCAGCCCACCGGCCGTACGTACACTTTGCTCCTTCTCATGATCATTGCCATCACCAACCAGAAAGGTGGGGTGGGGAAGACCACCACCGCCATCAACCTCGCCGCCGCGCTCTCCACCAAGGGGCTGAAGACCCTCCTGGTCGACCTCGATCCCCAGGCCAACAGCTCGATGTCCTTTCTGGACGCCCGTGCCATCGAGAAATCGATGTACGAGGTGCTCTCGGAGGAGGGGATCGACCTGCGACAGATCGTCCTGCCCGCGGAGAAGGAGAACGGGCTCGACGTCGCCCCGTCGTCGATCGCCCTCGCCAAGATCGAGTCGCAGCTCATCGGGGAGCTCGACAGTCACTACCGCCTCAAAGACAAGCTCGATCCGCTCCACCCGGAGTACGACTATGTCGTCATCGACACGCCGCCGACCCTCGGGATCATCACCGTCAACGCCCTGGTGGCCTCCACCCACGTGTTGATCCCGATCCAGTCGAGCTACTTCGCCCTCGAAGGCACGGACGATCTCCTGGAAACGATCGACAAGATCAAAGGCCGGGCCAATCCCCAGCTCCAGATCCTCGGTGCGCTGATCACCCTCTACGACAAGCGGACGCTCCTCTCCAAGGACATCCACGACCAGATCGACCGGGTGTTCGGCGACCGGGTATTCAAGACGGTCATCACCAAGAGCGTGCGGCTGGAGGAGAGCCCCGCCTACCGCGAGTCGATCTTCACCTTCGCGCCCCGATCCAGCGGAGCCTACGAGTACTACCGTCTTTCCGAGGAGGTGGTCAGCCGTGTCTAAGAAGCGGGGTCTCCCCGGCCAGGTCAAGATGCGTCACAGCAGCCACTTTGTCGAGGAGCTCTCCGCCCGCCACGAGACGCCGGTGGGGAAGATGATCCCGCTGTCCGCCATCGAGCCCGACCCCGGGCAACCCAGGCAAAGCATGGGGGATCTCGACGATCTGGTGGCGTCGATCCGCGACAAGGGCGTGCTCGAGCCGCTCCTGGTCCGTCCCCGTCAGGAGACCGAGGACGGCAAGGCGGTGTTCCGGATCATCTCCGGGGAGCGTCGCTACCGCGCCGCCCAGGAGGCCGGTCTCTTCGAGGTGCCGGCGATCGAGATGGAGGTCTCCGAGGAGGAAGCTCTGGAGATCGCGCTGGTGGAGAATCTCCAGCGCAAAGATCTGACGCCGTTCGAAGAGGCGGACGGCTATCGGGCGCTCGCGGACCGCTACGGCTACACCCACGAGGAGATCTCCAAGGCCATCGGCAAGTCCCGCACGGTGGTCACCGAAGCCCTGGCCTTGCTCCAGCTCCCACCCCGGGTCCGCGATGCGGTGCAGGCTCTGGGCATCCAGTCGAAGTCGCTGTTGCTCGAGGTGCTCAAGGTGGAGGACGAGAAGGAGATGCTGGAGCTTCTCGAGCAGGTGGCGAGCCAGGGGCTCAATCGGGATGACCTCCGCCGGCGGATGCGCCGGCCCAAGAAGGGCTCCAGCCGTCGCCGCCGCAAACCCTACGTCTTCAAGTTCCGCTCACCGGACAAGAGCTACAACCTGTCGCTGACGTTTCGTCAGACCGAGGTCGAAAAGCGGGACCTCATCCAGGCACTGGAAGAGATTCTCCAACAGCTTCGAGAGGATCGAGCCGCGACCGCCTGAATCCGAAGGCGCTGACGGATCGCGAGGGCCGGGCACCCGGGCTCCAACGGCTTGCCGCTCGCCGCAGGCGAACTGTCCCGGAAGACTTATTATGTAAACTTGTCTCTCTCGGCCACCGAATCGCCCCATCCTTCCCAGCGCGTATAATCTCCCCCGCCATGCTGCGCCGGCTCGACCGCTATATGATCCGCGAGATCCTGGGGCCCCTCGCCCTCGGCTTTCTGGTCTACACCTTCATCCTCCTCTTCCAGTTCCTCTTCAAGTCGGCGGAGATGATCATCCGGCGGGGGCTCCCGGTCTCGGTGGTCGGCAGGCTGTTGTCGATGACGGTGCCCAACATCGTCGTGCTCACCATTCCCATGGCGATGCTCTTCGGCATCCTCATCGCCGTCGGCCGGCTGTCCGCCGACAGCGAGCTCACCGCGCTCCGGTCGACCGGGATCAGCCTGCTGACCCTGTATCGGCCGATCCTGCTGGTCTCCGGTCTGCTGACGGCGCTCAATCTGGGGTTGATGCTCTACGCTCTTCCCTGGGGCAACCACGGCTTGCAACAGCTCCGCTTCGAGATCGCCACCCAGAGCATCGCTCAGCAGGTCCAACCCCGGGTCTTCTACGAGGACTGGGACGGCCTCGTGCTGTACGTTTTCGAGAAACCGCAGAACGACGATCGCTGGCACGGGGTATTTCTGGCGGAATCCCTCCCCTCCACCTTCGAGAACCAGGTGACGATCGCTCAATGGGGCCAGGTACGGGTCGATGAGGACGGCGAGACCGTCATCCTGGAGCTCGAGGACGCCGAGACCCACAAGGTCAACCTGCGGCAGCCGGAGAGCTACGAGATCACCCAGCACGAGCGTCTGGAGCGGGTGGTCGAAGACTCGTTCCTCACCCAGCAGCGGGAAAAGATGTCGGTGTCGAAGTCCTTGCGTGAGCTGACGCTCACCGAGCTCAGAGACCGTCTCGACAGCCCGACGCCGGAAGTGCGCAATCTCGCGCTGGTCGAGATCCACAAGAAGTTCTCGATCCCCTTCGCCTGCATCGTCTTCGGGTTGATCGCCCTGCCCCTGGGTTTCAACACCCGTCGCGGCGGCAAGGGCTCCGGATTCGCCATCTCGATCGGTGTGATCCTCCTCTACTACATCCTGATCAGCACCGGCGAGGAGGCGGCACGCTTCGACAAGATCCCGGCCTGGGCCGCCATGTGGCTTCCCAACCTCATTCTGGCCACTGCCGGCATCTTCCTCCTGGTGCGGAGAAACCGAGACAAGAGCCTGCTGCTGGCCCAAGCCGACCGTTGGCTCCGGGAGGATCTCTGGGGGCTGTTCCGCAAGCTGCACACCGGGCTCCAACAGCACCGCGGGCGCCAGCAGGAGCGCCGACGCAGACAAGCCCGATCCAAAGGACGGTGGCCTTTCCAGGTGCGGCTCCCCCGCCTGCGACTGCGCTTTCCGAACCTCCTGGACCGGTACGTCATGGGTACGTTCGGTCGCGTGTTCCTTCTCGCCCTCCTGGCGGGGGTCACGATCTATATCATAGCGGATTTGAGTGAGAACATCGACGAGATCCTTCGCAACGAGGTCCCCCGCCGCATCGTCTTCGACTACTACAAGTACCTGTCCCTACAGATCTTTTTCGAAGTGGCTCCGATCCTCGTACTGGTGACGACCTTGATCACCTTTAGCCTGTTGTCGAGAAGCAACGAGATCACGGCCGCCAAGGCGCTCGGCGTCAGCCTGTATCGGCTGGCATTTCCGGCGCTGGCGATGGCCGGGCTGGTGGTGATGTTGAGCCTCTACCTCCAGGCGGAGGTCCTCCCCGCGTCCAACCAGCGCGTGGCCCAGCTCCGCGACGAGATTCGCGGCCGCGAGACTCCCCGCACCTATCGGAGGGCGGACCGGCAATGGCTGGTCGGCGATGAGCGGTACATGTACAACTACCTCCATTTCGATCCACGCTCCGAGACGCTGCAACGGCTCCAGGTGTTCGAGTTCGACGACGAGTATCGGCTCCGGCGCCGTCTGTTCACCACCCAGGCCGAGTATCTGGGCGACGAGTCGGCTGGATCGAGCCCCTCCTCGAGCCGTCCTTCGAGTCGCCCTCGGTCCGCCGAGCTCGAGACCGGTGCCGAGGGGAATTGGAGGTTTTACCGTGGATGGATCCGTGCGTTCCACGGGACCGACCCGCCGTTCACCAGCTTCGACAGTGTCCGGATCGACTACCCGGAGACTCCCGAGTACTTCGATTCGGAGGTGCTCCCCCCCGAGCAGATGCGCTACGGTGAGCTCAAGAGATACATCGAGGATCTCAAGGAGAGCGGTCAGTCGGCATCGGAGCTGGAGGTACGGCTCCACAACAAGATCGCGTTCCCGGTGCTGTCTCTGGTGATGGCCCTCGTGGCCCTGCCCTTCGCCTTCCGGCTCGGACGCCAGGGAGCGCTCTACGGGATCGGGCTCTCCGTGGTGCTGGGCATCGTCTTCATGGGTGTCTTCGCCTTTTTCACAACCCTGGGAGAGGCGGGAGCGCTACCTCCCCTGGCGGCAGTCTGGGGACCGGGAGCCGTCTTCGGTCTGATGTCGCTCTATCTGTTTCTGGGCGTTCGAACCTGAGGATCCGAGCCCAGGGCTCGAGCGTGAGCCTGAGGGAGCGAGCCTGAGGGAGCGAGCCTGAAGGGGGCCCTCAAAAAGCCGAGCCGTCGTCGTCGAGCAAATCCTGATCGGGGTCGACGAGCTGATCGGACGCCATCAGCTCGCGGGTGAGCGAGGCCAGACAACGGGCGGAGACCTTGCTGATGCTGTTGGGGCTGTAACCCATCTTCTTGGCGATCTCGGGAGTGTCGTACCCCATCCGATAACGCATCCAGAGCATCGAACGGCAGCGGGAGGGAAGACGCGCGATCAAGGTCTCGAGATCCTTCCACAGATCCGCGCGCTCCTGGCGGGGAGCTTCCGGCTTGGCCACCCACTCCAGCACCGTGGCGTCGACGGCGTCATACAGCTTGCGCCGGCGATCGCGCCAGTAGACCAGGCACTTGTTGCGTAGCGTGCCCATCAGCCAAGCCTCCGGATCGCGCACCGTCTTCCAATGGTAGATCAGCGCGAGCAGGGCTTGCTGGAGGATGTCCTCGGTATCTTGCGGGGGTACCCGATAGCGGGCGAACAGAGATTTGAGCTTGGGGCGAACACGGACCAGGAAGTCCTCGAGGTAGGAGGGAGACTCCTTGGGTTCCTGCTGTTTGAGTGCCTTCATCAAAGCCCCGTCGGTAAAGGATCCGAGGTCAAAATATCAGCCCGGGGTCAGAGTGTCCAGAAAGCTCCGGGTGAGCTCTTCCGGTTCTCTGCCCTGCGGGCGATGTCGGCTACGACGAGGGGTGAAAGCGCAGGCTCGGATCGTTGCGCGCCTGCCGAAGGTATTGTTCGATTTCAGCCACGAGCTGGACGCTGACGGTCTCGCGCTCCACGGCCTTCTGGAAGACGATGAGGGCGGCGACGGCCTCGCGATGGACGTCGCGGGCCTTGAAGATCGGATAGAGCTCGCGCGCGAGCTCCTTGACCTCCGCGGTCTTGCCCTGCCGGAGGTAGAGACCGGCGAGCTCGAGCGAGACCTCCGCCGCCTCGTAACCGACCTCCGCTTCGAGGAAGTCTTCGCGGACCCTCTGGAACATCGACTCCGCCGAGGCGAGGTCTCCACGATCGGCCTTGATCCGGGCTTCGACCCAGTGCAGCCGCAGCAGATCCATCCGATTGCCGAACTTCTCATGCAGAGAGCGGACGTACGGGAGCTTTTCGAGCGCCTCCGGGATTCTGCCCATGTACGAGAGGCAGAAGAAGACGTTGTGCCAGGCGACGAGAAGCAGCCGCGGCTCGCGGTCGGGCGAGAGAAGCTCGATGCCCCCATACAGGAGCTGCAAAGCCACCTCGTCCCGGTCGGCGAGGCTCTGATACACCCCCTTGGTGATCATGGCCTTGCCGCGGAGATGGGAGTCCTCGAATCGCCGCGCGATACGAGCGACGTGGTCCAGAAGCGCGAAGGCCCGGTCATAGCGACCCTGCCGAGCGTAGAGCACCGCTTCGTTGAGGAGGATGTCGGCTCTCTCGATGGGATCCCCGGTGCCTTGCGCGAGAAGCTCCTTGGCCTGTTGGAAGGTCTGCTCGGATTCGCCGAAGTCACCGCGGATACGGTACAAGATGGCTACCAGACAGCGGGCTCGCGCCTGGAGATCCAGGATTCTGTGTCCGTACCGGTGGGGGTCGAGCTCCTGGCTCACCTGCCAGGCGAGCTCCCCGAGCTCGAAAGCCTCGACGGGATTGCGGGGAGCGAGCCGGCGCACCTCGGACAGAAGGAGGTGGGTCAGAGCCCACGTCTTGAAGTGAGACTCCGTCTCGAGCATCTGCTTGCGCTCTTTGGGGCTCATGGCCAGAAGGCGAGAGAGGTGGGCGGAAGCCTCCTGGGTCTCCTCGTCGAAGCTCCGAACCTCCTCCCGGTATCGACGCCGAGCCAGCTCCAGGGTGCGATCGTAATCCGGCGTCTGAGGGGTGTCGTGAGTCGAGAATCGCAGCCCTCTCCAGATAGTCTGAGCACAGCTTTCGCAGCGGCCGCCCAGAAGGTGATGCACGACACGCTTCCGCTCGTCGACAGGGGCTGCCCCCCGCAAGAAGCGATCGATCGCCTCCGTCGGCGGATGTGTCAGGGCACGATCTTGATCATCCATGACTGCTCCTCCACGTGCCGGTGCGAAAGTGTCTCCCCGGCACGGGTTTTGAGACCTGGTCCCAAGTCATCCTCGATACTCGATGTCACGCTCCCTCGACACACCACCGCTGACTCCCATCTCGCCCGCTCGCGGATCTAGCCATCTAGCCCACGGGATCGAGGTTTCCCCCAGCCTCTCCCTCTCCGATACCTCCCGCGCCCCCCTCGGGACTCGTCGTCGGGATCTCCCCCGTCGGCTCCGGGGTTCCCGTGGTGCCGGGCTCACACCCGGGCTCGACGCACATATTGCTCACCGAAGAGGGGCCGGCGATGCCGACGAGACCGGAGAGCCAATCCAGCACGGAGGTCATCCACACGGAGACGACGGTCGTCTCCTGCTGCATCTCCTGAGATGGGTCGAGAGGCTCCCGGGCGGCGGTCGAGCCTGGAGGGATCAGAAGGGCGGTGAGCAGCGAGCACAAGAGGAACGCGGCTCGTATCTTGGTTCGGTCAAACCTCATCGCATTTCCTCCCACAGCCAACAATCCGACAATGGTTGTCACAACGACGTTTCCTGTAGATATCGGTGCTCTGACCTAGCGGGAACGGGACATTGGCTCCTCCACCGCGGCTCTGTCCCGGAGCCCCCACGACCAAGGCCTCCGGTCGGCGATCGAGGAAGGATCCGGGCTTCAGGACCCGGCTCGAGGATCCGGCCTCAGTCTTCAATCTCGCAGAAACCGATCGAGACGAGCTGGCGAGTCAGACGAGCCAGACAGCGATTGGTGACTTTGCGGATGCTCGACGGACGGTAACCGAGCCGTTCGGCGACCTCGGAAGGGCCGAATCCGAGCCCGTAGCGCAACCGAAGCACCTCCTGGCACCGGCTCGGCAAGCCCGTGAGCACGCGTTCGAGGTCGTGACGGAGCGTCGCACGGTGTTGCGCGGGGCCTTCCGGTTTTGCGAGGAGCTCGAGGATCACCGAGTCGACGGCATCGTAGAGCTGGCTGCGCCGCTTGCGCCAGTAGATGACGCACCGGTTGCGGACGCTACCGAGGACCCAACCTTCGGGATTGTTGATCAGGTCCTGCTTGTAGACCAAGTCCAGCATGGTTTGCTGGACGATGTCGTCCGCGTCTTCGGGAGGAATCTGGTACCTCGCGAGAATCCGCCTCAACTTGGGCTGGACTCGCTCGAGGAGATCCTCGATAGTGGTTCCGGTTTCCCGGTCGTCCAAGACTGTCATGCGATGATCACTTAAAATTGGATGCGATCAGAGTATCATCGCCAACGGTCGATGTCTAGCGACCCTCCGGCCGCCGGACTCCTCGCGTTCTCGACGTCTACGGCACTTGGAAGACTCCACTCGCTTCTCCGGCGCTCCTTATGCGCTGTGTACGGCGGGTGGCTCTCCGGGGAGCCCGACGGCATCCCGCAGCTTCGCCGCCGACTCCGTCGTCTCCCAGACAAACTCTCCTTCATTGCGGCCAAAGTGTCCATAGCTGGCCGTTTTTCGGTAGATGGGTCTGCGTAAATTCAGGTGCTCGATGATGGCGCTGGGGGACAATTGGAACTGCGATCGGACCAGCTCCGCGATCCGATCCTCGGAGACGCGGCCGGTGCCGAAGGTGTTGATCAGCACCGAAACCGGCTCCGCGACCCCAATGGCGTACGCGAGCTGCACCTCGAGCCGATCCGCGATCCCCGCGGCCACCAGGCTCTTGGCGATGTGGCGAGCCATGTAGCTGGCGGAGCGGTCCACCTTGGTCGGGTCCTTGCCGGAGAACGCTCCGCCACCGTGGCTTCCCACCCCCCCATAGGTGTCGACGATGATCTTGCGCCCGGTGAGCCCACAGTCGCCCTGAGGACCGCCCACCACGAAACGTCCGGTGGGGTTGACGTGGTAGATGGTGTCGTCGGTCAGCAGCTCGTCGGGGATCACCGGTCGGACGATCTCTTCGATGACGCCTTCGCGGATCTCTGCGGATCCCGCTTCCGGGGCGTGCTGGGTCGACACCACCACGGTATGGATCCGGACCGGCCGTTGACCGTCGTACTCCACGGTCACCTGGCTCTTGCCGTCGGGACGCAGCCACGGCAGGATCCCCTCGCGGCGTGCCTCGGCCAGCCGGCGCGTCAGGGCGTGGGCGAGCGATATCGGCAGCGGCATCATCTCCGGGGTCTCTCGGCAGGCGAATCCGAACATCAAACCCTGGTCCCCGGCGCCGCCGCTGTCGACGCCGAGGGCGATGTCCGGCGACTGTGGATCGATGGCTGAGACCACTGCACAGGTGCTGGCTTCGAATCCGTACTCCGGCCGGTCGTACCCGATCTCCCGGATCGTTCGCCGGGCGACCGCGGAAAAATCCACCAGCGCTTTGGTGGTGATCTCGCCGGCGAGAAAGACCATTCCGGTCGTGACCAGCGTCTCACAGGCCACGCGCCCTTGCGTGTCCTGCCGCAGGACCTCGTCGAGAATAGCGTCGGAGATCTGATCGGCCACCTTGTCCGGATGGCCTTCAGTCACCGATTCGGAGGTGAACAGATGGGTCTTGCCTTCGGTCATGGGTTTCACACCTCTGGGTTTCGCGATCTCGGGAGCCCGCAGCGAGGCGGTCCGAGTCTGGGTTCAGCGTCGGCTCGGGGGCCGTCTAGGTCGTTCGAGGATCCCGTAGAACAAAGTGGATAGGGCATGGACGGTGGACAGGGAGGTGGCTCGCCGCCGGTTCTCCAGCCCACCGGTCAACGAGTTGATCATGCCACCCCGGCGCCGGGTTCCGGGAACGGCGCGGGGAATCTGGTCGGTGGCCAGCCCGGCGATCAACCGCTTGGGAAGCTGCACCGAGCCGCTCCCACCGACCGCCTCCCCGATGCGACCATGGATCACCGTCCAGCTCCGGACGAAGTACAGTGGGCCTTCTTCGAGCTCGGCGTAGTGTAGGCCGCCCTCGCTGGCGAGGTAGAAGTGGTAGCTGTCGCCGAGAGTCCGGGCGAGCTCCAGAACCCGCTTCCGGGCCCGCCCGATCGACTCCTCGTCGCTGACCGGCAGACCATGGGGATCGGGCTCCCCCTCCTGTGGAACCACCGCCACCGGTACCTCGCGATCGAATCCTTCGTGGAAGTAGCGCAAGAATCCGTCCCGGATCCCCAGCAGCTTGTCCGGAGTGGGATTGGCCACCGCGACCGCGATCCCGGTTTGGAGGCGCTGCCAGAAGTCCCTAAGATCTGGTGTCATGATCACGAGTCGTCAGAACACGAAAGTCAAGAATATTCGGCGACTTCGGCGATGTAAAGGCGAGCACGCCGTGCTCGAGGGCCCTCACCTGGTCGCCGAGGCGCTCGACGCCGGAGCCGTCCTCGAGGACGTGCTCGTAACTCCGGAGTTTCTCCGCCGACCGGAAGGACGGGAGCTGGCCCGACGCCTAGCCCATCCGCCGGTCGAGGTGGCGCCGGAGGTGCTGGCTTCGATCACCGATGCCGACTCGCCCCGCGGCGTCGTCGCGATCACGCCGCTGCCTCGCGACAATCTTCGCGCTCTCCCCCGGCGGACCGGCGCAGTCTACCTCTTTTTGGACGGCGTGCAGGATCCGGGCAACCTGGGAGCCCTGGCACGCACGGCGGAGGCTACCGGGGCTGCCGGCCTGGTGTTGGCTCCCGGGAGCGTCCACCCCAATCACCCTCGAGCGCTGCGCGCCTCGGCCGGCAGCCTGCTGCGCCTCCCCACCGTCCGGGAGGTGACCACCGCCGCCCTCGACCGTCACCTCGGTCCCCTCTCCCCCACCTGGGTGGCTCTGGTCGCTCACGGGGGTCGGAGTCTCTACGAGGATCCCCTTCCCGACGGCACTCTGGTCCTCACCCTGGGCGCCGAAGGCCCCGGGCTCTCCGCCGAGCTCGAGGCGCGGAGCACCTGCCGGATCACCGTTCCCCTGGAGACCCCGGTCGAGTCGCTCAACGTCACGGTGGCCGCGGCGGTCGTTCTGTTCGAGCTGCGCCGACAGTGTATCCTCGCCCTTGGGAAGCCCACGACACCCTCCACCCCTACAACTGCCGGGAGCACGGAGAACCCATGAAGATCGGCATCGGCTCGGACCACGCCGGCTACACCTACAAGGAAGCGATCAAGGACTTTCTCGGCCGGACCGGACACGAGGTGCAGGACTTCGGTACAGACTCCACCGAGTCGGTGGACTATCCGAGCTTCTGCCGGCCGGTGGCGGAGGCGGTCTCCGGTGGAGACTGTGAGCGGGGCATCGTCCTGGGCGGCTCGGGCAACGGCGAGGCGATGGTCGCCAACCGGGTCGCGGGGGTCCGTTGCGCGGTGTGCTGGAACGTCGAGTCCGCGCGCCTCGCACGCGCCCACAACGACGCCAACATGATCTCGCTGGGCGAACGGATGATGTCGCTCCGGGAGGCCCTGGACATCGTACGGATCTGGCTCGAGACGCCGTTTGACGGCGGCCGTCACGTGCGCCGCATCGAGCTGATCGACCTGCCCGGAGGCTCCCCGGCCGAATGAGCGCAGGGGGCCGAGCCGGGGTTGCGGGACTTGGGACCGGAAGGGGCGCCGGAGCTCCCCGGCTCCTGAGCCGCTGGGAGAGCGCTCTCCGGGAAGCGCTCGACGGGGCTCGTCTCCGTCGCCACGTCCCTCTCGCTCCCTTCACCACCTTTCGCATCGGAGGCCCCGCGGATCTCTACTACCCGGCGGCCGGGGTCGAAGATCTGGCGCGCGCGGTCTGCGCTGCCCGCGAGCTTGGGATTCCCTGGTTTCTGCTGGGTACCGGCGCCAACATTCTGGTTGGCGACCTGGGCTTCCGCGGGTTGGTGATCCACAATCGTGCCCGGCGCGTTCACCTCGACCCGGCGAAGCACCACCTCACGGCAGAGAGCGGCGCCGTGATGTGGCCGGACGTCCTCGAAGTGGCCGTCCGCCAGGGGCTCTCCGGGTTGGAGCACTACCCCGGCATCCCGTCGTCCGTGGGCGGCGCGTTGTGGCAGAACCTGCACTTTCTGTCGCCGCCTCCGGAACGGGAGCGGACCGTGTTCATCGAGGAGGTGTTGCTCTCGGCGGATCTGCTCACCGAGCAAGGCGAGCGCCGAACGGTCGGAGCGGACTATTTCCAGTTTGGCTACGACGACTCGATCCTCCACTATCGCCGGGACGTCGTGCTGACGGCCACCTTTCAGCTCGAGCCCGCAGATCCCCGTCGGCTGCGGGAGGTCATCGACGCCAACCTGGCCTGGCGGGCGAAGCGGCATCCCCCCCTCGCCAGCGAGCCCTCCGCCGGCTCGATCTTCCAGAAGATCGAAGGGATCGGAGCCGGACGCCTGATCGACGAATGCGGGCTCAAGGGCAGGACCGTCGGAGGGGCGATGGTCAGTCACCGGCACGCCAACATCCTCATCAACCGAGGGGGGGCCACGGCCCGTGACGTGCGGCGGCTGATCGATCACGTGCAGCGGGTGGTCGCTCGCGAGACTGGTTACAACCTGGAAGTCGAGATCTCGTTCGTCGGATGTTTCTCCGGCCGGGATGCTTCGCGTGCAAAGTGTGCGCAAGGAAAGACCCAAGGAAAGACCGGGGAAGAAGGGAGGGAAGCATGAATTTCGAAGGGCTACTGCGGAAGGAGTTCTACGGCAACGACCTGGAGCAATGGGGGGTCGCGCTGCTGATTCTCGTCGGCGCCGCGGTGCTCGGCAAGCTGCTCTACTGGTTCACCAGCACGGTGCTGCGCCGTTGGACGGCACGTACCAAGACCCGCCTCGACGACATCCTCATCGACATGATCGACGAGCCCATGGTGCTGGCAGCGACCCTCGCGGGCACCTGGCTCGGCCTCAAGCGCTTGACCTTTCCGGAAGCGGTGGATCGCTGGATCGACTACGCAGCCCAGGGTCTGATCGTCCTCGCCGTCACCTGGATGATCGCCCGGCTGCTCGACGCCATGTACCGCGAATATCTGGTACCGCTGGCGGAAAAAAGCGCTACCGATCTCGACGACCAGATCCTCCCCATTTTGCGGCGCAGCACCAAGATGGCGGTGTGGGCGCTGGGCGTGGTGGTCGCGCTCAACAACGCCGGCTACGAAATCGGTGCCGTGCTGGCCGGGCTCGGCATCGGGGGCCTGGCCCTCGCCATGGCGGCCCGGGACACGGTCGCCAACGTCTTTGGTGGCTTCACCATCTTCACCGACCGCCCCTTTACGATCAACGATCGGATCCGGATGTCCGGCTTCGACGGCACGGTCCAGGAGGTCGGCCTGCGCAGCACCCGCCTGCGCACCCTCGACGGCACGCTGGTGACCATTCCCAACTCCTCGTTCGGGGACAGCGCGGTGGAGAACGTCTCGGCGGAGCCGTCGCGGAAGGTGGTCTCGAATCTCGGTCTCACCTACGACACGACGCCGGTCCAGATGGAGGAGGCGATGGCGACCCTGCGGGCGATCGCCGACTCCCATCCGGGCGTGGAAGACGATGTCAAGGTCGCCTTCAACGCTTTTGGGGACTTTGCGATGAACCTGCTGTTCATCTACTACATCCGGAGCGGGGAGGACATTCTGCAAACCCAGACCGACGTCAACCTCGACATCTTGAGGAGCTTCATCGATCAGGGCCTGGACTTCGCCTTCCCCACCCAGACCATCCTCACCAAGGCCACGTGAGCCAGAACCCCGGCCCGGTTCGGGCCCGGTGTCGTGGCGGTCCCGCCCACTTGGGCGGGACCCGGCTCCCACCCGCTCAGATATCGAAACTTCCCCCTTTCCAGGACATCCTGGGTAGGAGGTGACATGGGGCGAGGGTGAGGGCCGGCTATCACCTCCCCCCACCGCCGGGAACCCTTCCTTCGCCCCGTGTCTCTCACTCTTCTGAAGGCCGGGCTCTCCGGCCGATGCTCTAATCGCCGATCGACCTTCGAACCGTATGTCGGGAGCTGCGATCCGTGTCCAACATTTCCAACACTCTGATCGACGAGTCGAAACCGAGCCGGTCCCGGCCACTCCATCCTGCCCGGGGACTCTCGCTGGCATGGGCTCTAACCCTGCTGATGATCCCGCTCGCGGGGCCTTGGCCGGCCTCCGCCCAGCCGGAGCGCGTGAGTCTCCGAGGGGTCATGGAGCGGGCCCGCGCCGACTCCCGCGAGGTCGCCGCCGCCGAGGCACGCCGGAACGCCAGCGGGGCTCGGCTCGACCAGGCCCGGGGTCATCGTCTTCCCACGGTCAAGCTGGAGGAAATCTGGCTCTACACCGACTCTCCCGCCGACGTGTTCGGCCTCCAGCTCAGCCAGGAGGCGTTCTCGTTTGCCGACTTCGTCGGCGGGGATCCCAACGATCCCGGGTTTCTCGACAACGCCCAGACCCGCCTGGAGATCTCGCTTCCGGTGTATGCCGGCGGTGAGATCGCCACGCGCATCGAGCAGGCCGAGCTCGGTGTCGCCGTCGCCGCCCGCCAGGCTGCCTGGACCGCTGACGAGGCGGCCCTCGCGGCCGCGGCCGCCTACATCCACCTGGCCCAGGCCCGCGAGCACGCGGCCCTGCTCGAGCGGTCGCTGGAAACCGTGAGGACCCATGCGGAGCGGGCCCGGAACTACGAGGCGCAGGGGATGTTGGTCGCCTCGGAGCGGCTGCGTGCCGAGGTCGAGGTCGCCCGGCTGGAAGATCTTCTGACCCAGGCCCGGGGCCGTGCCCGCGTGGCCGAGGCCGCCCTGTCCTTCCGTCTGTCGGCCCCACCCGGGAGCCGATGGGATCTCGAGCCGCTCGGCGAGCCGGCGCCCTTGGACGGGGACCTGAGCACCTGGCTGGCCGCGGTACCGGCTCGCTCCGATCTCGAAGCCGCCCGGCGGCAGGTGGCGGCCGCCGAGCTCGAAGCCCGGGTCGCACAGGCCGCACGCCGTCCGCGTGTCGGTCTCGCGGTCCGCGAGGACTTCTTCGATCAGTGGCCCGTCGGGGCCAGTGGCAGCAACACCTCGGTGGTTCTCCAGGGCAGCATCGCGCTCTTCTCCGGAGGTCGCCACAAGGCCGCCGCCGTCCAATCCCGGGCGGAAGCGGAGGCCGCGGCGCTGGACCTCGAGCGCTTCACCCAAGGTGCGGCCCTCGAGGTGAGGGACGCCTGGGAGACCGCCCGCGCCGCCCGCGAGCGGCACGCCACCGCCCGCCAGGCCCTCGCGGCCGCAGCCGAGGGCGAGCGCATCACCAAAGCCCGGTTCGAGAAAGGCGTCGTGCGCATGATCGATCTGCTGGACGCGACCAACTCCCATCGAGAGGCGGAGGCCCGTGAGCTGATGGCCCGTGCCGACGCCCACCTGGCGGAGCTGGAGCTTCGCCATCGCGCCGGCCAAACGCCCTGAGACGGAGGAGGAGACCCCCCATGAGCGCATTCCCGATCCCCCATCCCCCCCCGCCGCGAGGGCGTCGACGCTCCCGCCGCGAGGCCGAGCCACCCGTGGTCTCTGCCACCGTCTCTCTCGCCGTCTCCCCCACGGTCCCCAGACTCTTGCTGGTGCTGGCGGCTCTCGCTCTGCCGGGTGTCTTCGCCGGCTGTGGGAACGGACACGGGGGGACCGACGGCCCCGCTGCGGACCCTCCGGTCGTCGAGGCCCGACTCGGGTCCGCCCGACGCACCGAGCTCCCCCGTCGCGTCGAGATCCAGGGGACCGTGAAAGCGGACCGGACCTCCGCCATATCGACTCGCGTGATGGCCCAGATCACCGCCGTTCACGTCTCCGCCGGTGACCCCGTGCGGCGCGGCCAGATCCTGCTCGAAATCGATCCCCAGGCGGCAGGTGGTCAGCTCGCGCAGGCCCGGGGCGGGCTTGCGCAGGCGCGGGCACAGCTCGCCCTCGCCGAGCGCAATTTCCGTCGCTTCGAGGAGCTGGCGAAGACCCGGGCCGCCTCGGAGCTGGAGCTCGACCAGGCCCGGACGCAGTACGAGCAAACCCAGGGGGCGGTCGAGCAGGCGGAAGGTGCGGTGACCGCCGCCGCGGCGGTGGCCGCCGATTCCACCGTCCGCGCTCCGTTCTCCGGGCAGGTGGTCCGCCGGCTGGTGGAAGTGGGAGACCTCGCCGCCCCCGGTCGACCTCTGCTCGTGCTCCAGACCGGCGGCCCCCGACGGCTGGTGCTGCCGGTTCCCGAATCGGTCGTCTCCCGGAGCGACCTGCGGGTCGGCGACGAGGTGCCGCTCGAGATCGGCGTACGCCCGGATCTGGGGACGGTTTTGGGGGTCGTGAAGGAGATGACTCCCGGCGCCGATCCCCTGTCGCACTCGTTCCGGGTCGAGGTGGGCTTGCCCCCGAGCCTGGACGGCAACAGCGCCAGACCCCTTGCCACCGGTATCGCCGGCCGGGCCTGGCTCCCGGGGGGTACCCGCTCCGCGGTCACCGCACCCCGAGACGCCATCCTGCACCGGGGCGGGATGTCACTGGTGGTGGTGCGTGCCGGAGACGGCACCGCACGCACGCGGGTGGTGACACTGGGGCTCTCCGAGGGTGAGCGGGTCGAGGTGCTGTCGGGGCTGGACGGCGGCGAGACGGTGCTCCGCGGTCTCGCGACGATCCCCCCCAGCGGTGCCGTGGTGGAAGAGATCCGCGGCGCCGGGGAGGAAGCCTCCGCAGCGTCCGGAGACGAGCCGCCGCAGATCGAGACCCGGCCCGGGGAGGGAGGCACGTGATGCGTAACACTCCGCACGACGCGGCGCAGAGCCCGAAGCGCACCGAGCACCCCCCGCTCGGCGCTTCCGGCCGGATCGCCCGCGCTTTCCTGGGCTCGAAGCTGACGCCGTTGCTGGTGGTGGCCTCGTTGCTGCTGGGCGCCTTTGCGGTGCTGGTCACCCCGCGCGAGGAGGAGCCTCAGATCGAGGTGCCGATGATCGACGTCTTCGCCGGCTTCCCCGGCGCCACCGCGGAGGAGGTCGAGCGGAGGGTGACCTCGCCGCTGGAGCGCGCCCTCTACGAGATCGAGAACGTCGAGTACGTCTACTCCACGTCGCAGCCCTCCGGCGCCCTGATCATCGTCCGCTTCCTGGTCGGCAGCGACGCCGACGAGGCGGTGGTCCGGGCCCAGGCCAAGGTGGCGGAGGTGGCACCCACGCTCCCTGCGGGAGCCACACCGCCGACCGTGGTGCCCCGCTCGATCGACGACGTGCCGGTGCTCGCCTACACCCTGTGGTCCGAGGATCCGGCCACCACCCCGCTCCAGCTCCGCACCGTCGCGCTGGAGCTCAAGACCGAGCTCGCCCGCCATCCCCGGGTCGCCCGCGTCCTCGTGCTCGGGGGCGGTCGACGGGAGGTGCTGATCACCCTCGACCGTGCCCGTCTCGCCGCCCACCACGTGTCGGTCCTCCAGGTCCACCAGGCGCTGGCCGGTCTCAACTGGCGTCTGCCCGCCGGATCCTTTGCCCGGGCCAACCTCGAGACCACGGTCGAGGTGGGCAGCTTTTTCCGCTCCGCCGACGAGGTGGAACGGGCGGTCGTCGGGGTCTACGGGGGGCGGCCCGTCTACCTCGCCGACGTCGCCACGGTGGTCGACGGACCCGGCGAGCCCTCGCAGTACGTCTGGCTGATGTCCGGAGCCGCCGGCGGGGACAAAGACCTGCCGGGTTCCCTCGACCGCACGGCCCTGACGGTGGCGGTGGCCAAGAAACCCGGCACCAACGCCGTCGAGCTGGTGGCGGAGCTCGACCGCCGCCTCGCCGGGTTTCTCCAGGGTCCGGTGGTGCCGGACAACGTCCGGATCACGAAGACCCGCGACTACGGCTTCACCGCCGACGAGAAATCCTCCGAGCTGATCAAGCACCTGTGGATCGCCACCCTGGCGGTGGTCGCGCTGATGGCGCTGGCCCTGGGGCTGCGCGAGGCGGTGGTGGTGCTGGTCGCCGTACCCACCACCCTCGCCCTCACCCTCGCCTCGTCGTATCTCTTCGGCTACACCCTCAACCGGGTGACGCTCTTCGCGCTGATTTTCGCCATCGGCATCCTGGTCGACGACGCCATCGTAGTCGTCGAGAACATCCACCGGCACTACAAGCTGGGCTGGACCCACCCGCGCTTCGCCACCGCCTACGCCACGGACGAGGTGGGCAATCCCACGATCCTCGCCACCTTCACCGTCGTCGCGGCCCTGCTCCCCCTGGCCTTTGTCTCGGGCTTGATGGGGCCCTACATGCGGCCGATTCCCGTCAACGCCTCGGCGGCGATGGTGTTCTCGTTGCTGGTGGCATTCGTGGTGTCGCCGTGGCTGACCTTCCGCCTGTTCCAGAAAAAGGCGGAGAGGATCGCCTCCGAGCATGGTCACGGCACGGATCGAGAAGCGATCGAAGACGGAGATGCGGGGGAGGTCCCGGACCCTGCCGAGGGCGAGCTCGAGGGCACCAGCCGGGTGCAGCGGTTCTACGACCGCATGTTCCGGCCTCTGTTGGCCCACGCCTGGCGCCGCTGGACGCTTCTCGCCACCGTCGCGATCCTCCTCCTGGCCTCCATGTCCCTCGTGTACCTCGAAGTGGTCGTCGTCAAGATGCTGCCGTACGACAACAAGAGCGAGGTCCAGGTGGTGATCGACATGCCGGAGGGCAGCACCCTCGAGCACACTGCGACGGTCGCCCGGGCGCTGGCCGAGCGCGCCCGCCACCTGCCGGAGGTCACCGACGTCGAGATCTACGCCGGCACCTCGGCACCGTTCAACTTCAACGGCCTGGTGCGCCATTACTTCTTGCGCGAGGGGCCGACGGTGGCGGATCTCCAGGTCAACCTGGTCGCCAAGCACGACCGCGATCGTGAGAGCCACGCCTTCGCCAAGGCCCTGCGCGAGGCTCTCGCTCCGGTCGCCCGTGAAGCGGCCGGCTCGGAAGTCTCGGTCAAGGTCACCGAGGTGCCCCCGGGGCCGCCGGTGCTGGCGACCCTGGTCGCCGAGATCTACGGTCCCGACCTCGATCACCGGATCGGGCTCGCCCAGCAGGTGCGCGAGATTTTCGAGCGCACCCCCGGCGTGGTCGACGTCGACTGGTGGATCGAAGCTCCGGGGCCCAAGGTCGAGCTCGAGATCGACCGGGCCAAGACACGCCGTCTGGGTACCACCCCGGAAGCGGTGGCGCGCACCCTGCGTGTGGCGCTCCACGGCGCCGAGGCAGGGCTGCTGCACGAGCCGAAGGCCCGCGAGCCGGTGCCCCTGGTGCTGCGTCTCGAGCGGGCCCAGCGCTCGGACTTGGAGAGCCTGCTCGACCTGCGCCTCCACAACCAGACACCCATGCCCCCTTCAGGGGCTCCCGGGAGCGCAGCCTTTGGAAGCACGCCCCCCGCGATCGGCGACCTCGACGGTGCCGGCCCACCCATGGTGGCTCTGTCGGAGCTGGTGCGCATCCGGGAGACCCGCCGCGAGGCCTTCGTCTACCACAAGAACCTGCAGCCGGTGTCCTATGTCGTGGCGGAGGTGGCCGGCACCGAAGAATCGCCGATCTACGCCATCCTCGCCATGCAGCGGGCGATCGCCGAGCTGCGGGGCCCTGGCGGCGAGCCGCTGACGACCCTCTCCTCCACCCTCCCCGACGACACGACCGGCTACGCGATGAAGTGGGATGGAGAGTGGCAGATCACCTACGAGGTGTTCCGCGACATGGGCGTGGCCTTCGCCGTGGTGATGGTGTTGATCTACGTCCTGGTCGTGGGCTGGTTCAAATCGTTCGTCACGCCGCTGATCATCATGGCGCCGATCCCCTTGACGCTGATCGGCATCCTGCCGGCTCACGGGCTCGGTGGCGTGTTCTTCACCGCCACCTCGATGATCGGCTTCATCGCGCTGGCCGGCATCATCGTGCGCAACTCGATCCTGCTGGTGGACTTCATCAACCTCGAGCTCGAGCGCGGGGCCTGTCTGGAGGATGCCGTGGTCCAGGCGGCAGCGGTGCGTTTCCGCCCGATCGCCTTGACCGCGGCGGCGCTGGTGGTAGGAGGCACGGTGATCCTGCTGGATCCGATCTTCCAGGGCCTGGCGGTGGCGTTGATCTCCGGCGTCGTGGTGTCGACGGCTCTCACTCTCGTGGTGATTCCGCTTCTCTACTACATGTACCTGCGAGGACTTCCTACGAACCCAGCCGCTTCAAGATCTGCCAACAAGGAGACTCTGCGATGACCGCTTCTTCCATCACCCGGACCGCCCACGACACACCCCACCGCGTCGACGTCAATGCCTGGCTGCGGGGCATCGCCGGCTTTTTCGTCGTGCTGTCGCTGGCCCTCGGCTACTGGCTGCACCCGGCTTGGTGGATCTTCACCGCCTTCGTCGGTCTCAACCTCTTCCAGTCGGCGTTCAGCGGCTGGTGTCCGATGATGGCGATCCTGCGCAAGCTGGGTGTGCCGGGCTGAAGCCCCCGTGCACCACGGTCGTTCCCGCGACGCGTCTCAGAACGGATTGGTCGCAAAGACCGAGAATTCGGGAATGAAACCCCGATCGTCGATCTCGAGCGCCCCGACGATGGCGTCGGCGATTTCTTGTGAGCGCAGCTTCTTGGGCGATTCCTCCTGCTCGTAGCCCGCCTTCGAGGCGAAACCGGTCTGCACCTCGCTCGGGTTGACCAGCATGACCCGCACGTTGTGGCGCCGCAGCTCGTCGCGCCAGCACTCGGTCATCCCCCGCAAGGCGAACTTCGACGACGAGTAGGCGGTGGCGCCACGGCCACCCTTGAGACCCGAGGTCGAGGAGATGTTGATCAGATGTCCCGACTGCTGGCGGACGAAGACCTTCGCCGCCTCGCGCGCCATCAAGAACGCTCCGAAGACGTTGGTGCGATAGACCGCCTCGAGGTCGGAAAGCTCCATTTCGACGAGCGGCGCAAACCGTCCGAAGCCCGCGTTGTTGACCAGGATGTCGAGCCGTCCGTGCTGGGCGACGAAGTCGCGGACGGTGCGGACCGCATCGTCCTCGTCGCCCACGTCGCCAGCGCTCCAGCCGACCCCGATCTCGGTCGCCGCTGCCTCGAGGACGTCCGCGCGCCGGCCGGTGATGACGACGTCGGCACCTTCTCTTTTCAAGGCGGCGGCGATTCCCTTGCCGATCCCCTCGCCACCGCCGGTCACGAGGGCCTTGGCTGCTTGTAGCTCCATAGCTTCAAAGTCTCCTTTTAGAGATGAGAGAGTTTGTTCTGCGCGTAGAGTTTGTTCTGCGCGAGCAGGTGAGGGCAACCGTGATCCTCGACTTCGCACCGGGCAAGCCGAGTCAAGAAGCGTAAATAGGGCGTTGAAACGTGTCAGAAAGACCGTTCGGTCGCTCGACTGTGGATCTTTCGCGGTAAGATCAACGTTCGGTTGCTAGATCGTCATCCCTACGAGACAAGAAGGGCGTTCGGTTGCTAGATCGTCATTCTTACCGCTCAAGAAGACCGTTCAGTTGCTAGATCGTCACTCCTACCAGTCAAGTGCACCGATCGGATGCTAGATCATCATTCGCACGCCGTGAGGAGGCCGTTGGGTTGACGAAGAACCCCAGACCCGAATCAGCTTGACACAAGATCAACCAAACCAGCTTCCGGGTACTTGTAGGGTACTTGTAGGAAATCCTCGGCGACAACGGTGAGGAAGACTCGGATTACAGCTACCCGATCGCCTTGCGATCGAAACGCTGGAGCCCCAGGTACAGCAGGGCCGCGTCAAAGAAGACCAGCGCCACCAGCAGACCCAAGACTGGAAGGTGGGCGACATGCGGCGTGAGGGCGGCTCGCAGCCCCTCGCTGGCGTACACCACCGGATTGATGAGCACAGCCTTCTGGAGAATCGGGAACGAGGTGAGGGCCGACCAGGGATAGTAGGTACAACCGAGGAAGAACATCGGCGCCAGCACCAAGCTGAACATCAGGCCGACGAATTGCTGCGAGACCGAGCAGCCGAGAACCAGGCCCAGGCCCGCTGCCAGCAGAGCTCCCAGCAAGGCGACCGCCAGCAGCAGCAGCGGTCGCGAGAAGCTGAGCTCGATCCCCGACCCCATCACCACCCAGGCGGTAGGGATCACGACCGCACCGGCGATCAGAGCCTGGAGCATCCCGGCCACGACCTTCTCGATCGCCAGCCACCCCGGTGCCAGTGGCGCCAAAAGCCGGTCCTCGATCTCGCGCGTGTACTGGAAGTCGGCGATCAGCGGCATCGCTACCCCCATGATGCCGGAGAAGATCATCGAGATGGCGACGATGCCGGGCAGCAGCAGGCTCTTGTACTCCTGCCGCATCAGCCCGCTGCCGGTCATGATGCGCCCGAACACCACCACGAAGAGCATCGGCTGGAACAGCGTCTGCACCAGCATCGGCAACAGGTTGCGCCGCGCCACGTGGATGTCGCGGGCGAGCATGGCGAAGAAGGCTCTCATTCTCGTAGGCTCCGGCCGGTGTGGTGGAGGAAGAGGTTCTCGAGGCTCGGCTCGGCGATGTGGAGGTCGCGCAGCTCCAGCCCCTGGGAGACGGCGCAGGCGAGAAGCTCGGGGACCAGAGGGCCGCCACGGTCGGCGTAGACGTCGAGCCAGCCGGTGGAGGCATCCTCGGTGGCGGCGTCCCCGTCGACGGCCTCCCCGCCGTCCCGGCGCACCTCGCGCACCCCGGTCACGCTGCGTAGCCGCTCGACCAGCGACTCCTCCACCCGATCGAACCGCAAGCGCAGCACGTAGCCCCCCGGCACCTGGGCCTTGAGCTCGGCGGGTGTGCCGTGGGCGATGATCCGGCCGTGGTCGACGATCGCGATGCGGTCGCAGAGCGCATCCGCCTCCTCCATGTAGTGGGTGGTTACCAGGACCGTCTTGCCCCGCTGGTGCTCGGCCCGCACCAGGTTCCAGAGCAGCACCCGCGTTTGCGGGTCGAGCCCGGCGCTCGGCTCGTCGAGAAAGAGCACCTGCGGGTCGTGCATCAAGGCACGCGCGATCGAAAGTCTCTGCGCCATGCCGCCGGAGAAGCCCCGCACCATGTCTCCCGCCCGGGCGGTGAGCTGAAAGCGCTCGAGCAGCTCGTCCGCGCGCTGCCGGATGGTGGCCCGGGGCAGCCCGAAGTAGGCGCCGTGAAAGACCAGGATCTCCCGCGCGGTGAGGGCCAGGTCGAGGTTGGGTCGCTGAGGCACGACGCCGATCTGTCGCTTCACCTCCTGCGGCTGTGCCGCTACGGACAGCCCGCCGACGAAGGCCTCGCCGGAGGTGGCGCGAACCCTCGTGGTCAGGATGCCGATGGTCGTCGTCTTGCCGGCGCCGTTGGGACCCAGGAGACCGAACATCGAGCCCTTGGGCACGTCGAGCGAGATCCCGGCGAGGGCGGTCACCTCGATCTTCGGCCGCCGACGCCGCCCGCGGGTCGGCAGGGGGCCGGGCCGCGCCCCCCCACCCATGGCACCGGCGGGCGGCGCGGAACGGTAGACCTTGACCAGGTCGCGGATCTGGATGTCGACGCTCATCGCAGCTCGCTCCCTTGCGGCCTCGGATCTCAAAACAGTGGGCTTGGAGTGGTGCCCAGACGCGGAATCGAACCACGGACACTGCGATTTTCAGTCTGCCCGGCGTGACCGACTCCGACCCATAAGGGCAAGAAAATAAAGGTACTTACGCTGTTCTCGACTTCAGCGAACAGGGCTAGTTTAGTCCCACTTGGTCACCTCACTGTGACGGAAGTGTGACCGTGAACGGAGGGCCTCCGGTTGCCCTCTCGACAGAGACCGGCGGGGTCTCATCCTCACTTGAGCATGTGCTTGTAGCTCGGTACCCAGCAATTCGAGAGCGCTCCGAACCCCCCTGCCGAGCGTTCAACCCCTCCCCCACTTCCTGCCAGCTAAGTGGCGCGCGCACTGACAACCGTTGTCACCTCTCTGCGTTCATCTCAAGAGCGAGCTGTGCCTTGTCATACACGACCCAGTGGTCGTGCATTCCAAGGCGCTTCGGTTTTCGCGCCCTTCGGGGCTCAAACGTCCTGCTCTCCGCGAGGGCCGCGGGGGGATCCTGCCGAACTGATCCATCGCTCTTCCCTCCTTCTGCATGAGAAGGAGTTGCTGGCGCTCACGGCTCCTGCCGATTTCCACCCTCGGTCATGACTCAAGGAGAAGTCATGGTAGATGAGTCTCAATCCCCCGAAGGGTCTCCTGCCGATTTCCACCCGGAGCACGGCTTTGCCGTTGGACCTGTGGCAGGCATGGGTCTCAATCCCCCGAAGGGTCTCCTGCCGATTTCCACACGATGAAGACGTACCTCGTCGTTGTCGTTGCGTTAAGTCTCAATCCCCCGAAGGGTCTCCTGCCGATTTCCACCTCTTCCAGACCCTCGGCGGGTACAAGCAACTCTAGAGCCGTCTCAATCCCCCGAAGGGTCTCCTGCCGATTTCCACGATGGGGTCGTTACCATCGCCGATGGGGCGGTCACCTTGTCTCAATCCCCCGAAGGGTCTCCTGCCGATTTCCACCTCATTTCCGTGAGCATGCCCGCACAACCAAACCCATGTCTCAATCCCCCGAAGGGTCTCCTGCCGATTTCCACGCTAGCTCGCTGGCCGACGACGAGGGCATCACATGCTGTCTCAATCCCCCGAAGGGTCTCCTGCCGATTTCCACACAACAAGGAGGGTATCTAATGACGATATTCATCGGAGTCTCAATCCCCCGAAGGGTCTCCTGCCGATTTCCACACTATACACGTACGAATGGAGGTCAAGAAGCGTACGGCGTCTCAATCCCCCGAAGGGTCTCCTGCCGATTTCCACCCAGGCTATCTCAACCTCCTACAAACGGCGGCATGTAACGTCTCAATCCCCCGAAGGGTCTCCTGCCGATTTCCACTCCCCCCTTTTCAAGCCCTGCTGGCTCAATAGTTTACACCCCCCATTCCGCTAACCTCCTCTTGAAGACACTCTTGAGGCTTCGTAATGCCCTTTCCGGATCGACCCTTGAATCGCACAACTCTTTGATTCCCAGGCGTTTCCGCCAATTCCGAGCCTTCCGCTAACCTCCCCCCTTTTTCGGGGGTTTCGGAGGTTAGCGGAAGTCTGGCTCTTCTAGCCGCTCCAAGTATAGAAAGGCCGGGCCTCCCCATCCATCACCATCGCCCGTAGATCCGCCACTTGCCGGCGGAGCCGCTCGCGCCAGGTCGGGGAGTCACCTCCCTCGCTCTGGGAGCGGAGCTGCTCCTCGTACAGCTCCAGGTAGCGTTGAAATGAGTCTGGAACGAGCCGCAGACCTTTGCTGCCTCCCTGGAAGCTCTGTGGGCCGAGCTGGCCCAGATTTAGAAGCCGGAGAGTCAACCGATCCACCAAAGGCTGACGAAACGCTTCGACCACATCGAGCGCCAGCGACTTGCGCCCGACCACCATCCAGCTCTGCGTTGGCTGGCCTCACCGACCCCGGGACCTGTCCGACGATCGCTGCCGAGACTCGTGCAACCGAACGAAATGCCTCGATCGGGTCGCCCACCGGCTCACCTCGCTCGTCCACGACCGCACAGCGCTTGCCGGTCTTGGAGTGCACTCCCAGAGGAAGCTTGACCACGGGTCCCAATTGGTCGCCCCGCACACGATCCCGATCGGGAAAGACCTCGACGCGGATTCCCTCGGGAAGCGGCTGGGCTTCCCGTACGACCCTAAGCAGCCACCGGCGAAGCTGAAAGCAGGGCACGGGAGCGTCCAGCCGGACCCACAGGTGGTAGCCCTTGTAGCCGCTGCGCTCGACGAGCGCTTCGCAGCCCCGCTCCGCCAGTCTCTCGCGGAGCTTCAAGGTCGCGCCCAGGGCGCGGCCCAGAAGCTTGTCGGCCAGGCCATGGTGCTCGTCGAGAGCCTTGCGACCGACATCGACGTCCAGGACACCCAGAAGCGCCGCATCACCCGCTCGGATCAACGGGAGCGCGAGGGTGACCTCGCCCCGGAGGTGCTCTTGCCAGTCCTCGGCCGTGATGGGACGCTGGACCGCGACAAAGGCCCGGTGGCCCGACCCACGGACCGTCTCCCTCGCATGGACGCCCTCCCGTCCTTGGAACCACTCCTCCAGAGTCCGAATGTCCTGCGGCTCGAGGTCCTCGAGCAAGCTTGAGCCCTCCTCGGTCGAGCCAGCGTCCGTCCACGAGGGCTCGGTGGCCAGGCGCCGGGCCGTCTCGTACTGCCCGCACTCGGCCAGGGCGTCCCGCAGTGTCACGAGGCGCTCCTCCGCCGGACCTGCGAGCTTGGAGCGAATCCGATCCAGGACTTCCCGGTCGACCTCGAGCACCTTCGACCAGGAGTCCAAGACCGCTTCCGCGAGACTGGCGGGAGCACCCAAGCGGGCGAGCTCCAGCCAGGATTGCTCGACGAGCCCGACCCTTGCCCAGGCCCGGGCGAGCTCCAGGGCCAACGGTGGCGATGCTCTCTCCTCGCACAAACGCCGGGCCTCCAGGAGCTTCTCCTGGGCGGCGGATGTTACCGGCGGTCAGGAAGCGCGTGTTTCTGGCGGTCAGGAAGCGCGGTTTGTTTGTGCCCGTTCTCGGTTGAGCCGAAGCGTGCTTGGTAGCTGCGAGCGACGTAGTCGAGGTATCCAGGATCGAGGGCTTCGGGCGTGAGGTGGTCGAAG
>Ga0209956_1000027_pt1 | contig 107690 bp, 83 predicted proteins | sample SalPon2A_C_D1_MG_FD_185720 | JGI IMG/M metagenome (GOLD analysis project Ga0209956, IMG submission 185720) | Soil microbial communities from South San Francisco under conditions of wetland restoration - Salt Pond MetaG R2A_C_D1_MG (SPAdes)... | ecosystem: Environmental > Terrestrial > Soil >...
AGCGGATGATCTCCACAAAGTAGGGGCGGAGCTTGTCTCCGCCCGGGTGGGGGAAAGCCCCGGCGGGGACAGGCCCTGATTCGTAGCATGCCGCAATCGGCCGCCCCCCGCCCGGGGGCAGGCAAGCTACCCCCCTACTTTTCAAGCCCCGGTGAAATCCTGCCAGGGGGGAGAGGGTCCTCACGCCCAGCCCCGTGCAAGGAAATCACCACCGTTGACCACCACGCACGCCAACCGAGCAATAAGGAAACTGCTGAGACCCCGAGCTTTGTGATGCTCGGGCGAGCGACGAGCGTGGTCCCCACTGAAGGCCGACCGCGACTCTCGCCGAGGAGGATGCAATGCAAAGGCGAATCGTCGTCTCGACCCTGGTCTTCGCCCTCGTGCTGGCCCTGGGCGCCGGCGCGGCCCCGATCCAGAAGCCGGTGGACGAGGCGGTTGCCGGCGCCAGCCCACCGGTCGGGTCGGCATGGTGGCAGCCCGCGATGGACTGGCTCCGTACCTGGCTCGGAGCCTCCCACGGCCCGGCACCCACCGAATTCGGCCTCGAGGACTCGGGCGACAGCCCGCCCTCCAGCGCCACCCAGACCACCGTGCTCGACCCCGACGAGCCCCCGACGGAGGCCGGTCCTAAGACCAGTCCCGACGGCTAGCCGGTTTGAGTTGACACTCCCCAAGATGCCGTGGTACTCATCTTGGGGATTCATTGATTGCAGAGTCATGAGTCGGCACGACAAGCACCTTTCCGAGTCCGAGGCCAGGCTGTTGGTGACCCAACGGCTGTCGTTCGCCGACGCCTTCCGAGTCGGTCTCCACGTCTATTTCTGCGAGCGGTGCCGCAAGCTCTGCGAGCGGCTGGATCCCGAGGGCTTGAAAGCCTTCCTTCAGGCCTTCCACGGCACCGAGGACCCGGAGGATCTTCCCACCCATCCCGACCCGGGGGCGATGGCCAAGCACTTGCAGGAGGCGTATCTCGCGCAGCATCAAGTCGAGTCGTTGGAGCGCAAGATCGAGAGCTTGCCGCCGGCGCAACGCCGGCTGCTGCTCGAGAACCTGGAGACGATCCCGCTGCTTGCCACCCTCATCGCGATCTGCAAGACCTGCAAGCGCCTGTTCCACACCAGCCCCAAGGACGCGGAGGATCTGGCGGCGCTCGGTCGGGAGCTGCTCGCCGAGCGAGCGGACGAGCTCGACGTCGACCACGCGGTCTCGCTCGAGGTGACCCTGCGCGCGCTTCATGGCAATGCGTTCAGGATCCTGGGACAGCTCCGCAAGGCGGAGCGCACGCTGCGGAAGGCGCTGAAGCTGAGCCGGGACGTGAGCGACCCTCTCGAACGAGCGTGGGCTTGGCGCTATCTCGGGCAGACTCTTATGTGCAGTCGCAGATACGAGGAGGCTCTCAGCGCGTCGAGAAAAGCACGTCAGATCTTCGAGACAGTCCACGATGCCTGGCGTGTGCGCGAGACGGTCTTTCTAGAAGCGAGCATCTACAATGATGTGGGGGACTTCGAGACCTCCACGGCCTTGTTGGAACGCATGCTTGAAGACGGTGCCCAGCAGGACGACCTGATCCTGGCGCAGTCCATCGAGCATTTGCTGGCTCTCAACTACCTGGAGATGGGGAGGGCGTTCGAGGCGAGGGGTTTGCTACCGCGGGTGAAGGCTCTGGCGAGCGAGGTGGGTGGGATCACCGTGGTCAGAGCCCAGTGGCTCGAGGCCTTGATCCTGGAAGGGCTCGGCGACCTCGACGCGGCCGAGCGGCTGCTCGGAGAGGTGGCGGAGCGATTCGCTGAGGAGTATCCCTATGACTACGCCCTCGTGACCCTGGACCGGATGCGCGCTCTTCTTCGTCTGGGGTCGGTGGGTGCGGCGGCGCGTACGGTCTCGGCGCTCGTGCCGATGCTCCGTGGCGGCCGGGTGCACGCCCACGCCGTTCGCGCCTTGCGGTTGCTGGCCCAGGGGGGTCTGGAGAGCGAGAGGATCGGGCGGGTGCAGGCCTTTCTGCGGCATCTCCAGCGCGACCCCAGCTACACGCTGGAGGAGGCGGGATTGCACGCCTAGTTGACTCAGACGCGGCTTGGCCGGTAGGCTTCCCGCCAGACGCTCCCCAATTTTCCCGAGAGGTGACACCCATGGCAGAAGACCTCGGCATTTTCGAGGGTTTGGATCAGGCCCTGGATCGTCTGCTCCGGACGCGCCCGGAGTCGGCCACGGAGCTGGCCGACGCCATCGGTGTGACCCGTTCCTCGCTGTCTCGCTACCGGCGGGGCCGGGGTCTACCCAGCGTGGGGGCTCTGGGTCGTCTGCTGAGCCGCTGCGGTGTGCCTCTGAGCCAGCTCGAGGACCTGTTGATCGAGGCTCGTGGCGAGAGCGAGCCGGCTCCGGCTTCCGGCGCCCCCGAGTATCTGCCGTTGGGTTTGCTGGTGCTGCCGTTGGGCGGGGCGGGGCTGGAAGGGGCAGCCGGGGACAGTGACCGGGTCCAGAAGTACCTGCGCCGCCTGCTGCTCCGCCACCGGATTGCACCCCCGAGGAACACCCAGGACCAAGACGAGGGGAGCTCGGACGGCTGAGGCTCACCTCCGTCACGATCGGGGAAGTGTGGCCCCATGCGAAGTTGGCGTCTACCGCCCGCTCGATGAAGGTGGCCGCGGCATGCCCGGATCTGGACATGCGGTGAAAGTAGTGTCCCGCTTCTTTCAGACTTTACACTAGTTAGTATAGAGTTATCTGTCTTGAGTTGTTTATCATCGGCTTTCAAGGAGTCACAGTGATCATAAGAGACCTTGTCAGGCTCGTCAGCCTTGCGATCTTGGCTTTTTTCCTGCCTCTTGCAGTGGGGGGCCAGACCGCAGAGAAGCCACACAGCACGAAGAAACCACCTTGGGAGTGGACGTTGGAAGAGCGCATTGCCGCTCGGTACGACCTGGAGCGGGTCAAGGTGCTTATGGCGGAAAGAAATCAGCTCCTCCGGACCCGAGGGCAGGTCGAACAAGCGGAACGAGAGCTTGTAGCCGCCGACAACAACCAGCTCATCACGGGTCGTGACAATCCAGAGCTGTTCCTCCCCACGGAGTTGTTCAACGTGTTTCTCGCTAACGTGTTCCACCACGACCGGGAGCTGCGCCTGGCTAGTCGGAAAAGGTACGTCAAGAGAAGCAGCCTGGAGTTGGATGAGGAGTTTTGGCGCGATATCAGCGTCATCGCCTCGAACTTGTTGACGAAACGTCATCGCTATCGCACCCTTCGGGCGGAAGTCGAAGCGGCACCTCCCGAGGAGAAGGACCGACTGGAGGGAGCCGCCGCCGTGGAACAGAAAGAGCTCTTCAAAGGCTTCTGTGGCGAGCTCAAGGACGCGCTCGATCAGGTCCGCGCTCTCTACGGGGATGCTTTCGACCGGTTTCTATATGAAACGGTTCCCGCGGGCTTGACCATCAACGAGCTCGTCCAACCGGATACCGCGAGTGCGGTACGCCGTCGTGAGCGGGGGTGCCGAGATGGATCTTAAAGCTCTGGCCTGGCTGCTAGGGTTCCTCTTACTCGCCGGGCCCGCCCGAGGAGAGCTCACTGTCCTCACGCAAGTGTCCCTGGAACAGGACTCAGCAAGCGGTGAGCTTCGATCCCACGGAGTAGCGGAGCTCATCGACTCGACGACGAATCAGCCTGTAATTGCCATCCTGGACGGCGAGCACTCCATTCAGCATGAAGCCACCAGCGTGAAGCTGGTCCGCATCCCATTCTCCACCAACCGATACGAGGCAGTCGCTCGGGCCAACAACTATGTTGTTGGACAGTGCTATGTGGGTAGTGTCTTCGTCCAGCGAGTTCTCGGTCTGCCTCCCTCGACCCCAATGGTTTCCGTGCCCTCGCAGTCTACGATCGGGCGAGTCACGGCGGCAATGAAGATGGAGCGATCTCTCCGGGCGATGCGATTTTCCACCAACTCCTTTTGTGGACCGACAGCAATCACGATGGCGTCTCCCAGCTGTGGGAGCTGGTGCCGTTGAGCGGCTCCGGGGTCGCGAGCGTCGCGCTGGGCTACCGCACCTCGAAACGTCGTGACCGTCACGGAAACTGGTTCCGGTGGGCCAGCTCCACAGAAATCGAGGGACGCCACCGGTCGGTGGTGGACGTGATCTTCGTGGGTGAATGAACGGCCCTCTTCCTGCACAGCACACATCGGTCGACAAGAAAGAACGGTGTGAAGAAAAAAGGCCCCGGCTCGATGGCCGGGGCGCGGATCACGCGATGGTGGCGCGTGGTTAAAGCTGAGGGTGAGGTTGGGGCTAGAAGCGGAAGCCCACGGAGAACCGCCAGGTCCGCCGGAGCTGGAAGTCGTTCTCGTTTTCCGGTTGCCCGAAGTTGGGATCCTCGAGGAAGTGGACCCCCTCGACGGGCTGCTCGGTGAACGGATCGAAGGGGATCAGACCCGCCGCCTGGCCGGCGCTGGTGCGAGCCGTCAGCACGGTCTGGTTGCCGTCGATCTGGCCGTCCTCGTCGAAGAGGTTGAGCACCTCGGGCTGCACGAACAGCTCGAAGCGATTGAAATTCAACGTGTAGTTGAAGGACAGATCGGTGCGGGTGATGTCGTCCCACTTCAGCTCGTTGCGTCCGCTGAAGAAGTAGGTGACGTTGGTGGGTGGCGTGACGAAGCCGGGGTTGTCGACGAAGCCGGACGGGTTGATCCCGGCGGCCACCTCGTAGCCCGTGGCGGAGAAGTAGTTCTGGAGCAGGCTGACGTTGAGCGAATTCCGGCTGTTGCGGAACAGGTCGTAGATCGCCCACACCCGCACCTTGTTGCGCTGGTCGACGTTGAGGTCGCCGGTCGGGAAGTTCCAACTCTCCTGACGGTACTGCGGGTACTCGAAGGCGTTGGCGGTGATCGGACCCGAACCGGAGCTCTCGGCTTCGAAGTTGCCCCGGGCGTGGGACCAGGTGTAGTTGCCGCCGACCCGGAGCCGGCTGTCGAGCAGGTTGTAACGGAAGACGAAGTTGACCCCGTCGTACTCGCGGCTCAGAACGTCATCGTCGTTCTCGATCACCGCCAGGTCGGAGACGTTGCCAAAGTCGTCGACCACCTGACCCGTGCCGAGATCGATGCGCGAGGCGAACAGATTGTTCCACTTGCGGTGGATGTAGTCCGCCCGCACCGAGCCGCGGGTTCCGAGCTGTCGCTGGAAACCGAAGGTGAGCTCGTCCGCGCTGGTCGACTTGAGGCCGTCGCCCACGATGCTGTTGACCCCGGGAATGTCCGATCCCACCAGGTACTGAGCGCACGACGCGGGGTTCGAGATGGCGTTTGGACACACGTCGTTGAACCAGCCGAACAGGATCTCCAGAGCCTCGGGACTCTCCAGAAGGGGACCGTTGGGGTCGAGGTTGACCGCCGGGCCGTCGTAGGCGAAGGTGAACTGCGCCGGAACTCCGCCCGGAGAGGCATCGTTGGCGATGCTGTTGAGAGCTCCCACATATCGTCCGGCCGAGGCCTGGAGCTGCCACGGGCTGTTGAGATTCGGGCGATAGGTGACGCCCAGACGCGGGCTGATCTCGTCGGAGTTGCTGACCGTGTCCCCCAGCGAGTTCTGGCCGTCGTTCTCGTCGTAGCGCACACCGAGGTTCAGCGCCCACTTGTCGTTCACCCGCCAACGGTCGTTGACGAAGATCGAGTCGGTGGTGAAGCTCGTTCCCTGGGATGCGCTCAAAATCGGCAGCAGCTCGATGCGGGTCGCCACTCCGAACTGGCTGGCCGGCACGAACACCGGGAAGACCCGCTGGTTGGCGTCGTCGAACACCGACCCGGCGAAATTCCAGATCATCAGATCGGTGGGTGACTGGTGATTGTCGCTCTTCTGAATGTCGTCGAAGGTGTCGTACCCGAAGACGAGGTCGTGGGAGCCGGCGTTGCTCGTCGACAGGAAGTAGGAGCCCTTGGCCAGCAGGTTCTTGTTGTCGCGCTCCTCGTCCTCGCAGGAACCGCAGAACAGCGACTCGTTGTAGATGAAGCTGTCCGCGAGATCCCACACCGGAGTGCCGCCCGTAAGCGACTGGTCGGTGCCACCGGAGCCGACAAAGGTGAACTGACGCTCCGAATACTGGGCCTCGAGGAAGAAGTTGGGGGTCAGGATGCCGGTGTAGTTTGCCGTCTGCAGCTCTTGCGGCAGCTCGCGGTCGTTGAGGGTGCCGTCGTCGATGGTCAGGGCGAAGGCTCCGAGCCCACCGTGAGCGTTGTTGCCCTGGACCTCGTCGATCTCCAGATAGCTGCCCTGGAGCTGGTGCGACTTGGTCAGCGAGAAGGTCAGCTTGCTCTCGTAGCGCTCTTCCTGGAAGGGGATCGTGTACGAAGCGTTGAAGCGCCGGGTGTTGGCGGTGTTCTCGGTCTCGCGGTCACGACCGGCGAGGAAGAACCAGATCCGGTCGCGCAGGATCGGACCGCCGAAGGTCGCCTCGTAAGTCTCGTTGACCGTGTCGGTCTGCTGCTCGTCGATCCCGAGCTCGTCGATCTTGACCGCCTCGGTCCAGCTTTCGTTGTCGAAGCTGGTACGCAAGGAGCCGCTGAACTGGTTGCCACCGGACTTGGTGATGGCGTTGACCACGCCCCCGGTGAAACGGCCGTACTCGGCGGAGACCCCGCTGGATGCGGTGGTGGTCTCCTGGATGGCGTCCTCGATGAACAGATCGAAGGCCTGGCCGCGGAGATTCTCGTTCAGCGTCACCCCGTTGAGCAGAAAGAGGTTCTCGAAGGAGGCGGCGCCGGAGATGGAGATGGCATTGGTGGGACCGGTGGTATGAACACCGGCCGCCAGAGCCACCGCCGAGTTGAAGGTCCGCGCGATGGGCAACGACTCGAGATCCTCGCGGGTCACCGTCTCGGCGCCGGTGGTCGACTCCGAGATCTGCTCGGTGGCCTCGCCCATGACGACGATTTCCTCGGCCACGGTGGATAGGTCGAGGCTGGCGTTGACGGTGCTGACGGTCGCGGCACCGAGGCGAACCCGTTGGGTGACCGTGGTGAACCCCTCCAGCACGAAGGTGATCTCGTACTCCCCGGGAGGCAGTGGCGGCGACGAGTAGCTCCCGTTGCCGTCGGTGACGACGACGCGGGTTCCCTGGAGATTCGGTGAGTCGAAGGTCACCGTGGCACCGGGAAGAGCCTGACCGTCCGACGACACGACCTGGCCGGAGACGCGGGCCGTGGGGTTGCCCTGGGCCAGGAGCGGGAGCGCGAGCAGCACTCCCAAGGTAAAGAAGCAGAGAAGACGATTCTTCATGTTCCTCCCTCCAGCTTGTTGATCTCCCACCGGGATCGAGCCCGGCCTACCTGGGCGATTGCCCCACCACGAATCCGCAAACAGAAAGGGAAAAGAAAGCGCGTCGAGAGATCGCAAGCTTGATGCACATCCAGAGATCGCAAGATCAGTGCCGGCTGCGAAAGCGACTCTCCGAATCCGCGCAATCCACTGCGAACATGGGGGTTTCCAGAAACCTGTCCCGTTTCTGCGGGAGCTTCGAGGCGGCCCGCGAGAGCCCACCGGAATCCAGCCAGGTGGAAATCCTCCAATGCCTTGAAGACGCGGCCGGGGCAGTGGCTCTCCTCCGGCCGGCCGGAACCCGAGGCTTCACCGCCCGGTGAGACCTTTCACCAGACACGCCATCCCTGAAACATCTGTCGTGCAGAAGGAGTGCCAGTTGCCGCAGAATCCTGGGAGACACCGAGCTTGCAGTGGGCTGCGCTCGTCGAACGGGTCGTGCGCTCGCGCCCGGTTCAATTCTCTGAATGCTCTCGCAATGACGAAATCCGGGAGCTTGAAGTCGAGCCCGGTCCCGCGGGCGAGCCCGCTCCCGACGCCGACGCGGGCCCCTCCGAGGAATTGCTGACTGGCATGGATCCTGCTGACGTTCAAAGCCTTGAAGCCACGGGGGAAACGACACGGCAAGCTATACTGGGACCGCCATGAGCCCTCCTTCCGAGCCGACCTCCACCCCGGATCGCGCCCGCCGACTGCTGCGCCTCTACCTGGAGCAGCGGGGCTCGAGCTCGCAGGAGGTGGCCCGCGGGCTCGGCACCCCCACCGATCAAGTGACGGCGCGCCTAAGCGGCAGCGATCCGGTGAGTCTCGATTGGGTCGAGCAGGTCCTGAAGCTGCTCGGTGTGCCGCCAGGTGAGTTCTTCGCCCGCCTGTACAGTGACGAGCCCCTCGCGAGCGCCTCGTCCGAGCCAGGGGACCCCCAACTCGCCCCTGCGATCGAGACGGAGAGCGAGGAAGTCCTGCATCGAGACGAGGTGGAAGGTCTGGTGCACGAGGCCCGGTCTCTGATTCGAGGTGCGACCCGCATGGTCGAGGCTCGGGCCCGCGCGGAGGAAGAATCCGGCGTCTAGCGAGCCGAGGCGAGCCCCAATTTCCTCGGCGATCGATCTCGGGGATGGGACTCAGACCTGTCCGGTCTCCGCGACCCGGTCCGCCACTCGAGCCAAGATGCGGATGGCGTGGATCAAGCCGGCGAAGCGTTCGTCCCGTGTCAGACCCTCTCGCCAACGGAAGTAGATCTGCTGGGCGATGACCGCGATCTTGAACAGACCGAAGACATAGTAGAAGGCGAGATCCGGAAGCTCACGCCCAAGCCGGTCCGCATAGCGTTGCGCGACCTGCCGCCGGGTCAAGGTGCCCGGCAAGTGGGTGGGGCCGAACCGGAATCTCTGGAGCGGCTCCGGATCGTCCGCTTCGACCCAGTAGCCCAGGGTGGTGCCCAGATCCATCAGCGGGTCCCCGACCGTCGCCATCTCCCAATCGAGGACGGCCAGAATCCGTGTCGGATCCTCGGCGTCGAGAACCAGATTGTCGTGCTTGAAGTCGTTGTGGACGAAGGCGGCGGTGCTGCGCGGCACGATTTCCGGCAGCCGTTCCGCCAACCACCCGGCCACCCGCTCAAGCTCGGGAATGTCGTCGGTCTGGGCGCCGAGGTACCGTCGGGTCCAGCCATGGACCTGTCGCTCAGCGTACCCTTCCGGCTTTCCCAGCTCACCGAGCCCCGTAGCGTCAAGATCCAGACCGTGGAGCTCCACGAGCGTATCGACGAGAGCCTGCGACAGCTCGCGGGCGCGACCGGGCCCGAGCTGCAACCCGGAAGGAGGATCGCGTCGCAGGATCACGCCCCGGACCCGTTCCATGACGTAGAAGGGGGCTCCCAGAACCTCGACGTCCTCACACAGGGCAAGAGGCCTCGGCGCCTTGTCCCAGAGCAGGTGCAGACGGGACAGGACGCGGTGCTCGCGTGCCATGTCGTGGGCGGTCTCGACTTTGCTGCCGAAGGGAGGCCGCCGGAGCACGACCTCCCGGGCTTCGGCTCCCTCTCCGATCCGCACCAGGTAGGTGAGGTTGGAGTAGCCGCGCCCGAACTGCCGCACCTCGAGAGGCACGGGTCGGGGGCGGTCGGAATCGTCGGGAAGCAGCTCCGGTAGATGGGTCGCCAGATACCCGCGGAGGACCTCGGTATCGAGCCCCTCGCCGGGCCGTGGGGCGCCGGCGCGGTCCAGAAGCTCCCTAGCCTTCATCCCCTGCCTGGGAGATCCGCCGGCGCAGCAGCTCGTTCTCGAAAGCCATGCCCACCTGGGCCGTCGCGAGCTCGAGAATGTCGATGTCCTCGATGGGCTCCTCGCGCTCACCGTTGTCGGTGTAGATGATCGAGATCACCCGCTGGGCTCCGAGGACCGGGAAGATCACCACCTGGCTGTTCTGCGGCGACCCGACCAGCTCGACGAAATCGTCGGGGAGCAGGGCCTCCTCGAAGGTGTAGGTATGGGCTTCGCCCTGATCGAGCCCCCAGGTAAGAGCGTTCTCGTCCTCCAGGCCCACGGTCAGACCCCGGGTGAGCTCCGCCAGAGGACGTCCATCGGCTCCCATCCCGAAGGCTCCCAGGGACATGAGGGCATCCCGCTTGACCAGAAAGAGCACGGCTCTTTCCACCGATTCCGAGATGATGTGCATCAGGTTGAGGGCAACCGTGGCGGAGATCAGACCGGAGCGCAGATCGCCGAAGACCCGCCGTAGCCGCGCGACACCCCCGCGAGTGTCCTCGAACGGGTTGTCCACCTCGGGCTCGTCCAGCAGGTTCTCGATGAAAGCCGAGACACCGTCGACCTCCGGAGGCAACACCACCTTGGCGCCGGAAGCGTACGCGCGGGCGAAGGCAGCCCCCTGCTCCACCAGCGCGATGATCGAGACACGCGGCCGGGACTGGTGGAAGCCGCGGATCTCTTCGAACGGAATGTCGTCGTGGCGCAGGTCCAGGACCGTCACCGCGACCGAGTCCACCGGGGCTCCTACCGCGGCCTCCCCGAGCTCGGTACGGGCCACATGGAGCGCCTGTTCCGGAAGCGCCCTGGCCAGCCGCCGGGCGAGGGTCTCGTCGCCGCTCACGATGTCCACCCACAAGCGGCCGATCTGCCGGCCGCGATGCTCCTCGTCGGCCTCCTCCACGACCCCTTCCAGGAATTCCGGCTCGAGCAGGGTGAGCGCGGCGGCACGTGAGACCTTCTTGGCCGCCGCCGCGGGCAGACGCGGCGTCGGCTGACGAGCCCTCCGGCCGTGGATTCCCAATGGGTGGGTGTCCTCGTTGGACAGGTCCCCCCCTCCCACCGGAATCGAGACGCCGGACGAGGCTCCGGTGCCTCCGTCCCGATTCTTCTCATCGAAGATACGAGCGGCCTCGAGGAGCACCATCTGGGTGTTGACATCCGCATTGGGGACCACGTCCCCGGGATACAAAGCGATGTCGTCCACCGGCCGCAGATCGTCGACCACGAACTCGAAGGTACCGCTGTGCCAGGTCACCGCTTCGCTGACGGTGCTCTCGATCTGCCGGACGATCACCTCGCGCAGCTTTTCGGGATCCACGTCTCCATGGGCCACCAGGATCTGGCCGAGGGATCGGGGGCTCTCTTCCTGGCGTTGCACCTCGATGGCCTGGTCCAGCGCCTCTCGGTCCAGCAGACCCGAGTCGACGAGCAGCGTACCCAGCTTGGGCCGGCCCGGCACATAGGCGCTCACCAGCTTGCCGGCATGGAATCCGATGCGCGCCGTCTCCCCTTCGCGGTCGAGCACCAGCGTCCCGGTACGCCGACCCAGATGGATGAACTGCATCACATCGGCGACAGAGACGTCTTCAAGGCTGCCGGAGATGCTCATGGTAGGGATCGGAACACGACTTCAAGCTATGCCTCGAGAAGGAACGAACGTGGGAAACCGTCGAGGTCGTCGCCGCTCATTCTCCTCGGGCCAATTTGACGAGACTCTCCAACGTCCGAAGCTTGCGATCTTTGGCCGCGAAGAGCCGAGCGGCGAAGAGCGCCGAAGCGGCGTGCGCCGAGAGAAGCTCCAGCAAGTCCCGGTCTTCCGCTTTGAGCATGGGTTTGTGGTCGAACAGCTTGAGCACCACGAGGGCTCCGACGATCACCTCCTGAACCCGTAGCGGCACGGCCGCCAGAGACTCCGAATCGGAGGTGGGGCCGAGCCGTAGGACTCCGTCGTCGAGGGTGGCATCGACCATCGGGTCGCCGCCGGAGTAGTTGTCGCCGGAGTAGAGACCGTTCCAGGACGTCGGGTCGCCCTCCATCAGAGCGATCTCGCACTCGCTGCCTTCGCCCTCCCGCAGCAGGAGCACGAACTGCTCGGCACCCAACAGGTTGATGGAGATCTCGGCGATGGTGTCCTGGACCTCCCCGGGCTCGAGGGTCGAATGGAGCTGGTAGGTCGCGACATAGAGGTTCATCAGGCGTCCGGCCTGATGCTCCGATTCCACCAGCCGGGAAGCCAGCTCCTTGACGTCGGCTTCCGCCGCCTCCAACCGCCGCTCGACCTCGGGGTCGCCACCTCCCCCTCCCGCCTGGAGGTTCTTCCCCAATACCTGGACCAGCTCACCGGCACGATCCAGCGTGTCCCGCAACTGGTTGAGGAGATCGCCCCCGGTCATGGGACGTACCGAGCGTTTGGGCACCTGTCCGGAGGTCGGTTGGGTCACGCCGCGGAGCCCTCCCGGACCCGGGAGATGACTTCGAGAATCTGTTCGTTCTGGAACGGCTTCCGGATGTAAGCGACGGCCCCCGCTTCCAACCCCCGTTGGGTGTCCTCTTCCTTCCCTTCGGTGCTGATGATCACTACCGGTATCTCCGCCATCGTCGGGTCTCGCTTCACCGCCTCCAGGAACTCCAGCCCGTTCATGGTCGGCATGTTGATGTCGAGGAAGATGAGATCCGTGTCCGAGTGCTCACCGAGACTCTCCAGCGCATCCCGGCCGTCGTAAGCGTGAACCAGGTCGTACTGGCGCAGCATCACCTCATACATCTTGTGCATGAGCTTGGAGTCGTCGACCACCAGGATTTTCTTCGGCTCCACGAATCTCTGCCCTCCGGCGGGTTCTGGGTTGGATTCCCCACTGAGAAGGTGTCGCTGAACCTGCGGCCTGTGACTCGTGCAGGGATTCCCAGCGGCCTATTCCTCAGCGGCGAAGCCAAGTTACGAGTGTAGAGGAACGGCGGGGGCCGTTGCAAGGCATTGTGCCGGAGCGCCGCGTGCCTTGGCCCGCCCCGGGGTTTGAGGTAGACTCTCGCATAGTTGTTTCCGCATACGTTGCGCATACGTTGGCTGTCCCCATCGGACGGCGCTCCCCCGATGGATCGTGTAGGATTCATCGAGAGTTACGACGGTTACGACGCGTGACGACGCGAGCGCATCTTGGCCCGGACGGGCTCGCCGGAGCTACCACAGTGGGTAAGAGACAGGTGAGAGAATCATGCCACCGACCCTGAACCAGCTCCTGAAGCAGATGGTGGACCAGGGGGGATCCGACCTCCACGTGACCACCAACTCACCGCCTCAGATCCGAGTCGATGGCATCCTCCATCCGCTCAACTTGCCTAAGTTGACGCCGACGGACACCAAGCAGCTCGCCTACTCGATCCTCACCGACAAGCAGAAGCATCGCCTGGAAGAGGATTTGGAGATCGACTTCTCGTTCGGAATCAAAGGGATGGCCCGCTTTCGCGCCAACGTGTTCCACCAGCGCGGTGCCATCGCGGCGGCCTTTCGCCAGATTCCGTACGAAATCCGCGGATTTCGGGAGCTGGGCCTGCCACCGATCGTCGAGCAGCTCTGCGATAAGCCGCGCGGCCTGATTCTGGTCACCGGACCCACGGGCTCCGGCAAGTCGACCACGTTGGCGGCGATGCTCGACAAGGTCAACCGGGAGCGCCAGGAGCACATCGTCACCATCGAAGACCCGGTCGAGTACCTCCACAGCCACAAGAAATGCATCGTCAACCAGCGCGAGCTGAAGGCCGACACCCACAGCTTTACGCACGCCCTGCGCTCGGTGCTCCGTCAGGATCCGGACGTGGTGCTGGTCGGCGAGATGCGGGACTTCGAGACGGTGGAGGCGGCGCTGCGCATCGCCGAAACCGGTCACTTGACGTTCGCCACGCTGCACACCAACTCGGCGGCCCAGACCATCAACCGGATCGTCGACATCTTTCCGTCCCACCAGCAATCCCAGATCCGCGTCCAACTGTCGTTCGTGCTGGAAGGCATCATGTGCCAGTCGCTGCTCCAGCGAGCGGGCGGCAAGGGACGTGCCCTGGCCTTGGAGATCCTGGTGCCGACCGGGGCCATCCGGAACCTCGTCCGTGAGGACAAGGTCCATCAGATCTACGGGATGATGCAGGCGGGCCAGGCCCGACATGGCATGCAGACCTTCAACCAGTCCCTGGCGTCTCTGTACTTTCGGCGCCTGATCACGCTGCAGACCGCCCTGACACGATCGTCGTATCCCGACGAGCTACAGGAAATCATCTCCCGTGGCCCGGGATCTCTCAATCCCAGCATGCAGCCCCGGGCCGCCGGAGCTAGGAGTTAGGAGCAAGGAGTCAGCCGATGCCGAGCTTCAAATGGAAGGCGCGTACCCGGACGGGTAGCACCATGGAAGGCGTGCTCATCGCCGACAACCGCCGCGCGGCGGAGATGGCGATCCGACGTCAGAATCCGCAGGTCACCCAGGTCACCAACGTGCGCGAGAAGGGGCGGGAGATCCCGCTGATCCCGCGGCTGCCCCGGGGAATCAGCGAAAAGCGGATCGCGGTCTTCACCCGCCAGTTCTCGGTGATGCTGGACGCCGGTCTACCGCTGGTCCAGTGCCTGGAGATCCTGGGCGAGCAGGAGGACAATCCGCGCTTCGCCCAGATCATCGAGCAGGTGCGCGCGGACGTCGAATCGGGCTCGTCACTCGCGGAGGCCATGAAGAAGCATCCGAAGGCCTTCAACAACCTCTTTGTCAGCATGATCGCCGCCGGCGAGGCGGGCGGTATTCTCGATGTGATTCTCCAGCGTCTGTCGACCTACATCGAGAAGTCGGTGAAGCTCAAGAACCAGGTGCGGTCCGCTTTGATCTACCCGGTCACCGTGATCTGCATCGCCATCATCGTGGTGCTGGTCATTCTGCTCAAGGTGATTCCGGTGTTCGAGCAGCTCTACGCCGGCATGGGCGGCCAACTGCCGTTCATCACTCGGGTCGTCATGGGCACCTCGAACGCTCTCGGCCGCTTCTTCCCGTTCATCGTGATCGTCGTGATCGCCGGTGTCATCGCGATCCGGCAATGGCACAAGACCGAGCGGGGGCGGCGCATCCTCGACGGCCTCATGCTCAAGATCCCGATCATCGGACAGCTGCTTCGCAAGGTGGCCGTGGCCCGCTTCTGCCGCACCCTGGCCACACTCACCTCGTCCGGTGTGCCGATCCTGGACGGGCTGGAGATCACCGCCAAGACCTCCGGCAACGCGATCATCGAGGACGCCATCATGGCAACCCGCAAGAGCGTCGAGGAGGGCAAGACCATCAGCGAGCCGCTCCGGCAGACGAAGGTCTTCCCGGCCATGGTGGTGCAGATGATCAACGTCGGTGAGCAGACCGGCGCGCTGGATCAGATGCTGTCGAAGATCGCCGATTTCTACGAGGAAGAGGTGGATACGGCCGTCTCCGGCCTGACCAAGCTCATCGAGCCGCTCATGATCACGATCCTCGGTGGCGCCATCGGTGTGGTCGTCGCGTCGATGTACTTGCCGCTGTACGGCTTCATCACGCAGATCAACTGAGGCGAGCCTCGTTCGTCTCGCGATCCGTCCCCGTCGCTCCCGAGCTGACATGTCCGGTCTCGCGCGACAGCTCCGCGGCCTGATCCTCACCCGGGTGGTGGTGATCACCAGCATCTTGATCCCGGTGCTGCTGTACCAGCTCTGGCTGGGGCAGCGGGCCTCCCCGGAGCCGACCCCACCTTCGCTCCTCGAATCGGCTCCCGCTCAGCAGTCCCCCGGGCCGATCTCGTCTCGCGAAGCGGCGCCGGACACGAGCTGGCCGACCGGCCTCCCGCCGGCGACCGCGACGGCGGGGCAACCCCAGGCGGAGGGTCGGGCCACCGTAGAGCCCGGTCGGGAGCTTCCGCATCTCGACCTGATCTTTCTTCTGTACATCTCCGCCCTCCTCTACCTCGCCAGCGGGCTCTACTACTTCCTGCTGCGCCGTTTCCCCGGCGGCGTCCGCTGGCAGGCCTATCTCCAGTTCGTGGTCGATCTCCTGATGGTGACCCTGATCGTCTGGAAGCTGGGAGTCGGGGTCTCCAACCCCTTCTCTCTCTTCTATCTGATCGTCATTGCAGGTGCCTCGATCCTTCTGGGCCGTCAAGCCGGCTTTACGGTCGCCATCCTCGCCTACCTAATTTACGCCAGCCTGGTCCTCGGTCTGACCTTCGGCAAGATCCCGCCCGCTGACGGTGCGGATCCTCCAGAGGTGACCCTGGCTCTGATCTACAACCTGTTCGTCCATCTCTTCGCCTTCGTCGCCATCGCGCTGCTCACCGCGGCCCTGGCACGGCGGCTGGAGCGAGCCCAGCGCGAGCTCGAGATGGAGCGCGAGGACCTCGCCCGTCTGCAGGTGGTCCACCGAGATGTCATCGAGTCGATCCAGAGCGGGCTGATCACCACCGATCCGGAGGGGTACGTCACCAGCGTCAATCGGGCCGGCGTCGAGATCCTGCAGCGCCCGGCGGAGCACCTGCTGGGAACCGCTCTCACCGACACCCTCCTGTTCGAGCGGACAGATTGGCACCGTTATTCCGCCATGACCCGCGAGCAGGGAGGGCGACAGCGCGCAGAGGTCGAGATCCGCCGGGACGGCGCCACCGTGTTCGTGGGCTTCTCGCTTTCGCTGCTCCACGACGGGACCGGCCGCGAGAAAGGCTACATCCTCATCTTCCAGGACCTCACCCGCTGGCGTGAGCTCGAGGAGCAGGTCCGGATCAAAGATCGTATGGCGGCGGTGGGCGAGCTCGCCGCCGGGATCGCCCACGAGATCGGCAATCCGCTGGCCGCCATTTCCGGCTCGGTCCAGTTGCTCGCCCGCTCCCTCGAGAAGGGCTCCGGAGAGTACCGTCTGCTGGAGATCCTGCTCAAGGAGAGCCAACGTCTCGATCGAACCATCAAGGGGTTCTTGCGCTTCGCCCGGCCCAAGGAGCGCTCGACGGTGCGTTTCGACGTGGCGGAGCTTCTGGCCGAGAACTGCGAGCTGCTCCGCAACAGCCCGGAGCTCGGCGAGCACCACGCGCTCGAAGTGGAGCTGGATCCTCCCTCGGTTCAAATCCAGGCGGACCCGGACCAGGTCAGCCAGATCTTCTGGAACCTCGTCCGCAACGCCCTCAAAGCGATGGAGGCGGGTGGAGTGCTCGAGATCTCCGGCCGGCCCCGCGGCGAGAGCTACATCCTGGAGGTCACCGACACCGGCCATGGGATGGGGGAGGAGGAACGGGCCAATCTGTTCCACCCCTTCCAGTCCTTTTTCGACACGGGCACCGGGATCGGGATGGCCATCGTGTACCGCATCGTCGAAGAGCACGGAGGGCGTGTCTCGGTCTCGAGCGGTCCCGTGGGAGGCACCCGCATCACGGTCGAGCTCCCGCGGCTGCCACCGCCGCTTCCCGAGCCCAGGGAGATTGCGGCTGCGGCCGATGAGGGGACGTCTTCATGAGCCGCCGGCTGCTGATCGTCGACGACGAGCAGAGCCTGCTCGATTTCCTGAAGATCCTGTTTCGCGACGAAGGCTACGAGGTGATCACCGCGAGGTCGGTGGCCGATGCCCGCGAGGTGCTCGCCACCACTCAGCCGGATCTGGTGCTGTGCGACATCCTGATGCCCGACGGCAACGGTCTGGATCTCCTGAGAGAGATCAAGGAGCGGGACAAGGCCCCTCCGGTGCTCATGATGACCGCATACACCTCCACCCGCTCGGCGATCGAAGCGATGAAGCTCGGTGCCTACGACTACGTCTCCAAGCCCTTCGACAACGACGAGCTCAAGCTGCTGGCCGAGAAGGCTCTGGAGAGGGCGGACCTGGAGGGCGAGAATCTCTATCTCAAGCAGGAGCTCCAGGAACGCTACACCTTCTCCAACATCATCGGCCGCAGCCCGAAGATGCAGGCGGTCTTCTCGCTGATCGAGCGTGCGGGGCGCACCAGCTCCACCGTTCTGATCCACGGCGAGAGCGGGACCGGGAAGGAGCTCATCGCCAGAGCGTTGCACTACGCGAGCCCTCGCTCCGAGCATCGGTTCCTTTCCGTCAACTGCGGCGCCTTGCCGGAAACGCTGCTCGAGAGCGAGCTCTTCGGGCATGAGCGTGGAGCCTTCACCGGAGCGGTGGCCGCCAAGAAGGGGCTGTTTCTGGAAGCCACTCACGGCACGCTGTTTCTCGATGAGATCGGAGAGATGACTCCGGCGATGCAGGTCAAGCTCCTGCGGGTGCTCCAAGAACGGAAGGTGCGCAAGGTCGGCGGCACCCACGAGGAAGACGTGGACGTGCGGATCATCGCGGCCACCAATCAGGACCTGGAGGCCCGGATCGCCGACGGGTCGTTCCGCGAGGACCTCTTCTACCGGATCAACGTCATCCCGATCCGTCTTCCTCCGCTGCGCGAGCGGATCGAGGACATCCCTCTGCTGGTGGGGTACTTCATCGAAAAGTACGCCCGCCAGATCGACATCCCACCCAAGCAGGTCAGCGCCGGGGCCCTGCGGATGCTGGAGCGCCATGACTGGCCCGGCAACGTCCGCGAGCTGGAGAATCTGGTGGAACGCTGCCTCGCCCTGTCCACCGGAGGGACCATCGGGCTGGCAGATCTCCCCGAGCCCCTCACCCTGCGGCGCAGAAACGCGACGCCGGAAGTCTTGCTCCCCGCGGAAGGCATGGATCTCGAGGCGTACCTCGATCGCGTGCGCGAGCGCCTCATGGAGGAGGCCCTGGCGCGGACCGACGGCGTCCAAACACAGGCGGCCGAGCTTCTGGGGATGACCTTTCGCTCGTTCCGCTACTACGCCAAGAAGCTGGGGGTCAAAGAAGACGAGCGCCCGCGCGACGACGAGACCGAGCCGCCGACCGAGCCGAGCGACGCGCAGGAAGCGGGCACGACGAAGCAGGCGACGAAGCAGGCCAAGACCAAGGGCTCCTGATCGAACGGTGAGCCGGTCACCTCGCGATCTCCATTCCGCCGGCACGGCCCTCCGGCACCGCCGGCAGATCGACGGCCAGCAGCCCGTAGCCTGTCGTCCCCAGAAGCAGACGATCTCCATCGACGGCCGCCGCGGACACGTCCCGCGCGGGAAAGGACAGGCTCAAGGGCGCCCCGAGCTTCCCGGTCTCGACGACCAGCGGGCGAGCCTCTTCCTCGCTGACCACGAGATGGGGAAGCCGCGGATCCCCGGTGGTGAGGACCCGGATCACGCCTCCGGCGGCAATGCGATGCCAGAGATGCGCCGCGGAGAAGCGCAGCCAGACCTCCCCCCGCCCCCAGTAGAGCTCGCCCTGGCGGGTCGGCTCGAGTCGCCCTCCCTCGAAGGGCCGCGGCGCCAGGTCGGTGGATCGGTCCCCGGGTGCCATTCCGTTTTCGGCCAAAGCGGGCTCTTCGATGCGCCGCCAGCCCGTGGATCCCGCCGTACGCTCGAACAGCCCCTCCTCGGTGACGGCATAGACCCCGTCTCCGGTGGACCTGAGCTCGAGCACCGGGGGCAGATCCCGGGTCACGGGCTCGAAGGAGCGCCCGCCGTCGGTGGAACCGTAGATGCCGGACAACGGCCCCGCGTGATGGACCGCGGCCAGGACCTCCGCCTCCCGCGGCTCTGACACCTGGCCCTGCCCGACCACCAGGAGCGCGGCGATCCGGACGTTGCTCATGCCCCGGCTCGAGGGCTCGAAGGACGATCCCCCGTCGGTCGAGATCCAGACTCCCGCCCCTTCGGTGGCGAGCACGATGCGGGCCGGTCTCCTGGAATCGTGCGCGATGGCGCGGATGCTCAGCCCCGGGTCGGTACGCCGCTGCCAGCTACGCCCCCGATCCCCGGAGACATAGAGCCCGGCGATGGTGCCGGCCAGTAGACGGCCGTCCTCCAGCACCGCGAAGCTCGGGGTCCGACGCTCGGGCAGGCCCTCCTGGAACCGGGTCCAGCGCTCTCCGAGATCGGTGGAGTGATAGACCCAGCCGCAGGTCGACGCCCACAGCTCCCCCGCCCGGCCGGGGACGGGGCGAAGCTGGAAGACCTCGCTGTCGAGGACCATGCCGGAAAAGACCCCGTGCCAGGTGAGGCCCCCGTCGTCGCTGCGATAGGCGCGGCGCCAGGTGCCGGCCAGCAAGGTCTCCGATCCCGCTCCCTCGGGATGGACCAGCAGGCTGGAGACGTGGTGCACCTCCGGGTAGGCCGTCGTCAGGTGGCTCCAGCGCTGTCCGGCATCCCGGCTGACCCAGACCCCGGACAAGGTGCCCGCGTACAGGAGATCCGGCACATCGCTCACCAGCGCCAGATCGTAGACGGGCTCCGGTGGCAGGCGGTCCGCTCCGCTCCCCCTGCGCTCACGCCAGGTCGCCCCCAGGTCGTCCGAAACCGCCAGCAATCCGCTGCCCCAGACGCCCCAGAGCCCCGCCCATAGACGCCGAGGGTGGTGCGGATCGAATCTCAGGGTGCCGACGACCCAGCCGTTGAAGGGCACGGGCACCCCCGCGCTCGCCCAGCTCCGCCCACCGTCGCGGGACAGATACACATGGCCGGCGGAGGTCCCGGCTACCAGGAGATCCGGATCCTCCGGATGGACCGCCAGGCTGCGCACGTCACCCCCCCACAGGGGAAGGACTTCCGGCGCCGTGGCGATCTCGGGAGAGATCTCCACCGGCGCAAGCTCCACCGGCGCAAGCTCCACCGGCGGGGACTCCGCCGGCACGAGCTCCGCGGTGATCGGGGGTGCGGGAAGCAGCAGTTGGAGGAGGACAAGTGGTAGGAGAAACACGGCTCACGTCTCCCCACCGGAGACCCCCGCCATGGCGGAGGCCACTCCGACTCTAGACCGTGCGGTCTCGCCGGGACGGGACGCACCCGAGCACCGGACCGAGACCATCTCGGCGGCGATCGAGACGGCGATCTCCCCCGGGGTATCCCCACCCAGCGGCAGGCCGATGGGCGCATGAAACGGCAAACGGTCGAGCTCCTCGGGATCGACACCCTGCAGCGCCAGCTCCGCCCGCACCCGCTCGATCTTGCGCCGGCTGCCCATGAGACCCACATAGGCCAGCCGTGGGGGCTCCGGACGGGACACCGCGCCCAGCACCGAGGCGAGAGCCGCCGTGTCGGTCTCCCAACAGCGGGATACCACCGCCACGTAGAGCTCCCTCGTCCGCCACGGTGCGAGCCAGTCTGCGGACTGACCTTCCGGCTCTCCGGCCGGATCCGGGCTGCTCGAATCCAGACCTCTATATTCACGATCCACGCGGGCGAGCCCGGTGCCGTCGGGGAACAGCTCCGGACGCCGGAATTCCTCGCGGTCGTCGGCCACCACCCGGTCGAAGCCGGCTGCCGCGGCCACCTGGGCCAGCGCCTGACCGACCGGTCCGCCGCCGCAGATCGCGACCACGGGGGGTGATTCCATCACCTCGAGAAAGACCTCCACCAGACCACCGCAGGCCATGCCGGTGGGCTCTCCCTGCACCGCCCGCTCGGTCAGGTAGTAACGCTTGAGCTCCGAACGACCCCGCTCCGCGGACGTGGGATCCAGCCGTGCCCGCGCATCCGCGATCACCAGGGCTTCGAACGCCCCGCCGCCGAGGTTCCCGAAGGTGCCGCCATCCGGCCGTACCAGCAGACGCCACCCCGGCTTGCCCGAGGTCGAGCCCTCGGTGCGCACGATGTGGCACAGCACCAACCGGTGATCGCTCCGAAGCACCTCTTCCGTCTGCGCCAGTACCTCCGCTGGACCGGGAATCCTCGCTTTCATCGGACTTTGAGGATATCAGGAGCCGAGCTCGAGAGGCTCAGAAAGACCGTCACCACCGCCAGCGGTCCGAGGGCCGCAGCGATGCGGAAGAAGGAGCTGAGGATGTGGGCGGAGGGATCGAGATAGGTGGCGAGATAGACCGCGGCGTAGACGCCGATCTGGGCCACGACGACGGCACCGACGAGCGCCGCGAGCTGGCGCCGGCGCACCAAAGCCACCCCCAGGGCCACGGCGAACAGCCCCCACAGACCCAACCATGCCGGGCTCGAGAGCTCCACCGCCATCCGCCCCAGGATCGACGGCAGGTCGGGGAGACGTTCGAGGGCGCGTCCTTGCCAGTCGCCAGCCAAGAAGCGGGTCGCGGGTGCGATGAAACGAGCGTGGACCCACGGCTGCAACACCCACGACAAGAGGCAGGGAAGAGCCAGCGGGACGAGACGCTGGAGATGCTGGAGACGCTTCTGGAGACGCTTCCAGGGATGTACGCCCCCGGAATGCATGCCCAGGAGGAGAGCCGCTGCGAGCAGCAGCCCCACCGCCAACGACCAGCCCTCCTGCTTGATCCAGGGCAGCCCGCCCAACGCCAACCCCGCCACTGGCAGACTCCAGCGCGGAGCCGTCGTGCCGGCCGATGCAGCCACCACCGATACCGTTACGATCGACACCAGTGCCACCATCGCGAGGGTGGCCAGGGGCAGGTCGGCCAGACCCAGCGATTCGGTGTCCCAGAAGAGCGGGGAGGCCGCGGTGAGCGCCCCGGCGGTCGCTGCGGCCATGCGGTCAGCGCGCCCCAACAGCAGCGTCTCGCGAACCAACAGGGCCAGGGCGACGCCGCACAGGAGATGCGCGCTCTTGAACAGCCACGGGCCGGGGGCACCTCCAGGGCTCGCCAGGCTCAAGAGCCACGGCCAGCCCAGGGGATAGTCGGTCGCCGCGTAGGGGAACGCCGGCCCGGCCAGCCAATCTCCAGGCACTCCCCCCAGACGGGCGAGCTCCGCGAGCCTGCGGGCCTTCATCCCCCAGATGGCGTGGTGATCCCAGCTCCACAGAGGCGCCACGAGCACTTTCCAGTCGAAGAGCGCCAAGGTCGCCAGGAGCACACCGTCGGCCAGCTTCCCTGCGAGATCCGGTTCGCCTTGAAGCCGAACGAACAGCCAGAGCCCGGCGGCGAGCAGGGCGAGCCCGAGGATGGTCACGGTGGAGCCCTCGACCGGTGCCTCCAACCCGACCTCCGACACCCCCTCCCTTGCCTTCACCACCACCTCTCTCACCACGGGCGGCGCCACGGGGAGAGCATCCGGGGGTGGACCGGAGCGGCTCTGACCGACGACGTCCACCGCCAGCACCCGCGATTCCGGCCACTCGTACTGGGCCATCACGTGGCACCAGTCCGCCCGCACCGGACCGTCGGCGAACACCTTCAACACCACCGGCTCGCGCCCGACCGACAGATCCGCCAGCGCCGCCCGTACCGCTCTCTCCTCGGGGTTGCCGGTCGCCCATTCGAGCCAGCGAAGCTCGCCGGGAGCCGCCGGACGCCATCCGTGACGCGCCAGATCCACTCCGCGTACGACTCCCACGGCCGCCACCAGGATCAGGAGGGCGACGACGAGGAGACGGGAGAGACGCGGCCAGGTGGGTCGGGTGGGACGCATGGAGGCTCCAGCCAAGGCAGACCGATTGTAGCGGGACGGACCGGGCCGAGTCCTCGGGAAGCCCGCGGCAGGCCGAGCCGGTAAGATCCCCGCGATGGTACGCGAGATCACCGAGCGGGTACGACCGATCCTCCTGGCGATGCTCGTGCTCTGGGGTGCCTGGGCCTGCGGCGTGGAGATCGTCTCGGCGTGGAGGGCGCCCTCCCCATCTCCTCCCAGCCCGCCCCCCTTCTGGACCCTGCGGTCTCCCGAGGCGGTCGAGCTACGGGATCTTCTCCTCACGGTCGACCGCGAGCTGCCCGCCGGCAGCTTCCTCGCCACCGGTACCCATGGGCTTTCCCCGTCCGAGGACTTCTTCGTCTCGCTCTGGGTCTCGTACTACCTGCCGCATCACGACGTGGCTCGCGCCTTCCACCGCTGGCCCCTGGAGAGGGCCGACTACCTGTTTCTCTATCGAAGCTCGGTGGAGGACTTCGGGGAGCGGGCGGTCGCCGCGGCGTTCCCCGAGCGACCGCTGCTTCTGCGGGAGCACCCCGCCGGCAGCCTCTACCGGATCCCCCGGCCATGAGCCCACCGGTTCCGGCTGCCTCACTCCCGCTTGGACTGCTCACGCTGCTCGGGCTGCTGACCGCCTGCACCCTCCTGGGCTGGGGGATCCGTCGCCTCGCCGTTCGTGCCGCCCGTGGCTCTCGGGCCACCCTCTTCGGGCTCGCTCTCGATCTCGCCACCGGTCTTCTCGCCCTTCACCTGCTCCTGCTCGGGCTCCAGGCGCTGGGGATCCGTTGGACCACGCTGTCCGTTGGCGGATCTCTGGGTCTCGCGCTGGCCCTGCTGGTGCTGGCTCGGAGGGTGCTGGCTCCGCCCACCTCCCACCCAAAGACCGGTGAGACCCAGAGCACGCAGCTGTTCACGCAGCCGTTCACGCAGCCGTTCACGCGGCCGTTCACGCGGTCGTTGCCACGGTTCTGGGGCAACGCCGTCGCCCTCCTCGCCGTCCTCGTCTTCACCGCGGCTGCCTGGACCCTGCGCGCCACCCACCCCGACTTCATCTATCACTGGGGAATCAAGGCGAAGAAATTTCTGCTCGCCGGCGGGCTGGATCTCCGTTACCTCGGCCGCACCTGGAACCACTTCGTCCATCCGGACTACCCGACGTTGGTGCCGGAGCTCCACACCGTGACCTCTCTCCCGGGGGGCTTTTCCGAGCCGGCGCTCCTCTTGGGGTCGGTGGTGTTGTTCGCTGCGCTGCTGGTCGCCGTGCGCGAGGCGCTGCACCGGAGCGCCAGGGATCCCTTCGTCCAACAGGCGGGGCTGGCCTTCCTGGCCCTGGGGCTGACGGCGTTCGCCGTCGGCCATCGGCTGGCCGGAGGCGCGGATCTGCCGCTGGCCTTCGCGTTCGCGGCGGCGCTGCCCACGCTTCTGGCTCCCCACGAGGCACCCCACGCGCAGGGCTCCGACGAGGCGGATCGGGACGACTGGAGCCTCGGCATCGCCGCCGCCTTCGCCGCCGCGGTCAAGATCGAGGGCGTCCTCCTGGCCGCCACCCTGGTCTCTCTCCACGGGCTCCGCCGATGGCGGGAAGGACGTCTCGGGCTCGCCCGGCGCGATGGCCCGACCTATTTGGCCCGCCTGGCCCGCCTGGCCCGCATCGCCCTTCCTTCCCTGGCGGTCGTTCTTCCCTGGCTGGCGATCGACCTGCGGTACGGCCTGTTCCAGCCGTTCAACTCCGGGACTTTCGAGCCGGAACGCGGGCCGGGCATCCTCTCGGCGCTGGCGGACGGTCTGGCGGTCCGCCACTGGCACGGCCTCTCTTACCTCGTGCTGGCCGCGCCCCTGCTGCTACTCGCCCGGCGGACCCGCCTGGTGGCCACGGTGGTGCTGGTCCAGCTCGTCTTCTACCTCTGGGTCTTTTTCACCCTGGTCGGGGATGCGGAGCAGCTCGTCCGGCTCAGCCTCCCACGGCTCCTGCTGCCGCTCGTCCCGGCGGTGGTGGTCGCCGGGCTGGTCCTTCTTCCCGGTCGCTCCGACGGCAACACGGTCCTGCCGATCGATCTCCACGAAGATCCCAGATGAGAGGAGGAGCGTCCCTTCGCCGTCCCGCCTGCATCGCTTTCAGGTGGGATGGGTTCAGAACGCCTGGACGTCGGCGTCGCCACACAGGTTGAACGGCTCGTTCTCATAGGTCCGCGCGACGTCGCCGACGGTGTCGGTCACCGTGATCCGATAGCCGACGTCGGTCAACGCCCCGTAGAAGACCCAGAACCTGCCGTTCACCACCCGGCCGTCCAGCACCTTGACCACCAGCTCCAGATTCTCCGGGGTGAAGAACCAGAAGATCCCGGTGCTGTCTTCTCCGGCGGAGACCTCCGCTCCCGCCGTCGGAACCACCGTGCCGACGCCCCGATCCCCCGGTGGCCGGGGATTCTCCCATTCCACCTCCACCTGGAATCGGCCATCGAGCAGACACAGGGTCGTCGGTCCCGGCACGCAGGATCCGGAGACCTGGGCCGTCGCGAGCCTGGACGCGAGCCGGCCGGTGGGCGACAGATCACCAGAGGACAGGCTTCCCGGGATCGGGATGTCGGGGGATCGGGAGCCGGACACCGACGCCGGAAGCGCGAGGGCGGGGGCCTCCCGGGGAAACGACCTGACGTCCGCCAGACCGCAGATCTCGCCGGGCGGGTTGTGGTAGGTGACGCTCTCGCCGGTTTCGGAGTCGACGACTTCGATCCAGTGCTCCACGTCCGACAGCCCGCCGTAGAAGGTCCAGTAGAACCCGTTGAGCCCCACGCCGTCGATCAGCTTGACGATCAGCTCGAGGTTGGAGGCATCGAAGAACCAGAACAGACCCGAGACCTCCGAGCCGAGCCCGGCCGCTACCCGTCCGAAGCCGTGGTCCCCGCTCCGCGGGTCTCTCCAGGTCACCCGGACCCGGAATCGATCCCCGAGCAGACACAGGGTGCGCTCTCCAGGAACACAGGGGCCGGCTGCACCGCCGACGGCGAGGGTCGTTGCGCTCGTCTCCGCACCGGGATCCGACGCCAACACCCCGCGGACCGCCCGGACCCGGAAGGTGTACGAGGTCTCCGGATCGAGACCGTCGACGCTCAGGCCTTCGGCGCCGGGAGGAGCGTCGCGCGGCCCCAACGGCCCCGCCGGAGAGCGGATCTCTACCCGGAATCCAGCCTCGCCCCGCCCGCGAGGGATCCATCCGAGATCCACTCTCCGCTCGCCGAGGCCGAGGATCCGCAGGCCCACCGGCGGCTCCAGACGGCCGGGCGTCGTCTCCGTCACGTTGCTGTAGCCCGAGAATCCCGCGGCGTTGCGAGCGCGAACGCGGAACTGGTACCGAGTCCCCGGCACCAGCTCACCGATCGTCACCGACTCGCTGTCGCGCGGCAGGAAGCCGACGATCTGGACGAAGGGTCCGTCGTCTTCGGCCCGCTCGACGCGGTAGCTGTCCTCGTCGAGGGCGTTGTCGGTCCAGGTCAGCCGCACCTCGGTCTCCGTCACCGCTTCGGCGCTCAGCCCGCTGGGCGCGGCCGGTGGCCCCGTCCCGTACAGGGTCCGGGCAGCCGCCTGGTCATCGGCATTGACCTGCACGTCGCGGCCCAGATCGGCGCGGGCGCGGAAATACATGAGGGCGTCCCGCAGCACCGGATCCGGCTCGGGGTCGTCCTGGCTCGAATGGCCGAAGCCCAGGGTGTGGCCGATCTCGTGTCCCACGACGGCGTCGGCGGTGCCCTGGGGGTTGGGGATCCGCTCGAAGTAGCAGGCCAGGTTGCGATTGAAGACGACGTCCGCCTCGAAGATCACCCGGTGGGGGCGACCCCGGTAGGGCCGTTCCTCCGGGCTCGCCCAGGCGAAGGCAGCCGCGAGCGGCCCGCCGCCGATTTCGGCCTCGCAGTCGAATCCTTGGGGATCGAAGGTCTGGTTGGGGTCGTCGAACAGGATCGTGTTGACGCCGTCCGGGCCGGCGAAGCCGGTCGGCGTGCCCCCGGCCTCGTCACCCAGCTCCAACCGGATATTGGTGGCGCCGATGCCGTTCCAGATCTCCAACCCCCGTTGGAGGGCCCGGCGGCGCTGTGCCGTGGAGAGGCCCGGCTGAGGCCGAAGCGCCTGCCAGACCACCGGCTCGTCCCGGTCGAAGTCGAACCAACGGATCCGCCGCTCGTCCACCAGGATGAGGGTGAAGGGGTCGGTGCGCGCGCGCAGCCCGTCGACCGCCTTTTCGAGGATGGCGGATCCGGCGGACAGAAAGTAGTCCGGCTCCCGGATCTCTCCCCGCACCCGGTCGCCGATCCAGGACAGAAACGCCGACAACGAGCGGGGTCCGCGATCCTCTGTGGAGCCTTTCTCGTCACGCCGGCTTGGAGCGCGCACCTCCCGGGTGCCGACGAGGTTGCGCGTCGCCCACGCAGGGGCGCCGGGGGCGTTGCCCGCCTTCGGTCCATCGTTCGCGCCCCGCACGATGTGGAAAGCCCCGAGCATCAGATGCCGTACCCGCCAGGTGCCGTCGGCGGCGGCATCGAGGAACAAGAGGGCCTCGTCACCGGGCTCGAAATGGGGCGCTCCGAACATCACGGCCGTGACGCCATCTGGACGCTCGCCGCCGGGAACCCGGACGATGAGTGTGCCGCCGACCGTTCCCTTGAGCGCCCGATCGACCTCCACGCGGTAGTCGGTCCAGGGCAGCCCCGAGCTCGGCGGGGCGGGCTCCTGATCGAGGATCCGGACGGTGACGATCGCCGTCGAGCGATCGACCAGACCGGCGTCCGGAACCATCACGAAGGTGGTCGCCTGGAGCGGCGGCCCGAAGGAAAGGAGGAGGGCTCCGTAGACGAGGACGAGGATCGAAGGAACGTTCGGACGGGCGGGGCGGATGGCGGTCGACTGCATGGCATCTCCGGTCGCGAGGGTTCGATGTGTCCCTCCCAGGCTCCCGTGAGGCTCCCTCTCCGAATCGCGATCGGAATCCAGCTACTGAAGAGTGTACCGCATCCACCGCGTGCCGCTACAGGGTGCCGGTGTCGGCGTCGCCGCAGAAGTCTCCCGCTTCGTTGGTGAAGGCCAGGCCGTTGCTGGTCTGTGTATCGGTCACGGTGATCGTGTACTCGACGTCCGACAGACCGCCGTAGAACACCCAGAAGTGTTGGTTGATCACCCGGGCGTCGAGGATCTTGACCACCAGCTCGATGTTCTCCTGGTTGAAGAACCAGAAGAAGCCGGTCTCGTCCCCTTCGACGCTGCCCACCGGACGCACCTTGCCGACTCCTTTGTCCTCGGGGTCACCGCTGCGCCGGGAGTTGTCCCATTGGACCTCGACTTTGAAACGGTTGTCGAGCAGACACAGCGAAGTGGCGGAAGGCTCGCAGGTTCCGGACGTGGTCCCCTGACCCGCGATGCTGGAGAGCTCGCTGCCCGCTTCCGGGGCGCTGCCGCTCAGCACGATCCTACGGGCGGTCTCCAGGGCCGTCAGACCACCGACCACCCGTGGCCGGTGGCTCGAAGCCCCGGGGATCGGCGCCGGCACCTCCGGGCGTGGGAAGGCACGGGTGTCCGGGAAGCCGCAGATCTCGTTCTGGGGGTTGTGGTAGGTGACGTTCTCTCCGGCCTCGGTATCGGTCACCGTGATCCAGTACTCCACGCTTGACAGCGCGCCGTAGAAGTTCCAGAAGAAGCCGCTGAACGACGTCGCGTCCAGCGACTTGACCACCAGCTCGATGTTGTCCTCGGTAAAGAACCAGAACAGCCCGGTGACATCCGAGTCGGGGATTTCCACCGCTCGGCCCGGCCCGTGGTCGCCGCTGGCCGCGTCGCGCCATTGGACGCGCACCCGGAAGCGTTCGTCGCCGCCGAGGCACAGCGTGGTGCCGTCGGCCACGCACGAGCCTTCCACCAGGTCATGGGTCGTGGCGTTCGCCTCGTCGCTGGGCTCCGAGAGCTGCCCGCCCTGCTGGGCTCGCAAGCGGAAGGTGAAGGGCGATCCCGGAGGCAGATCCTGCAGCATCACCTCCTGGGCGCCCAGAACGGTCTGGACGACCTGGAAGGTGTCCAGGGTCGGCGACTTCATCTCGACCACAAAGGCATCGGCGTTGGACGCGTTGTCCACCCAGGAGAGCTGGATCTCGGACGACGACATCGGCACCGCCGTCACCTGGCTGGGCGCGTTGAGGGCATTGGGCAGGGTCACGTTGGCCACGCCGGTGAACCTCGAAGCGCCCGAGCCGTTGCGCGCTCGCACGCGATAGCCATAGGTTGTGCCGGGAACCAAACCTCCCAGCAGCACGGAGGTGGTGTCCGGACCGAAGAATCCGCTGACGTTCTGGAAGCTCCCGCCCTGCATCCTCTGCTGGATGTCGAAGCTGTCCTCGTCGTTGGCGTTGTCGATCCAGCTCAGTTGGACCTCGGTGCTGGAGACCGCCACCGCCGTCAGACCGGAGGGAGCGGCGGGACCTCCGACGGTGTTCCCGGGATAGAGCGTCCGGGCGGCGGCCTGGTCGTCGTCGTTGACCCGGGCACCGCGGCCGTCGTCGTGGATGTTGGCCCTCATCAGCGCTTCGTCCTGGAGCGGGTTGCTAAAGCAGGACGGGGACTTGTCGTCGCCACATGAGTGACCGAGACCGAGGGTATGGCCGAGCTCGTGACCGAACAGCTCGTCCGCCGCCGCCTGGCGGTTGAGGCTGCCGTCGAAGAAACAGCCGAGGTTGCGGTTGGTGATGACGTCGCCTTCGGCGATGCGATGGAATTGCTGCCCGCCGGGGCCCGGCTGGGTCGAGAAGGTGAACCACGGTCCACCGATCGCGAGCACGCCTCCTCCGAAGCAGTTGTACGGCCCTCCGAAGAGGCTGTTGCCGTTGGGGTCCTCGGCGACGACGGTGCTCACTCCGTCGGGGTCGGTCAACCCTCCGGTGGCCGCGGTGGTGCCGCCGAAGACGTACCGAATGTTGGTGCCGGAAACGTTGTTCCACGCGGCGATGCCTCGCTCCACCCCGGTGCGGAGCTGTTGCGTCGAGAGACCCGGCTGCCCGTCCTGATGGATCTGGAAGATCTGCTGCTGCCCCTGGTCGAACTTGAACCAACGCATGTTGAGAAAGTCGTCGGGATCCCGGAACAGCGTGAAGGCGTCCGCCTGGCTGCGCAGACCCTCGGGGCTCTCGGACGACTCCAAGAAGTAGTCGGGCTCGCGCTCGATCCCTTGCGCCCGATCGGCGACCCAGGCAGCGAACGCCTCCATCTTGCGGGGCGCTCGTGCGCGCGCTCTCTGCTCCTCGGAGAGCTCCTGTCCGGGAGCCGCGATCTCGTGGCTCTCGGCGAAGTTTCGCAGAGCCAGCCGTTCGCCCTCGAAGGTCTTCTCGTAGAAGGCCCCCAACATGAGCTGATAGATCCGGAAGGTTCCGTCGCCGGCGGGGCTCAGGAAGAGCAGCGCCCGATCGTCGAGCTCGAAGCGGGGAGCGCCGAAGACGTGGAAGCCGATGCCGTCCGAGCGCATGCCGCCGGGAACCCGAACGATCAGGGTGCTTCCCGGGACGCTGCCTTTGAGCACCCGATCGACCTCGATCATGTAATCGGTGGAGGGCAGATCCAGGAACGGCGTGGGGTCGCTCGACACGATCCGGCCGTCCACGATGGTCGGCGCGAGCTCGGTCAGCGCCTCGTCGGACATCATGACGAAGGAGGTGGCCGAAGCGGGTGACCCGCTGACGGAGATGGCGACGATCGCGACGATCGCGAGAATCGCGAGAGAACAACGGCAGGTGACGAGCTTCATACAGCCTCCGAGTGATAGAGCATTTCCGCCGGCCACCGTGCCGCCCTTCCTTCGGCGCGGACCGGCCTGCTTGGGCAGCCACCTGGGCACCTCTCCCTCGGGGCGCTGGTGTGGCGGCCTCGGATCGACGGATCCCCTACAGTATACGATGCTCGACGAAGAAGCGTTGTGACAACACGGATCTTCGAACCGACGCGATCAGACCGGGGTCGCCGAGGCGGGCTTGGCGTCCGGCTTGGAGGCGGATTTGCCGGTATCCTTGCCGGTGTCCTTGCCGGTGTCCTTGCCGGTGTCCTTGCTGGAGCCCTCGGCTTTCGCGCCGGTGTCCCCCTTGCTCTCCGAGCCACCGGCGCTCTCGCCTTCGCCGGATCCGGCACCCTCCGCCTTGGCGCCGCCGCGAGCGTAGTCGGTGACGTACCAACCACTGCCCTTGAACTGGAACGAGGGAGCCGAAATGAGCTTTTTCAGACGCCCCCCGCACTCGGGACAGGTCTCGGCGGGCGGGTCGTCCATCCGCTGGAGGATCTCGCTCAGCGCTTCGCACTCTTGGCAACGATATTCATACAGCGGCATGAGGGTTTCTCCTGATCAGTCCTGCTCCGTGCTGACGTCTCCCGAGCGTCCCTCTCCCGAGCGCCCCGGTCGCCGGCCGGCCCACGTCGCGTCCGGCTCCCAACTCAGCTTCCGTAGCGCCCGCCCGGGGTTCCCAGCCGGATCTTGATCGCTCCGGAGCTCTGCCGGTTGCCGTCGGCCCCGCTGGCTTCGGACTCCCCGCTCCCACCGGCCCCGGTCTCCCGGGTCGCAGCCCGATCCGTCCTGCGGATCCACTGCATGACCTGGAAGGCGTACATGAGCTTGGCGTTCTCCGCCACCGAGTACGGACCCGACTTGCAGATCTCGTAGAGGGTGCGCTTACCGTCCACCCGCTGGAGCAACTCGAGATCCTGGCCGTCGAGGGCCGATTCGATCAACGCCTCCAGGTGGTACGTCGCCTCGAAAACGGTGTCCTTTTCACCCAGCCGTGCCACCAGGGGCTTCGCGTTCGGCGCTCGCTTGATGCCGCTCAGGATGACCTGGCGCATGGGGAGCTGGATGCTCACCGCTCCGGACGTTTGCTGCTCGCCGATCTCGAAGGTGACTCCCCCGTCCGGCCAAGCGAAAAGGCTCCACAAGATGGCTTCGATCTGCTCGCGGATCGCCGTGTAGACCTCCAGCGGCGACAGGAACCCGAGCTCGATGAGCAGAACGCCGAATCGATGGGAGGAATTCCTCCGCTCGCGCATGCTGGCGCGGTACTGCTCGGGGCTCAAACGGCGGGTGCGCAGGAGATAGCTACCGAGACTGTCGTCGAGGTCGGTGGAGGACGCATGCACGACGATCCCGCCCTTGATAAAGATCTTCTTGACGACCTCTCCCTTCCGGACCTCGATGACGCCCGGAACCCGAAAGCGGTCGATGGAGTAGAGGATCTCCGGCAATGCCGTCTGCGCCAGATCGCCTCGAAACTGGAAGCGCTGGGGCGTAGTCAGGGCACCCTCCCATTCTCTCCGGGTGGACAGGCTAGCGTCGCAAAAGAAACCAACAAAGACAGTTGTGCGAGTATAGCAGCTCGTGCCCACGATCGATCCCCAGGAGGCCTGGCGCCTCCTCCGCGAGCATCTCAGACCTCTCCCGCCGGAGCGAGTCCCCCGGCGTCGAGCGGCTGTTCGGGTATTGGCCGAAGACCTCGTCGCCACCGTCGACGTGCCCGCTCACGACGTCTCGGCGATGGATGGCTATGTGCTGTCGGGGGCGTTTGCCCCGGGATCCCGGCTGCCGGTGTCCGGGGTCGTCGCGGCCGGCGATCCCCCCGGCTTCGAGCTGGCCGCCGGCACCGTCGCCCGCATCATGACCGGCGCCCCGGTGCCGTCCGAGGGCGACCGGGTGATCCCGGTCGAGCTGACCGACGACGGCGACGACGAGGTGCGCCTGGACGCCGATCCCGGCGTGGGCGCCAATATCCGCAGACAGGGAGAGGTCCAACGAGCCGGATCCCCGCTGCTCTCGGCCGGCTCTCCCCTCACCCCCGGGGCCCTTTCGCTGCTCGCCACCCACGGCATCGGGGAGGTCGCGGTCCACCGGCTGCCGAAAGTGAACGTGGTAACTACCGGCGACGAGGTGGTGCCGCCGGACACCGTGCCCGGCCCCGGGCAGCTCCGCGACTCCCACACCGATTTCCTGCTCGCCGCCGGCGCCTCGCTGGGCCTGGGCTTTCAGCCCCTGGGCACCTCGCGCGACGATCCGGAGGAGCTCGCCCGCTACATCGAGCGCGGCCTCGACGGCGACGTCCTGTTGCTGTGCGGCGGGGTCTCGAAAGGGGAGTACGACTTCGTCGAGGAAGTGCTGGAGCGCTTCGGCCACCGGACGCTCTTCGACTCGGTGGCGATCCAGCCGGGCAAGCCGCTGGTGGCGGCGGTCGCCCCGGGCTCGCTGGTTTTCGGTCTGCCGGGCAACCCCGGGTCGGTGATGGTGTGCTTCTGGCTCTTCGTCCGGCCCGCGCTCCGCGTTCTGATGGGAAGCCCCGACTCGTACTGGCACGGTGCGCTGCGCGCTACCCTCGACGCCCCGCTGCCGGGCGCCAAGGGCCGGGACCGTTTTCTCGCGGCCTCCGTCGCCTTCGATTCCGGCGAGCTGCGGGTGACACCGCATATCCCCCACGGATCCCACGACGTGGCCGCTCATGCGCTGGGGCTGGGGCTGGTGAGGATCCCCGCGCACGCCGAGCCGACCGGGCCGGGGGACCCCTGCGAGGTGCTGCCGCTGGCGGACTGGCGTCCCCACGCGCTACCCTGAGGCAGGAGGAATCCCTCATGCCCGCTCTCACCATCGCGTCGTCCGCCCTCCTGGCGACCACCTTGCTGCTCTCCGGCTGCTTCGGCTCGGTTCCCAAGGAGCGCCCGGGCGCCGAAGCGGAGATCCCGGATCCGGAGCTGGAAGCCCCCCAAGAAGCTTCCCCCGAGACTTCGCCGGACACCCTGCCGGACGCCCTGCCGGAGCTGGACGGCACCTATCTGCCCGCCGAGATCGCCACGGTCGGCTTCGACCGCCTCACCGGCGCGCCCATCGTGCTGCTTCGTGAGCTCGGCTCGGGACAGGTGGTTCCCATCTGGGTCGGCACCAACGAAGCGCGGGCGATCGCCCTGGCGTTGCACGAGATCGACTTCCCCCGCCCGCTGACCCACGACCTGCTGCGCCAGGTGATCGGCAAGCTCGGAGCGGAGCTCGAGGAGGTGATCGTCCACGACCTGGTGGACGGCACCTATTACGGCTTGCTCAAGCTGCGGGTCGAGGGGAAGGACGAGCCGCTGCTGATGGACTCCCGGCCCAGCGACGGCCTGGCGCTGGCGGCCCGCACCGGCGCCGCCATCTCGATCTCGCAGAAGATCCTCGACCAGAGCCCGGACTACGAGTTCATGGCGCCCCGGGAGTCCGACCAGGTGGTGCGTCTGTCGGGGCTGACACTCGTCGCCCCGACGGAGGCCCACCGTGACGAATTCGGCCTGGGTGAGCGCATTGGAGTGCTCGTCACCCGAGCCACGGGTGTCGCCGGCCGCCAGGGTCTGCGCAGGGGGGATCTGATCCTCGAGGTCAACGGCAAGGCGCTGGGGTCGCCGGTGGAGTTTCTCGACCGGTTGGAGGAGACACCCCCCGGAGAGCCGCTGGAGCTGAAGATCTGGCGCGACGGCGAGGAGAAGACTCTCGACTTCGTCCCCGACCGCCGGCCCCCGGAAGATGAGCGCGAGGAGGGGCCGCGGCGGGTGGCGTAGCGGAACCCTTACACCAGCAGCACATCGGCCGCGTGATTGGGGGCCCTGGCAAGGCGCGCGTCACGAGTCAGCAGAGGAGCACCGAGAGCCTCCGCCAGTGCCAGATAGGCGGCGTCATAGGCCGACACATTCTCCCGCAGCTCCCAGATACGCGGCAAGAAAACATCGTGTGGATACCGCTCGATGGGAAGGTCGGCGAAATCGGCCAGCGCTTGCTCCGCCCGTGCGCCGGAGAGCACCCCGGCAGCCAAATGACGGCGCAGTGCCTGGGTCACTTCCAGGTCGATCAGGTGGGGTGCATGGAGCGTACTGGCGAACAGTCTCTCTTCGATCTGCGCCGCCGAGGGCTCTCGCAGCAGCATGTCCACCAACGCCGAAGCATCCGGCACGATCACCGCCGGTCCCGCTCTTCCCGGATCACCTCTGCCGATGAAACGCTCGCCTTCACGGGCTCTCGGCTCTGCAACCGGCGCCGGAGCTCGGCGAGCGTGGGCCGCTCTGCCGATTTCTTGATTTCACCCAGAAGGTAGTCGGAGAGCGACTTGCCTTCCTGTGCCGCCCGTGCCTTGAGCGTCCGATGGAGGTCATCCGGCACGTTCCTCACTTGGATCATCTTGGACATGCTCTCAGCATGTCTTCATGTGGGGCACATGTCAAGTCGGTGTGCCGACGACCGCTTGATAGCGATAGGGAGTCCGGAGAGAGCTCGAAGATCCTCTGCGGGAGCGTCCAGACATCCTGCAAGGTAGGTCCCCGGCGGCCTGTGCCGGCTTCCCTCAGCCGTTCTCCGCAGCCCGCTCCAGATTCAAAGCCAGCAACCGCTCCAGGATCTCCTCATCCGAGGGGTCGTCGTCCCAGCCGTAGGCGGAGAGGACCGCTTCGTCCAGCTTGCGGTGGGCGTCGTCGAGCCAGGTGGGACGCTGATTGTAGAGGTTGGTCAGGGTCCGCTCGGCCAGCTTCGCCTCCGCCTCCTCGTCCTTCGCGACCAGACGCGGATAGCGAACGGTACCGATGCCCCGTTCGTCGGGCTCCTCCACGAAGCGCGCCCAGGGACCGTCGACGGATCCGGGAAATTCGAGGATCTCCTCGCGGATCCACTCGGGGGGGTTGAGCCAGCACCCACGGAGGTTGTTCAGCTCTTCGACTGCAGCCCCTATAGTGTCCCGAGTCATGCCTGTGAGGCCCGACCATGGAAAGGTCTGGAAGCATGTGGTTGGTGTGTACCGGAAACCAGATTCGCGCTCACGAACCTGGGTGCCCTGTGCTCTTGCCCACAACTCGTGAACAATCGAGTGGAGAACACCAAGCTCGAAATCCTGTTCAAAGGGAAAGACTAGTAGTTGGTGATCGGGAAGAGTAGGCGCCTTCATCCACACAAAAACTCGATGCTTCGCCACGCCGGGCGTTGCCACAAACCTCGATAGGTCCCTTAGCGCGGCACGCATGGCTGGCCTTGGCCTGACATGCAACCACCAGGAGCCCCGATATCTGGCCCTCTGCTTCTCTTCGCGCTCTGGCAAGACGTTCTCTTTCACCCATTCGAAGGGCGCCTCATACCGAGCTGCGATCTGTTTCTCCATCTTGCCGAAGTCCACAATGAACAGCCCTCGACAGCGCTGTGTGATGTCCTTGGCGTTCACCCACGGCACAACCACGTCGGAATTCGGCCGTCCGTGTGGATTGACTTCCTGAAGCATGGGCAGTGCCGTCTCAGGCCCCACGTCAAAGGGCCCGCCCTTTGTGTCAGCCATGAAGACGAGGGCTCGCATCCCGGAAAGTCGAACTGCCTGCGTCACGTCAACGGCGCCTGAAAGATCCGAGTGAATCTCCGCAACCTCACGGTCATCCAGTACATTCTCCAGTCCCTCGTTCCACCCAAAGCCCACCATCGACACGTGGACCGTGGCCCCGTCGAGGACCCAGTCCCGGTCGCTCTCGGCAAAGAAGATCTCCGTTGACTCCTTGATCCTCTTGAGCACTTCCCGGTTGGCCCCGCCCCGAATGCCCTGGGTCGCCAGCAGGCCGACCCGCTTCGCCCCGCCTGCCTCGATGTGGCTGCGGGCCTTCTCGAACCAATAGGTCACCAGGTCGGCCTCGGCAGGGACCCTCCCATCCCACAGCTCGAACATGCGGTCGACATACTCGTCCCCGAGCCCGGATCGCAGCTTCTTTCCCCCCAAGAACGGCGGATTCCCCACGATGAAATCCACCCGCGGCCATTCCGGCTCCCTTGGATTCTCCGGGTCGGACAGATCCAAGATCGCGTCCTTCTGCCCGAAGGTGTCCATCGGCTCCAGGATCGGCTCGGGCCAGGCGCCGAACGGGTTGAGATACAGCCACTGGAGATAGCCGATCCACACCGTCATCTGCGCCAGCTCGTAGGCGTAGGGGTTGATCTCCAGACCGTAAAGCTGCCGGGGGCCGACCAGCGGAATCTCTCCCGGAAATCCGTTCTCCAAGGCGAAGAGGATGACCTCCTTTTCCAGGTCCTTGAGCTTCTGGAGCGTGACGTAGAGGAAGTTGCCCGAGCCGCAGGCGGGGTCCAGCACCTTGATCTGCGCCAGGCGCTGGTGGAACTGCCGCAGGAGCATCTGGGCCTCGGTCCGTGCCTTCTTGAGACGGGTCGCGGAGAGGGGCTTCTTCTCCTTGCCGGTGGGATACTTCTTGCCCGTCTCCAGCACGTTGGCCACCAGCTCCTGCACTTCCCGCCACTCCCGCCGCAAGGGCTTCATCACCACGGGCTCGACCAGGGTCTCGATGTCCTCCCGGCTGGTGTAGTGGGCGCCGAGCTGCGAGCGTTTGTCCGGGTCCATGCCCCGCTCGAACAGGGTGCCGAAAATCGACGGATCCACCGCGCTCCAATCCAGCCGCGCGACCTCGTAGAGGGCGTGGAGCTCCTTGGCGGTGAGCTTCAACACCGGGCCGACCTCGAAGAGGTTGCCGTTGAAGTGCCGTATTTCCTCGATGCCGAAGAGGCCTCCCGTGGCCATGGCGTCGAAGAGCTGCTGGATACCGGCTTGGAAGAGGCTGGGCTTGGTTCGATAGTTCTTCAACAGGCCGGTGACCTGTTGGTTGGGCAAGAGCTCGATGTCCTCGGCGAAGAAGGAGAAGATGAGGCGGTCCAGAAAGCGGGCGACCTCCCTTGGATCGAGACCGCGCTCGCGCATGGCGACGGCAATCTCCCCGATCTTCCGGGCCGCTTCGGTGGTAATCGCCTCGCTGGCGACCCCCGGCTTGAGCTTCTGAGGAGCGAAGAAGACGGCGCGGAGGATCTCGAGATTTCGCGGCGTGTCGAGGTCGTCCAGATGGATCTCATGGATCTCCTGTTTGGTGGCCGTGAAGTTGGTGTAGACCACCAGCCGATCCATGTCGCAGGTCACCAGCAGGGGAGGGTTTTCGAGCGACGCTCGGTACCGGTCGAGCTGTTCGTAGGCCTTGTCGAGATCCTTGTGCTTGCCCTTGTACTCGAAGGCGAAGTAGCTCCGTTTCCAGACGTCGGCCCAGCCGTCCGAGCCGCCCCTCTTGGTCGCGCCCTTCTCGAAGGTGAAGAACTCGCCGGTGGGGTCCACCTCCGCCGGTTTGGGGTGGTCCAACAGATCGCACAGATCGAGGAAGTGCTGCTGTGCCGCCGAGCGTTCGGTGAGCTCGACCTTGCGCCACTTCTCGATGAATTCGGCTACGTTCATGGCAGCTCGGGTGGGTGCTCCCACTTGGGTCTTCAAGGTGTTGAAATGCTGGTCCTACAGACACTTACGGTCACGAAAAGGCGATCGGGAACCGCGCGAGCAACCGCGGCAGTCTAGCAGAGGGGAGCGGGGGCAGAGGGCTCGAGATTGAACCCGCCGGCAAAAAGGGTGTCCTGACGGATAGTGGACTCTGTTGACCGCGAGCATCACTTCGACAAGGAGAGCCAAAATGGCTGATCGACGCGTGACAAAGACCGGCAAGGACGAAGACGGCGACATTACCAAGCTGTGCAATCCCGACGCGAGCTGGACACCCCGCTACAAGGCAGGGGCCATTTCGGACATCGAGAATGGCGTTCATACCTACTATGTGAAGGACAGCAAGGGCGGACGCTCAGACATCCAGGTGGTCAAGGGAGCGACTGGCAAGTACCTGAGAACCGATCCCAACGGAGAGTGCGAGGACAACCTGGACAACCTGCCGGACTGCCAGGACTAGCTGGAGGCAGTCTCCTACCGAAGGCCGAACAGCTCGTCGACTTCCACCCGCACCCCAAGCACCGAGGGCTCAAGCGATTCTTCGAAACCGGTGATACCAGGGGGTTGAAAGCCAGTCATGTACCGAAGATTCGCCGGATCCTCGCGCGGCTTCATTCGGCTACCACACCCCGCGATCTCGATGCTCCGGGCCTTCGGTTGCATCCTCTCAAGGGGGGCCGCAAAGGCCAATGGGCGGTCAACGTCGACCGAAGCTGGCGGATCACTTTCACTTTCGACGGCCAGAGCTGCAAAGATGTGAGCTACGAGGATTACCACTGATAGAGGATTACCACTGATAGAGGCCACGACGATGATGCACAATCCTCCCCACCCCGGTGAGATCCTTCGTGCGGACTATCTCGAGCCCCTGGGTTTGACGGTCACCGGCGCCGCGAAGGCGTTGGGAGTTTCCCGTAAGACGTTGTCAGCCGTGCTCAACGAGCGCGCGGCCGTGAGCCCGGCCATGGCCCACAAGCTGGCCAAGGCCCTCGATACCAGCCCGGAGCTCTGGATCAACCTCCAGTCGCAGCACGACCTCTGGCAGACTCGCGGACTGGAGCTCGGCGACGTTCAGCGGCTCGTTCCTGCTCGAGCATAGACGTCGGATGACCAGGCCCACTGGTGGGTTACGCAATCTGGAGGTCGAGAGGTCCTGGGGCGCCGAGCGGCGTGCTCGGGCCGGGTAGACTGGCGGAAGCGCATGGGAATCGAACCCACCTCCCGAACCGCAACCGGCCCGGGACAAACGGTTTTGAAGACCGCGGGAGGCACCAGCCCCCGAGCGCTTCCTGAGTCGCCCGGGAGTCTAACTCAAGACCAGCCACAGGATCCTCCGAGACTCCCCGACCCTTGCATTCTGCCGCGGGTCGGGTAGCCTTGGACGCTGCTACGATCTCGGCACGATTTCGAGAGGAGACCCCCGATGCAGACACGACACTGGCTCGCCCTTGCCTGGCTCCCCCTTTTGGCCGTCCTGCTGATCCCCACCCTGGCCCTCACCGCGTGCGGCGGCGGCGACTCGTCCGATGCGGTCCACGAGACCCCGGACGCCACCGCGGGCTCCGACGAGGGAGAGGATGCCTCGGACGCGATCGCTCCCATTCGTTCGCAGGGTAACGGCACACCGCCGGCCGCCGCCGGCACGCCGGGGCCCGTGCGCTTCGATCTCCCCGCGAGCTGGCAGGAGCACCCGCCCGCCTCCTCGATGCGCACCGCGCAAGCGTTGATCCCCGGACCGGGCGGCGTCGCCGAGATGGTGGTGTTCTATTTCGGTCCCGGCGGCGGTGGCGGCACCGAGGCCAATCTCGAGCGCTGGATCGGCCAGATGCAGGTGGCGGAGGGCATCGAGCCCGAGCGGGGCAGCTTCGAGGTGGGCGACCTCCAGGTCACCCATGTGACGGTGCACGGGATCCTGCTGCCCAGCAACATGGGTACCGGTCCCACCGAGCCGCAGCCGAATTCGATGCTCCTCGGTGCCGTGGTGGAAGGCCCGGGCGGTCCCTGGTTCTTCAAGGTTACCGGCCCCGCGGCCACCCTGGAGGGCGAGCGCGATACCTTTCTCGACATGCTGAAGACCGTACAGCCTCCGGCGTAGTGCGCGAGAATGCGGCAGCGCCGAGGTCAGCGACACTGCTCGGCGGATCCGGCACATACAATCGCAGCATGTCGGGCAAACCGCCGAGCAAAGCCGCGTGGCGCCAGAGAACCTTCAGGCAAAACCTGCGCCTGCTGCTGATCAACGTCTACCCCCCCTTTCTGGGCGCCGGCATCCGGATCCGTCGCCCCGATCCCCGCACCTTCGAGGTGACGCTCAAGCTGCGCTGGTGGAACCAGAACTATGTGGGTACCCAGTTCGGCGGCGCGCTCTACACCATGTGCGATCCCTTCTACATGTTGCTGCTGCTCGAGGACCTCGGCCGCGACTACATCGTGTGGGACAAAGCCGCGGAGATCCGCTTTCTGCGGCCCGGGCGGGGAACGGTGCGGGCACGGTTCCAGATCCCGGAGGTGCGAGTGGAGGAGATCCGCGCCCAGGCCGACGCGCAGGACAAGGTCGAGCCCCGGTTCACCGTCGACGTGCTCGACGAGGAGGGCAAAGCCGTGGCGCGGGTCGAGAAGCTGTTGTATGTGCGCAAGAAGGAGATGCGTTCCCCCGGCTGAATCTGGTACGTTTTCGGGCATCCGGACAACAGGCTGTGGCTGGTAGGATCTTGGGGGCCCGCTCGGCCTGAGAAGGGAGACGATGATGGCCGACCTGGCGACCCCGCCGCAGATCGAGGAGGAGATCCGCAAGCACCCGGACCTCGTGGTCCGCGAGCGCACCCCCTACAACGGTGGACCGCCCCCCGCGCTGCAGCGGGCCTCCTTCCTGACTCCCAACGATCTGTTCTTCGTCCGCAACCATGCGCCGGTTCCGGCGGTGGATCCTGACTCCTACCGGCTCACCGTGGACGGCGCCGTCGAGCGACCGCTGTCGCTGTCGCTGGCCGACCTGGCCGAGCGGTTCCGTCGGGTGGAGCTGACCGCGACGCTTCAGTGCGCGGGTCAGAGGCGTCAAGAGATGGCCGCCATCGCGCCGCTGCCGGGAGAGCTGCCGTGGGACGCCGACGCCGTCTCCACCGCCCGCTGGAGCGGCTGGCGGCTGGCCGACCTGCTGACGGCGGCGGGTGTGCCCCAGGAGCAAGCGCCTGAAGGAGCGCGCGCGGCCCACGCGGCGTTCGTCGGCCTCGACGACGTGGAGCGCCACGGCCGCACCTTCGGCTTTGGCGGCTCGATTCCGCTGGGCAAGGCGCTGACGCCGGAGGTGCTGCTGGCGGACCGGATGAACGGCGAGCCGCTGCCCCCTACCCACGGCTTCCCGTTGCGGGTGGTGGTGCCCGGTTACATCGGCGCCCGCAGCGTCAAGTGGGTGACCCGGATTACGATCCAGGAGCGCTCCTCGGACAACTACTTCCAGTCCGTCGCCTACCGCCTCTACCCCCCGGGAACCACGGCCGAGACCGCGGATCCGGAGACCGCCTTCGAGCTCGGGGAGCTGTCGGTGAGCTCGCTGATCGCGTGCCCGGCGCCCGGCGCCGAGGTGGCCGCCGGTCCGGTGACCGTACGGGGCCTCGCCTTTGCCGGCGGTGGGCGGCCCGTGAGGCGGGTGGACCTGTCCGGGGACGGAGGGCAGAGTTGGATCCAGGCACGGCTGACCGAGGACGGTCGGATCGAGGACCCGGGACGCCGGGGATGGGCCTGGCGCTTCTTCGAGGGCGAGGTGGTGTTGGAGCCAGGGGAGCGGGAGATCGTCGCCCGCGCCTGGGACACCGCCGGGAACACCCAGCCGGAGAGCCCGGCGCAGGTGTGGAACTACAAGGGCTACATGAACAACGCCTGGAGCCGGGTGCGGGTGCGCTGCGTGTGAGCGCCGCTCAGGGTGTTACGACCTCGAGGCAGGTCGTCTCTCAGCCCCTCTCCGAGATCCCCGACCGTCTGCAGAGAGCGGCCCGCCGGGCCGCCGGGATCAGGCCGCTCAAGTGAAGCCGGCGCCGCCTCCGCAGGCTCCCGTGGGGCCGGACGACACCGAGCGGGTGCCGCCAGGGGTGCTGGAGGCGCTGGCGAAGGTCGAGAATTGCTTCTCCACCCGGGGCTCACCGCAGGAGGGGCAGTCGAGGCCGTCCGCTCCCTCGCCCATCCTCTGCAGGATCTCGAAGCGGTGGTCGCACTCGGTGCAGCGGTATTCGTACAAAGGCATCGGGCTCTCCGTGACTCGGTCAGATGGTCTGGCTCAATCTCCCCGGCTCTCGGTAACAGGCTCGGGCGGTGCGGAATTCTCACGGGCGCCCTTCTCCCGGCTCTGTCTCCCTCCGTCTCCCTCTCCGCGCCTTTCTCCACTCCGCGGCATCCCGTAACCGGCGAGGATGCGCTTGGCCACCACCGCCTTGTGCACCTCGTCGGGACCGTCGTAGATGCGCGCCGCCCGCTCGTGGCGCCAGAACCAGGCCAGCGGCGTCAGATCGGTCATCCCCAGCCCGCCGTGGACCTGGAGCGCGCGGTCGAGCACCTCCTGGAGCACCCCGGCAACAAAGAACTTGATCTCCGAGATCTCCACCCGCGCCGCCCGTGCGCCTTCGCGGTCCATGCGCACCGCGGTGTCGAGGACCAGCAGCCGCGCCGCGTCGAGCGAGGCCCGGCTCTCGGCGATCCACTCCTGCACCGTCTGACGGCTGCCGAGGGGCTTGCCCGGGGCCAGCTCGCGGTGGACCGCCCGGTGGCACATCAGCTCGAACGCGCGCTCCGCCACCCCCAGCCAGCGCATGCAGTGGTGGATCCGTCCGGGACCCAGCCGCGCCTGGGCCAGCCGGAAGCCCTGCCCCCAGCCGCCCAGCAGATTCTCCGCCGGCACCCGGCACCCTTCGAGCACCACCTCGCCATGGCTCGCCCAGCCCTCGCCGCGCTCGCCCATCACCGGCAGGTTGCGCGCCAACCGATAGCCCGGGGTTTCGGTGGGGACGATCACCATGCTCGCCCGCTCATGGCGCGGCGCCTCGGGGTCGGTCACCGCCATCACCACCGCGACCGCGGCGCCGTCGGCGGACGAGGCGAACCACTTGCGCCCGTCGAGCACCAGATCGTCGCCGTCGCGGCGGGCGGTGGTGCTCATCCACACCGGGTTGGAGCCGGCCCGGTCGGGCTCGGTCATGGCGAAGCAGCTCCGCATCTCGCCGCGGGCCAGCGGCCCGAGCCAGCGCTCCTTCTGCGCCTCGCTGCCGAACTCCAGCAGCAGCTCCATGTTGCCGGCGTCGGGGGCCTGGGCGTTGGCCGTGTAGTGACCCAGCGGGCTGCGGCCGAGGATCTCGGAAACGTAGCCGTGCTCGAGCATGGAGAGCCCGCCACCACCCCAGGCCCTGGGGATCTGGGGCGCCCACAGACCGAGCCGTTTGGCGTCGGCGCGCGCCGCCTCGAGCTCCGGCAGCACGGCGAGAAAGCCTTCGGCGAGAAAGCGCCGCTCGAGCGGGATGACGGTCTCTTCGAGGAAGTCCCGGAAGCGGTCGAGCAGGGGTCGCAGGCTTTCCGGTGCGGACGAGGTGACTTCGGACGGCGAGGTCGAGGACACGGTCGGGGGCTCCTTGCTCGGGGGTCGGCTTCGGAGGTCGCCGGGGAATCAGCTCCGTCCGGCGCCCAGGGTCTGACCGCCGTCGGCGATCAGGGTCTGGCCGGTGGTGTAGGAGGAGGCGTCGCTGGCCAGCAGCAGCGCGAGACCGAGCAGCTCGTGCACCTGGCCAAAGCGGCTCATCGGGATCACCGCCCGGTTGCGGCGGCTCATCTCCGGCTCCTTCCACAGGGCCTCGCTAAAGCGGGTCTCGATCAGCCCCGGGGCGATGGCGTTGACCCGGATGCCGTCGCCGGCCAGCTCGGCGGCGAGCTGACGGGTGAGCATCAGCACCGCGGCCTTGGTAACGCCGTAGATGCCGAGACCGGTGAACGGGGTGAGGCCGGCGATCGAGGCGACATTGACGATCGAGCCGCCGCCGCGTTGCTTCATCGACGGCACCACTGCCTTCACGGTCCAGAAGTAGCCCTGGACGTTGACCTCGAAGGTCTTGTCCCAGTGGCTCTTGTCGGAGGTGGTCATGGGACCGAAGTGGGGGTTGGTGGCGGCGTTGTTGACCAGCACGTCGACGCCGCCCCAGGTGTCCCCCACCTGCCCCACGACCTCCGCGACCCGCTCGGCGTCGCCGGTGTGGCAGGCCAGGGGCAGCGCCTCGCCGCCCTCGTCCCGGATCTTCGCCGCCACCGCGTCGAGGCTCTCCTGCTTGCGCGACAGCAGAGCCACTTTGGCGCCGGCCTTGGCGTAGCAGCGGGCGATGGCCTCGCCGATGCCGCGCGAGGCGCCGGTCACCACCGCCACCTTGCCGGTGAGATCGAACAGCTCGGCGGGGCCGGGCACGCGGTCCGTGTCGCTCGGAACGTCGCTCGTCGGGGTGCTCGTGCGCTCGCTCATGCTGGCGAAGACCCTACCCCAAAGCAGGGACGGAGACCAAGGTGCTTCACTGCTAGACTTCCGCCGCCATGAGCTCGTTCCCCTTCTCCTCCCTCGCCAGCCTCGCCGCGATCACCGACTCCGCCCTCTGGCCTCTGGTGGGGATTCCGACCTTGATCTTCCTCGCCCTCGCCATCGACGTGACGCTGGGCACGGTGCGCATCATTCTCGTGGCCCGTGGGCACCGCAACGTGGCGCCGCTGGTGGGCTTCGTCGAGATTCTCGCCTGGTTGGTGGCCCTGTCGCAGGTGATGCAGCATCTCGACCGGCCGCTGAGCTACCTGATGTTCGCGGCCGGTTTCGCCACCGGCACCTACGTGGGGATGTGGCTGGAGTCGAAGCTGGCGCTGGGCCTGGTGGCGCTGCGGGTGATCGCCACCAGCGACGCCACGGAGCTGATCGAGGCGCTCAAGGCGGCGAACATGGGGGTTACGAGTCTCGCCGCCCGCGGCGTCCAGGGCCGGGTGCGGCTGCTGTTCACGGTGATCCGGCGCAAGGAGCTGGCGCGGGCGATGGAGCTGGTGCGGACGATCCAGCCGAAGGCGTTCGTCTCGGTCTCCGACGTGCGCTCCGCCAGCGAGGGCTATCTACCCGGGGGCTACGGGATCGGCGGGATCGGCGCCGGGCTGCGGTTCTGGGAACGGCGGAAGGGGAAGTGAAATAGACGGCCTCAAAGGACTATAACGCGGGCCATCCAGCGCTTTCATCCGAAAGGCCAACCTTCTGTATTCGCTCCTCACTAAAATTCCACTCCCACTCTGTTCGGTCCCAAGTTGCCACAAAGGCGGCTTCAAGAGAAGCCAGGAAGCGCGACTGGCCGTGGACTTCCACGTACGGGGAATGATGAGACGAAGTGTTGGAGGGATACCAACCGACAAACGCCCTCTGGTCCACGATGTAAAGTGGCTTGGCTGGATACGAAGTATATAGCCTGACTTGGATAATCTGATCTACACTGGTATCCGCCACTGACTCAGCGACGCTCTTGAGATCACGAAGCGTCTCTTCCAATAGCCGCTGCAAGGTGCTCTTCCTGATCAAACGTGCCCGAAGATCAGCGTAGTGGCAATCCGGGTGCGCCAGCAAAAAGTGGCAAATTGGCTCTCTGTGCTCCCACCTATATTTCAAGAACCGATTCAAGGCCCATCGCAAGTACAGCTTGAAGTACTCTGTCCAGGTGTGCCATACCAAGAAGCGCTGCTCTGCCCTCGAAAGCTCGGCTTTGACGCGGTCAATAGGGAATTCTACAAAGGTAGAAAGAACCCCTGTTTCATCCTGTGTGATCGCGGCCGTTACAAGATCACAAACGAGCTGAAAAGCGGTGTCCTCTCGTGAATCTAAACGAAATGCCTGATATTGAAAAACAGACTTTATCGCCTCCCCGCCATTCAGAAGTGCACCTAAAGGAGGAAAGGAGGCATCGTCGATAAATATTGGAAAAAAACCCTTACATCTATCGCCTGAGCAGGCAGCTTCCAGCTCCTTTCTAACATAGTCCTCTTCGCCAAGTCGATGACTTCCATCCGCCTTTGCTGCCCAGAATCTACCGACAATGACCACCACGAAGTCTGCGCGCTTGAAAGCCTTCAATAATGGAGGCTCCCAACGCTGTCCACCCTTCAAGCTCCGGTCGGCCAGGAAGACGCTAGATTCACCAAAACGGCCAGCCAGTCTAAGATGCAGGTCCTTCGCTATCTGAATATCCTCAGATCGATAGGAAATCGCAATCGAAATCATACGAGCCTCAATCCAAGGCAGACATGTTTCTCACCTGCGCTGTAGCTGTTAGCGTTTACTCTTCTTCATAGCTCTCTGTCGAGCGATTCTGGCATTATAGTACCGAAAGAGAAACTCGTAGAGCACCAGCTCGTGGGCGCGGCCTTCGGAGCGGATCAGCCGGTTGACGTGCATGTGGGCGAGGCCCGGGGCGATGTCCTCGATGCCCGTGGTCAGGCGGCCCTGCTCGGCGCGCTTTTGCAGCTCCTCGGCGGCCGGTGCGGCGAGGCGGGCTCCCCCCTCCAGCGCCTGCAGCCCGGGCGCCAAGGGATGGTCGCCGTCCGGGGCCGCCGCCAGCAGCTCCTCCAGCGCCTTGCGCTCCTTGCGGTGACGGTCACCGATCTGTTTCTTGAGCGGCAGCGACGCCTTGAACTCCCGGGTGTAGGCCTCGCGGAGGCGCAGGGAGACCCGCAGCTTGGCCTCCAGGTCGAGCCCCAGGACGGTGAGCAGGCGGTCCACGCCGGCCACCGCCAGCCGCCAGCGGGCGTCGGCGCCCTCGTCGCCCTCGATCAGCAGCACGATGCCGAGCACCGCCTCGCTGTCCGCCCAGAAGAGGTGCTCGGCCACCTCGATGCCCTCGGGGCCGCCGTAGCGAAAGACCTCGCGCTGGTAGGTGTCGAGCTGGATCTTCCACAGCCGCCCGTCGGCGAGCAGCGGTGCGGCGGCGGTCTCCAGCCGGGGCAACACCTCGTCATGCAGCACCTTCGGCTCGCCGTGGAAGCGCACCCGCAGGTGCCAGTCCGGATCGCCGTAGCGGATGAAGAACCAGCGGTCGGCCAGGCCCTTGGCCAGCGCCTCCCGGGCCACCGGCGCCACCACCTCGCGCAGCGTGCCGTCGGCGGTGGCGGTGCCGCTGTAGAGCTTGAGGTAGAGCCACTCGGAGCCCGGCGGCAGCTCCGCCGTCACCGACGCCTCCGAGCGTCGCGGCACCGCGGCCGGGCGTGGCTCGCTGGTGCGCACGCAGGGCACCAGGAGCTCGTGAAAGAAGCGGCCCTCGTCGCCACGCACCCACAGCTCGCCGCTCGCGGGCAGGTGCTCTTTGAGCGTCGCGGGACCGCGGCCCTTGGCGGCGTCCAGAAAGGCGTCGAGCGAGAGCACGCTCTCGAAGTCCACCCACAGCTCGTTGTCGGCCTCCGCCAGCACGGCGTGGCGCGGCAGGCGGTGACGCTCACGCCATTCCCGCACGGCGGCGACACGCGAGGCGCCGTCTTTCTTTTCCAGCTTCTCGATCTCTTCGGCGGGGATGCGCCAGGTGGCGCGGGACAGCACCAGGCGGCCGTGGGTCACCCGCGGCAGAAAGGGCGCCGCGTCGAGAGGCCCCCAGCTCCACATCAGGCCGCCGAGGGCGCCCTGGGACTGGAGGGTACAGAGGAAGCGGTAGATCCCCAGGCTGCGGGTGACGAAGTTGTGGGCGGTGGTGAGCCGCGGGATCACCTCGCGACCCAGCCGCGCCGAGGTGAGAAGGATGCGCGACCCGATCACCGACACCCGCAGATCGTCCACCGGGATGCGGTGCTCCGCGTCCACCGCCGGGCGACCGAGGAAGGGGATCTCCCACTCGCGCATCACCGGCCGGGCGAGGACGTTGCCGATGCGGCCCTGCGGCAGATGGACGATCTCGGCGAAGACGGCGTCCGGGACGAGCGCTTCTTCCTGCCGCAGGTGCTCCTCGGTGAGACGGCGCAGCTCCGGGTCCGCGTGGCAGAAGCGGCCCAGCAGCCGGGCGCCCGAGGGTCCCCCCATGCCACGGAAGAAGAGGCGGAAGTCTCCTCGCGCCACGGCCTCCTCGGACGCCGCCGCCACCGTCCCCATGACGTGGAAGGACTCCGGCAGCGGCGCCGGCTCGTCGACCGCCAGACGCTCCAGGTCCTCGGCGGTCAGCTCGATCGAGGTCTCACCGGCCGCTACCGCTTCGTGCACCTTGGCCAGCAGCAGCGCCTCCCGGCGCCCCCAGGTCACCTGCGGATCGTCGCCCGGCCTGGCGACCGGTAAGCCGGCGAGCAACGGCGAAGCCTCCGCCTGGGCACCGCGTACGGTGCCAAAGCCGATTCCCGTCTCCTCGTCCAGCACCTCGGTCAGGGGCACCTCGGTGCGGTCGCCATAGCGGTCGGTGAAGGACTGCCGGAAGCGTTCCAGGGCCTCGTCCTGGGGCGCGCCGCGGAGCTTGTGGAGGAGCTCGACGCCGCGGATCAGCTCGTCCAGCGCCGGCCCGGCGAGCACCGCTTCGGCGGCGGGCTTGATGGTGTCCACCTGGAACAGGCGGGAGATCTCGACCTTGGCGGGCAGCTCCTCTTCGAGGGTCCTCCCGACCTGGCGATAGCGCTGCGGGTCGTTGCCCAGCCCGGCCTCGTCGAGCTCGCGCAGCACCGCTGCGGCGCGTTGCAGGGACGCGGCGGCCTCCCGGCCCGCCTCGGTGGTCTCCAGCACTGCGGTGAGGTCCTCCACCGCTTCCCCGCCCGTCACCCGGGGGGCGAGGTCGGGGACCAGGAGCTGAGCATCGACCAGCTCGCCGAGAAACTCCTCGGCCTCCTCGAGGGCGATGTCCGGGTCGTCGGCCACCAGCGCCTGCGCCAGGTCTCCCAGCCGCGCTCCGTTTCGGGAGCGCTCGAGGATGGCGTCCAGATAGGGGGAGGACTCGACCGCCACCAGATGATAGGTGCGGAGCTGGTCGTCGAGACGCCCCTCGGCGTAGCGCCAGCGGCCGGCGGCGCGGTAGAGGCTGGAATTGGTGAGGAAGGTCAGCTCCCGCCGCAGGGACTCGTCGCCGGCCAGCTCCTCGGCCAGAGCGAAGAGGTAGTCCATGTCGAAGCGGGTGTGGCGCCGGTAGCGCTCGCGGGGCTGGAGGCGGATGCGCAGCTCGCTGTTTTCCTTGCCGTCCCCCGTGGTGTCTCCGCTGTCCGTCTCCGCCAGCGTCCCCACGGAGCAACCGGAGAACAGACCGAAGGGTGTGCACCGCGCGGCCATGCGCACCAGATAGCGCATCAGCGCGCGCTCGGCGCGCAGCCCGGATTTGCCGTCCGGCTTCTCGAGCCAGGTGGGGAGACCCTCGTCGAAGAGCGAGGGCGAGGCCACCCACAGGGCTTCGCGGATCTCGGGGCGTTCGAGAAAGGCCGTCAGCCGTTCGCGTTGGAGCTTGCGGTCGGCAGCCACGGCGGCGGCCAGGGCCTCCGGATCGTCGCCGGTGGTGGGGACTTGCAGGCCCTCGCCCCAGCTCTCCAGCTCTTCGACTGGGAGCAGCGGCGTGCGCACCACGAAGAAGCCGCTGGGGCGGAACGGCGCGCGCGCGTTTTCGTCGGTCATGACGGAGGGCGACGGTATCACGGGGGTGGATCTGAGGCTTGAACGCTGCTTCACGGGCCGCGGCACGCCTAGGAATCCCTGTCTCGGCGCACCTGCAAGATCTGCCGCTGTATTTTCATCCCTTGATCCACGGTCTCCGAGCCGTGGAGATCTCCCAGGAGCTTGAGCGCAAGAGCGCTTACGACGCCGCCTACCTCGCTCTTGGAGAGACCTTGGATGCCGAGATCTGGACCCTCGATGCTCGCCTGGTCCGCAATGCCGAGCCGCGAGGCTTCTCAGTGAGACTGCTCGACACGTGAGCGTTCGGGGCCATCGGCCAAAAGCACTTCTACCTGGGTATAGAACCGCATTGCTTCGGGACGGCCGATGGCGCTCGCGCGTCTTCGTCGATCATGGCGAAGGGAGATGGTATCGCGCAGGTGAGGACGAGGCTTGAATGCTGCTGCGCTCCGTAGAAGATCTGCTACAATGCCTCTCGGTATGGAGAGAATCGCCCAGCGAACGCTACGGAATCAGAGCAGCGCCATCTTGCGCCGCGCGGAGAAGGGTGAGAGCTTTCTCGTGACCGTCAACGACCGGCCGGTGGCGGTGCTCGGACCGTATCAGCCACGGCAATGGGTCCCGGCCGCGCGGGTGCGGGAAGTGCTCGCCAGTCCGACCGATCCGACGGTTCTCGAAGATCTGCGACGCCTACAAGACGATGAGCCGACCGATCCCTGGGAGCGATGAGAGGCCTGCTCGATACTTCTGTGCTCGTGGCAATTGGGGGCACCGACCGACCAGAGTTGCCCGACGAAGCGGCGGTCTCAACCGTCTCGTTGGCCGAGCTCCATTTCGGTGTACAAGTGGCCAAGACAGCCGCAAGCCGAGCTCACCGACTCCAACGTCTCGCTTTGATCGAATCTACGTTCACGGCCCTACCGGTCGATGAGCCGGTGGCGCGAGCCTACGGCGAGCTTGCCGCGCTCAACATAAAAGCTGGTCGCAAGGTCCGGACCCGAGTCGTGGATCTCCTCATCGCCGCCACGGCCAGAGTCCACGGAGTCCCTCTCTACACTTTGAATCGGAAGGATTTCGAGCCTTTCGCCGATCTCATCGAGTTGCGCGGCTCCTGAGAAAGACGCCTCCCGTCGCCTGCCACGTAGACGTGCGCGCCGGTCACGTCGTTGCGATCGAAGACGGCGAGCTCGTTTTCCAGAAGCCCGGCGAGAGGGATTTCTCCAACTGCGAACGTTTTGTCTTTCAGGATGTACGTTCTTGATAATGATGCACCTGTGCACCCCTCTTCCGGTAGGCGGCTTCGCCTCCGGGAGCAACCTTTCATTGGCTCCAGAAAGGAAGAATTATGACAAACAACCGACTTCGACTCGACACCCACCCGATCACCACCCTGATCTCGTTCGCTCTCCTTCTGCTTCCGCTGACCGCAGCTCGGACTCAGGATCCGGCCTGCCTCGACGCTCCCGACGGGACCCCCAACGATGCCGTGTGCGTAGTCGACGGTGTGAGTCACGACTTCACAGAGATCGATACCGGGATCTTCGTCGCGCCACCTTCTCCGCTGACCGCGGCGAGCCGCGATCTCTTTGCACCGGAAGGCGAGCCCGGCGAGCTCGGAGCCCTGCTCGACGAGCTGATGCACGCTCGCGGGGAGAACGCGAAGCTGAGCGCGACGATCGAGCGTCAGGATCGGGAGCTGGCCGAGTTGGCCGAGTTGCGCGCTCGGCTCAAGAGGGTCGAGGCGGTTCTATTAGATCTTGAACGACGCTGAATCCTACCCGATCCTCACTCCCCGAGGTAGCGCATCCGCGCCTCGTGCCAGGCAGGGCCGGCGAGCTTTTCCAGCAACACCCGGTTGAGCGGCTCGCGAAGCTGCGAGTCCTGGGGAAGACCCAGACCGTAGCTCTCCTGCTCGAAGGTCTCCGGCAGCATCTTCAGCAATCGGCCGCCGGATGCCTCCCGTAGCTTGACCTGGTAGAGGAGGATCGGGGCATCGTGGACCACCGCGTCCACTTCCTCCGCCTCCAAGGCATCCAAAGCCTCCTCCACGGAGCCGAAGGCACGGTAGCCGACGTCTCGATCGTTGAGCGAATCGAGGGTGGCGGAGGCCTCCAACGCCCCCACCCGCACCCGGGAAAGATCCTCCGGTCCCTCGACCGGAGACCGGAAGCTCGCCACGGTCAGCGACGACGCGATGGCCGCGGTGAAGCCGGAGATGGTGACCACGCTGACGAACATCCACAGCAGCGCGACGGCCCGCCCGCCAAAGGTCACGGGCGCCTTGTCACCGTAGCCCACGGTGGTCATGGTGACCGCGGACCACCAGAACGCCGCACCGATCCCGTGCGCCGCGCGCCCTCCGAATTGCTCCTGGTTGCGCTTGCGCTCGAAGAGCCAGAGCAGCGCGCCAGTGAACAGAAGGACCAGGATCAGCGCCCCGACCGCCTTGAGCAGGGCCGGAGAAAAGAACTGGCGGAGCAACTCGCTGGCGTTGAGGCCCTTCTCCGGTGCAACGGCGATGCCCAGCCCGGAGCTGAAAAAAGGGTGCGAGAAATCCATGGTCCGCTCGCGCTCCGCGGTCATGGTCAAGGCGGCGACCGCGACGTCCAGCGAGCCGTCCCGGAGACCATCGAACAGACCTTCCAGCTCGCGCTCTTCAAGCTCGTAGGTGACGCCCAGCTCGTCCGCCACCGACCGCCAGAGATCGATGGACAGCCCGCTCCAGGCGCCGTCGGCTCCCCGGATGACGAACGGTGGAGCTTGCTTGGTGCCGACCACGAGAGGACGCGTCCGCAGCTCTTCGGGCACGGCGGCGGGTGTCGGCCGGGCCGGCTCGGGGACCTCCTGTGCGGCAAGGCCGGGAAGCAACCCGGGGGAGGCGAGCCACCCCACCGTCGCGAGGATCCCTGGAATGACCTTCTTGAATCTCATCTGCCTCCTCCTGGATTACCATCTTCGCCGAGACCTTCGTCGCCGAGACCCTCGTCACCGAGTCCAGGGCCAAGAATACCGCCGGTTCGGGATACACTGGGATCGGGCGCCGCACTGCGGCGTACCCGGAAGCACACTCAGAGACTGACGAAGGGACGCTCCATGCCAACGATCTTCTTCACCGGCTTTCCCGGCTTTCTCGGCTCGCGGCTGCTTCCTCCGGTGCTCGAGCGCACCGAGGACGGCCACGCGGTCTGTCTGATCCAGAGCAAGTTCTCCCAACTCGCCCACCGGCGGGTCGGCGAGATCCTTTCCCTCCACCCGCGGCTCCACGGTCGGATCGAGCTGGTCACCGGCGACATCACACAGCCCGGTCTGGGGCTCGACGACGCCGACTTCGAGCGGCTGCAGCAGGAGACCGTGGAGATCTACCACCTGGCGGCGGTCTACGACCTCTCGGTCCAAGAGGAGATCGGCCAGAAGGTCAACGTAGGCGGCACCCGGCACCTGCTCGACTTCGCATCAGGATGCGCGAGCGCCGGCGAGAACGAGAATGCGTTTCGCCGCTTCCAGTACGTGAGCACCTGTTACGTCTCGGGGCGCTACCCCGGCACCTTTACGGAGGACGACCTGGACGTCGGCCAGGAGTTCAACAACTATTACGAGTCGACCAAGTATGAAGCGGAGGCCCTGGTGCAGGAACACATGCAGCAGGGTCTGCCGGCCACGGTGTACCGGCCTCCCATCGTGGTGGGAGACAGCCGCACCGGCGCTACCCAGAAGTTCGACGGGCCCTACTTCGTCATCCGCTGGATCCTGCGCCAGAAGGGGGTGTCGGTGGTGCCGGTGGTCGGAGACCCGACCCGCTACACCGTCAACGTGGCGCCGCGGGACTTCGTCATCGACGCGATGGTGAGCCTGTCGGGGCGGGAGGTCTCCGCCGGCAAGGTCTATCAGCTCGCCGATCCGAATCCCTTGACGGTGGACCAGATCATGGAGGAGATCATCCGGGTGGTGAACCGCAAGGTGGTACGCCTCAAGCTGCCCAAGGCCATCGCCAAGGGGATGATCGAGTACGTGCCCTTCGTCGAGCGCATCCTGCAGATCCCGGCGGCCTCGGTAGATTACTTCACCCACCCGACGACCTACACCTCGGAGAATACGCAGAGGGATCTCGAAGGAACCGGCATCGCCTGCCCGCCCTTCACCAGCTACGTCGAGGCGATGGTGCGCTTCGCGGAGGAGCACCCGGAGATCGGGTCGGAAGCGATGGTGTGAGCGCTCACCCCAGCATCCGCGCCGCGATTTCCCGGACCAGCTTGGCCGCGGTGCGGGCGGTGAGGTCGTAGACGTCGCGGGCGGGGTTGAGCTCCACCACGTCGGCGCCCACCAGGGGACCTTCCAGGCTCTGGATCAGATGGATCACCTCGCGGGTCGAAAGCCCACCCGGCTCGGGATGAGAGACTCCGGGCGCGCACGACGGGTCCAACCCGTCCAGGTCTAGGGTCAGGTAGATGGGGCCGGAGATCGTCGGCACCCAACCGGGCCGGCGCTTCTGGTGCTGCTCGAGACGGTGGAAGTCCAGCACCTCGACCCCGAAGCGTTCCGCCTGCCGGCGCTGGACCGGCGTCATCCCGCGGATCCCGATCTGCACCAGGCGTTGGACCAGGTCCGCTTCCAGGACGCGGGCGAAGACGCAGGCATGCGACCAGCGGTCGCCTTCGAAGTGGTGATGGAGGTCGGGATGGGCGTCCACCTGCACCACCGTCAAGCCTTCGTGACGCTCGGCGTGGGCTCGGAGCAGCGGGTAGGTCACCGCATGGTCGCCGCCGACGGCCAGCACTCGGGCTCCCTGGTCGAGCAACCGGGACGCGGCCTCTTCGATCCGGAAACGGGTGACCTCCCCGCGCTCGCGCTCGCTCGCACTCTCCGGAGTCTCACCGATCCGCTCCTCCTGCTGCGGGAGATCCACGTCTCCGACGTCGACGAAGCGGGGCTCGGTCCCCAGATCCAATCCCGACTCGGTGGACAGGTTGCTCGAAGGCGAGTGGAGCGCATCCCGGAGCGCAGTTGGTCCACGCGCCGCGCCCCGAAGGAACGACGAAGCCTCGTCGGTGGGCAATCCGAGCAGGGCCACCGAGCCCTCGGCGGCCCGTTCCGGGACGAATGGGGCGGCGATCATGACAACCCCTGATCAGTTGATACGAGGTACCTCTGTTCGGGCGTCGCGAAAAAGAAAGTACCACGGGAGGACGGTCCCGGAGCGGATCATTCCAGACCGTCGAGCCGGATGCCGCTCCGCATGAAGTTGCCGCTGCCACGGGCGATGAGATTGCCCTGGGAATCCGTCGCCTTGGATTCGGCGATCAGCAGTCGCCGGGATCGATGCACCAGGTGGCCTTCGGCACGGATCTCCCCCTACAGGTCCAGCCAGATCCCGAGAGAGACCCAGGTCTCCGTCGCCTGGAAAAACTCCCCCATGGGGGGACGGCCGTCGGCGAGGGAGAGGCCGGCGCGCCAGACGTTGCCCTGGCTGGGTAGCGAGAGACCGATCTGCAACGCCGAGTCGAGCCGCCACTCCCGCTCCTCCCAGGTGGCCGCGTCAGCCGCCCAGTACCAGCCCAGCCGGCCGTTCCAGAGACTGTCGGGTGTTTCGTGGACCAGGCCGACCTGGATCCGCGCCGGCTCCTGCGAGCCGTCGTCGGAGTTGTTGGTGACGGCCCAGGCTCCCTCCAGATAGCCGCGCCACCTTTCACCCAGCTCGCGTTGGGCGCCCACCACGAGCTCCTCGCGCGTGTAACCGACGCGCCCCAGCCCGGTGCGCTCGATGTATTCGTCCCCCCGGTGAGAGGAGGTGTGGAGCATACCCAGTCGAAAGGCCCATCGGCTCCCCGGCTTGGCGGTGAGCACGGTGGTGCCGAAGTTGCCGTCCCAGCCGATGTTGTCGAGGGACTCTTCGACGTCGAACTGGGCGTCGAGGCTGCCGAGAAAGTTGATCTGCCAGACCCGGCCCTCCGGATCGCGAGGCCGGGAGCGGACGATGCCGAAGTCACCGCCGACCCGCAGCCCGAAGCGGGCCGAGCCGGTTGCCGCGATCCCGGAGTCCGCACCGAGGAATTCCAACGCAAAGGCGATCCGATGGGGATCCGCCAGGTAGGGGCGGTAGAGGGTGCCGTCCGGAAAAAGCAGCCAATGCCGGGTGGCGGCGACAGCTTCCGCGGGAGGTGTTTCGGAGGGCTGGGCGCCGAGAGGGAGCGCTCCGACGAGACAGGAGGCCCCGAGCAGCACGGCGAGTGCCGCCCTTGGCGTCCGTCTCATCGAGCCCGTCCTTCCGGGGGCTCCTGGAGACGCTTGATCGACAGCCCCACGCGTCCCCGCTCGAGGTCCACGTCGACCACCTGGACTTTGACGATTCGACCCACCTGGACCACCTGCCGGGGATCCTCCACCCACTCGTGGGACAGCTCGGAGACGTGGACCAACCCGTCCCGCTTGACCCCGAGGTCGACGAAGGCTCCAAAGTTGGTGACGTTGGAGACCCGGCCCTCCAACACCATGCCCGCCTGCAAGTCCTCGAGGGTGGTGACGTCTTCCCGCCACTCCGGGGTCTCGAAATCGGGCCGGGGATCGCGGCCGGGTTTGACCAGCTCCTCGCGGATGTCTTCCAGGGTGAACCGGCCCAGGCCCCGCTCGGCATCGGTGAAGCGGGCGAAATCGATCCTCGCCACGAGCTCGCTGGATCCCACCAGCTCACCGAGATCCACGTCGAGCTGGGTCGCCATGCCTTCGACCACCGGATAGCGCTCCGGATGCACGGCGGTGCGGTCGAGGGGGTTTCCGCCGTCGCGAATCCGGAGAAAGCCCGCCGACAGCTCGAAGGTCCTGGGTCCCAGACCGCTCACCTCCAGCAGGCTCTCGCGGGAGTCGTAGGGCCCCTCCCGGTCGCGGCGCTCGACGATGGCGCGAGCGAGACGCTCGGACAGGCCGGAGACCCGGCGCAGAAGGGCCGGGGAGGCGGTGTTGAGCTCGACGCCGACACGGTTGACCACGCCTTCGACAGCGAGATCGAGCTCCTGGGCCAGGGATTTCTGGTCCACGTCGTGCTGGTACTGGCCGACCCCCAGGGATTTGGGGTCGATCTTGACCAGCTCCGCCAGGGGATCCTGCAGCCGCCGGGCGATGGAGACCGCTCCGCGCAACGCCACGTCGAGCTCCGGCAGCTCCTCGCGGGCCACGGACGACGCGGAGTAGACGGAAGCTCCGGTTTCCGGGACGATGGCGACGATCACTCTCTCCAGCCCCGCGGCCCGCACCGCCTGGCGGGCGAAAGCCTCGACCTCGCGGCCTCCGGTGCCGTTGCCCACCGCTACGGCGTGGACCTCGTGGGCTCGGGCCAGTCTCCCGATCGTCGCGGCCGCCGCGTCCGGATCGGCCCTGGGAGGGATCGGATAGATGGTCTCGGTAGCGATCACGCGGCCGGTACCGTCGACCACCGCCAGCTTCGAGCCGGTGCGCAGACCGGGGTCGACGCCCATCACCGGCACCTGTCCCAGAGGCGCCTGCATCAGCAACGCCTCCAGATTCTCCCGGAAGACGGAGATCGCTTCGTTCTCGGCCTGGGTGAGGGCCTCCGAGCGCACCTCGTGGGTGAGCGATGGCCGGAGCAGTCGCTTGTAGCCGTCGGCGGTGGCTTCGGCCACCTGACGCCCGCACGGGGTGTCCAGCGGCGCCCTCCACGACCTCGCCAGCTCCGCGACGGCGGCCTCGTCGTCGATCTGCACATCGGTGAGCAGAAAGCCTTCCCGTTCGCCCCGCAGCATCGCCAGCAGGCGGTGGGACGGGATGCTCTTCAGCGGCTCGTCGTGCTCGAACCAGTCGCGGTACACGGCGCCGTCCTCCTCCTTGCCGGGAGCCACACGCACCGAGAGCACCCCCTCCCGGCTCAGCTTGCGGCGCAGATGTGCCCGCTGATCGGCGTCCTCGGCCAGACGTTCGGCGAGGATGTCCCGGGCGCCGGCCAGCGCAGCGTCGGCGTCGGGCACGGCCTGTTTCTCGTCCTCGGGCTCGGGGTTGACGTATGCCTGGGCGAGCTCCTCCGGCCGCGCTCCGCCGCGGGTGGCCTTCAACAGCGCATCGGCCAGCGGCTCCAGCCCGCGCTCGCGGGCCATCTGAGCGCGCGTCCGGCGTTTGGGCTTGTAGGGAAGGTAGAGGTCTTCCAGCTCCTGCTTGGTGGCAGCGGCGCGGATCGCCCGCTCGAGCTCGTCCGTCAGCTTGTCCTGAGAGGCGATGGACTCGAGGATGGTGTCGCGGCGGTCGGTGAGCTCGAGGAAGTACTCACGGCGTTTGGCGACGGTCTCCAGCGCGGCGTCGTCGAGACCGCCGGTGACCTCCTTGCGGTAGCGGGCGACGAACGGGACGGTCGAGCCGTCGGCGAACAGCTCGGCGGCGGCCCGCACCTGGGCCGGGCGACAGCCGACCTCCCGGGCGATGAGCTCGAGAAAGCGTGACTCCAGGCCGGAATCCTGCGCAGCGGTCATGAGGTCCTCCGAAGCGTGCAGCTCCGTGGGGCCTGCACGTGGCCCGCACGGGTCCCTCAACATCGAGGGCTCGTATCCTCCCACCTCACGACGCTGGATGCCAGGGCTGGGCGTCGAGTCGGGAGGGTGCTGAGACATCCACCGGAGTCCCGTCGTCAGAATCTCGCCGGGTGGTTCCGGCGCCCATGCGGGTCTCCTTTACGCACTCGATCCCGGCCGCAGTGAGGGTGTCATTCTCTCAGGGCTTCCCAGGCGACGAACTTGTCGTCGTCGGGATCCTCGCAAACTCGGGGCGGTGGCTCAGGGATCTCCACGTAGGACCCGTGGTGGGCGATGAGCGAGATGACAGGAGATGCCTCGATGCCGGCGTACTGTCGTCCTAGCACCTCACCCACGCGTTCGTATTCCGCGAGGATCTCCTCACAGAGAACCAGCTCGATCCGGCCATCTCTCGGGGCTCGTCGACGGTCAGTCCCTCCGTGCTGATCAGGGCAATTCCGACGTCCTCGAACGTGGGGACCCCCGGATCGGGCTGCGCGGGAAGCGCGCGCGGGGACGTCAGCAAGCCGAGCGCCAGAAGCGCCAAAACCGAGGCCGGGGTCGTTCGCTGGATTACTTGTCCCCTCCTTCCCAGAGGTGCTGCCACCATTGCGGCTGGTCCTTCAGATGCTTGTCGAGCCAGGCCAGGATCGTCTGCCACCACAGACGGCGCTTGGGCTCGTCGAGAATCCAATGGGCCTCGCCCTCGAGCTTGACGTATTCCACTTCCTTGCCCAGCAGTTGGAGCGCGGTGTACATCTGCTCGCTCTCCCCCGGCGGCACGTTGGGGTCGGCGGTACCATGGAGCAGCAACAACGGAGTGTCGATCTCGTCCGCCTCGAAGAGCGGGCTCTGATCCACGTAGATGTCGGGCCGGTTCCACGGGTAGCTGTCCGCCGTCGCGACGGCGCTGTAGAGATATCCCCACCAGCCCTCGCCCCAGTAGCTGGAGATCGAGCTGATCCCGGCATGGGAAATCGCCGCCGCGAAGAGATCCGATTCGGTGACCAGCAGCAGGGTCATGAAGCCACCGTAGGAGCCGCCGAAACAGCCGATCCGCTCGCGGTCGAGGAAGGGCTTCTCCTCCACCAGGGTCTCGACACCGTGGAGGATCTCCCCGGCGACGGTCTTGCCCCAGTCGTTGACGTGGCGGCTGGAGAATTCCTGACCGTACCCCGTGGTACCGCTGGGCTGGAGGACGTAGACGACATAGTCGTTCGCCGCCCACAGGTTCTTGGGATAGCGCCCGCCGAAGGATCGCTCGGTAGGCGCCGTGCCGCCATAGTAGTAGACGAAGAGCGGCCACTTCTCCGCGCGGGAGGGATCGAAGCCCGGCGGATAGTAGATCCGGCCCCGAATCTTCGTTCCGTCCCCACCCGTCTCCGAAGGAGGCATCGTGAAGTCCCAATCCTCGACCCGGCCGAAGGTCACCTGGGCGTAGCGCTCGGCGGGCCAGAGGACGCCGTGGGGGCGGGTCGAGCCGAGGTCGAGTGTCATCACCCGCTCCGGGGAGGTGACCGAGGAGCCCCGGTAGACCAGCGTGGGGGCGTCGTCCGCGAGGGCGATCTCGTCGACCACGTCGACGCCGGTGGACAGCTCGTCGAACGAGCCTTGCCCGACCCGGCTCCTCGCGACCCGGTAGCGGTAGAGACGCAGATAGGAGCCGTCTTCGGCGGTGAGATAGATGTGGCCGTCCGCCCGCGACCATACGGCGTCATGCACCGAGGGGTCGAAGTCGCGCGTGATCGCCCGGGCCTCCCCGGAATCGCGGTCCAGCAGATAGAGCTGGCCGTCGTAGTCGTTGGCGATCCGGCCTTCGGGTACGTTGCGGCCGAGCTCGCCGAAACCGGAGGGACCCGCCTGGACGAGGATCGTCTCGCCGTCCGGCGAATAGCGGGCGGCGTTCATCCAGGTGACCTCCGCCAGACGCAGCGGCTCGAGCCCGCCGGAGTCGGAGCCGCGCAGGGGCAGCTCCCACAGCTCGGAGACCGAGAACGGCCGCTCCGCGGTGTCGTACCGCGTCCGGCTGAAGAGCAGCCGTGAGCCGTCCGGGTGCACGTCCTGGAAATCGGTGGAGAGTGTCCCGGCCGTGAGACGCCGCCGGGCGCCGTCCGCGAGCGACACCTGATGGAGGTAGGTCTTGGTGCGCCAGCCGCTCCAGCGGTCCTGGAGGCTCTCCATGCGCTGGACGCCGCTGTCATCCTCCGGCGGCTCCTCGCTCACCTCGTAGATCAGCGAAGCACCGTCCGGCGTGAAATGGAGCCCGCCCAGGTGCTCGACGTCCTTCAGGATCGCGCGTAGCGTCTCACCGCTGTCCGAGCCCTCGCCAGCGCCCTCGTCGGCTCTCAGGTCCCCCACCCACACCGTGGCCTTGTCGTCTTTCCGGCTCACGTAGGCGTACCGTCGTCCCGGTCCCCAGGTGAAACCGGAGATCTCCGGCGCACCGCGAAACGCGCGGATCATCCCGCCGTCCCGGGTGCGGCGAATCTCCACCCAGCTCCGGCGCCGGTCGGAGGGCAGCGCCGGGTGGGCGAGCTCCACCGCCATCAACGCTCCGTCGCCGGAGACGGAGAGACCGGTGACGGTGTCCACGTCGAGCAGATCGTCGACGGTCAGCCGGCGCTCGGGAGTCACATCGGTGGACACCACCGAGCCCACGGAGCCCAGCTCCTTCGCCAGCTCCAGGTGGGCCGACGCGGACGCGATCTGGCGCTCGCTGACGAGCTGCATCCATAGCCGGTGCTTGCCCGGGATCAGCGCCATGTCGGCCGACGCTTCCCCCGTTGTCTCCGCCTCTTCGGTGTCCGGCTCGCTTTTCTCCGCCACCTGCTCGCCGTCGAGCCAGATCCGCGCGCGATCCGGAGTCTCGACGTGGAGCTTGCCGGAGACAAACCGGTCGGCTTCGAGATACGCCGCCAGCCACAGCACCGAGGAGCTGTCTCCTGACGTCCCGATCTCTATTGGCGAGGAGGTCTCGCGCCAGGCCAGCTCGGTGCCGTTCACCCAGGTGAGCGAGTCCCCAGCCCTCGGCCAGGCGCTCGACGGATCCAGGAAGTCGAAGGCCAGCAGGTCTGCGGCAGTGACCGGCTTTCCGGAGGGACCCTCGGCGTCGTGGAACGCGGGCAGAGACGCCGGCACCGGGCCGAGCACCAGCCAGTCTGCGACGGCAATCTCGACTCCCTCCGATTCCTCGGCCCACCCGGGCGAGGCCGCAACAGTCCCCAAGAGCAGAGCTACCGACAGCACGAGGAAGGCGAAACAGGTCGCAGGGGGACACCTCGGGGAGATCCGAAATCTCATGAACGGGCTCCAATTCTTTGGATGAAAAAGCTTCGAGTGGCCGAGCGGGAGCCAGCAATCGTGCTGGAGATTGTAACGGATCCCTTCGGGCCGACCCGTGTAGACTGTGGCCTCTCGCTGCTCGTGCAGCATCCTCCTCCCCTTTGCCCCCTCTTTCACCCTGATTTCGCGTCAGGAGACTCGATGTCCGGAGCTTCCGAGCAACGACCGCCCGTCCTCGTCACCGGTGCCACCGGCTACGTGGGTGGACGCTTGGTGCCGCGGCTTCTCGATGCGGGCTATCGCGTTCGCTGTCTGGTGCGCTCACCGCGGAAGCTCGCCAGCCGCCCCTGGGTCGACGACCCCCGGGTGGAGGTGGTCGCCGGCGATCTGTACGAGACCGAGGTGGCGGCCCTGGCGGAGAGGTTCCAGGGCTGCGGCCCCGCCTTTTATCTGGTGCACGCCATGCTCGCCGCCGGGGGAGAGTACGCCGATCGGGATCGGAGGATGGCGCAACGCTTCGCCACGGCGGCGGAGCGGGCCGGGCTCACGCGCATCGTCTACCTCGGGGGGCTGGGCGAGATGGGCGATGGGCTCTCGAGACATCTCGAGTCCCGAGCCGAGGTTGCGGACGTGCTCGCGGAGGGGGCGATTCCGGTCACCACGCTGCGGGCGGCGATGATCGTCGGCTCGGGGTCCGCCTCGTTCGAGATCCTCCGCTACCTGGTCGAGCGACTCCCGGTGATGGTCACCCCCCGCTGGGTGCGCACCGAGTGCCAGCCCATCGCCATCCGCGACGTGCTCGGCTACCTGGTCGCCTGCCTCGAGACACCCGGGACCGTCGGGGAAACGCTCGACATCGGGGGCTCGGAGGTGCTGACGTACCGCCAGATCATGGAGGCCATGGCCGAGGCCCGCGGACTGCCCCCCCGATGGATCATCCCGGTGCCGGTGCTCACACCCAAGCTCTCGTCGCTGTGGATCCACCTGGTGACGCCCTTGTCGCAGCACATCGCCCGCCCTCTGGCGGAGGGGCTCAAGAACCGCGTGGTGTGCCGCGACGAGCGGGCGTCGGAGCTGATGCCGCAAGATCTCCTCTCCGTGCGGGAAGCCATCGAGCGGGCCCTCGAGCGGATCGAGGCTCACGAGGTCGAAACCTCATGGTCCATGGCGGGACCGATTCCAGGAGATCCGGACTGGTCCGGAGGCACGGTGTTCACGGATCGCCGGACGAAGGAGGTCGGTGCACCTCCCCGCGTGGTGTTTCGCGCGATCTGCCGTATCGGCGGCGGCAACGGCTGGTACGCGACAGACTGGCTGTGGAGAATCCGCGGCTTTCTCGACCGTCTCGTCGGTGGGCCGGGGCTGCGCCGAGGCCGTCGCGATCCCGAGAACGTGACCTACGGTGAAGCCCTGGACTTCTGGCGCGTCACCGGGCTCGAGCCGGAGCGGCGTCTGGAGCTTCGTGCCGAGATGAAGCTGCCCGGAGAGGCTCTGCTCGAATTCGAGCTCGAGCCGCGAGACGGCGAGCCCGGCGGTGTCCCCAGCACCCACCTGACCATGACCGCCCGCTTTCTGCCCAAGGGTTTGCTGGGGCTCGCGTACTGGTATGCAGTCCTGCCGCTGCACCACATCGTCTTCCGCGGCATGCTGGAAGGCATCTGTCGGGCGGCCGAGGAGAGGGCGAGCGACAACGTCACGCTCGCCTAGATTTGGCCTCCAGAGCCGAGATCCTCCCACCTACTGCAGATACCCCAGCGCCCGCAGATTGCGCTCGGCCTCCGCGTCCAGCTCCTCCCGTCCGGCGACCGCACGCGGCACAAACTCCCGGACTCGCAGAAACCTCAGCAGCCTCCGGGTGAGCCGATCCCGACGCAGCGAGAGATCTCGCTGCTCTTGGGGATCGGTCAGCAGATCGTAAAGCTCCACCCGGCCCTGTGGCAGACCCCGCAGCTGGAATCCATGGCAGCGCCAGAGACGGAGCTTCCGCACCTCCTCCGGCACGGTGCAACGTTCTCCCGCCAGCTCGACCCGGTGCTTCACCCGCCCCTCGGGCAACGGCGGCAGCTCCAAGAACACCGGCGTCCACTCCGGTCCCACCCGGACCGTCCCCCGAGATACCCAGTCCTCCTCGGCCGCGACCGCCAGGGTCAGGTCCTGGGAGCCCTCGTAGCTGCGCGCCTCGAAGCGCAGCTCCGTCTTCCCGGTGTCCAGCTTCAGACGCCGCGGGATCCAGCGCTCCTCCCCGGGCTCGAACGTCAGGAGGTGCAAGAGCCGATCTTCGTCGGTACCTCCTGTACGCCGCCACAGAGCCCGCTGCTTCCCGCCTTCCTCGGCGTAGGCCTCGGTGCGGCCGATCCCTTCGCCAGCGCGGATCGTTTTCCCCAGCACCCGCGCGACGCTGACCCCAGAGGTTCTGGCCCCGGGCTCGAGCCCGGCCAGCTCGTAGAGGGTCGCGGCCAGGTCCACGCTTTCCACCAGCGGCTCGTACCGCCCCGGTCCGAGATTCGGGTGCAGGATCACGAGCGGGACGTGCGTAACCTCCCGGTAGAGCTGGACGTGGTTCATCTGCCCGTGCTCCTGGAATTCCTCGCCGTGATCGGAAGTGAGCACCACCGTCACCTCGTCGGCGATCCCCAGGCGCTCGAGCTCACCGAAGAGCCCGCGGAGAGTGTCGTCCAGATAGCGCAGGGTGGCGTCGTAGAGCGCCTGGAAGTAGGCGATCACCTCCGGGGAGAGACGCTCCTGCTCCGCGTTGACCCGCACGAGCTGCGGTCCGGTGGGAGGGAAGGTCTCGGGCACCGGCCCCGGCTGGAAGAGGGCTTCGTAGCCCTCGGGTGGCTCGTAGGGGGCATGCACCGCGTAGGTGTGGAGGAAGAGCAGGAACCGATCGTCGGGAGCCAGGCTGGCGAGGAACCGCACGCCGCGATCGAAGGTGTGCTCGACCTCCCGCGGTCCCTGACGGTCGCGCGCGCGGAAGTCGTCGAAGCCCCGGCGGAAGCCGAAGCGTCCACGCATGAACCCGCCCTCGGTGTAGCCGGCGGTCTTGAAGCCGGCCCGCTGAAAGACCTCGGGGAAGGTCTCGATCTCCGGCGAGAGCACCGCGTCGGGCGGAAACACCCCGTGCTCCGTCGGATACAAGCCGGTGAAGATGGACATGTGGGAGGTCAGCGTCGACGGGTACTGGACGACGGCGTTTTCGAACAAGGTCCCTCGGGCCGCCAGCTCGTCGAAGAAGGGGCTGGTGTCGCGCTCGTAGCCGTAGGCGCCGAGGTGATCGGCGCGCAGGGTGTCGAACGAGATCACCAGGTAGCCGCGGGTGGGGGGAGGCGCGGGACCGACCTCGGCCAGCGCAGCCAGCCTCTCCGCCTCGGCTTCGCGGAAGCGCTGGAGCTCGGCCGCCGGGGAGGTCTCCTGCGACGCTCGTGGGTTCCCGTCACCGCCGCAGCCGGGGAGGACCAGGAGGATCCACAGGGTCGCCGGCAGCCATGGCTGGATCCGGGCTCGGAGCATCAGGGAGCGGCCTCGGTCTCTGACTCGGGCTCCGGCGACGGCTCAGGGACCCGACGGTAGCGCCCCGCCATCACGACCACCTGGCCGCCCGGGCCGCCCGGGTCACCCGGGTCACCCGGGTCGCCGTTGGGGTGGGCCCGGTGAGAAGAGAGGCACCCAGCAAGAGAAAAGACCAACGCGCGGCAACTGTCATCCCGAGCGATCCTACCGTCTTCTTCTACCATCTTGGTCGTCCAGCGCTCAGCGCTCGATTGGTTCCACGCGTTGCCGAAACCAGATCGCGAGCTCTTCGGCCGCCAACTCGCCGCGGGTGGACGAGCTTTCTCTCCATGTAAGGACTTTATATGTACATGCAGAGAGGGGTCCAGCGACCTGCACACCGTCGACACCCGATCCCCCGTCCCAATGCTAGAGTCCCGCCATGCGCGTCAGAGCTTCCCCGAGTGTCGCCTTGGCTCTCGCTCTGGCGGCCTGCGCCGCTCCCGCCTCCGAGGAGCCACCGGCCGGCGCGGGCCCTTCGCCCGAGCCCATCTCGCTGACCTTCGAGCGACACTCGTTGAAGCGCCAGAGCCCTGGCTGTGAGGACACTTCGGAGAGCCCCTCGGAAGGACCCCCGGAGAGCTGTGCAGAGATCTCCCTCACCTGGGTCGAGATCACCGAGGCACCTCCAGGCGTGGCCCGAGGCGCCATCCACGGATGGATCGAGGGCGGGCTCCTGGACCCCGCGGTGGGCGAGGAAGCCGCGGCCAGCCCGGAGGAGCTGGCGGAGAGCTTCTTCGCCGACTTCGAGAGCTTTCGCGCCGAGGTTCCGGACAACCCCGGGTGGTCCTTTGAGCGCACCGTCGAGCCGATCCACGACGACGAGCAGGGGCTGAGCTTCCGGCTCACCGAGTCTTCGTATCTGGGGGGCGCACACCCCAACACCGTCACCACCTACACCACGCTCTACCTGACCACCGGTCAGCCCGTCGCGCTGGAGGACCTGCTGGTGGACGGCGACCCCTCACGTCTCCAGGAGCTCGCCGAAGCGACGTTCCGGGAGGTCCGGGAGCTGGGGCCCGAGGACGATTTGCCTGCGGCGGGCTTCCGGCTCGGTGAGGAGCCGGGCGGCGACCCGGTTGGAGCGGGCGAAGCCGGGTTCGTGCTGAGCGACAGCTTCGCCGTCACCGACGACGGTCTGCTCTTTCACTACAACCCCTACGAGATCGGCCCCTACGCCCTGGGAGCCACGACGTTGACGATTCCTTGGGCCGAGCTCGACGGGGTCGTGGCGTGGCCGGGTCACGAGAGCCCGTCTGGATCGATCGCTTCTGGCGCGCAAAGTGCACGTTAGACCACCCATGTCGCAACCGCTCCGCTCGGCGCTCCCACATCGCAGGATCCGCCCCCTCCTGACCTTCCTGGGGATCGTCCTGGCAATGGGGACGTCGGTGTCTTTGGCCGTGGACACCAAGCCCCCCGCCCCGCCTCCTGCTCGAGCGCAGGAGGCGGACCGGCAGGACCCGGAGGCGAGCCAGACGCCGAGCGCTGATGCGTCCTCCGTGACGAGTCCCGCGCTGTCTCCCGAGCACCAGCAGTGGCTCGAGGACATCCAACTGCTGATCACCGACAAGGAGCGGGAGATCTTCGAGGCCCTGCCCCGCAGCTACCAGCGCAACGCCTTCATCGACCGCTTCTGGAAGGAGCGCGATCCGTTCCCGGACACCAGCCGCAACGAGCTCAGGGAGCGCTGGGCCGAGGACCTCCACGAGGTCCGGCTGCGCTACGGCGATCTGTGGGCCGAGGACCACCGGGCGCGCATCTACTTGCTCCACGGCGCCCCCTCGTGGCAGTGCCGCTTCTGGAAGGAGCCCCGGGAGCTGTGGTTCTACGACTACACCGCCCGCAGCCTGTTCCCGGGTAGCGACAACTACATGGAACGGGTGCCGATCTTCTTCTACGAGTCGGAGTGGGACGGTCCCTACTGGATTCGCAGTCTCGAGGGCTTCCACGCTCTCGCTCCACCGGACAAGCGGCGGCCCCCGTTCACCATGGAGAACAACTGCAACCCCGAGCAACTGGGCATCGCTGCCGAGGCCCGGGACTTCTGGGGACCGGACTATCGACAGGTCCTCCGGGCCATGTTCGCACCGCCGGAGCCGCCCCCCTGGGAGTGGGCCACCTCGTTCCGCAGCTATTCCACCGAGATCGCCGACGGCGTCCAACACCTGGAGGGACGGCTGGAGATCGATTTCCCGGGCCGCTACCAGAGCCGCACCGTGGTGCGCGGGCTGGTGGCGTTGCCGGACGAAGCTCTGGCGCACCGCGGCGAGGTGCAGGGCGAAGACGACCGGCGGACCCACGACCTGCGGCTGACCGGCGAGATCGTCGCCGACGACTTCCTCTTCGACAGCTTCCGCTATCGCTTCGAGCTGCCGGTGGGCGGCTCCGAGATGCCGACCCCGGAGGATCCGGTGGATCTGGAGGCTCCGGGGATCGCCGTCCCGACCCGCGAGGTCCCCCTGGTGTTCGAGCGCTTCCTGCGCGCCGGCACGTACCAGCTCATCGTGCGGGTCGAGGACCTCAACAGCGGCGCGGTCTTCCGCGAGGAACGCGTCCTCGACGTCCCGGCGGTCACCGACTGGACGAGCACCCCCCGCGGCCGCGCGACCCGGCAGTGGCTGCGGGAAGCCTACGAGGACCTTTCACGCTCCGGGGAGACCGTGGTGGAGCTGGTGGACCCCCTGGGCCACAACGACCAGATCCGCACCGGGTACCAAAACCTGGCCGCCCGGGTAGAAGGGGACAAGGTCCACCGCGTCACCTTCTTTCTCGACGGCAAGCCGATGCTCACCCGTACGCGGCCGCCCTACGAGGTCGACCTCGACCTCGGACGACTACCGCGTGAGCGACTGCTGCGGGTGGTCGCCTACGACGACGAAGGGCACGAGCTGGCGAGCGACGAAAAGGTCCTCAACGGCACCCGTGAGCGCTTCGCCGTGCGCTGGATCACCCCCCGCCGTGGCGACAAGCACCCGCGGAGCTTCCGTGCCCAGGTCGAGGTCGACGTCCCCGACGGCCGGACGCTCGACCGGGTCGAGCTCTACCTCAACGACGAGCTCTACTCGACGCTCTACCAGCCGCCCTACGTCCAGACCGTCACTCTGCCGGAGGTGAATCAGCTCGCCTATCTGCGCGCGGTGGCCTATCTCCCCGACGACGTGTTCACCGAGGCGATCGTGATCGTCAACGCGCCGGACTATCTGGAGCAGATCGACGTCCGGCTGGTCGAGCTGTACACCGCGGTGGTGGACAAGCAGGGTCGCCAGGTGCTCGATCTCGCCGAGCCGGACTTCCGCGTGTTCGAGGAGGGCACGGAGCAAGAGATCACCCGCTTCGAGCGGGTCCAGGACCTTCCGCTGTCGCTGGGCATCCTGCTCGACACCTCGGGCTCGATGGAGCCGCGGATGGACGCCTCGCGCTCGGCCGCGGTGTCGTTCCTGAAGACCGCCATGACCGACAAGGACCGGGCGGCGGTGATGACCTTCAACGACTATCCGACGCTCACGGTGCCGTTCACCCGGGACCTCCAGACGTTGCTGGGGGGTTTGCTGGGAGTCGAAGCGGAGCGCGGCACGGCGCTCCACGACAGCATCGTCTTCGCGCTCCACCAACTCACCGGCGTTCCCGGTCAGCGCGCCATCCTGCTGCTCTCCGACGGCGCCGACGAGCACAGCGAGCTGACCGAGGAGGAGGCGCTGGAGCTGGCCCACCACGCCGGGGTGACGCTCTACACCATCGGTCTGGACCTGCCCAGAAAGCCCAAGAGCGCACGCAAGCTGCTGGAGGATCTGGCCCGCGAGACCGGCGGCCGCAGCTTCTTCATCGACACCACCGACGCGCTGCCCGGAATCTACGAGCTGATCCTGCAGGAGCTGCGCAGCCGGTATCTCCTCGCCTATCAGTCCTCCACCGAGGAGGGAGACGACGCCTTCCGCTCGGTGGAGGTCAAGGTGCGCGGGGACGGCCTGGAGGCCCGGACGATCCAGGGGTACTACCCCTAGCGTCCGGGCGCCCCTCCAGGCGTCCTCGAAGGCTCTCTTACAACCTCAGTGGCCGCCTTCGAGGTGCTCCTTCGACATCATCGGCATGTGGCGCTCGTTCAGCCGGAAGGGCTCGACCTCACCCTTGTCGATGGGGCGTACGAAGAGCGAGCCGGTCGCCGAGCTGTCCCCGAGCCGGGCGGTGATGTCCACCTGCTCCGGACCGTGGTGCGTGTGCAGCACCTCCAGAGTGAAGGTGGCGCTACGTGCACCGGGCGGCACCACGACGGTCGCCGGCGCGCGGATCACCTGCGGCTTCGAGCTGTCGAGGAAGACGGTCACCCCGGAGGGGGGCCGATCGGTGGCCTCGGTGGCGAGGACGACCGTGGCCTCGACCCGGCTGTGCTCGTCGACCTGCGTCGGTCCGAGCTTCAGGTGGTACACGGTCGGACACTCCTTGCACCCGGCATCGAGATCGAAAACGGTATCGAAGGCGCTCAGCCGAATGCCCGGCACCGAACGGTCGACGGCGAGCTCCACCTCATACTCGCCGCGCCCGAGATCCTCGACCCCGCGAACCCGGCACAGCTCGGCCGGAGCGCAAGTCGCCACCGACGGCTTGCCCGGACCCCGCAGATTGCCAAAGCCGTCTCCCGGCCGTAGCCGCACGGTGAGCGTGTCGTCGTCGCGCACGGTCACCCGGGTCTGGCTCGCCTCTTGCTGGACTCGGGTGTTGACCATCAGGTCCTGCGTCGCCTCCCGATAGGTGGTGCAACCTCCAGCGGTCAGCTCGAAGAGATACCGCAGCTTGTAGTTGCCATCGACGTCGCCCAGTCCGGTGAGGGCCGCCGTCCACTGGCCGTTACCCGGCGTGAGATCCCCGTTGGTGCCGTCGTCATAGAGCGGAAAGACCGCCGTCTTGGTAGGCACCTCCATCTGGCTGAGCAGCGCCGAAAGCTCTTCTCCCTCGCGCGGAGTCGACCCTCCATAGGCAAGGATCTCGCCGAGGCTCTGGGTGGGATAGGTCACCTCGACCCGAGCATCGACGTGATCCCAACCGCCGGCCAGATGGTAGGGAGCCAGGATCCGCGCCGAAGCCTTCAGTTGGTCACCGGTCTGCCAGTTGAACCCCATGGGCGTCGGCGACAGCTTGCCGAGACCCTGACTGAGAACGCTGATGAACCACTCTTGGGCGATTCCGCTCGTACCGCGGGCCACGATGGCACCGACGCTACCGCTGTTGGCCGTGGCCTGGACCCCCGAGCCGAGGCTGAAGCTCCCGTTCGCGACACCCGCGGCACCGACACCGACAGCCACCTGGCCGTCGACCAGCCGGCCGTCTCCTTCGAGGACCGTCCAGCCCGCCCCCCCGGTGAGGGCTCCCGCGCATTCGAGAACGACGGTGCCGCTCCGCAAATCGGTGACGATGGCTCGCTGACCCGCGCAGAGCTGCTGGCTGAAGGGCCCATCGTAGCTCTGCGGGCCTCCGTCGGTGACGCCGTAGACGATCAGATCCCAGGACCCTCCGAGGAGAGTGCCGAAGTCTCTCGCATCGCTCGCCTCTTCCACCGAGCCGAGCAGACCGGTGGCGAGCTCCCTCTGGACCGCCACCTGGTAGGCGGAAGCCTCTGGATCGACCCCGTTTTCGTAGAGCAGGACCTGTTCGCACCCTTGCGGACAGAGACGGTGGATCTCACGCCGGACGACAGTCACGCCATCGTTGAGCTCCACGAAGGCGTCCGGGGCGAAGCCGTTGAAGAACTGCTGGTGCGGCCGGATCAGGTGGCCGCGCCAGGTCCCCGTATCGGGAGCCCCGATGCGCTGGTAGGCCCAAAGACCCTCGATCCCCTCCTGCAAGGCGTCGGGCGGCGGCTGCACCAGCGAGCCGTCGGGCCGCTCGACCACCAGGCGCAGATCGCCGGCCGTCACCTCCTGGTCCCAACCGGAGGTGTAGGTGATCTTGCCGTCGCGGCCGCACGAGGTGTACTCGACCGGAGGGCTCACGAGATCCGTCGAGGCGAGGGTGCCGCTCGGATCCACGGCAAGGAACTCGTCGGTGAGCTGGCCGAAGGCCATGGTGTAGAACTTCTTGAGGTCGTCCCCCGGAGCTCCCGGGTTGTTGACGTAGATGCCCCCCTGACGCTCGGCGAGCAGCGTGAGCAGCCCCCCGTTGAGGGCTCCCGGATGGCCGAAGCCGATGGCGACGAGCTGGGTGAACTCGAGGTCGTCGTAATCGATCGAGCTGCCAAAGCACTCGGTGCCGCAAGTGCCGCCCGAGGCTCCCGCCGACTCGAGACAGGGGGGAACGTTCTCGACACCGTCGGTCAGGAGCAAGATCGCCTTGCGGGCGTTGGTGCCGGCGGGGGCCGGCTGCGGGTTCAGGCTGCAGTCGCCGGCGTTGGGACACAGCTCATCGAGAGCCTTCTCGATCCCGGCACCGATGCCGGTGCAGCCGCCGACGCCGTCGGTACGGATCTGGTTGATGGCCGTGTCGAACGCACCGCCGGGGTTGAGCAGAGTCGGCGTCGCGTCGGTCAGGGCGAGCTTCTGGGTGGCGGTGTTCGAGTAGGTGACGAGCCCGATGCGGTTGACCTGCCCGTCCGGTCGGTTGTGGTCCAGCATGTCGGCGAAGTACTCGGTGGCCCGCACCGCCGCCTCCAGCTTCGACACGCCCGACGGATCGGAGCCTCCCATGCTGCCCGAGCGGTCGATGACCACCATCAGATCGACCGCCTTGTGGTCCTGCCAGGCGCGTACCACGTCGTCGAGCGCCTTGTGCAGGCGCCAGAACATCGGGTCCCGGGGCGAGCATTCGCTGGTCAGGGTGTCGCCGTTGTAGGTGCAGTCGGGATCCGGGAAGGGCTCGTCGCCGCACGCCGGCGCGAGGTCGGCGACCCAGATGGCGCCGTGCATCTGGCCGTGGAAGCTGGCGTCGAGCAGCTTGGCGACGTCGTCGACGTTTTCGAAGTCCTCGAGCCCCGTGTGCGAGAAGCTGACCCCGGGAGCCGAGCAGCTCGAGCTGGGGGCCGTCGGGCAGGCGATCGGGCCGCCGCCGGAGAAGAACAGACAGTGGGGAAAGGCGATGCAGACGTCGCACGGGACGTTCGCCGGCCGCCCAGGGCCGATACCGCACAAGTCCGGGTGCGAGCCCGGTCCGGAGGAGGGCAGTCCGGCTCCGTCGTGAGCCACCGGCAGGTTCATTCCGGGGCACCAATCGAGCTGCTCGATGACGGCGAAGCCGTTGTCGACGCGCCAGAGATTGAAGTCGTACTCGAACTGGCGATGGAACGCGTACCAGCGCTGGCCGCGTCCGGCCGGCGGGGTGGAACCCCCGACGGATCCAAAGCACTGGTGCCAGATTTCGTGCATCTTGAGCACCGTTTGGGTCGTGCCGGTGGCTTCGACCGTCGTGCAGTCTTGGGGCCACGAGCACGAGAGTGCAGGGTTGGTCTTCCGCACGCACTTGATCGGCGTGGCGGCGTTGATGTTGTCCGAGTACCAGAAGCAGGTTTGCGCCTCGGCGGCGAGCGGAAGAACGGTGAACGCAAAGGCTGCGACAAGACATGCGGGGGCAAGTGGGGCAACATACCGCAGGAGACCTTGTGGATACATGAAACCCTCCGAGACCCGATGCTGCAGACCGGGCGGGAAACCGGCGTCGGGTCTGCCCGCTGTGTGGTGTAGGCACCCCCGACACACCCGAGCGACACACACGGGTCCAGGAGGCCCTTCAAGCCTGAAAGATCCCGGCATCTTAACATTTTCTGTGTGGCGCCTTGTCTTGGATATTGAATCCCGATGGAACCGACTAGACTGTGTCCCGTCCACCGAACGCCGGTCCCCCTCCGAGGAGCCTGCCGATGCCCAGCGTCCAGACTTCCGATGCCCACTCCTCCGACGCTCCGTCTTCCGATTCGTCGGCCGGCCCCCGGCAGCGTTTCGTCGAGCGGTGGCTCGACGCGCCACGGGTGATCTTTCAGCTCACCGCCGTAGTGCTGATCGCGGCGACCTTCACCCTCCTCCGGGTCCACAAGGCCGTCACCCCGCCGCCGCTGGCGGACGACCCCACACCCCTCGGCTACACCTGGAGCCTGCTGCTCTTTCTGCTGCCGCTCCTCTACCTCGTGGTGTGGTTTGTGCTCCACCCCGAGTACCGTGTGCAACGCAAGGCCCTGCTGGTCACCCTGGGGATCCTCCTCCCCCTCGGCTTCGTGCTCGACCTGCTGTTCGCCAACACGTTCTTCGTCTTTCTCAACACCGGCGCGGTGCTCGGGGTCGAGGTGCCGGGCGTGGGCGGCGGCATCCCCGTCGAGGAATTCGTCTTCTATCTCTCGGGCTTCTTCTTCGTGCTGCTGCTCTACATCTGGTCCGACGAGGTGTGGATGGACCGCTACCACCTGTCCCACTCCGCGCCCGAGTACCGGAACGTCATGCCCCGGATCCGTTTTCATGGACGCTCGGTGATCGTGGCGCTGGTGTTGCTAGCGCTGGCTGTGCTGTACAAGAAGCTGCTCTCGGCGGACCCCGAGGGCTTCCCCTGGTACTGGACCTACCTGCTGGCCGCCGCCTTCGTGCCCTCTGCGGGTTTCTTCCGCACCGCCCGGCCGTTTATCAACTGGCGCGCCTTCAGCTTCACCTTCCTGCTGGTGCTGCTGATCAGCCTGCTATGGGAGGCCTCGCTGGCCTCTCCCTACCAGTGGTGGGGCTATCAGCCGGAGGCCATGACGGGGATCTTCGTCACCGCGTGGAGCCGCCTGCCGCTGGAGGCGGTGTTCGTGTGGCTGGCGGTGACCTACACCACGGTGATCGTCTACGAGGTGATGATTTTGTTTCTGCTCCAGCGGGACCGGGCCGGCGAGACCCGGTGAGCCTCGAGGTTGGACGGCGCGGAGTCTCTCCAGCCAGCAACACGGAGACCTCCACGCCTGCCGGGCTCCCAGAACGGTTCGGGCCGAGCATCGCGCGGAGGCAAAAAAAAGAGCCCCGAGCCGGAGGACCCGAGGCACGAGCGAAAGACCCTCAAACGCGGTCTTTTCGAAATCCGATGTACGTTTAGGGACAGGTCTTGAAGGTCAGGGTGTCCTGGATCGGCAACGCCGCCTGGCCCGCGGGGTTGAAGTACTCGCGAGTCAAACCGGTCGCCGTGTCCGTCACCTCGACGGTGAAGTCCACGTTGGTGGTCGCGGCGAAGAAGACCCAGTAGCCCTTCAACCCCTGCACGCTGCAGGCGTTGAGCACCTTGATCAGCATCTCGACGTTGGACGGGTCGAAGAACCACACCAGCCCGGCGCTGTCGCTCTGCGGGATCATCTGACCCCGGCCGGTGTCGCCGTTCAGGGTGCGCCACTTGACCTCCACCTGGAAGCGCCCGCCCAGCAGACAGAGCTTGGTGCTGTCGTCGCTGCACAGGGTGGTCGTACCGTCGTTGTCCAGGATGCTCAACGTCGAGGTGAAACGCTCGTCGTCGAGACTCGCTCCGCCGGTGGGGTCCGCGAGGTCGAGGAGCACCGTCTCGTTGCCCTCGGTGTCGTCGTCCTCGAGGATCGGCACCTCGAAGAACTTGCGCGCGCGGTCGCCGTCACCCCAGGTGAGGATGGCGCTCGCGGCCTCGTAATCCTCCCCGGCCATGGCGCTGCCGTCGGAGGTGAAGACCTCGACCGACACGATGCCGCGGGCTCCCCGCGAGCGCTCGACGGCGATGCGGGCGACCCCCGCGCCTTCGATCACCTGGTAGCCGCGCTCGTCGAACTTGATCTCACCGGGACGGTTGTCGTCCCCGGGTGCGGCCCCCTGGTCGTCGTCGAGGATGGTGAGCAGAGCCATCGAGCGCTGGCCGTCGAGGTTGGCGCCGCCGGTGGGGTTGGAGAGCACGAGCTTGGCGTGCTCGCTGGGCTCCAGCACGTCGTCGACCACGAGAGGGACCAGGAAGGTCTTGTCCGAGCCGTCGCCGTCGGGCCAGGACAGGGTGCCGGTCACCGGCTGGTAGTCGTCGCCGGGCTGGGCGGTACCGGGCACGATCTCGTAGTCGACGGTGACCAGGCCGTTCTCGCCGCGGGAGCGCTCGACGACCACGATCGCCTGACCGGAGGACTCCAGGGCCAGGAAGTTGCGCTGATCGAACTTGATCAGGTTGCGCAGGTCGCCGCCGCCGTTGTCGCCGCCGCCGTTGTCATCGCCGCCGTTGTCATCGCCCCCGTTGTCGTCGCCGCCGTTGTCGTCGCCTCCGTTGCCGCCGGGGGCACCGTCACTGCCCAGGATCACCACCACGGCTGTGGCGCGCTCGTCGTCGAGAACCGCGCCTCCGGTGGGGTTGCTGAGAGTGAGCTGGATGGTCTCGGAGCCCTCGGCCGCCCCGTCGTCGAGGATGGGAATCTGGAAAGTGCGATCGCTGCCGTCGCCCGGAGCCCACTCCAGGGTTCCGGAGACGCTCGTGTAGTCGCTGCCCGCCGTGGCGGTGCCGTCGGAGGTCGCGTACTGGACGGTGACGCGGCCTTGCTCACCGCGCGAGCGCTCGACCCGGACCATGGCGATCCCGGCCTCCTCCAGAACCTCGAAGCTGTCCTCGTCGAATTTGAGCTCGCCAGGACGCTGAGCCAGCGCCGGTGTCGCGGCCCAGGTCAGCAGCCCGGCCAGAATGGAAAGTCCTACGAAACCCGAACGGATCCGGTGCGAAGCAACGATCATGGCGGTCCTCCTCGAAACCTCTGTGACTCTCGTGGAGCGCGGGCTCGGAGCGTGGGCTCGGAGCGCGTCCTCGCCGCGCGATACGTCTTGCGGACAAGACGCACCCTAGAGGGTCGGGGGTTACAGCAGCATGAAGGGGTGAAGGGAAGAAGCGACCCGCGTCGTCAAGCCACCGCGGCCTTGCGGTCGAGGACCTCGCGCACCTTGCGGGCGAGCCGGTCGGCGGGGAAGGGCTTTTCGAGGAAGTCCACCTCGCCTTCCATGATCCCGTGGCGCAGGATCACGTTGTCGGTATAGCCGGAGACGAAGAGCACCTTGACCTCCGGCTGGAGCCAGCGGATGCGGTCGACCAGCTCGCGCCCGCTCATGCCGGGCATGACGACATCGGTGATCACCAGGTCGTAGTCCCGCGGGGTGGCTTCGAAGACCCTGAGGCCCCGTTCACCGTCGGAGGCGACGGTGACCCGATATCCCATGGCCTGGAGCACGCCCTTGGTCGAGCCGCGTAGCTCTTCGTTGTCCTCCACCAGCAGAATCCGCTCGGAGCCGCCTGCCACGGGCGCGGCCTGGGGCACCGCCTGGGAAGCTCCCTCGAGCTGCTCGAGGCAGCGGGGCAGAAAGATTTTGAACACGGTGCCCGACCCCACTTGGCTGTGGACGTCGATGGTGCCGCCGTTCTGCTCCACGATGCCGTAGACAGTGGCGAGCCCGAGGCCGCTGGAGCCGCTCTTGCCCTTGGTGGTAAAGAAGGGCTCGAAGATCTTGTCCAGGATTTGCGGCTCGATGCCGACTCCGGTGTCGCGCACCGAGAGCTGGACGTAGTCGCCGGGCTGCAACGAGCCCTGGATCCTCACCAGCGCCTCGTCGAACCGCAGGTTGGCGGTCTCGATGGTGACCCGTCCTCCGGTCGGCATCGCGTCGCGGGCGTTGACCAGCAGGTTGACGATGATCTGCTCGACCTGGGACGGATCGATCTTGACGTTCCACAGGTCCTCGGACAGCCGGGAGTCGAGGTGGAGGTCCTCGCCGATGAGGCGCTCCATCATCTTCTCCAGCTCCTCGACCACGAAGTTGAGGTTGACCACCTCGGGCTGCACCGACTGTTGGCGGCTGAACGCGAGCAGGCGCTTGATCAGCGACGAGACCTTGAAGGACGAGGAGATGATGGCGTCCATCTTGGCGGCCACCCGGCTCCCCGGCTCGGCCTTGCGTTTGACCAGCTCGCACTGAGCGGTGATGGCCGCCAGGTAGTTGTTGACGTCGTGGGCGATGCCCCCGGCGAGTCGCCCCACCGCCTCCATCTTCTGCGATTGGAGCAACTGGGCCTCGCTGCGCTGGAGAGCCTCTTCCGCCTGCTTGCGGCGCCGCTCACGGTTCCACAGACCGGTGACCGCCAGCGCGACGATGGCGAACCAGGCACCGTAGATGACGCGGAACACGAGCCGGGAGCGGTCCCGGTTGGCGGCGAGCCGGTAGCGGATCCGGCTCTCGAGATCCTGGGCCACGGCCAGCAGCTCGTTGAAGATGCGGTCGTATTCCTGGTCGAGGTCCGAGCCGATACGCACGGCCTCGTAGTCGCCGCTTTCAAAGCCCTGACGGCGGAAGGTGGAGAGGTCGCTGAAGTCGTCGATCTTCTCGCGCAGAAAGCGGGCGAGCTGCAACAGCTCCGGGTCCCCCAGCGGGCGAACGTCGTCGATGCTCTGCGTTCTCACCGCGGGGTCGATGAGGCGACCGCAGAGCAACAGCGAGCTGGCGACCCGATCCTCGATCTCGCGATCGGGCACCGCCGGATCGTCGGAGACGTATTCTTCCAACCAGAGGTGGGAGATGCTGATGTCGCGCTGGATCTCCCCGAGCACGCGCAGACGGGCGATGTCGCGCACGATGAGCCACTCGAGGATGAGGTTGGCACCAAAGACCAGCCCGAGGGACACGAGGCCGAGAGCGAGCACCGCCGTGGGCATCCAATACCAATGCCGGGACGCTTTTTGCAGCACCGAGCGAGGCTCGGCGCCCTGGGTTCCTCCTGCCCGCGACATGTCGTCTCGCCTCTTGGCGCCTCCTGGAAGCTTCTTCTAGGCGGTCCGGCGACTCCTGAGCACGTACCCGACCCCTTTGATGGTGTGCAGCAGCTTCTCGGAGCGGTCGCCGTCGATCTTCTTGCGCAGACGATGGACGGTGACGTCGATGACGTTGGAGAGGGAGTCGAAGGTATCGTCCCAGACGTGCTCGGACAGGTCGGTGCGGGTCACGACCTCGTCCAGACGGTTGAGGAAGTACTCGAGCAGCGAGAACTCCTTGGGCGACAGATCCACCGGCTCGCTCCCGACCCGCACGGACCGCGCGGCGCGGTCCATGAACAGGTCGTCCGCCCCCAGGGTCGCCTGCAGGTTCTTGTCCCGGCGACGCAGCAGGCTGCGCACCCGCGCCAGAAACTCCTCGAAAGAGAACGGCTTGGTGAGGTAATCGTCGGCTCCGGTGTCGAGGCCATCGACCTTGTCGTCGAGCTCGATGCGTCCGGTCAGCATGAGGACGGCCGTCTGATCGCCCCGATCCCGCCACTGGCGCAGTAGCTCGATGCCGGTGGGAGGCGGGATCGTCCAGTCGAGCACGACCAGATCGTACTCGTTGACATCCATCAGCTCGGAGGCCTGCTCGCCTTCCGTCGCCAGATCCACGGCGTAGAACTCGTCTTCCAACAGCTCGACGAGCGCGTCCGCCAAGGTTGCATCGTCTTCCACTACAAGAATCCGCATGCTCTCCTCGTTGATGGCCAGCCGATTCGATCTGTCGTCCCAGATCCCTCGGCCCAGCGAGGGCCCCATCAGACACATGAGCAAAGGAGGTTTGCTTATTGTAACCACTCCGTGAGCCGAGCGGAAATCAACCGCGAGGGAATGCCCAAGCAAGCAAGTCGTCAACCAGTGGGCTCGGGTCGCTGGCTCGGGTGGTCGCTGTCATGCAACTTTCATGTGAGCCAAGCTACTCTTCAACCGACACTGAGTGTGCACGGTGGGTCGAAGAGATCGTCGCCGGGAGCTTCGCCGAGATCCACGTCCCGCTGCCACGATGGCTGTGCACCCTCTGGGGAGGGGGACAGTTGACCATGAAATCGAATTCTCACACGATCCTCCTGGTCGATGACAACGACGACCTGCGGGAGGTCACCGCGGAGCTGCTCGAAGCTCTGGGGCATCGCGTGCTCACCGCGGCGCGACCGGAGGCGGCGCTGATCGCCTTCGAGCGTCACCGGGCCGAGATCGATCTCCTGGTCACCGAGTGCATCTTCTCGGGGATGTCCGGGGTCGAGCTGGTGCAACGGGTGCGCGGTCTCGAGCCTGCTCTCGGCGCCCTGCTGATCTCGAGCCACAACAATCATCTGGATCTCCGGCAGAGGATCGAGCGGGGAGAGATGGCCTTTTTGCGCAAGCCTTTCTCCATCGACGAGCTGGCCGGGAAGGTCGACGAAGCCGCCGCTCTCGGCGGTGGCTCGGCAACGCCCCGGAGGACCCGCGAGACCGCCTCGGCACCGTCCTCGATACCTCCTGGAGGGCTCTCGTTGGAGTTGAGCACTCTGGTGGCCGTGGACAGCCCCGACGCCGGGCAGGGTGCGGGCCCCGGCATGCTTTCGGGAGCGCTTTGGCGCGCCGTGGCGGCCGGAACGCTGGCCTTCGCGGTGCTGGCGGGCGTGCGCTGGATCAGCGTGCAGCCGCCGGGTCTCCCGGACCGGGTGCCGGAGTCGGTGACCCGGGGTACCCGCATCGAGGCGCTGTACCCGATGGGCGAGGTGACCGCGGTCCCGCGGGAGCTGCGCTGGCGCCCGTACCAGGACGCTGCGGTCTATCAAGCCCATCTGCTGAGCGTCGACGACTCGATTCTCTGGGAAGGAAACTCCAACCGACCGCGGATTCTGCTACCGGAGGGTCTGCGCTCGCACCTGCATCCGCGCGTCGTATACTTCTGGACCATCGATGCCTTCGATGAAGAAGGTCTCCGCCTCTCCGGCTCGGACCGGGTGCGCTTTCTGGTCGGAGCTCAGCCCGCCTCCGGAGAGGAGCCTGAACCACCGAGCTGATGCTCGAATCCGGCCGGGGGGAGCCTCTCATGCTTGATTTCGCGACCTGGACGTCTCACCGCTTCACGGCGCTGTGCGCCATGCCATCACTTTGTGCCACGCAACGGACCGTCCCGAGGACGCTCACCGTCCTGGCTCTGCTGATCCTTCCCTGGATGGTCGCCACCTCGCCGGCGACGGCGGGCAGCGACCTGACGCTCCGTGTCAACGACGTCAAGGCCGCCCCGGGCGAGCTGATCGCGGTCGAGGTGAGGACCTACGCTCCGCGCGGCGTGGGCCAGGGGCAGATCTGCCTGCGCGCCGCCAGCCGGCTCAACAGCAGCGGCTCCGGCTCGCTCGCCGGCACGGCCACCCCGGGGAGCTTCGACGCGGGTCTCCTGGACGCCGCGGTGGACGCCACCGACGGCCTCCAGGCCTGGCGCTCCGCCTCGACGGGACGCGACCTCACCACCGGCGAGACCGGGGAGCCGACCGGGCTGCGCGTCCGGTCGCAAACCGCGACCGACCTGCCGGCCCGACGACCCTTGATGACCCTCGAAGGGGTGGTGGTCCTCAGCGCCCTGGGAGACGCCGTCAGCGGCAGCCTGTTCGACGCCGGCACGCAGATGACCCTGGTGGATTTCGCTTCCGACTCGGCGTCCATCAACAACGCGGACGGCCCGATGGTGGTGCTGTATTACCGGCTGGACGAGGACCTGCAGCCGGACCAGGAGTTCGAGCTCCGGATCGAGGCCGACGACACCTTTATCGTCGATCCCTTCGGCAACCCGATGACCCTGGAATTCAAACCCGGACGGTTGCGCATCGAAAATCGCCCGGGCGGCGGTTGCTCCTACTAGCGGCGACTCGGAAACTAGCGGCGACTCGGAAACTAGCGGCGACCCGGAAACTAGCGCCTCAGAACCAGTCTCCACCCTACTCCGGGACGATCGGTCCGGTGGCGGCCCGCCGCCGCCGGATCCACAGCGCCGCGATCAGGGTCGTGGCCAGCCCGGCCATCAACGCCCCGCCCCAGTCGGCCAGGAACGAGCGTTCGACCACCGGCGGCGCCCCCCCCACCAGCACATAGCCGGCCCACAGATGAGGCCGCCCCCACACCGGGTGGGTGCGCAGCCGCCGCTTGGCCGTCCGTAGCGCCTCAGCGGGGCTGAGCCCCTTGCCGAGCTCGTGGTAGAGCTGCTCCATGAACACCGCGGCGGCGGCGTCCTCCACGTCCCACAGCGTGGCGATCACGGCGGAGGAGCCGGCGGCGAGCAGGGAGCCGGTGAGCGAAGCCAGCGCCTGGCCGTCGGTCACCGAGCCCAGCGCCGAGCTGCACGAAGCCAGAACCGTCAGATCCACCCGCGCGTCGAGGGCGGCGATCTCCGCCGGGGTCAGCAAGCCGTTGTCCCGATCGGCCGGCGTGAGGAAGATGGCCGCGCCCCCGCCCGCGACGCCGTCGAGACGCTCGTCGACCAGGGTGTGGGTCGCCAAGTGGACCACCCGCGCACCCTGCTCCACCTCACGCCGGAACGCCTCCTCCGTCGCCTCGGCCCCCAGGTAGACGCGGCGCTCGCCGTGGATCCGCCGGGCGACGGTCCTCAGCTCCCGCTCCGCCGCCGGCAGCGGCTGGAGCTGGAAACGGGCCGCCAGCAGACCGGCGGAGGTGGACGCCTCGGTGGGCTCCCCGGTGGACACCTGCGGCAGCCGCGGGTCGCCGAAGCCGAGAAAGCGCCGTGCCGGTGCCGTCCGCTGACGGTCGGGGGCGGGAAGGAGCGATGCGCACGGAAGGTACGACACCGAGGTCCGTTCCACCAGCGAGCTGCCGGTGTGGGGATCTTCGAGGATTTCGAAAGGCAGGTAGAAGAGGCGTCCGTCGGGGGCGATGCGTAGAGGCCGGGTCTCGCCGTCGAGGAGGCCCGACCGCTCGACCAGCGCGCGGGACAGCTCGGCGATCGCGCTCGACGACGGCTCGTGGCCGGAGGCGAGCTCGCGATGGACGTCGCGCGCCCTCTCCAGCAATCGCGCTGCCGGTCCCAGATCGCGCATCACCAGCCCCTCCCGATCGAAGATCCAGGCGAACAGGCGGTCGCGGGCCAGAAACAGCTCCATCACCCGCGCGTCGCCGGCGCGGCTCTGCAGCTCGGAAGCCCGGAGGGGGCGCATCCTGGATCCGCCGCGGGTCCCGTCGCTCATCGCGCTCCCGGCGCCGCTCGAGGCGGCCACGCCGCGGGCGCTCAGCGCTTCCAGCAGCTCCCGGGCCTTGGCCCGCTGGACCATCTCCAGGGCCTGCTCAGCGTAGCCGGCTCCCGGCTCGCGGCGCTCCAGCTCCGCCAGCACCGCCACCGCGGAGCCGTACACCGGGCGCTTGTCTCCGAAGTACCCGGCGCGACGGCTCTGCTGCCGGAGCGACGCCCGCACCCGCTCGATCTCTTCGATCGCCAGCAGGAGATGCTCCAGGGCGCCCTCCAGCCGACCGGCGGCGAAGGCGGTCTCCCCCAGCCCCTGCAAGGCGGACCATCGGCCCTCGGCGGAGCCGCTGGCCTCGGCCACCTCCAAGCCGCGGGAAAAGACCATCTCGGCCTCCGTCAGCCGGCCCTGCTGCAGTAGCAGCTCGCCGAGATAGAAGAGGTCCTGGGTCTCCTCGGAGCGGTCGCCGCTGTGGCGCGCCAGCTCCAGGGCCTCCCGATACGCCGCCTCCGCGCCCTCCAGGTCGCCGAGATTGAGATGGTGGGCCAGAGCCAGGTTGAGAAGGGCGTTCGACAGCGCCGCCTCGTCCCCCTGCTCGCGGAAGATCCCGGCGGCCTCCTCGAACGCGGCGACGGCGGTCACCGGATCGCCCAGGTTGCGATACAGCACACCCAGGTTGACCTGGAGCGTCGCCCGGTGGCCGGGCTCCATGCGCTCACTCTCCTCCGCCATTTCGAGATAGAGCTGCAGGGCCTCGCGGTAGGCCCCGAGCTTCTCGAACACCACCCCCCGGTTGAGCCGAACGATGCGGATCTGCTCGGCTGCCCACGGCTCGTCCAGGTGCTCGCGGGACAGGCTCTCCGCCTCCGCCAGGTGCCACAGGGCACGCTCGTAATCCCCGACGGCGATGGCGAGATAGCCGAGGTTGGTCTGGTTGAGGGCCACGGCCGCCACGTCGTCCTGGCTCCGATTGAGATCGAGGGCTTCCTGGAAGCGTCCGCGGGCCTCGTCGTGGCGCCCCAGGTATTGGAGCACGCGGCCGAGATTGTTGAGCGTGCGGGCGAGCCGCGCGTCGTCCTCCAGCGAACGGCGCAGGGCGAGGGAGCGTTCGCAATCCTCCAGGGCGGCCCGGTAGTCGGCCTGCTCGGTGAGCAGATAGCAGCGGTTGTTGTACGCGACGGCGGCGGTGGCGGGATCCGTGACCTCCGTCGCCTCCCCCACTTGACGATAGGTCTCCAGCGCTTCGTCCCAGCGTCCCGCCCGGTGGTGGTCTCGAGCCCGGTCCAGCAGCTCCTGCGCCGACGGGGGAACCTGGGCCGGGGCGGGAAGGGCGCTCACCAGGAGCAGAAACAGAATCAGGACGGTGGACGACACCCGCAGAGCCGTCCTCGCTCGCCTCCTCCCCCCGGCGGAAGCCCCGCTCCCGGCGCACAGCCCGCCGGCCGACCTGGTACCTGGTAGCACCGTCGGAGTCTACCAGGGTATACAGTCCTCACCACCCGCACTGCCGGCCCTGGTTCTGCTCGTCGAGCCATTCCTTGAGCGGCGCGAAGTAGTCGAGGATCGCCGTCGCGTCCATCTCGCGCTGGCCGGTGAGCGCTCTGGATACTAAGATCCTATGCTACCGTTCGCGGGGCCAACTCTTAGCTGTTTCTTGGTCGACAAAGTCAGAAGGAGACGAGATGGCGCGACGGCCACTTTCCACCTTTATGCAGGTCCAGAACGAGAGAAGTCAGGGACCTGAAACCCGCAAGGCAGTCTTGCGCAGGTTGGAGAGGCTCCTGGATAAGCCAGTGATGGCTTACTACACCAGCTTCAACTTTGCTGTGGCCATGACGCCTGACGATATTCAGATGATGGAGAGCGTCCTTCAAGGTATGGACCTGAGGAATGGGCTGGTACTTGTGATCAGCTCACCCGGAGGAGACCCTCTCGCAGCGGAAGGAATCATCCGAGTCTGCCGCTCCTATAGTGGCACTGGGTCCTTCATCGCCATAGTCCCCGGTCAAGCCAAGTCAGCCGCCACCATGGTTTGTATGGGCGCAGAGAAGATCATCATGGGCCCTGCCTCAGAACTCGGGCCGGTGGACCCTCAAGTCGCACGAGTCGAAAGAGACATAGTCAAGTGGTTTTCAGCTCACAACATCGTCAGGAGCTTCGAAGGTCTTTTTAAGGAGGCGGTGAAAGCGACAGGGAATTTGGAGCCGTACCTACAGCAGCTACAAAGCTACGACTCGCAGGAGATTGAGGAGCTTCGCAAGGCTATCCGACTCTCTGAGGACATAGCCATACGGGCACTGGAATCTGGTATGATGAAAACGCTAGGCGAGTCCGCGATCCGCTCAAAGATCAAGATCTTCTTGGAGCCGGATGAGCGAGCCCTTGTTCACGGCCGTGCGATTCACCGAGAAGAAGCGCGAGACTGCGGCTTGAACGTGGATTTTTGCGGTCCGGACTCGGCCAAAGAGCTTTGGCAAGGTGTCTATACCCTTCACGTTCGGGCTCAAGGTTTCGTCTCGCACCACGCACCAAAATGTATAGAGACAAAGAACGACTCCTACTTTGTACAGTTGGGGCAGTTGCCATGACTGCAAAGAACAGCCAGGACGAAGGGCTATCCCAGGAGCGCTTGAGAGACGCGATGGAGCGTTACGCCGAGCTTCAGAAGAAAGTAGCCGAGTTTCCGCCCCGTAGACAGTTCACCGTCGTGCCTACCGTCGATAAGTGGTCAACTGACATCGCCTCTCTAGGAGTCGGCCCCAAAGGATCAGCACGGAAGGCCGACTGACCCAGGGCCCCTGACTTCCTCTACCACCCGCACTGCCGGCCCTGGTTCTGCTCGTCGAGCCATTCCTTGAGCGGCGCGAAGTAGTCGAGGATCGCCGTCGCGTCCATCTCGCGCTGGCCGGTGAGCGCCTCCAGGGCGTCCGGCCAGGGGCGGCTCATGCCCATGGCCAGCATCTCGTCGAGCCTGCGGCCGGCCTCCTCGCTGCCGTAGATGGTGCAGCGGTGGAGGGGACCCTCCCAGCCCGCGATCTCGCACATCGCCCGGTGGAACTGGAACTGGAGGATGTGGGCCAGGAAGTACCGGCTGTAGGGCGTGTTGCCCGGGATGTGGTACTTGGCGCCGGGATCGAAATCCTCCTCGCTGCGCGCCACCGGCGGCCGGATGCCCTGGTACTTCTCGCGCAGCTCCCACCAGCCGGCGTTGTAGGCGTCCGGCCCGAAGTCGCCGGAGAACACCCGCCAACGCCACTGGTCGACCAGCAGACCGAAGGGCAGGAAGGCCACCTTGTCGAGCGCCGCCTTGAGCAGCAGCCCGAGGTCCTTGGAGGGGTCCGGCTCCTTGTCGAGCAGCCCGATCTGCACCAGGTAGTTGGGTGTCACGGACAGCGCAATGGCGTCGCCGATGGCCTCATGGAAGCCGTCGTTGGCGCTGTTGCGGTAGATGAACGGCAGCTCGTTGTAGGCCCGCTGGTAGTAGTTGTGACCCAGCTCGTGGTGGATGGTCTGGAAGTCCTCGGCGTTGATCTCGATGCACATCTTGATGCGCAGGTCTTCCACCTGGTCGATGTCCCAGGCGCTGGCGTGGCAGACCACCTCGCGATCCTCGGGCTTGACGAAAAGCGAGCGCTCCCAGAAGGTGTCCGGCAGTGGCGCGAAGCCCAGCGAGCTGAAGAAATTCTCGCCGGACTCCACCATCTTGCGGGGGTCGTAGCCATTGGCCTCGAGCAGCGCCGTCAGGTCGTAGCCGGGATCGCCGTCCGGCGGCGCCACCAGGTCGTAGATGTTGTTCCAGGACTGCGCCCAGATGTTGCCCAGCAGATGAGCGGGGATGGGCTGGTCGAGGGGCACGACGTCCTCTCCGTACTTGGCCGCGAGCTTGCCGCGCACGTAACAGTGGAGCGCCTCGTAGAGCGGCAGCACCTGACCCCACAGCCGGTCCACCTCGGCGGCGAATTCGTCCGGGGTCATGTCGTAGTTGGAGCGCCACATGGCGCCGGTGTCCGCGTAGCCCAGCTCGCGGGCGCCCTGGTTGGTCAGCTCGACGAAGCGCTGGTAGTCGTCGCGGATCGGCACCGACGACTTGCGCCAGCCCACCCACACGTCGAGGAGTTGCTCCGGATCGCGGCTCTCGGCGTGGATCTTGGTGATCTCGCCGATGTTCAGACAGTCATCGCCGGTGGCGCCGTCCGGGCAGTAGGTACCGGTGCCGTAGTTGCTCTCCATGGCGGTGGCGATGCGGGTCAGCTCGCGGGTCAGCTCGGGATCCGCCGGTGCCGGCATGGTGATCGCCCGCTTGAAGATGCCGAGCTGGCGCGCCACGTCCTCGGGCACGTCGACGTCGTCGTAGCGGCCCGCCTGCTTGGCGATCGTCACCGCCGTGGAGATCTGCTTCTCCTGCGCCTGGGCGGAGAGGATCTCGGTGTCGTGGGTGATGAAGTTGCTCTGCACCCAGGCGGCGCGCTCGGCGTCGATGCTGAGATCCAGCAGCTTGGCGTTGGACTCTTCGACGAACTGCCGGGCACCCTCCGGAGTGGCCGGAGGAGCCTCGCCGCCGCCGCCGGAGGGTGGGCAACCGAAGGTGAGCAGCGCCACGGCGCAAAGAACGGCCAGGGAGAAGCATGGATCGAGAGCCTGTCGAAGCGAGCGCATGAGGAACCTCCTGAGACGACGCGAGCCTGGGATCGTGGGCGAGTGGATCGGGACCGCACTATATCGCGAAGCTCGCCGTTCCGGCCGGGTGCCACAAGCGGTCCGGACCGGCTGGAGCCTCGAGCCCGATGAGGATTTACACCTCTTGCTTCGTCTCTACACCTGTGGGTGAGTCCAGGGCACGGCAAACAGGAAAGGACGCAACGTGGACCTGCAAGCATTTCTCCTCTATCAGATCGGCTGGTACTTGTTCGGCACAGCCGCCGCCTTCACGGCCGCGCTGTTGTTCTGGCAGAAAGGACAGAGCGTGATTTCCGGTCGCGAGCCAGGCAGTGGCTTTGGCTTGCGCCTGAGTGGCGCCGCCGGAATCTTCGTCTCCGTTCTATTGGTGATCCACTACATCAACCCGCTCCAGACGCTGGTGGATACGGAGAAGATCCTCCTGGTCTACTCGACGACCACCGCGTCCGAGCCGAGCGAAGGCCAGGTCACGCGGTACACCTTGGGGCCCAGCCAGTTGGACCGCAACCTCATCGCGAAGGACGTCGCTCCGGAGCTCATCTCCGCGAACCACGTGTTCACCTTGAGAAAGCTGGCCGGGAACAACGCCTTCGCCACCACAGAACCGATACCCGCCGGAATCTACTACCTCCGCCTCGTCGATAGCGAAGGCGAGGTCCGCACGGAAATGGTGGAAGTTCCAGCTCCGAAAGGATGATGCACCATGACACGCCGCCAACGAGCTATCCTCCAACGAACACCTCTCCAACGAACACCTCTCCAACGAACAGCTCTCCGACGAACAGGCCTTCTGACCCTGGCTCTGCTGCTGACCCTGGTCGGTCCGGTCTTCGCGGAACAAGTGAAGGGCAAAGTGATCTCGGCGCAGAACGAGCCGATCCCTCGGGCATTGATCGTCTTCCAGCGGGGCGACGAAGAGGTCGCCCGAACCACAACCGCGGATGACGGCAAGTTCTACCTCCGCAGCATCGACGTGGGAACGTACACGGTTCGGGTCTCCCGAGGGAGCCAGTCCAAGGAGTTCCCCAACACCAGCATCGAGAGCTCGACGCAGGACCTGCTGTTCCGGCTCTAGATCCCGGAAAACCCGCGTGGGCACCCCACCTGCGTGGGCATCTATACGGCCAGGGCCGCCGCGAGACGGTCCAGGCCCCGTTCCAAGGTCTCTCGCGAGGCTGCAAAGGAAAGGCGCAGGTGCTCGTCAGCGCCGAAAGCCGCGCCGGGCACCAGCGCCACTCCCGCCTCTTCGAGCAGACGCTCGGCGAGGCGAATCGAGCCTCCTTCGGCCTCACAGGCCTCGACGTGGGGAAAGGCGTAGAACGTCCCCGAGGGCGGCGAGCAGCTCACCCCTGGGATCGAGCACAGCCGCGGAATCACCAGCTCCCGGCGCGCCCGGTACTCGGCGAGCATCCGCTGTACGTCGTCTTCGCAGTCCATCAGCGCGGTGAGCGCCCCGGCCATGGCGAACGAGGTCGGGTTGGAGGTCGAGTGGCTTTGCAGCGCCGCCACGGCCTTGATCACCGCTGCGGGGCCGAACACCCATCCGATCCGCCAGCCGGTCATCGCCCAGGTCTTGGAGAACGACGACACCACGACGACGGTCTCCGGGTAGTCCGCCGCGAGGGCCGCGGCGCTGGCGTGCTCGCCCTCGTAGACGAAGCGCTCGTAGGTTTCGTCGGAGATCAGCAGGATGCCGCGCTCGGCGCACGCCTCGGCCAGGACCCGCAGGTCTTCCGCGCCGAGCACGCCGCCAGTGGGATTGCAGGGGGAATTGACCAGGATCGCCCGGGTCTTGTCCGTCACCGCGTCGAGCAGGGGGGCGGCGTGGATGCGGAACCCGTCCTCGCGGGAGGTGGCGACCGTCACCGGCTCGGCCCCCAGCAGCGAGACCTGGGCGGTGAAGGACACCCAGCACGGAGACGGCAGCACGACCTCGGTGCCGGGCTCGAAGAGGGCCACGGCAAGGTGGTACAGCGCCGTCTTCGCACCAACGGTGACCACGCCGTGGCCAACGGACCAGAGAGTCCCGTAGAGGTCGTTGTACATCGCCGCCAAGTGGGCCCGCAGCTCCGGCGTCCCGGAGCTCTGCGTGTACTTGGTAAAGCCGGCGTCGAGGGCCGCCTGGGCGCCGCGGACCGCCGCCGGGGGCGACGGAAAGTCGGGCTCGCCCGCGCTCAGGTCGACGATGTCGCGCCCGGCGCGCTTCAGCTCGTCGGCCCGCCGCGCCACACCCACGGTGGCCGACTCGCCGATGCGGGACATGCGGGTGGCGAGGGTTGGAACGGGAGGAGGGGTCGGAGGCATGGTGGCGGGATGGTAGCACCGGCACGGCAGGGGAGGGCGGGACGGACTGACGCGGGACCGCCCGAGGCTACTGGCTCGCCCCGGAGAGGATCTCCTCGACCGTCATCTCTCCGAAGCGCTCCTCGCGCCACGAGTTGAGGGCTTCCCGGCAAGCCACAGTCGTCTTCTACAGTAAGTCTAAGCAGGGTGATCGTAGCACCGCCGCATGGCACCCTTGCTAGAGTCCGTTGCATCGTGGCCAACCCCCTCGGCGAGACCCCAAAGCCCGCCCCTCCAGGCACCTACGGCCTGGCCCCCGGCGGCTTCCGCTTGCCGGAGGCCACGCGGCTCGGGCCGGTGCGTCTCCAGGTCGGCGACCTCGAACGCTCCCTCGCCTTCTACGTCGAGGTGCTCGGGATGCACCTGCTCGAGCGGCAAACGTCCCGGGCTCGGCTCGGTAGCCGCCAAGCGTCGCCCGATTCCCTGGTCGTCGAGCTTTACGAACGTGCGGGAGCCCGGCCGGTGCGTCCCCGCAGTCGCGTCGGTCTCTTTCACTTCGCCATCCTGCTACCGAATCGTGCCTCGCTCGGACGCTTCCTGATCCAATCCCGAGAGCACGGGCTCCAGGTCGGAGCCGGCGATCACGCGGTGAGCCAGTCGCTCTATCTGAGCGATCCCGACGGGCTGGGAATCGAGGTCTATGCCGACCGGCCCCGGGAGAGCTGGCGGCGAGTCGGCCGGGAGCTGGTCATGGGCACGGATCCGCTCGACCTGCAGAGCCTGGTGGAAGCCGCATCGGGCGAGCCCTGGGACAAGATTCCCTCAGGGACCGTCCTCGGACACGTCCACCTGCACGTCGGCGATCTCGCCACCGCCGCCCGCTTCTACTCCGAGGCCGTGGGCTTCGACCGCACGGTGTGGAGCTACCCCGGAGCGCTCTTTCTGGCCGCCGGCGGGTATCATCACCATCTCGGAGCCAACGTCTGGGCCGAAAAGGACGCCCCACCCCCGGCCCCGGACGAGGCCCAACTCCTCGACTGGACGATCGAGCTTCCCGATCCCGAGAGCCTGGCGGCGGTGGCCAAGAGCCTCGAACATGCGGGCTACATCCCTCAGAGAGACACGGATGCCGGCGGCGGCGAGGAGCTGCGGACGAAAGACCCTTGGGGCACCCACCTTCGCTTGCGGGTGGCCGCGGAAGGGAGCGGGAATCGCTCTAGTTCATGACTCAGATCTTTAGAGTCATGAACTCTAACCTGGTGTTCATGGTACGAGATCTCGTTCCATGAACCAACTCTTTGCGTTCATGGTTCGGAGTCTCAACCCATGAACATACGCCGTTACGTCGAATTCTCCTCCCGAGCCGCGGCAGACCGTTTCGCAGACCGTCTCCGAGCGAGCCCATCTCCTCCCAGCCGCTCGTTGTCCCGGTTTTCTGCACCTGCTAACGTCGCTGCGTCATGTCCGATCTCCCGAAGAGATATCCAAGGCTCATCCTGCCGCGTGGGCCGCGAGCGAAGCACATGGTTCCCCGTGCCGCCCCGGGGGAGCTCGAGCGCGTGCGTCGCTTCCTCAACACAGCGGAGCACAAGGACGGCCGCAAGACGATCCCGGACCGCCTGCGGAGCCGGCGTGAGGCGGAGATCTGGCTTCCGAAGCTTGAGCTTCTTCCCGCCGGCACGGAGCTGACGAAGTCCGAGGTCCAGCGCATCCGAAAGCTCCGTGAGGTACTGGCAGCTCTGGTCCTGGAAGCGCGACCTGCCGACGCGAGCTTCCTGGATACGCTCCGGGAGATCGCCGAGGGAGCTCGGTTCCGGCTGGTCTTCGGCGCCGATGGCAGGCCGTGGATGCGGGCGGTCGGCACCGGCCTCGACCTCGCGGTCGCGAGCCTGCTGCGGATCTTCCTGGAAGCCAAGCACAACGGTCGCTGGTCGCGCTTCAAGGTCTGCGGTGCGTGCCACCGGGTCTTCTACGACTACGCTCAGAATCGCTCCACCAAGTGGTGCACGCCGCTCTGTGGCGATCAGGTGCGCAGCCGCAAATACCTGCGCAGAAGGCGGGAGAAGGAAGAGCGGATCCGACGGGAGGAGGAGGCCGCACGATTCCGGGAGGAGCACCGATGACCGACCCTGGCTCAGGGGCCCGCCGCAAGATCGTCCTTCCCGGAGGCTCCGGCCAGGTCGGCACCGTCCTCGCCCGCTGGTTTCACGGCGAAGGCCACGAGGTGGTGGTGCTCGGCCGCAGCCCCGGCTCGGCCCCCTGGCGCACGGTCGCCTGGGACGGGGTGACCCAGGGGGATTGGAGCCGCGAGCTCGACGGCGCCGACACGGTGATCAATCTCGCCGGCCGCTCGGTCGACTGCCGCTACACCTTGCGCAATCGGCGGCAGATCCTCGAGTCCCGTGTGCTCTCCACGCGGGCCGTCGGCGAGGCCATCGCCGCCGCCCGGCGACCACCGCGGGTTTGGCTCCAGGCGAGCACGGCGACGATCTACGCCCACACCTACGGGCCGCCCAACGACGAGGCCACCGGCACCCTGGGCCCCGGGGATCCCGACGACGTGCTGTCCGGGAAGAAGGGCTTCAGCGTCGGGGTGGCGAAGGCGTGGGAGCGCGAGCTCGACGGCGCCGACACGCCCGAGACCCGCAAGGTCGCCCTGCGCTCGGCGCTGATCCTGAGCCCGGACGCCGGAGGCGTCTTCGACGTCCTGCTGCGTCTGGTCCGTTTCGGTCTCGGCGGCAAGGTGGGGGACGGTCGGCAGTACGTCTCCTGGATCCACGACCGGGATTTCATCCGGGCGGTGAGCTGGCTGATGGAGCGGGAGGACATCTCGGGTCCGGTCAATGTGGCCGCGCCGGAGCCGCTGCCCTGGACCGACTTCATGCAGGCGCTGCGGGAGGCGTGGGGCATCCGGGTCGGCCTCCCGGCCTCCCGCTGGCTGCTGGAGATCGGAACGCTCGTGCTGCGGACAGAGAGCGAGCTCGTGCTCAAGAGCCGGCGGGTGATCCCGGGCCGGCTGCAGGAAGAAGGGTTTGCCTTCGATTTCCCCCGCTGGCCGGAGGCGTCGCGGGAGCTGGTCAAGAGGTGGCGGGCTGGGGTGAGGTAATTCCCCATCAGCAAGCTTGCGGAGTGCCAGGAGCCCGGCGCCAAGGCAAACCGAAGCCTCTTGACGTTTTTCAGATATTTATTTAGAATGACTCAAAACAGATACGAGGAGCTATGGGGAGCCACTATGCGACGCCGGATTATGGCAACACTGGTACTTGCAACCGTCCTTTGCCTGAACGCGCAGGGTCAAACAACACTGACGAATGTGACAATGCCCTCGGCGGACCAACGGAGCAGTCTGGAAAGTCGCTGCTGTTCGGGGTAATACATGGGTTCTCGAAGGGGACATCGGGCAAGATACCGGATGGACATCTTTCTCAGGTGCTGTCTGCAGGGAGACTCCGCGACAGAGTACGACGCTGCAACAGGATGTCGGTCTCGATCTGAACTCGCTAAACTTCGTCAAGTTGCCAAACGGGCTACTCTGGCGCGGTCTAATAGGAGGAGCCAGTAGAGCTGCTCTTCACATGGCAGGAGTCTCTGATCGAGAGGCAGTGTGCTCGGGGGCCTCTCCCGAAAAGTTTCAGCTATACTTGGCTGCTGATGGCCTTCTCGACTGTGCAGGCGCGCCGCCTGTTTTCTAGAGCCCGGCCGCTCAAGGTGCTCGGAGTCTTAGCCTCCGCCGCACTCCTCCTAGCTCTCCAAGGAACAGCGCTTCACCGGCAATCGCTAGTGTGGGATGCACCCTATCATCTGCTTGCCGGCCACCAGAGTCTACGCTACGGGACAAACAGTCTGAATCTCGAGCACCCCCCGCTGGTAAAGCTGATCGCAGCCGCTCCTCTCGTTTACCGCTCTCCACCCCTCGCACCACCGATTTCGGTGTCCGAGGCACTGACTACGGCCAAAGGCATCTTCGATCATCCCAAGACCGCCAGGCGGGGCCGAGTCGGGGGGCGCTACCTTGTTCTAGCTTTCTTTGGCATCCCGCTGTTGATCTTGTGTTTCTGGTTGGGTTCCGAGGTGGGTGACCGATCCGTTGGGTTTGTTCTGCTCTTTTCAGTGGGATTGTCCTTCAACGTGGTCCCGTTTCTAACACTCATTGGCACGGACGCTGCGGTCGCCGTCGCCTATCTCTTCACAGTGTGCTCTGCGATCGTCTTTTTCCGCAGACCAACGGCCCTACGAGCCCTTGGCTTGGGGCTCGGCTTGGGACTTGCCCTAGCTACAAAATTCTCGGGCGTGCTGCTCATCCCGGCAGTCCTCACCTCTCTGGTGCTTGGCTCTTGGGGTGCGGGCCAGAGGTCTCGCCCCTTGCTGTCTTTCGCTAGAAATGTAAGTGTCACCTTCATCACGGCAATATTCTTGGTGTGGCTTACGTACAGCTTGGCCAACGCATCCTACGATCCCGCTGTGGGCCGACAGTCCATTCGAGACTATACACAAAACAATGGCACAGTAATCGTAGAAGATAGGCTGCGACCACATACCGACCGGTTGCTGGCACTCGAGCGGATCAGCCCACCGTTGGCACAGTGGCTAACAGGATTCTTGAGCATACGCGCACAGAACGCCATAGGTGTGTACCCTTCCTATGCATTTGGCGCTGTCAGCTCAGAGGGACGTTGGTGGTACTTTCCCGCTGTCCTTCTTGTCAAGACACCGCTCTTGTTACTGATTGCAGCCGTCGGTTCGACCATCTGGATCTTCAGAAGAAAAAACTTCTCAGGCTCAATCGACTGGAAGGTCGTTTTGATCGTCGTCATCGTAACGGGTACGTATCTGGGAGTTGCAATAACATCAAACTACAACCTCGGCATTCGACATCTGTTGCCCGTTCTTCCCTTGCTCTATCTTCCTGGTGCGATCTGGGCTTCCCGCAAGAAATGGCGAGTGTGCCTTCTGACGACCGGTCTCGCTTTGGAGGCTTTGGCTCTCACTCCCCTCTGGATGTCGGCGACCAATACCTGGTGGTTGGGCAAGAGCAATCCGACGCGTCTTGCGCTCAGCGACTCCAACTTCGAATACGGCCAAAACCTGCTCAACCTCGGGGCTGCAGTGAAAGAGCGAGGGATCGACAGGCTTCGGGTGATTCACCCCGTGCTCGGGGAGCATGAGCTTGGGTTCTATTTTCCCGATGCCGCCCTGGTACGTCCGGGCTCCGAGATTGAGCCCGGCTGGTATGCGATGAGCGCCATGTTGGAGCAGTACATTCCCGCCATTCTCAGGGCGTCTCCGGCCGAGGTCTACTCCTACTCGGCTTACCGCTCCCTCTTGGAGGGCTATCGGAAGCTGTGGGAGCAAGTGAGGACCGGAGAGGATCATGGCTACATCGCCGGCACGTTCCACTTGTATCGGTTGACCGAGTCGGCCGTCGCCGAGCTCCGGCGAGGACCTCGCGGGCTCGAAGCCGAGCAGTTGGGTCCCGGTGTCGGGCCCCACTCATCGAATCGAGGCTACGCTACACTCGACCTCCAATCCCCGAAGTCCCCGACCCACCCGGGGCACCGCATCGAGATTGGCCGATGAACAGAGCCTCGATCCTCTTCCTCACCCTGTTGCTGACCCTGCTCCTGGGCTCCTTTGCGCACACCGCACCGGCGCCCCAGGAGGAGCCCGCACCCGCGGCCGAGGCCCGGGCCGGTCGGGTCCACGCGTCGCCGGCCGACGAGACCTCCGACGAATTCTCCGACGAATCCTCCCAGTACTGGCCCCAGTGGCGCGGGCCTCTGAGCACGGGAGCCGCCCCGCACGCCGACCCGCCGACGGAGTGGAGCGAATCGAAGAACGTGGCGTGGAAGGTCGAGATCCCCGGCCGGGGTCACTCGTCCCCGGTGGTGTGGAGGGACCGCATCTTCCTCACCGCGGCGATCGGCGAGGGCGAGGCGTTGAAGCCCGAAAGGCGTCACGGAGAGCACCACAACCTGCAATCGGTTCGCCGCCAACGGTTCGTGGTGCTGGCGCTCGACCGCCGCGACGGCAAGGTCCTCTGGCAGCGGACGGTCCGGAAGGGCGTGCCGCGGGAGGGCGGGCACCAGACCGGGAGCTTCGCCTCGGCCTCTCCGGTCACCGACGGCCGGAGCGTCTACGCCTTCTTCGGCTCTCATGGCCTGTACGCTCTCGACTGGGATGGCAAGGTGCTCTGGCAGACCGACCTCGGAGACATGGAGACCAAGCATGGCCACGGCGAGGGGAGCTCGCCGGTCCTGCACGGCAACACCCTCCTCGTCAACTGGGACCACGAAGGCCCCTCGTTTCTCGTCGCCCTGGACAAGCGGAGCGGGAAGGAGCTGTGGCGGGTCGCTCGGGACGAGCCCTCCTCGTGGGCGACCCCGATCGTCGTCGAGCACGCCGGTCGCCCGCAGGCGATCGTCAGCGGCACGCACCGCCTGCGCGGCTACGACCTGGCCACGGGGAAGGTGATCTGGGAGTGCGGCGGGCTCTCGGCCAACATCGTGGCCTCGCCGGTCCACGGGGACGGCATGGTCTTCGCCGGCAGCAGCTACGAGAAGCAAGCGTTCCTGGCCGTCCGCCTCGCCGGCGCGCGAGGGGATGTCACCAGCAGCGAGCACCTGGTCTGGACCCGGGACCGCGGCACGCCGTACGTGCCCTCGCCGCTGCTCTACCGCGGCTCGCTCTACTACCTCCGGCACTACCAGGGCATCCTCACCCGGCTCGACGCGAAGACCGGGGAGGATCGGCCGGGAGCGATGCGTCTGCCGGGCATCCGCAACGTCTACGCCTCACCGGTCGCCGCCGCCGGGCGCATCTACATCACCGATCAAGAGGGCGTGACCCTGGTCCTCGCCGATGAGGACAAGCCCGAGGTCCTCGCTCTGAATCGGCTGGACGATCGATTCAGCGCCTCGGCGGCGATCGCTGGCGCCGATCTCTTCCTGCGCGGCGAGCGGTATCTTTACCGGCTCTCTACCGCGCCGACGTCCGCCACGGATGGCCTTCGTACTGGGAACCCGTCACGGGAGAAGGGCCGGGCACGCTTTGGAGAAGCCCTCGATGCCTTCGTCTTGATCTGCCGATACGACGGAGACCTCCTCCAGTATGTCCCCTTCTGAAGGCCCTGGGCGTTCGCTTGCCGGACCGGCGTAGATGAGCATCACCAGCACCGCCACGCCGATACCGAGCGCTCTTTTCATGGAGTTACTCTCCCCTCAGTTGACCCAAGCCTGAGTCAGCTCGTGTGTGGTCTCCAGGACCTCGACAAGGTGCGCAAGGTCATCAGCGCGGTCAAGCTCTCGCCCGCGACGTCGCCGAATCCAACCGGCTACCGGTAGGTATCCGCCGACCCTCCAGTCGAGGACCTCTCTCGGTACTGGCTCAAGGTAGCCATTCGAGCCCAGAAACAGCCGAGCATTCCCATCGTGGCAGTAGGGCTTGCCATCGCCCACAGGTGGTATGGAAGGTCGCCCGTGAAGCTCAACGGCTTGTCTGGGCTTTCGACCCAAGTGCAGCTCGACGAGCTGCCAGCCGAGATCGGCTTGGGCCTCGAACTCAGCGGAATCCCGGGGGAAGATGATGCGAGGCCAACCCCGCCCAAGGCTCACCTTGTGGCGCTCGTGGTAGAGGCGATCCCAGAGGAGCCCGTAGATGAAACCCACGATCCTCCGAGGACTCGGTACGGTGCCGTAAAGTCCTTGCAGGCGGGCGTAAACCTGGGAAGTGAAGTTCGGCCTGAACTCAGCTCCCAGGTAGAGCGGGAAGATGTGAGAGCCCTCGTAGGAGCTGGCGACCTTGTGACCGGTCGTGACCTCGCTAACCCAAGCACACGGAAAGTGGCGCCGCCGCCGTGGCAGCACGAGCGCGAAGTTCCCTTCCCGGACTACCTCAGTCATCACCTCCGCTCGGGGGCGCTCCAACCAGTAAGGCGCCCCAAAAACCACGCGCCGGTCAAACGGGCGAAACAGGTAGGGCCTGATGTGACTTTGCCAGTCGTCGTCTTGCTGTAGGGCTTCAAGGGCACCGCGCGGCACCCCATGATCCTTGCTACCTCGCTCCTCCCGGAGGTCAGCAAGTCGAGCAGCCAGGTCCTCGCGGGTCAGGCCAATTGCCCACCGGTCTCTTCCGGTGATGACACCAATTGAACCAACCGTGAAGATCTCTGGTATCGAGAGTGCGGAGTCGTACTCCCTATCCACCGGGCCGCTAGACCCAAAGCAGAACGAAGGAGCCGATGGACTCAAGGGCTGCCAAGCCACTGCGCCGAACCCAGTCGAGCCCAGCCAGTCCAGCTTTTCGACCGCCGTTGTTCCCTGGACCGTGGCATGCCAACAGCCTTTTTCGCTGCCCCCCCTCACCCCAAGAAAAACGCATGCTCCTTGCCCAATCCCAAAGAGGCTCTCGTCGGGGTTGCCCTTCCTAGAGCTACCTCCCAGGGCAAGGAGATAGATCGCCTGAAAGCTGTCCATGAGAGAGCTGCGGAGCCCTCGAAACGTCATGTTGTCCGCAATACCGTCAGATAAGACCAACGCCACGACCCCTCGGGCAGCCAGATCCACGTGCCACTGGCACACCCGCAGGAAGCGAACATACTCCGCTTGGAGCCACTTGGGGTTGCGCTCACGCGTCCCATTGAAGTGGTAGTAGCCTGAGTTCAACGAGCCATCAGGGCGCCGATAACCCGAGCGTAGGAGGTCATGAACCCAGGGCGAGCCACCGTTGGATCTCATCGTCCAGGGTGGATTCCCCATCGCCACCAGGAGACCTGGTGCCCGCCTGCTTGCCAAGGGGCTCTCTGCCGCAAGGGCATCCTGGAAGAACAACTGGACTCCGGCCGAGTCCTCCCCTCGGGCAACGCGGAGCGCGGTGGTGACGAAGGCAACAACCCACGGCCGCTATCTCGGCCACGGCCTTGGCGAAGTGCGGGTCGCTGACAGGTCTACGCAGTGCCTCCCCAAGGGTCATCCGGAGATTCTGAAGTCTCCAGCCCCCAGGGTTGCCGAGAGACAGCTCGATTGCGCTTGAGACCCCCTGGGCCGCTTCAGCGAGCATGATTCCTGGCGCTAGTTGGCTTGAGGCTCGGGAGCGGTGGAAGGTGTCTCAGATGGAGGCTCGACTGGCGGCACCATCAAGTGTGCCCGGCGTAGATGAGTCACCAGCTCCTCGACGGCAGGTACGGCCTCGGCTGCCAATTGGCATATGGCTAGGGTCTCTGGGTCTTCTACGCAGTTGTGCTGTGGCTCGGCTGCGATCTCGGCCAGCACGTCACTCGCTACCCCTAGCTCGTTGGCAACCGAGTTGATCTGATCGAGGAGGGCCTCCTGGGGAGCCTTCTCGATTGAGATGCCGTTGCACTCCAGGAGATAGTCGTAGAGCCCCATTCCTACGTGGAGCAGGAGATAGCGCAGCCATGCCGGGAAGACGAGCAAAGCATGGCGGGAAAACACGCAGATGTGTGGGTCTCTCGGGCGTGAACGGTCGTCCTCATTCCCCCTCTTCTCCGCTTGCTCTTCCAGGGCTGCTACAAGCTCCTCCAGCGTTGGCGGGAGTCTCATCTCTAATCCTCCTTGTTCCGTGTAGCTGGCGGCTGGCAGATGGCGCCACTTTCGCCCCCAGGGGCCAGTCAGCAAAAAGGGCGGGGGAACCAGCCTCTGCTAACCCTCCTCACAGGCGCCGGCCCTCCCCGCGTCGCTACATGGGTTGCGGCATTTGGGAGAAGCGCGTGCTCAGTCGCGCCGGACACTCTGCCGCGGGAATGCCCGATCACACCCTTTCCCCATGCCTCATCGCAACTGGCCTTGCGAGTGGTGGCGGGAAAGGATGTCCCTTCCCTGATCGAGCAAGGTGACCAAGTGCCTGCAATGAACCCTCAGCGAGGGCTCTCGTGCGGACTCTGCCAGCACTGCGGCTACCCGTGCAGAATGCTCAATGTCCTCGGCCAGGCCAGCGGCCAGTTGCGGGTCGCGATTCTCATCGAGTAGCAGATCGAGCGCTTCCGCCCAGTGGTACTGCTCCGCAACCAAATTCACGAGCCAGCCCCGAACAGGGACGGGCAAGAAGACGAGATGTACTGCGCGCACTCCCTGGCCGAACGGTGGAACACCGATCTCAAGCATTATCGACTGAGGTCCCCCGAGAGAAGCACGGGACGATGCCGCTCCGGCTTGCGCGTCTCGCCGCAGCTAACTATGGGCCATGGAGCCCGCGAACGCAGGGCGCCATGCGCTTCCAAGCGGAAAAAGGGAGCCGGGGTGGAGGGTCCCCCCCCGGCATCTGGAAGATGAGGAATGAGGGCTTGCTCGCCCCGTGGTATGGGCCGGGTTGGCCCCGGCTGGGCGCCCTTCCTCGGGAGCGCCCTGAGCTCGGGAGACCGAGTTGTTGGAAGAGTTCCCGGGGTTACCCTTGGCGAGGGCTCCGGGAAACCAAGGAGGAGCGACCCGTAGAGATGCACTCCACGGGATCGCTGAAGCATAAAGCGGGGAGAAAGGAGCGAGACCCCGCCGTCGTGTCCACAGGGACACGGGTTGAGCGCTCCGCAGCCACGCGAGGTCGCGTGCGGAGTCGTTGCAGCCGCGACAGCGCTCACCCCTGTCCTTGTGGCAGGGAGAGAAAAAAGGCGGGGGCTGACGCCCCCAGCACCAGAGCGAGAAGACGCTGCCGATTCGACAGCGCTTGCTCCAAGCTCGGGATGACACGAGTCGGTGCCGCTCGCTGAGGACTTCTCCGGGAGACTTTGCGAAAGACCCTGCCGAGAAGAGGAAATTGCGAGCGACACCGACCCCTGTCCCCGAACCAAGGGACGCGCCCCCAGGATCGACAGACGCTCCGCCTGGCCGCGGCGGCCACCACTGCCGACCCCGGACTCGGGACCCCTATGAGCGGCTGCTCTACCGCCCACAGGGGTCCCGTTGCCGGCGGCCCCTTCAGCCCCAAGCGTCCTTCGCTGGATGATCGGAGAAAGGGGGCTCGGGTGAGCCCCGATACGGAGGGAACCCATCCCGAGAAGGGGACAGGGTAATGCCAGAATCAAAAAGGGGGCCGACCTCCCGGCCGGCCCTGTCTCACCGCTGTTTGCGACGCTTTGGCCATCGAGCCGTGTAGCGCAAGGAGGCAAGATCTAATCCTCCCCCTGAGAGCGCTTCGCCTCGTTCTCTTTAGGTCGGTAGCGAAGAAGGAAGCGGACAACTAGGTTGAGCTGCCACCCCTTTCCGGGTCGCTGGCTTTCACCCGATCCCCCGCTCGTGCGAACAGGGAAGCGCACCACCTTTTCGTCGTCTTTTGCCATCAGTACACCGAAGTGTACTCATCTTAGACGAGCCGTGTCAAGTCTGACTAATTAGGTGACAGAGATGGAAGAAGATTTCTAGCTTCCAGCCTTCTTGACCTCCGCCTCCGGATGGGCGCCCGCGGTATCGGGCAGGTGGGACAGGGTTCGGTGCGAGAATGCGGTGCCGGAGGTTGGGTTGCCCCGCTGATCCACAAGGACCAGGTAGCCGACCACTTGGCCGTCTGGTAGCGCGGAGGTAGGAAGTGCTCGATTCGAGGCGCGGGCCAAGAGGCCCTCGAATTGCGACAGAGAGACGCCCATTGCTTCAAGAAGACGGCCAAGTGCTCCTGCATCTGGGATCGCTCTCCCGTTCCGGTAGCGAGACAGGGATGCCGACGAAAGCCCGGTCTCATCGGCAAGCTCTGCGGCCGTCTTCGGATTGGACCGAAGCAAGTCATCCAGGACCTTGGAAAGCCCCTCGAAGAGTCCAAGATTCTCGCTCATCTTGTGCCTCCCGCTCATTGCTCCCCGCGAATTCCCGCCGCCTCTAGGGTGTACCCGGGATCCCTCTGCGATGCATCCAGAAAGCTCCGAACCGACGTTAACAGGTCTCTGCTGAGGGAGCCCAGATCGATCGTTTGTCGAAGCAGCCCAATGGCCCGAACCGCCTCCTCGTGCAGCCCTTCGTTGAGGAACGGCCAAAGCTCGGTCAGAAGCTTGAGTATCTCTTGTCGCTGACCCTGCCGTAAGCACAATCGTACCATGTCGATTGCCGCGATCGCCGTGTCCACGGCGTAGTCATGACCCCGGAAATACCGCAACACATCGTCCAGCACCGCCTTGGCATCCTCTAGTTGGTTGAGCCCTTCGAGAACCAAAGCCTCCAGCCACTTCACGCGAGCTGCGGTGACACCCTCGCAAGGAAGTCGCTTGAGGCGAGTCAGCTCGCCGCGAGCTGCCCAGGCATTTCCTGCCCTCAAGTGATTCCAGACGAGGCTTGACTGGATTGCCCCCTCAAGGCTTCCGATGGCTCCGTACTCGTCGCGCAGTTTCAACAGCAGATCTGTGGAGGCCACAGTCTTACCCATACTGCCAAGAAGATACGCATTGAAGAACTGCTGATTGGCAGCCTCAGCCGTGTCCCCAATCGAGACGAACATCCGCTTGGCATCCCTGGAGAGGGCGAGCGCCTCTTGAAACTGTCTCGAATCAGCGAGTGCGGTAGCAAGGAATCGCAACGTCCAGCCTCTACAGACCGGATCGGGTGTCGCGTGAGAAAGTCGCTCGGCCTGCCGTAAGGCCCAGATCGCCGTTCTCAAGTTCCCGATGGCCCGCAGCGCGTTTCCCCAATGCGCCAGTAAGATCGCATCGTAGTATTGAGTGTCAAAGCCGGGTAGTAGTCGATCCCGGCGGTGCTTCAGGATGTCGAGACCTGTCTTCGCCAAGTCCCGAGCGCCCTGCGGGTCAGCTATGACCAAGTCTCGACACTCGGAATCCAGGGCAATAAAGAGTCCTCCAAGCTGCTCACTCTTGAGGTTCTCCGCGATGAGCCAGAGCTGGGCCTCGGTCAAGCCTCGAAGTCGGCCGCCACCATAGGTCTCCAAGGCCGAAGATAGGTGCTTGAACAACTGCCGCATCCCATCAAGTTGTTCGCGGAGTTCGTTTGGGTCATCGATGACCGGGTAGCTGTCGTGCCGCTCCTCTTCTGGAGCAAGCATAAGCATGAGTTCGGAGAAGCCGTTCTCGTCGATCCCCCTCAGCAGCTTCCGGCAGTCGCCGCACAAGTAGGCATGGCTGAGGAGGCGAAAGGCTTCGGCCCTGGGCAACTGCCTGCCAAGAAGTTTGCGCCCGGCGTCTACTGCGATGTGCTCGATCATCTCGGCAAACTTAAAGAAATTAGGACCCGATGGTGAGTCTTAGCATGCCACCTCGGGTCCTGTCAATTCACCCAGATCTGCCTAGCCCCACGGAGTCCATCTGGGGCCGGCCTCTGTCGGCGGCTCCTCCGGGTCGAGGGGCACATCTTCCTCTTCTTCTAGAGTCACCCCTTCGAGGTCCAGGGGGACCGTCTCCGAAGCACTCACGAGCGCCGCGAGGTAGTCAAAGAGTGGAAGCTCGAAGAGCCTGTCCCAGAATGAGCCTTCTGGCTCGGGAGTTAGTGCCGGCTGGTCCGCCAGGGCGACCATCGGGAACAGACAGAGGCCAGCAAGGGTCAATGCAAGCAGCCTTCTCTTCATGGTGCGTCCTCCTTATAGGTCGTTGGAAGCTCCGGAGTTGAAGCTCCGAGGGAAGCATCACAAAGCAGGAGTCGAAGGGTCGCTAGATTTCCAGGGCTGCTCTTGCGTGAGGGAGCTCATGCTCGTCACAGAAGTGTAGAGGCTTGTACCAAGTGCCGCACCGCTTCCGATATAGGCAAACTTCGAGTGCGAGCCGTGTCTTGCGAATCGGAGGGGCAGGGACCCCCGAAAACGACCCGGCGGATTTTTGAAGTAGTCCAACTAAGGAACTACTGCCCGCCGGTGGCATTGGCGGCAGGCAACTGGTCCCAGAAGAAGGGGCGCATGACGGACCAGCAGAGTGAGCCTACAAACAAATGCAACGCGCCGGGTGGGTTGCAGCCACCCGGCGCCACAACAGCCGACGTCGAAGCTGATGAAATCTGGGCGTACGTCGGGATGAAACAGAAGACCAAAAACCGGAAGGGGCTCGACGCTCCCGAGCTGGGCGATGCCTGGACGTTCATCGGGCTCGAATCGAATAGCAAGCTGGTGCTCGCGTGGGAGCTGGGTCAGCGGACGATACAGACCACCGACAGCTTCATGGAGAAGCTCGACGCGGCGACCGCGGGCCGGTTCCAGATCTCAACAGACGGGCTCAACACCTACCCCGAGTCGGTGAACTACCACTTGGGAACGAGAGTAGACCACGGGGTCATCATCAAAGAGTACGGCACGGAGGGAACCGAGGAAGAGCGGCGGTACAGCCCGCCCTCGATAATAGGCGTCGAGAAATTCGCGGTGCATGGGACACCCGAGCCCGAGCGGATCTGCACGTCCTACGTCGAGCGGCAGAACTTGACGCTCCGGATGCAGAACCGGCGCTTGACCCGGCTGACGAACGCATTCAGCAAGAAGTGGGAGAACCTACGGGCCTCGCTGGCGCTCCACTTCGCGACCTACAACCTCGTACGGCGGCACAGCACGCTTCGCATGACCCCCGCGATGAAGGCCGGGCTCACGAATCGGTTCTGGGGTTTCGAGGATCTGCTGACGGCGTAGACGGCCGAGAGGCTCCCATCCTGTACGGACCTTCGCCTTCGAGGTACTCCCGTTGGGCTGCTCTGTGTTGGGTGCTGAGGGGCACCGCCAGGTGTTTTTTTTCGGACGATTGCAAGAGTGCTAACCGTGCCAAAGGGTTGGCCAAGCATCCCGATATCTGGGATTCGTCGAGATCCAGTACAATTTTGAGCTCACGGTAAAGCTGATGGTGGCGTTTGGCTGCCAAGGGGTGTAGGCCCCTGATCGCCTCACGGTACTCTTCCAATAGCTCCCGGAGATCTCCGTGGAGCCCCTCGGTTCTCTCTTTTCTGAAGGGAACGGTAGGCTCAGATGCGGCCCGACGAATCCCAGTTTGCCGAGCATTCCGGGTGGCAGCATCTCCTCTTGGCGCACCAAAGCCCAAACCGGAAAGCCTACTAACGCCAGCCAACCCAATAGCCGCAGAATCATCGCTCGTCCCGATTCAAGAAGCGAGAGCACGTCTCCGGTTGATTCTCGGAGTATCTTCCAATCCATCGCAGCACCCCCACGGTGCGCGGAGCGGCCCCACTGCCGCGCCGTACGTGGGAGTGTATCGGGAAGTGCGAAAGGGCTGGTCTCACGGCTCCCCCTCCCGCCGCCCGGCCCCGCCGCGGCCACCAACACCGCGATAGGACACTACCCGTGGCGGAGCGTGCAGGCTTCATCTCCGGTCCACCCCCGCCGGTCCCCTTCCGGCCCTTCCCGGTTTGCAATTCGTTTGCGATTTCCGAGGAATCTGGGCCACTTTCCGGAACACCTCACCACACTCACCGTTACAAACTCGGCGACCTCTACATCGCCCGCTCGACGGCTCCCCTGAGCCAGGCTCAGCAATACCTTCTGATCAACTGCGTGGAAACCTATGTACAATTGGACCCAAGGCAGGAAAAGGAGCTCCAAGAGATGCTGGAGGAGAAAGCCTTGCGCGATGTGCTGGAGATCTACGACTCCGGCGTCACCTGGGCCGACCGCATGCGGGAGAAGGCGCTGACCGAGGCGCGTGAGCAGGGACTCTCGGAAGGGCGGGTCAAGGGGCTCGCCGAAGGGCGGGTCGAGGGACGAGCCGAGGGTGTACCGGCCGGCGAGCGGCGTTTGCTCCTGCGCCAGCTCGAGCTCCGCTTCGGCCCGCTTCCGGAAACCGCGCGGAAGCGTGTGGGTGAATGCCAGAGTCAAAAAGTGGGCCGACCTCCCGGCCGGCCCTGTCTCACCGCTCATTGCGACGTTAATCGTGACCCCAGGGCTCACGGCATCGCCCCCGATGAGGATTGCTCGCTGGTCTCCTCCTCACGGACCTCCAGGAGAATGACGAGGAGCAACACGGCGCTAGATCTCTCCTCCTTCCGCGGCTGCCGGGAGTCATCTTCGAATGGGAGCTGCTGCTGTCGGTCCATTTAGCGTCCTTGTATACGTTGACGGCTAGACTGTAGCTCTATACGCACATCCTGTCAAGACTGAAGAAGCCGTCCATCAATTCCGCCGGTCCCCTGTAAGTAGATCTGTCTCTAGCTGGGCGTTTGTGGCCAGGTAGCGCAGAGGGCATCAGTCCAGCGAGAACCTGTAGGCACCAGAGAGTCAAGCGAGGAGATAACTGGGGAATTATAAATCCCTGACCTAACGGGACTTATTCAGCTCTGGGAAGCTCAGGCTCAGGGGAAGCCTGCCCGCCATGAAGGCGCGCTTGGCCTTCTCAGAGAGGAGCCTGGATGTTCAGCTTGACGCACCACCTAGTCTCCATCCTACTCGTGTTTCTGGGACTGACTGAAGCCGACGTAGATACTGACCCGGGGGCAGGGTCCATCGCCTCAGCCTCTAAGGGACAGATCGAGCCCACGGGCTAGTTGGCCCAGCATGTGCGGTAGACTCAAAGTGACCTACTAGGCGAGAGCTGGAGTCACCATGACCGCACACCTGAATGCTGACGAACTCGAAGCCCTCGCTAAGCGAGAGATACTCTCTCCCGAGGCGGGGGCACATTTTGCGCAATGCCAAGTCTGTCAAGGGCGCCTCAGAGAAACCTATCCGGGCGCTGGCCCTAAGATTCTGCAGAACCTCTCGGAAGTACTGAAGCAAGTCAAGGGTTTAGATGGCGAGGATCTTGAAGGCCAGATGAGGAATTCCGCGCGGCAGGCCAGCTTCGTTGAATCCCGGATTAGGAGCCTACTTACAGGGGGCGACTTCGATACCTCGGAACTGGACGAGTTTCCGGCCGTAATGATAGGTGCGGCCCTGATAAGGGTCAGTCCTGACTATCGGCTCATCAACATGAAGGGGATCCTTCGGATTTGTCTCTATCTCATTGAGCCTCTTCGCGACAGTGACTTCCTTCAGTATGGGCAGGCGGCGAGCGACTTGCTGGCTCAGATTGAGATTGAGGCAGCAAACAGCTATCGAAACCTCGGGCCTCAATACCAGGCACCCTCCTTCGTTCTCACTGCCCTCAATCGTGTCCGCCCTAGCACTGATCTGAGGGTAAAAGCAACAGTCCTGTGGCTGGCTGCACTCTATTACCGAGATGCAAGGGACTTCGGGTCGGCAGAGAAGCTGGCGAGGTTTGCTGAATCCGCCTTCACAAGCTTGGGTTGCCTAGAGGAGGTGCAGGCGATCCGCCTACTGTTAGCAGTCTCATCTTTCATGCAAGGAGATCTTGAAGAGGCGGAATCGCGCGTACAGAAAGTACTGGCGGTCAAACCGCAAGCCGTGGCAACAGAACTAGGCGCCGTCCAGCTAAGAGCGAGAATCCTGGTCCTAGAAGGTCACTACTTTGCCGCTGGGAGGCTGCTCCCAAGACTTCGTGAGCTTGCCAGCGCCTTCGGCGATTGTCCGGCGATTGAAGCGAATCTGACCTGGCTCCGGGCAAGGATATTGGGCTCTACCGGCTCTCCAACACGGGCCGTCGAGCTGTTGGTGCCAGTCTTCAGCTACTTTGAGTCCGAAGGCATAGCCTTCGATGCGGCCCTCGCAGCATCAGACTTGGCGTTCTTCCTGCTCCGGGCCGGAAGCCATAGAGAAGCTGCTGCGACCGCTCAGTCAGCACTCAAGGCTCTCGAAGCTGAGGGTCTCGGCTATCCAGAGTCTTTCGCTGCCCTCAAGACTCTGTCCGAGGCCATTCAGGGAGGGACTGCCACAAGCCGTCTCTACCGGACCCTTGCAAGGAGAATAGAACTCTCTCGCTACAACGCCTCACTCGTTCGCCTACCTTCGGACGGAGTGACCTAGATGGAGGATCTTGGAGCGTTCCGGGGCCTTCCTCAAGCGATTCAGCTCTTGGTGGAGTCTTCCAACAAATCGAAGTCCAAGATAGCAGAAGAGGTGGGAATTCATCGGACGAGTCTCTACAGATACTTTGACGGCAAGATGTTCCCACAAGTCCCGGTGCTCGGCCGATTGCTTGAGGTGCTTGAAAAGGATGCGACACACTTGGCCGAGGCTCTGGCTATCGTTCAGGGTCGAGCGCCGAGCGACGAAGCAATCAGGGGGGCGATTCGGTTGCTGACCCTTCGGCTAGGGGTCGCAGAAGGCGAGCCGGGATCGACTCACCAATCTGAATCTCGCGGCTAGCTTCGTAACCTGGGATCGACTCCTCCCGGCCCAAGAGTCCTACTAGAGTACACGCTGACGCGCAGCCTGGTGGCAGGTGCTGGTTGACGGAGAGTCCCTGGTTGCGAAGCTCACTCATGAGAGAACACCTAACCCGTGACGAACTCCGAGCCCTCGCCCTCCCAGGGGGTACGGTCTCCCCAGAGGCGGGGGCTCACTTTGCTCGCTGCGTTGTCTGCCAAGTACGACTAGCGGATGAGGAACCCGAGACTGGTCGGCAGCTCCTAGACCGAAGTTCCCTTAACCCCAAGCGGCTATCTCGTTGATTTCAATGGAGTAAGAGGATCGGCTGTTGGTATTTTTCTGGCTACATCCGAATGGGGACCTCAAGGAGTTCGAAGGCTCGGCGCTGGAACGGGGTGGTGAGGGTGTATTGCTCGAAGGAGATCGGCTTGGGTAGCTTGGTGGTGACTCGGTT